>JAABUN010006169.1_pt1 | contig 14053 bp, 14 predicted proteins | sample 5559311 | NCBI WGS metagenome assembly JAABUN01 (sample SAMN10711877, study PRJNA513370) | rock metagenome | isolation source: Antarctica rocks | place: Antarctica: Victoria Land, Siegfried Peak sud | reverse complement strand
AAGACCCGGATCTCCAACGCCGCCTCCGCTCCCACCATCCAGGCCCCCTCCGAACGAGGGAGCCAGCCTAGACGTGGGTCAGGATTCGATCGGCAGACGGGTCAGTTTCACTCCGGCGGCTACAGCGTTCAGCTGCGTGGTTCGTTGCCGGCCTTTGCACGCGCGTGGCAGCAGGGATCGCTGGCGGCCGGGCTGTCGCTGATCCTGGTCACGTCCCGGGTCTGGTTAGTGTGTCGTACCATCGCCGATGGTGGTCTGCCGCGTTCCTTGTGGGCTGTCGGCCGGCGCGCTCGGACGGCGAGAAGACGGGGCGGGGCGCCGTTGCAGCCTGTCCCGGTCTGGACGAGGGCAGGTCGTGAGGAGGATAGGTCATCGGCCCTGGCGCCGCGCGGGTCGGGGCGCTGACCGACGGGTCTGCCTTGCGTTCTCTCGTATGTGTCTGTCTTCGGGGTAGCCGTCCTTTCGTCCTGTGATGGACTGATCTGGGCGAGGGTCGGGACCGTTGGTCCCTCGCTCGACCTCGCAACGGCGTCCGCCGACTATTTTCCCCTGCCTCTCGGCTTCGCCTCCGTCATTCCTCGCGCGAGCAAAATAGCCGCCTGCCTGCCGTTCTCCGCTGCGCTTCGACCCTTTGGGTGCGGGCCGATCGCCCCTCGGCCTGTCGATCGTCATCAAGGCCGCGCTGGACGGCTTTGAGAGACGGACAGGAGATCACGACGTGGCGACCATCGGCACCTTCACGCACGACGGCGACGGCTTCCTCAAGGGCCAGATCAAGACCCTCAACCTCAGCGCCACGGTCTCGATGGAGCCGGTCCAGAGCGACAAGGAGGGCGCTCCCGCCTACCGCCTCTTCACGGGCGACGTCGAGCTCGGGGCGGCCTGGGCCAAGACCGCCAAGGAGAGCGGCCGCGAGTACCACCAAGTGCGGCTGGACGACCCTTCTTTCCCGGCCCCGATCTTCGCTAACCTGATCGAGGATGCCGACACGGGCGCCTTCGCCCTGATCTGGAGCCGCTCGAAGCCGAAGGCCAAGCGCCGCGCCGAAAGCGACCGCCGGACCGCGAGCCGCCAGTAAGCGGCTCCAAGCGCCCCGCCCATTCAGGGCGGGGCGACCTCTCTTCCCGGCCCGTCTCCCAGAGCAACGCAAGCCGACCAAACGCATTCACGAGTAGCGCCGCCGCGGCGAGATCGTCTCGACACCCGGTACTTTAGACTAGAACACCGCCTCCGAATTTCCGGCGAACCGAGCCCACTCGTTCTTCCTTTGCCCCCGTGCAGAACTTGCCGGGCTTGGCGGACTGCCTAGCCCGTGGGCTGCGGAAAACGATGGGGCAGTGGGGATCTCTGCGGGTGAAGAAGCGGGAATCCCTAGCGGCTCGGACGTGCCCGGTTCGGGCGCGCTCGGGGGCACACCGACGGGCTCGGGTTGCGGGATTTCGGGAGGAGCCAAGGGCCTGGTCGGCGCTGGGTTGGGGTCTGGCGGAATGGATTCCGGATAGGGTTGATTTGGCAAAGGAATGGCCTGCATTGGTCGCTCCGAAATGAGAGTTGCGTGTGCTGGGCGGGGCCGGTCGCTCATCGCGCCGTGAAAAACGTCAGCAGGACCTTACCCTTCTCCCCGATGATGCACAGGAAATGCTGGGACTTCCCGGCCTCCTTTCTCTCCAGGTAGGCATCTCCCATGATGATCGTGCGGACGGGCGTGTCCTCGATCGTGGTGTTGGCCTTCGAAACGGTGACGGTGTCCATGTCGAGAACGATGTCTCGAACGGACGGGGATCGCTCTTTCAGCGCCAGCAGGCCCGTCGCCTTGCAGGCGGCGATCTCCGGGTTGTCGGGCGTTTGTGCGATGGCTCCGGCGATGGGGATTAACGAGGTCGCGAGCACGAAACCGATCAGGCGGACCTTCAAGAGGAGCTCCTACAGGGATTTGGCGGTTGGAGGTGAACGGCTCAGGTCGGTATTCGTTCAGTCCGGCGCCGGCGCGACTAGCGGACCTGGTCAGCCGCGAAGGGCTTCGCGGAAGCGCTCATCCCGCAGCTCTCGCCGCTAGCCTGGGACCTCATCAACCTCACCGGAGACTACGTCTGGTCAGACCCCCTGGCGCTCGACACAGACGGATACATGCCCCTCAAGCTGCCTGCCGCATGACGGGCTACCGTGAATCCATGTCCCATTAATGTACAGGGGCCTCTTACCCAGCGCGTAGATCGCCCCCGAACGAACGGCGAGACGTCGCGCGCGCGATCGAGGCCCGGCGGCTTTGTCACGGCCGGAGGGCAAGTACGATCGCGTGATGCGCCGCTCGCCTTTCCTCGGTCATCGCTTCCCGGCCGAGGTCATCCAGCACGCCGTCTGGCTCTATCTCCGGTTCACGCTCAGCTTCCGCGACGTCGAGGACCTGATCGCGGATCGAGGGCTCGATGTCTCCTACGAGACAATCAGGCGCTGAGTACAAACGTCCGCTCATCGCGCGTTAAAGACGGGCGGGCGCTTCTCGGTGAAGGCTCGACGGCCTTCCCTATAGTCGCGACTCTCGAAGCAGCGCGCAACGGCTCGGTCGACGGCGTCGAGATCGGCATCCCCGGGATCGGCGACGGCCGCGTCGATTGCCAGCTTGGCGGCCGTGATCGTGAGCGGCGCGTTGTTGGCGATGCGGCGGGCGAGATCGTTCACGGCTCGTTCGAGATCGGCCGTGTCGACCGCGCGGTTGACCAGCCCCATCGCGAGCGCCTCCTCGATGTCGAACTGCCGTGCCGAATAGAAGATCTCCTTGGCGAAGGAGGGGCCGACGACGTCCACGAGGCGCTTGATGCCGGAATAGCGGTAGCCGAGCCCGAGCTTGGCGGCCGGCACCGCGAAGCGGGTGTTCCGCGCGGCGAGCCGCAAGTCGCAGGCGAGCGCGATCCCGAGCCCTCCGCCGATGCAATAGCCCTGCAGCATGGCGAGCGTCGGCTTCCGGCAGGCCTCGATGGCGACGTTGGCCGCGTCGCCGGCCGCGTTATAGAGCGCGATGGCGTCCGCCGTGCCGCGCTTCTGCTCGAATTCCGAGATGTCGGCTCCCGACACGAAGGCCTTGTCGCCGTCACCGCGCAGCACGACGACGCGGATCGTCGGATCAGCTTCGAACTCGGCCATCACGGCCGGCACGCCCGACCACATGTCGAACGTCATCGCGTTGAGACGGGCCAGGTTGCTGAAGGTCAGCCAGCCGATCGGGCCGTCCTTCAGCGTAAGCAGGCGTGCATCCGCCATGGCGTTCTCCTCAACCCTCAAGCTTGGAGGACGATTTTCCCGAAATGCCGGTTCTCCCGCATGAACGCGAGCGCTTCGCCCGCCTGATCGAGCGGGAAGCGGCGGTCGATCGGCAAGCGGAGCTTGCCCGCGCTCAGGGCCGGCCAGAGATCCGCCTTTGCTTTGACGACGATGTCGCGGACCTCCTCGGCGCTGCGCGTCCGGAAGGTCACCCCGATGTAGCGGATGCGCTTCATCGCGTGCAGGTCGAAGTCGAACTCGCCCTTGTTGCCGCCGAGCCGGCCGACATTGACGATGCGGCCCAGGATGGCCGCCGCCTTGAGGTTACCGGCCGAGACACCGGCCGAGACCTGATCGACCGTCACATGCACGCCGTCCGGCCGTTCGGCGAGGATCAGGTCGGGCCAGGCCGGATCGCCCGTGTCGACGGCCAGGTCGGCCCCGAACTCGCGCAGGCGCGCGCGCCGCTCGGCATTCGTCGACGTGCCGATCACGAAGCCGGCGCCCATCAGCTTGGCGATCTGCAGGCCCATGAGGCCGACCCCGGAACTCGCGCCCTGGATCATGATCGTCTCGCCCGGCTGCAAGCCGCCGTTGGTGACGATCGCGTCGTGCATGGTCGTGATCGCGACCGGGAAGGTCGCGGCCACGTCGTCGGCGACGCCGTCCGGGATCGGCAAGGTGCGGGCCGCTTCGCAGAGCGCATACTCGGCGAAAGCGCCGTTCGTGGTGGCCATGACGCGCTCGCCCGGCCTCAGGCCGGCGACGCCCGGTCCCGCCGAGTCGATCACGCCGGCGCATTCGAGACCGAGCCGGGAGCCGGGGCCGCCATGCGGACCGTGCATGTGCCCGCCCGCCATGATGACGTCCGCGCGGTTGAGCCCGCAGGTCGCCACCCGGATTACCACTTGGCCCGGCCCCGGTTCCGGCTTCGCGACCTCCTGCAGGGCGATGGACCACGGGGCGATCAGGATGGCTGCTTTGACGTCGCTCTCCGTTCCATGTGGGTTCGCGTCCGATTGGCGGGATATCCCGACGTGCGCGGCGTGCCGATCAATACGCTTGCGCCAGCCGGAGCGCGATGGTCCTATGCCGATGGGAGAGAACCACGATGCAGGCACGGGCCGCAATGTCGGTTGAGGGTGAGGCGGAGAGTTCGCCGCCTGTCCTGTCGCTCGAGGGTGCGCGAGCCACCATCCGGCTCAACCGGCCGAAGCACCTGAACCGGATCCAGCCCGAGGATCTCGCGACCCTTGTCGAGCTTCTTGGGCGGGTGGAGGCCGACAACGCGATCCGCGTTCTCGTCGTGACGGGCACGGGCCGGGTGTTCAGCGCCGGCTACGATCTCGGCGACATCTCCAACCGCACGACGGGCGCGCAGGAAGCGCCATCGGAGCCGGGCGACAAACCCGGCTTCTCGGCCATGGTCGACCAGCTCGAGAACCTCGCGATGCCGACGATCTGTCGGCTGAACGGCGGCGTCTACGGCGGCGCGACCGACCTGGCGCTCGCCTGCGACTTCCGGATCGGACCCGACACCTGCGAGATGTTCATGCCGGCCGCCCGGCTCGGCTTGCACTATTACGCGAGCGGCATCCGGCGGTACGTCGAGCGGCTCGGGCCGTCGGCCGCCAAGCACCTGTTCCTGACGGCCGAGAAGATCGGCGCCGCCGAGATGTTGCGCATCGGCTACCTCACCGACGTGGTCCCGGCCGCCGAACTGGACGCGCGGGTCGATGCGCTGGCGGCCTCGCTCACGGCCAGCGCGCCGGTCGCGACCCGCGGCATGAAGCGCGCCATCAACGAGATCGCGCGCGGCGCGCTCGACGCGGAAGCGGCCGACCGGCGTCACGTCGACAGCCTGCGCGGCGTCGAGATCAAGGAAGGCGTCAGGGCTTTTCAGGAGAAGCGCAAGCCGATCTTCGCGGACTAGGCGTCGGCCAACGAACATCCCGCGTCGCGGGGGCCGGCAGAACGAGCGAGCCGAAGAGCCCGCCGCACCAGGAGAAAACAGGATGAGGATCGAACGACGCGCCTTCCTGGCCGGCGCCGCCGCCGCCCTGACCCTACCGGGCGCGGGCCTTGCCCAGACGGCCGACCACATGGCCGAGCTCTACAAGCTCGCGCGTGAGGAAGGCGAGCTCACCTGGTACGCGGTGTATCTCTCGTCGGAGCAGGCCGAGGCCTACGGCGCCGCGTTCACCAAGTCGTTCCCCGGCATCAAGGTCAACGCGGTGCGCCTGACCGCGCAGGTCGCCTACCAGAGCCTCAACCAGGACCTGCAGTCGCGCACCAACAATTGCGACGTCTTCGCCTCCACGGATCTCGGGCATTACGTCTCGCTGAAAGAGCGCAAGATGTTCATGCCGTACGTCGTGCAGAACGCGCGCTTCATCGACGAGCGCTTCCGGAACCTGGACCCGGACAACACCTTTCACACCGCCAACGCCACGACGATCCAGCTTCTCTACAACACGAACAAGGTCAAGGCGGCGGACGCGCCCAAGAGCTGGCGCGAGCTCACCGATCCGAAGTGGCGCAACCAGGTTTCGGTCGGGCATCCGGGGTTCAGCGGCTTCGTCGGCACCTGGACGGTCGAGATGCGCAAGCTCTACGGCTGGGACTTCTTCGAGAAGCTCGCGGCGAACCGGCCCCAGGTCGGCCGCTCGATCATCGACACGGTCACGACGCTGGTCTCGGGCGAGCGCAGCGTCGCGGCCGGCCCGGCCGCGATCGCGATGGTCGAGGCCTCCCGCGGCAACCCGATCGCGGTTGCCCAGCCGGAAGAGGGAGCGGTGCTGATCATCTCGCCGATGGCGATCATGGCCGGCACGAAGCGGCCGAACGCCGCCAAGCTGTTCATGGAGTGGATCTACGGGCCGGAGGTCGCGGCAATCGAGGTGGGCAATTTCAACACGCCGCTGCGCCCCGACGTGACCCTGAAGCCGGGCGTGCTGCCGCTCGTACAGATGAAGACGATCCGGCCGACCGTCCCCGAGATCGTGAGCGGCATCCCCGAAGTCGCGGAACGCTGGCGGGACATCTTCGGCGTCTGACCGGAGCCTCGTGGTCGTGGCGTGGCTCGGCCGAAGGCGGGACGCGGCGTTTTGGCTGGCGCTCGGGACGGCTTTTCTGCTCGTCATCCTGGTCGCGAACCCGATCCTCCGCCTCGTTCTCGACAGCGTGCGCGCGCCGGGCACGGGGGCCTGGACGCTGGCGAACTACACGACGGCCTTCGGGCGACCGCGCAACGTCACGGCTGTCCTCAACGCGCTGCAGCTCGCGCTGGCCGTCGCCATCTTGGCCGGCGCGATGGCCATCCCGCTCGCCTGGGGCGTGTCGCGCACCGACATGCCGGGCCGGCGCTTCGTCGAGTCCGGCGTTCTCGCCTCCTTCCTCATTCCGCCCTTTCTCGGGGCGATCGCCTGGATCCTTCTCGCCGGCCCCAACGCGGGCTTTCTGAACCGCCTCTGGGTCGGCCTCACCGGGTCCGCGCAAGGCCCGCTCGACATCTTCACGTTCTCCGGATTGTCGCTCGTCATCGCGCTGTACACGTTTCCGCTCGTCTTCGTGTTCGTGCGCTCCGCGCTGGACCTCATCTCGGCCGACATGGAGGAGGCGGCCGCGATCCATGGCGCTGGCCCCTTTCAGACGACCTGGCTGGTGACCCTGCCGCTGGCGCTTCCGGCCTTGATCGGCGGGCTGATCTTGGTCTTCCTCGAAGCGCTCGCCCTTTACGGCACTCCGGCCCTGATCGGCATCCCGGCCCGCTACAACGTCGTGACCACGCAACTCGCGAGCTTCTTCGAATACCCGGTGCGCGTCGAGGTGGCGTCGGCCTTTTCCATGCCGCTCGTCGTCATCACGGCGGTCATGCTCGGGCTGCAACGGCTCGTGCTCGCCCGGCGCGGCTATGTGACGGTGGCCGGCAAGGGCGGCGAGCGACGGCTCGTCAAGCTCGGCGGATGGCGCTGGCTCCTCTTCGGCTGGGCGGGGTTCGTGATGCTGCTCGCCGTCGGCCTGCCGCTCCTGATCCTGATCCAGACCTCGTTCGCCAAGGCGTGGGGGCAGGGCTTCTCGCTCCAGAACCTCACCTTCGAGAATTACTGGCGCATCTTCGTCGTCGAGGCGACCGCGCGCCGCTCGATGTGGAACACCTTCGTGTATTCCGTCGCGACCGCGACCGCCTGCACGGGGCTCGGGTTTGCCGTCGCCTATGTCGTGCAGCGGCGGATCATTCCGTATGCCTCGGTCCTGGCGCTGGTCACGCTGGCGCCCTTCGCCGTGCCGGGCATCGTGCTCGCGATCGCCTTCTACGCCGCCTATGCGGGCCCGCCCCTTGGCCTCTACGGCACCGGCGTCATCATCGTCCTCGCCTTCACCACGCGCTTTCTGCCGATCGCCTTCACGACGGCGGCCGCCGGCGTGAGGGGCCTTCATCCCGAACTCGAGGAGGCGGTCCGCATTCTCGGCGGCACCCGGCTCCAGGCGCTTTCGGCGGTGGTGATCCCATTGCTCAAGAAGACGCTCGTCGGCGCATGGGTCCTCATCTTCATCATCTCGACGCGCGAACTCTCGACCGCCATCTTCCTGTCCGGGCCGGAGACGCGGGTCGTGTCCGTGCTCACGCTCGACCTCTCCGAACAGGGTCGCTACGAACCCCTGGCCGCGATGGGGCTCGTCCTCCTCCTGGTCACGGCCGCGACGGTCGGGGTCGGCATGCGCATCCTGGGCCGAGACTTCATGCTGAGACGCCCCTGAGATGCAGGTCCTTACCCTCAAGGGTTTGAGCAAGCGCTACGGTCAAACCACCGTCGTCGACGGCATCGACCTCGAGCTGAGGGCCGGCGAGTTCGTGTCGCTGCTGGGGCCCTCCGGCTGCGGCAAGACCACGACGCTGCGCATGGTGGCGGGCTTCGTGGAGCCGAGTTCGGGCACGATCGCGATCGACGGGCGCGTGCTCTCCTCGCCCGACCACGTCGTGCCGCCCGAACAGCGGCGCATGTCGATGATCTTCCAGAGCTACGCGATCTGGCCGAACATGACGGTGTTCGAGAACGTCGCCTTCGGCCTCAAGGTCAGGCGGGTGTCGCGCGAGGAGACCCGGACCCGGGTCGGCGAGATGCTGGACGTCGTGCGCCTCGGCCATCTCGCCGGGCGCTATCCGAACGAGCTTTCCGGCGGGCAGCAGCAGCGCGTCGCGCTGGCCCGCGCCGTCGTGGTCAAGCCCGACGTCCTGCTGCTCGACGAGCCTCTGTCCAACCTGGACGCCAACCTGCGCGAGGAGATGCGGACCGAGATCCGCCGCCTCCACGATGCCTTCGCGATCACGACGATCTACGTTACGCACGATCAGGCCGAGGCCATGGCGACGGCGGACCGGATCGCCGTCATGAGCGAGGGCCGCATCGAGCAGGTCGACGATCCCGTGACGATCTACACGCGGCCGCGCACCCGGTTCGTGGCAGGCTTCATCGGGCGGACCAACTTCCTTGCCGGGCGCCTCAATGGAAGTGAGGTCGAGTTCGACGGCTTCCAGGTTGCGAGCGCCCGTATGACCCCGTGTCCGAGCGGCGAGACGTTCTCGCTGAGGCCCGGCGCGATCGAGCTCCGGCGCGGCGCCGCGGACGATCGCGACCTCGTCTCGCTGCCCGGGACGGTGCGGTCGCGGACCTATCTCGGGGACATGTGGGACCTCACGGTAGAGGTAGGGTCGCGGCCGACCCAGCTGCGCGTCTCCGCCCCGCCGGACAGTGTCTTCGAGACCGGGGAGAGGGCGTACGTCGTCTTCGATCCCTCCCGCATCACGCCCATCGCCTGATCTCGCGAGCCGCCCCATGCCGTCACCCCGCGCCCTCGGCCATCTTCGCGTTCTCGACCTGACCCGCGTTCGCGCCGGACCGACTGCGGTTCGCCAGCTCGCCGACTGGGGCGCCGACGTCGTCAAGATCGAGGCCAAGGAGGGCGGCAACGTCGACCCGGTGCGCGACGGCTCGGACTTCCAGAACCTGCATCGCAACAAGCGCAGCCTGACGCTCGACCTGAAGCAGCCGGCCGGAATCGCCATCCTGAAGCGGCTCGCAGAGAACGCGGACGTCCTGGTCGAGAATTTCCGGCCCGACGTGAAGGACCGCCTCGGCATCGCCTACGACGATCTGCGCGCGGTCAATCCGCGCCTCGTCTACGCGAGCATCTCGGGCTACGGGCAGGACGGGCCCTACCGGATGCGTCCGGGTCTCGACCAGATCGCGCAGGGGATGGGCGGCCTCATGTCGATCACCGGGCCGGTGGGCGGCGGGCCCGTCCGGGCCGGGATCGCGGTCGCCGATTCCGCGGCCGGTCTCTATTGCGCCCTCGGCATTCTCACGGCGCTGATCGAACGGGAGCGCTCGGGCGAGGGGCAATGGGTGCACACTTCGCTGCTTCAGGCCATGATCGCGCTCGACGATTTTCAGGCGGCGCGCTGGACGATGGACCGCGAGGTGCCACCCCAAAACGGCAACGACCATCCCACCGCTGCCCCTATGGGGGCGTTCCGGACCGCCGACGGGTTCGTCAACATCGCGCCTCTCGGCGAGGGGATGTGGCGGCGTCTCTGCGGCGTGCTCGGCCAGCCGGCCCGGGCGGACGATCCACGCTTCGCGGGCAACGCGGCCCGCCACGCCAATAGGAGCGCGTTGAGCGAGTTCATCTCTGCCGCCACCCGAACGCGACGCTCGCAGGAATGGATCGATGCCCTGAACGAGGTCGGCATCCCATGCGGGCCGATCTACGCGATGGACGAGGTTTTTGCCGACTCGCAGGTCAAGCATCTCGGCATGGCGGCACCCATCGATCATCCGCGATTGGGACGAATCGAGCTGATCGCGCAGCCCATCGGCATGTCGCGCTCGACGGCATCGATCGATGTTCCGACGCCGGAGAAGGGCGAGCATACGGCCGAGATCTTGCGCGACGCCGGCTTCGATCAGGCTGACATCGCCTGCTTCTTCCGCGACGGAACCGTTTGAGCGATGCCTGAGCGCGTAAATCGGGTCAGCAGAAAGCTTCGCTCAGACCGAGCCCGTTGCCGAGCTGCAGGTCGGCCAGCTCCCAATCCGCCTTGGCTCGCTCGGCCCCGTCCTGTTTATCGGACGAGAGCGCCGAGACGCTGACCCTGTATGCCTTGCCACGCGGTCCGCTCGCCCTGACCGAGAATGCCCGTAAGATGACCTTCTTGACGTCCGAGGCGGGTCGACACCCTTGGCTGCCGTGCCGATCAGCAAACTTCCGAGTTCGGGTCGGTCAGGCCAGAACCAAGGAAGCTGAACGAATGACTGGTTTCGGGTGCTGCTGTCATGCCTCTCAATGACGTACATGGGCGGATTTCGTTGAAAAAGTCGGCGTTGCTGCGGGTGTGAAGTCCTGATTCAGTCGTCCTCGGGATGGAGGTCGGCGGGATGATGGGCGAACGGCGGGTGGCGCAGGAAGCGTTGTTCTACGAGTTCAGCCTGGAGCGGCACGTCCCGGCCGAACATCTGCTCCGCGCCATCGACCGCGTTGCGGATCTTGCTCATGCTTTTCTTCGGCGGGCTCTGGAGCGGCGTAATCCCAACGTCCGCAGTCGAGCGGACAGACCTCTGGCGAGCACTGCCTCGGCCTGACCTCGCGCCACGAGATCGGGCCATCTGATGCCGGCAATCCGCGATCGGCTCGTTGCGGAACCAGTTTTAGGGCCTGGGCGACGTCGCCGGTCAGCTCGGCCGCCGACGAGATGATGCGGACCATCTCGCGCAGCCGATCCTGCAGGACCTCGGAGGCGGGGTGGGGCCGGCTGATCGGCTAATTGCGCGCAGTCGCGGCATCCACGGCGGCCCAGAACTCGGCCTTGCGGCCGTGATACCGTTTCAGGGCTGTTCTGTAGGCCGAGTGGACGGGACGCCCGAGCGCCGCGATGGCGTCGGCGTCCAGATCGTCCAATCGGGCGAGATGGCGCGCGGCGTGGCCGTAGGCGGGTGAGCGCGCGCGAGCCAGGACATCGTCCAAGAGGGCGCGGTAGATGATGGCGGCCGCGACCGGGTGATCGTGCTCCAGCGTCTCCGCGGTCGGGATCAGCACGGTGTAGTGCCGCCCGTCCCAGATCCCATGGTGGTCGACGACGAGCTTGGCCGCGAGGTCGAGCCTGGGCCAGCTCAGGAAGAATTCCAGTGCGCCGTAGCGCTCGGGCCGTGCAGCGGCGTGCGCAAAGGCGCGCTCGAGCGCCTCGGCGTCCTCGAAATCGGGAAGGTGCTTCAGGTGCTCGCGTAGCATCTCGGCATCGAGCGTCGCCTCGAAGGTTCGCCAGCGAAGGTCCTGGGCCGCGTCGTGTTGGCCGAGCGCCGCCAGGATATGCACCTCCAGCTCCGCGCGTGCACGATCCCGGAGATCGGTCCCGGAAAATCCATCCGCGACGTCGTCGAGGCTCATCACGCGCAGCCCGGGACGGACGGGCTTTCGAATCCAATCGAGCGCCTCGGACGCTCGTCCGGCCGCGAGCAGCCGTTTTGCGACCTCGATCGCGTCAGGACCCCGTCCGGAGCGTTCCCGTTCGAGGGCAATGAACGCGTCGACATCCCCGACCTGGTCGGCGATGGCCTGGCGCACGCGGACGAGGCTGCCCCGGCGACTTTGCCCTGCCCAGTCATGGGCGGATGCCGGTTCGGCCTCCTTCAAGCTCGCCGCGAGAAGGACGTCGGCATGGGTCAGGCAGGACTGCGCGAGCGTCGGGATCGCCTCTTCGAGGGCCGCTGCAATCAGGCCGTAGCCGTCTCGCGTCAGGCGGCGGACGAGCGCCTCGATCAAGGCCTTCTGCTCGTCCTCCGGCATGGCGGGCGCGAGCGCAGCCAAGGCCGATGCGGCATCCTCGAAGACGCCGTGCACTTGGCCAGAGGAATCGTCCACGCGCCCGAGGACCTCGTCGGCGCAGGCGAGGAAGCGCAGGAGCCGTTCCGCCGCGGCGGCCGGGTCGGCCCGCCCGAGCTCGTCGGCGATCGTCGCAAGCGTCGCCTTCAGGTCGGCCGCGAACGCCCTTCGCTTCTGCCAGTCGATGAACCCGCGCGCCTTCTCCAGGCTGGAGAGGCGTCGATCGATGATGGCCGCGACCGCGTCTGGCCCTTTCAGGCCCGCGAGGGCAGCCGTCACGATCTTTCGGAACGCGGCGTTGGTCTCCGCTTCATCGAGGACCAGCCCGGCGAGTCTTACGGGACCAAGGGCAAGGAGCGTCTCGTTGGTCAGCGTCGCGCGTCGCGCCATGTCCTGCCTCGCTGGCCCCCTCTCGGGCGTCCTCCACCATAGGCCAGAGTGCCCGATGTCGCGTCTCTCACGGGCCAGCGCCTTCATCGCGAAGCGGCGGTCAGCTCGTCAAGCCGCTCGGGAGGTGTGTATCTCCACGGCCAGGCCGGCCCCGGCGGCGAGGTTGACCAGGGCGTCCAGCGAGAACTTGCTGATCTTGCCCGCCAGCAAGTCGTTGATCCGCGGACGGGTGATCCCGAGCCGCTTGGCGGCGGCTTCCTGCGTCAAGCCCCACTCGCCGATCGTCCGCTGAAGCGCGAGCAGCAGATCGGAGCGAGCCGTCATGTTGGCGGACTCGGCCGGCGTGTCGGTCAACGCGTCCCACACGTTGTCGAAGGACTGCTTTTCCATCGCTCCTACCCCTTCAGCTCTCGAAGCCGCGCCGCGGCCAGATCGATGTCTCGTCTCAGGGTCTGCTGCGTCTTCTTCTGAAATGCGTGCAGCACGACGATCCGATCGGGCAGGCTCGCCAGGTAGATCACCCGGAAAGCGCCCGAGCCCTCTCTCACCCTGATCTCGCGAACACCCGGCCCGATCGCCGTCATCGGCTTCCAGTCGGCCGGGTCCTCCCCGTTCTGAACCCGTCGCAGCTGGAACCCTGCTTGCGATCGCGCTTCATCGGGAAACGCCCGGAGGCAAACCAGGCTGTCTCCCAAAAAGTCGACCGGCTTCATCTTGGCCTTATACGTATCAGAACCGATACACAGGGGGCAAGGACGCCGCCTTTATGGTTGCGGAGCGTCGGTCCGGGCGCAGCAAGCGTCCGCCGGCGAATGTATCGCGAGCGAGCGCTCGACTGCGCGCCAGTGGCTTGTCTGACCATGTGCGCGGCCTGTTCGTCGTGATCGGGTCGTCCTGCGCGACGGGGGCCCAGGATCACTGACAGGTCTGGTGGACGGCCCACTCCCGGGCGGCTGTCGGCCGCCCAGCTCGGCGGCGCACCAGGTGCAAGGAAGGCGCGGTCCTTCGTCGTGGCGGCCCCCAAGATGGCGAGGCAGGGCGACGCCGGGTCGGCCCGGCCCTTGGGCAGGCTGGTCGGGTCGGGGTGTCCGGTGGCGTTGCGTGGTGTTCTCTCCCGTGTGTCTGTCTCGAGGCAGGTCCGTCCTGTCGTCCTGTGATGGGCTTGTCTGGCCGGGGTCGAGGCCTGCGACCTCTCGATCGTCCTGGCAACGGCGTCCGCCGGCTATTTTCCCCTGCCTGCGGCTTCGCCTTCGTCATTCCTCGCGAGGCAAAATAGCCGTCGGCCTGCCGTTCTCCGCTCCGCTTCGACCCTTCGGGCGCCGGGCCTCTCGCCCCCGGCCTGTCGGTCGCCATCAAGGCCGCGCTGGACGGCTTTGAGAGACAGACAGGAGATCACCTCATGGCGACCATCGGCACCTTCACGACCGACCGGGACGGCTTCCTCAAGGGCCAGATCCGCACCCTCAACCTCGACGCCTCCGTCTCGATGGAGCCGGTGACCTCCGACAAGGAAGGCGCGCCCGCC
>JAABUN010006168.1_pt1 | contig 14054 bp, 12 predicted proteins | sample 5559311 | NCBI WGS metagenome assembly JAABUN01 (sample SAMN10711877, study PRJNA513370) | rock metagenome | isolation source: Antarctica rocks | place: Antarctica: Victoria Land, Siegfried Peak sud | reverse complement strand
TCAGAGCGCGGCGCTATGGCCGCACCCTGACTACAACCAGCAAGGAGTAGCAGGAAGAGGCCCGATGTGGTCAGCAAGGCAACGCTGTTCATAAGCGAGCTCCTTTCCGTTCCCGGAAGGATCGGTCTGGCACAAGCCCGTGCGTATCCCTGGCCTCCCGATGGAGCAACGCTCCATCGGGAGCAAAGTTCCACACCACTCGACTGCCTATCGTCATCTATGGCTGGGCGAGCAAACCTTCGAGTACCGCGAGCGGCTTCCCTCCTTGCAACCCCGCGATCGTTGGGTTGTTCGGATCGGCGACCCGCATCGGCTCCACGAGACCTCCCGCAGTAACGCGATAGCGGCCCTCGGGCGAAATGATGCGGTACAAGCTCGGTCGACCCGCTTGCAGGAATAGCACGTACCGCTCGCCCACCTGATAGGTCGGATCGTCATCGCTAAAGCCGACGTCGCCGCCGCCAGTCTGTGCGAGGGTCATAGTCCCTCCCGTCACGGCCTGTCCACGGTAGGTTTTCGCCACTTTCACCGTGACGTGCTGCATCGGCACGCGATCTTCATTGTTCGGCAATCCCTTCACCGAGACAACGGCGTCCAGCCCGCGTTCGACCTTCACCACATCAGCCAAGACGATCACTGTTGCCTTGTCGCGCGCTTCACGGAATGACTTCGGATAGAACTCCCACACGAAGTGGATCGCGCGGCCATCCCCCTCCGCTTGCTGCTCAATATCGTGTGCGGTCACTTGCGCGACCAAGCTGAGGGCGAGCACCACAGTAGCGATCATCCAGAGAATCAGCCGCAGATGCAGATGGAGACGCTTCCTCATGACTTAACCTCCTGATCCACATGTCGAGCTTCGGGAGAAGCTTTGCACACAGCGACGGCACGGCCACGGAATCCTACGGCGACCATCGAGACTACGGGATGTGATTGCTATACGTAGCGTTGAAGTCGGCGTTATCGTGATCGCTCACGCGATAATTAGTGTTGGTTTGGTAGTTATTCAGGGCCATGCAGGTGCCGTTGGTCCCCTCGTTGTGGTGCCCTTGCCCCCAGGTATGGGCGAGTTCTTGACAGAAGACGCCCTGAATGAAGTAGGGGTCGTTCTGGCCGCAATTCATCTGCGGATCGCCGTTATACTTCGCTTCAGGTTGGCCCTGAATATGCCCGCCGGGAGCATCGACGAATGCCGCGCCGCACCAGTTTTGGATCCCGTAGTCCCCATCGAACACAAACACATTGACGTTCGATGTGGTTTTAGTCCAATACAACGAACTGATATTCTGGTATTGGTCGGTAATGGCAGCATCCGCGAGACTATAGCGTGAGGCATAGTTCGCCACATTGAGGTACAGGGGTGCGTTCCTATGCCAGTGAGCTCCGAAATGAGCACTGGCCTGATTATCCCGATATATGTAGAGGTTGCCTAGTAGCAAGGCAACGAGGATGAGCATCCCGATGAACGGTCGCCAATATCGACGCATAGGTAGCCTCCCTTTTTTCCCATCTGCCGGTCTTAACCCTATAGGATCGAATTAGCCGACATGAGAAGACCTCCCAATTGCGGCTCATATACCCGTCGTAAGGCATGCACTGGTAAGCCTGGGGCGAAAGCCCCTTCAGCAATCCATTGCCACCTCCTCTGCTGTTCATTTGCATTACGTTCGCTGGACTATTGTTACGATAGCGCGGTGGGGTGGGTCAAAACAATCCCCAGGACCGGATAATCTTTGTACCCACCCCCACCGCTCGGCCTGTTATCGACGAGCGAGTGCGCGACGGTCAGGGGTTGGGACCATCCCCATCGAGCAGACCCCGCGCGCGCGCGGCGGCGACCACCGCCCCGCGCGACGCCGTATCGAGGTGGAGTTTGCCCGCGATCCGCCGCAGATATGTTCGCACCGTCTCGTAGCTGACGTGGAGGCGTTCGCCGATCTGGCGCTGGGGCAGGTCGGTGGCGAAGAGGGCCAGCATTTCTTGCTCGTGCGGCGTCAAGTCGGCTTCGTAGCGGCGCACCGCCGCTTCGGCACGTATCCGCCTCGTGCTGTTCGCCGCGGCGCGCATAGTGGGTCGTGAAGGTGTGCTTGCCGATCGCGACGATGGCGGTGAATTCTTCCCCGTCGAGGGCACGGCGAACATTGTCGAGCACGTCAGGGAACTGCCGCCCCGCGATGAAGAGCGACTGGCCCTCGACCTCGCGCTCAGTCAGCCCCAATGTCGCTAACCCACGTCCGCGCGCGAAGGTGATGATACCGGCGCGATCGACGGTGAACAGGAGGATCGGCGCGCCCTCCACCACCGCAAGCAAGCGTGCCTCGCCCTCGCGCACGCGCGCCTCATCCGCCGCGCGTTGCGCCTCGGCCTGCCGTCGCGCGGTCAGATCGCGGACTACCACGCAGAGGATCGCGCAGCCCGCCGAGGTGAGCGCGACGCCGCTCACCTCGACCGGCACGGTCACGCCATCCTTGCGCCGATAGTCGCGCTCGCCGATCTCATTGCGCCCCTCGCGAATAATCCGCGCGATATTATTGTCAACGCTCGCGCGATCGTGGGCGATCAGGCCGTAGAGGGTCAGGGTCGGCAGATCGGCAACGCTATAGCCGAGCAGGCGTAGGAAGGCCGGGTTCGCCTCAACGATCCGCTTACTCGCGGCATCGAAGAGAAAGATCCCTTCGGTGAGATGCTCAAAGATCGCCTGATAACGGTGCATAAACGTGGGCAGCAACGTGTCATGCGGCGCATCAGCACCACGCCGAGGCTCGACACGTCCCCCGCCACCCACTGGCTCCACCCAACACCTCTCACGATAGTTCAGGGTACGTCTATCACCAGACATTACCAGAAAATTGATCATCTGCACACCACAACGGCGATTGTGCGAACAAATGTATCGGTGAGATCAAGAAATGTGCCTGGGTACGCTGTTCATACGGACAGATTGCCTGTCTATGCTGGTGGGCTTACGACGGGAGCGCGTATGCACTACGCCCCTACATCGACCACCGCGAACACAACCAGCGATCCGGCAGCAGTTCCCGCGCCTGACCCGCCCCTGGTTCGAGGGGGGCGACAAGGGCGCGGGCAAAGGCAAAGACTGGGCCGAGCGGGCGCTCGGCTGGACGGCCCGGATCGTTCAGCACCCGCAGGGGCCGCGATCGACTGGGCAGCCATCCTGCCGCCGCCCGGTTTCCGGGGCGTACTCCCCAGGCGCTGGGTCGGGAAACGGATCTTCGCCTGGCTGGGCCAGAATCGGCGTCTCAGCAAGGATTTCGAGCGTCCGTGTGCCACCGGCGAGGCGCTTATCTACGCCGCCATGGCGCGGCTCATGCTGCGCGATCTGGCTCGCGCCTGACGTTTATTCAGACAGTTTCTCAATCATCGATTCCCTCCAACGAACATCAGCGCCAAACTTTTACGAGTCAATTCGCGACGCTTAATTATAGGGATGCAACAATATAGATTAAATACTCGTCGAATATTCTGACCGTAGTGTTCGATTCAGTACAATGCCTAATGCGGCAGATAACGACATTCTATTAAACCCAAAGCTCACCCTACGTCAGCCTGAGGCACAACGCAGTCTGGTTCAGGGGTCTGAATAAATCGCACGGCGGCGATCGTGGTATGGCCGAGGAGCCAGGCTTTGGCGATCCGGTGTCCGCCGTCCATCAAGCCACCGTCGGCGGCGAGGATGATCGGGAAGGCGAGATCGGCATCGTTGATCCGGCGGGCGTGCTCGGCGACCGCTTTACAGGTCGGGGGGGTCTCAGACCTGAACCAGCAATTCTGGTCGAACTCCGCGATCGAGGCGATTGGCACCTCACGCATGGGTAGCTCACGCGCCAGCGTCCAGAGTCGTTCCGCCCGCCAGATTCCGCGCCCGCCCTCGACCGGACGCGAGTGTTCGCCCGCCATACCCACCTCCCAAACGAAGCAAACGCACAACAGGCTAACGGAGCATCACTGTACTCGTTCGGGCCAATTATTACGCCTACAGCGGATCGAAGACCGGGATGTGCCGCTGCGCCTCGACCGGCACGTCAACCGAGGGCGTACCATAAGAGTGGAAACTTTTGGGCAGCTGCAAGCCCCACGCCTGCCCGCGCGCCCGCTCGGCCTGTGTCCAACGGATCGGTTCCCAGTCGGGCGCGAAGATCAGGTAGCCACCGGAGAAGAGTTCGACCCGGTTGCCGCCCGGCTCGTAGCAGTACAGGAAGAAGCCGTGCGTCACCGCATACTTCGAGGGGCCGGTCTCGATGAAGATATTGTTCTCCAGGAAGATATCGGCGGCGCGCAGCACTTCCTCGCGTGTGTCCATCCAGTAGGCGATATGGTGCAGTCGCCCGCGCGCCCGCGTCGCGTCAAGCGTATAGGCGATATCGTGGACGAGCGGCGTCACACTGATCCAGGCTCCCGCCTCGGTCCCGTCGTCTAAGATCACCTGCTCGCGCGGGAAAAAGCCTAAACGCTCCTCCATGAACGCGCGATTCGGCGTCACCTCCTGGCAGAGGACGTTGACGTGATCGAGGCGGCGCACGCCCGCGCCGCGCCCGGTATACCGCTGCGGCTGATTCTTCAGCGCCGGGCGCAGCGCGTCCGGGGCTTTGTACTTCTCCGACTCGTAATAGAGTTCCATCGGATGCCCATCGGGGTCGGTGAAGGCGTAGACCGCGCCATGCCCCAGGTCGCCTTCGCGCCAGCCCTGTCCCAAACCGCTCGCCTCGATCGCCGCCGCCCGCCGCGCCAGCGCCGCCGGGCTGACCGCGCGCCAGGCGGTATGCGCCAGCCCAGCGGTCGCCGCCTCAGTCAGCTTGAGGGTATAGAGCTCATAATCACCGAACGCGCGCAGATACACCGACTGCCCACGCCGCGCGACCTCCTCCATCCCCAGCACCTCGCGGAAGAACCATAGACTTTCTTCCGGGCGCGGCGTCAGCAACTCGACGTGGCCGAGATGGGCCAGATCGCGGATCGGCTCGGTGGCAACTTCCGGCGTAGACACGGTGGCCTCCTTTTCACCGCAGAGACGCAGAAACGCAGAGGGCCGTAGAGAGGGAACGAGATCAACGCAGAGACGCGGGGGGCAAGAGAAAGCGTCGCAGAGGGGCCGAGAGAAGGAGCGAACGGAGAGGAGGGCGGAAGGCGATGGAGAAGAAGGTGCGGTGGGAGATAACCCCTCCCCCTGCCCCTCCCCTGAAGCGGGAGGGGTGCCTCGTTGCGATGCGGTGGCAGCGATAGTGGCGCAATATTTCGCAAACGCCGTGTTGAATGGCCCTCACCCTGCCGCTTCAGGGGAGGGTCGCCGCCGCTGCGGCGGGGAGGAGTCAAACTCCCCACGCCCACGTACCACCGCACCAATTACTCCCTCCGTCCCTTTCTCTCGCTTCTTCTCTGCGTTTCACCCGTTTCTCCCGTTCCCGCTCTGTGCGCTCTGTGCGCTCTGTGGTTCAATCCCGTCCCCTCATTTCCCGTCCCCTCGTTCCCCTCTCTGCGGCGCTCCTTCCCTTCGGCGTCTCGGCGTTCAACCGTCCCCTACCCCGCGCTCTTCTCCTCGCTCGCGGCGATCTCTTGGATGATCTGCGCCCCGAGGTTGGCAGCGGAGAGCCCCCGGAAGAGGAAAGCGAGGCCGACGACCGCGTTCATCTCTTCCCAGGTGGCTCCGGCACGGCGCGCGGCGATCGCGTGCAGTCGCGTGGCATCGGCCAGTTGCACCAGCAATATCCCGAAGAGCATCAGTTGCGAGGTCTTCACATCGAAGCACTTGGGGTACATCGCGTGTTTGCGCGTCGCCTCCTGCAACGCCAGCAGTTCGGGGTCGACGCGCGACAGTAACTCGGTGCGCGCCTGGATTCGCGGCGGCACGAAGCCGAGCAACTCGGTGTAAAAATCCCGGTACTCCTGCAACTGCGCCGGATCGATCTGCACCTCCGGCAACCCCACTCGCTCATCAGCCATCGTTAACCCTCCCATACGAAGTCACGGTTCACCGCAGAGACACCGAGGCGCAGAGTGACGCAGAGACGAAGATGATATGGTCAGAGGAAAGCGCAATCTCGCGTGTTCCCCTTCTCTCTCTATTCTCTGCGCGTCTCTGCGCCTCGGTGTCTCTGCGGTGAACCGCTCCCCCCATCAAAGACCCACGTATCCCCGGTCCAGCCATCGAGATTGTAGTCATCCATACAGGCGTCAGCGAAGGCGATCGAGTCGGCCAAATGCCGCTTGCCCCGCGCGATCCCGACGAGGTCGAGGCGAATCTGCTCGTTGTTGCCGGAGTAGTTACGCTCGTAGAGTTCGTGGCGTGCGCCGAACTCGCTGCCGATCGCATCCCAGATCAGCTTAAAAAGCTTGACGCGACTCTCGGCGTCGCCGTCCGAGCCGCGATAGTAGCGGTCGATCAGCGGGCGCAGTTCGGGGTTCTGCAAATCTTTGTAGCTCGACGGCACGACGAGCGGGCTCCCGCCCAGATAGGTCTCGAAGAGGGAGTGGATCGCCTGCCAGCATTCGTGCGCGAAGAGGCGGTAGGCGGCGGCGTGTTCCTGCTTCGGCACGACGCTGCGACCAGGGCCGGCCTGCGGATCGAGGCACATCGCGGTTGTCAGCGCCCAGATCAGGTTGCGCCAGCCGATGATCTCGCCGAGAGCCACCTGCACCCCGCGAAATTCGTCGGTCCCGTTGGCCACGATCCCCTTGGCGAACAGCCCGACCATGAAGTCGAGCTTCACGCCGAGTCGCGTCGCCGCCTGGAGATTGTAGCGACTGAAAAAGCCCGAGTTGCGGTAGAACGAATTGGCCCGCTCGACATCGCGGTAGACCAGAACGTTCTCCCAGGGGATGAACGCCTCATCGAAGATCAGGACGGCGTCGTTCTCATCGAAGCGGCTCGACAGCGGGTTGTCGAACGGGCTGCGCGCCGCCGACTCATACGAATTGCGGCACAGGAGTTTGCTCCCTGGCGTATCGAGCGGCGCGATGAAGACCAGCGCGAAATCCTCCGCCCGGCCCTTTTCCAGATTCGCGGAGCTATTCTGCGCCACGAAGGTCGCATGGGTGATCGCCGAGCCGGTCGCCAGCATCTTCGCGCCGCTGACGATGATCCCATCGTCGCGCTCGCGGACGACGTGGACGAAAACGTCGGCGACCTCATGGACCGGCTTCTTCCGATCGATCGGCGGGTTGACGAGGACGTGGTTGAGGAACAGACCGCGACCGGCGAACTTCTCGTACCAGGCGATCGCATTGTTGTCGTATGGCGCGTAAAACGCCGGATCGGCGGCGAGGCTCGCCATGAACGCGGCCTTGTAATCGGGCGTGCGCCCCATGAACCCGTAGCTCAGCCGCGCCCAGGCGGCGATCGCCTCACGCGAGGCCAGCAGATCTTGCGGCGTGTAGCTCGGCTGGTAAAAGCGGTGGGTGCGGATCCCGCGCTCGTCCACGGCGGTCAGCAGCTCGCGCTGCGCCGGATCATGCAGCGAGTCGTAGAGGCGCGCGACCGAGCGTGCGGAGTTGCGGAAGGCCGGGTGGGTCGTCACATCCTTGACCCGCTCGCCATCGAGATACACCGCCCGCCCGTCGTGCAAGCTCGCCAGGTATTCCGCCGAGGTCAGCAACCGATTCGTCTCTTCCGGCAGTGTCGTTACCCCATCGGTCGCCGCTTGCATCACATCACCTACTCGTACTTGAGTGTCGTCTTGTTGCCTACTGTAGCATCACGAGAATAAAGAGGGAAGTATGGCTTGCGGCCTGACCCTCACGCCCGCCCCACCACCGTCCCATCGGCGAGCCACGCCGCGATCTCCTCGGCACCGAAACCAGCCTCGGTCAGCACCTCGACGCTGTGCTCGCCTAGCAGCGGCGGGTGACGCTGCGGCTGCGGCGCGTCCGCAGTAAAGCGCACCGGCGAGGCAACGAGCGGCAGCATCCCGGCCGTCGGGTGCGCGATCTCGGTCACGAGGCCACGCGCCACGACGTGCGGATCGGCGAACGCCTCAGAGAGGTTCAGCACCGGCGAGACCGGGATATCGGCCGCCCAGCAGCGATCGTTCCACTCGGTCGCACTCCGGGTCACTAATGCAGTCTCCAAAAGCGGCACGAGCGTATCGCGATTGATAACACGCTCGCGATTAGTGCGGAAGCGCGGATCGACCGCCAACTCCGGCAGCCCGAGAACCACACAGAAACGCGCGAACTGCGCGTCGGTGCCGACCGCGACCATCAGCGCACCATCAGCGGTCGGGAAGGTCTGGTAGGGGACGATCGTCGGGTGGCCGTTGCCGTGACGGGTCGGGGTCTTGCCGCCGATCAGGTAGCTGCTCGCCTGATTCGCCAGCAGCGCCAGCGCACTATCGAGCAGTGAGAGTTCCACTCGCCTGCCCACCCCCGTGCGCTCGCGCTCGACCAGCGCCGCGCTGATCCCCCACGCGGCGAGGCAGCCGGTGACGATGTCCACGATCGCCACCCCGACCTTCACCGGTTCCCCCGCCGGCTCGCCGGTGATACTCATCAGGCCGCCCATCGCCTCGATGATCGTGTCATAGCCCGGTCGCGCGGCGTAGGGGCCGCTACGCCCGAAGCCGGTCACGCTGGCGTAGACCAGGCCGGGATTGCGCCGGTGCAGCACATCCTCGTAGCCCAGCCCCCAGCGCTCCATCGTGCCGACTTTGTAGTTCTCGATCAGCACGTCGGCCTGCTCCGCCAGCCGCAGCACGATCGCCCGCCCCGCCTCGCGCGAGAGGTCTACCGCAAGGCTCCGCTTGTTCCGATTGATCCCCACGAAGTAGGCACTCTCACCACCGGGCCAGGGCGGCCCCCACTGCCGCGTCTCGTCGCCGCGCGGCGGCTCAACCTTGATGACCTCCGCGCCAGCATCGCCGAGCAACATCGTCGCGAATGGCCCCGCCAGCACGCGCGTCAGGTCCAGAACCTTAATGCTGGCGAGCGGGCCAAGCGGGGCAAGTATAGACATCGGTAATTTACCCTTCACTATTCATTGGCGGCAATGGCAAATAACAGAAGACGCATAATTGCGTACGCACATTGGTACATTGTTAACTCGCTGGTTCAGCTATTCCAACATCTGCCTCGCCATCCGCTAGAGACAGCGAAGGCGGTAATTAGACCGCGCTACGCTATGGAAAGGACAAGAGGATCTCTCTTCCTCCGAAGAAATGTTAAGGAGATGGGTGAAGCAAGAGCCTGAAATGTACCTTAAGCCTATGGATCAGCAGTATAGGCTTAAGCCATTTTCGGTATAGCCTTAAGCCAATCGGCAGAAATGCTTTCGCGATCCCACTTCGTGCGTACTTTGCTTCGGACCCGCCCAAAGGATTCCTCGCTGCGTACCATTAGGCTGACGTCATGTCCCTCTTCGACTCGATCTTCCATGATCTCCGTGTAGTAGCTCAACGCCAAAGTCGCATAGGTTGCGAGGTCACGGCGGGTGTTGTTGCTTCCTGCAACGTCACGTTTAATGCGCGTGAGATAAGCGCTACCATTCCGCGCTTCAAGGAGGATCGCCATGACAGCGAGTACAAAAAGTTTTCCACCGCGCGTAAGGATCCGCACAGGAAGGCGCTCGTTGTTCTGCTGTGCCTCTTGTAACCGTGCTGTAACGATTTCATCGGCAGCCTCGCCTGCCAACCAAGCAAGTAGCGCTTCTTCAGCGCGGAGATCCTGTGGAAAGATAGTTCGACCGAGGCTGGTGAACAGTGTCCCTTTATCTTTATATGCTGTCACGGGCATTCCTTTGAATGCCGCAAGCCGCTGTGCCAAAACATCGGGTTTGATCACCTGCTGTTTGCCATTCTTATTGGTGAACCGTTGCTTTTCTTCATATGTCAAGTGACTCCATTCCCCCTGGCGTAGTTGATAGAAGAATGGATGCGGATCTTCAGCTAGGCGGTTCTTTAAGCCCTTCTGTGCTTGATCCTGAGATGTAAGATCCCAGTCGCGAATTTTTGTCTGCGAGTTATTATATTTGATGATTGAATCAACCACGAATGAGTCAGGGGCAGCAATAAAACGGGCAAGGACATTCACATCCTCTGGTGCCATATCTGGACTAGTGGCGATTGAGACGGTCGTCTGACAGCCATTGACGATACTAAATTTGCGAACACTCAGTTCGCCGGTCGTATCGTTATAGTCGAAGCCGTCGCAGACGAAAGTGATACCGTTGTTATAAGCCCAAAAGTTGCGTCGCTCGTCGGCTGAATTCAAGGTCTCCCGAATGCCGGCATTCACACTGCCTTTGCGTGCGCCGAGATACAAACGCACGTTACGGTCAAATAGAGTGTCTCGATACTCGTCATAGAGACGCTTTAGCTCAGTGCCGGAGAGCGTGGCGACAAGCGACCGACCGAAGCTACCATCTTGAGCAAAAACAGCGTTCGGATTAAGTGTCAGCTTCGCCTCAGCAATACGGCTTGCGGCATCAATGTATTCATCATGGTTCTGCTGCAAAGTATCAAGATCGACCACGCGAGCGAAACGATTAGGTGCGGTATCGAAGTCTGCATTGTATTGTGCAGCGGCATCAGTAATGTCTCGCTTATGCGGTCCCATATACACATAATGAAAATCAACCGTATAGCCCTTCCCCATTGCAGCGGCGTAATCCATCGCAAGTTCCGCCAAATCTGCTCGGCCATCTCGCCGTAATGTCTCAGGGTTTTGAAGAAAGCTAATAGAATGCACTAACTCGTAAAGATCTCCAGGGCGGGCGCTGAAAGTACCCTGCTTGTCGAACTTGCCCTGCGCGATAACAACCGATTCGTTCTCGTCATCAACATAGAAGAAGTCGATACCCTTGTCATTAGGGCCGTCAACTTGAATTGCAGCGAAAGCCTCGTCCTCATCGAGTTCCAATGCTTCCACGCCATACCACAGCATAAACGCCTGACCGCGTCGCTTCAACGCATAACGTTGCTCAAAATAGTCTACGCGCTCAACGATATAAGCAAGTAAGGTATTGTGGCTTGTATTCATGGAAGTTCACACCTCTAATTCAGTAACAATTTTGCACCCTTAGCGCAGTCACAATTTGTAGCCACGCTAGCATACGTTGTGACCTTATAGTCTGTCACGCTATACTTTACTCTCTGTAATTATTTCGATAGAAATAGGTAGCGCCCCCGCCATAATCCGGCGGGGGCGCTGCTCGTTACCACTTGCGGAGGATAGACAAGCCGCTATCAGGCTGAGGCCATATCGATCAGCCCCTGCATGTAGCCAACCGCGTGGGCACGTCCGCGATGCTGCCAGTCGCTGTCATCGACCATGTGCGGCACATGGTCATCGAGGAGGAAACCGGTGAAGCCGACCCGCTTCAGCCGCAGGATCGTCTCGGCGGCGTTAAAGTTGCCCTCGCCGATGAAGCATTCGGCGAATTGCGGCACCGTCCCCTGCACGTCGCGGAAGTGGATGTAGCAGATCCGTCCGCTCGGGCCGAAATGGTCGATCATCGCCGCCACATTCGCCGCGCCGCCCGGCATCTCCGAGCAGCAACCGAGGCAGAGGTCCAACCCCCACGCATCGCCGCTCGGCAGGTCGAGCGCGATCTGCTCCGCGCGCTGAAAACCTTCGACATTCTTGAAGAGCCGCGCGACGCCGCCGAGCATCGGCACCGGCGGATCATCCGGGTGCAGGGCCAATTTCACGCCCGCCTCTTTCGCGGTCGGCAGCACCGCACGCATGAAATACGCGTAGTTGGCCCACATCTGGTCTTCGGTCACGATGTCGCCGGACATCTCTTCCTTAACCCAGAGGGCATCCACCTTCTCGTCGCGCTTGGCGACGAAGGCGCTCTGCTTGCCGTCCGGCGCGGTTTCGACGAGGGCCATGTCGAAGGAGGTAACGTGGGCGCCGCCGCGACCGGGCGAGGTCCGCGAGGTACGCCAGACGGAGTTCGGCATGAAGTGGTAGCCGAGGATCGGAATCCCCGCGCGGCCGACGTTGCGGATCGTCGTCTGATACTTCTCGATCTGCTCGTCGCGCCCGGGCAGACCAAGCATCGCCTTATCGTAGAAGTGGATGGGGACATTTTCGATCGCTTCGAAGCGCAGCCCAAATCGTTCAGTCTTTTCGCGCAGCGCCACGAGGTCGTCATAGTCCCAGTAACCTCCGTTGTCTGGCAGCTTCGGCGTGTTCATCTGGACGCCGGGCACCCCAAGTTGCTGCGCGTAGATCAGCTTCTCATCAGCCAGCTCGTTGAACTGCCCCACCGCAATCCGCATCCCGAGTTCTGCTGTCATCGTTTCCCCATCCCTTCGACGGCAATAGCCACAAATAGGCCCGCGACGATTGACGGCGTATTGATCGCTTGCTATAGTCAGTTTATCAAGCGGTCGGGCGGTCTGACCAGTCAATTGAGGTGGGGGCTGACCGCTCATTGGGGGATGAGTGGCATTATGGTACGCGTGGTGTGTATGTGGATAGATAGGGAAGGAGCCCAACGGTGAGCCAGCAGAAAGTCCTTTCACGACGAGCATTGCTCGGTGGGATCGCCGGTACGGCGGCGGCAGCATTCCTGGCCGCGTGCGGCGGCACGGCGGCGACAACGGGCACGGGGGGCGGGGCCGCAACGACCCAGGCGAACCCCTTCGGCTCAACGGCACCGACCGCGACCAAACCGGCGGCCAGTGCGGCACCAGCCAGTGCGGCGCCGGCCAGTAGCGCCCCGGCGAGCGCCGCTCCGGCGACGACCCCCGCCGCGAGTGTGGCCGGGAGCGCGACCGCAGCACGCGCCTCCACCAGCCCAGTTTCCACCGGCCCGATCACTTCGACCGGCAAGATGACCTACTGGGGCGGCCTGATCTTCTCCGACGATGCCAACAATCTCCTCTCGCAGACGGTCAAGGACTGGGGCAAGAGCAATAAGATCGAGATCGACTGCGTGATGATCAACCAGAACGAAACCAATACGAAGGTCGCGGCGGCGGTTGAGTCCAACACGATGCCCGATGCGCTGGACATGGGCCTCGATCTGATGCTCCTCCTCTCCAACACCTCGAAGCTGACGCCGCTCGATGATCTCTACGCCAAGATCGGCGGCGCGCAGGGCGGCTGGCTGAAGGGGACGGACGAGGCCACCGCCCCGGCGAAGTTCGGTGGCACCCGCAACGGGATCCCGTTCGGCGTCTCCGGCAACCTCCTCTTCTCCCGTAAGGATGTCTTGCAGAAGGCCGGTATCCAGGTGCCGAAGACCTGGGAAGAACTGAGCACCGCCGCCGAGAAGGTGACCAAGCCACCGCTCTACGGGATGGGGCTGGCCCTCTCGAACGTTGGGGACGGCAACCTGCAAGTCTCCGTGCTCCAGTCCTGGGGCGGGCGGATCGCCTCCGACGATGGCAAGACGGTCACGCTGAAATCGGCTGAGACGAAGTCGTACCTCGAATGGGTCACCGGGGCGTTCAAGAAGGGTCTCTTCCCCCCCGGTGCCACGACCTGGGACGGTGCGGGCGACAACAACGCGTACCTCGCGGGGCAGGCGGTCTTCATCGCGAACACCGGCAGCGTGGCGATCACGGCGAAGGCGAACAAGGACGATGAGCTGGTCAACAACACCGGCTTCTCCGCCCTGCCGCGCGGCCCGAAGGGCCTGATCTCTTCGTTCGGCCCGAACGTGCGCACCATCCCGAAAGCGGGCAAGAATATCGACGCGGCGAAGGCGCTGGTCGAATATCTGTCGAACCCGGATTTCCTGAACAAGTATTACAAGGTCGCGATCTACGGCCCGGTCTTGCAGAATCAGGCGAAGTTCGACGCCTTCAGCGACCCGATCCGCGCCGGGTTGCTCGACCTCGCGCAGAACGGCACCGCGCCGGGCTTCCCGGATGTCAGCAACACCGCCTACGCCGACTTCAACAACAACTACATCATCCCGAAGATGGTCCAGCGCGTCGTGATCGACAACTATGATCTCGACCGCGCCATCGACGAAGCCCAGAAGTCCGGCGAAGCGATCTACGCGAAGTACAAGTAGGGTCGTGGGTCGTGGGTCGTGGGTCGTGAGAAACCTGTCCCTTGCGCTGTAACCGGTGAACAAGCACTGGCGT
>JAABUN010006167.1_pt1 | contig 14054 bp, 14 predicted proteins | sample 5559311 | NCBI WGS metagenome assembly JAABUN01 (sample SAMN10711877, study PRJNA513370) | rock metagenome | isolation source: Antarctica rocks | place: Antarctica: Victoria Land, Siegfried Peak sud | reverse complement strand
TTCCGCATACCTGCAGCTTCGCCTGAGAATCGCCGGGTTTCTTGCCCCTGCGCTCGCGCTCGTCAGAGAGTGGTCGCGGACGACCTCGGAGAAAAGGGCAAGAACCCTGAGAACTATCGGCAAATGTTGGTGGCAGCGTGAGAAGGTTCACCCTTAGATTTAGATGCGATTGCCGTGCGTATCTCGCGCACGACTGGACGTACACGACTATAGGGCGACGGCGTGATACCATCGGAGCCGACACGACCACCGACGGGAGGAGGGCGGCGATGAAGGTCTACACCGGGCGCGGCGACGACGGCACCACGAGCCTGATCGGTAGCACGCGGGTGCCGAAGTACGACGCGCAACCCGATGCCTACGGCACGCTCGACGAGGCTTCCGCCGCCCTCGGCCTCGCCCGTGCCACTGCGACCGACCCCGACACCCGCGCCGCCCTTTTAGAGACGCAGCGCACGCTCTACCGCCTGATGACGGAACTCGCCACCGAAGCGGGGCATACCCCCCTCGCCAGCGTCACGGCGGACGACCTCGCCCGCGTCGAGACGCTCACGGACGATTTCACCGACCGCGCCCCGCCGCTGCGGGAGTTCGTCGTCCCCGGCGACACGCTCTCCGGGGCGGCCCTCGATGTGGCCCGCACCGTCGTGCGCCGCGCCGAACGGCTCGTCGTCCGCCTCGCGCATGACGGTCTCGTGCCGAATCCGCATGTACTGCCCTACCTGAACCGGCTGTCGTCGCTGCTCTTCGCCCTCGGTCGCCACGAGGACACGCGGCAAACGGGCCACGCGAGTACGGCGGCGAAAGAACGGGATTGAAGGCGACGACGCGGTGCCACGGCACCATATTCGCACATGTGTTCTGTTCCTATGGTACACTGATCCCACGTATGGCGGCACGAGCGCGGCGTGGGAGGAGCGGCGGTGACGATCACGATGGTAGACGACAGGCTGATTTCCGGGGGTGAGCACCACGAGGATGTGGACCTCGATGTGACGCTACGCCCGCGCCGCCTCGCGGAGTACATCGGGCAGGACAAGGTGAAAGCGAACCTGACCATCGCCATCGAGGCGGCGAAGGCGCGGGGCGAAGCCCTCGATCACGTCCTGTTCTACGGCCCGCCCGGTCTCGGTAAGACCACGCTCGCTGCCATCGTGGCGGCGGAACTCGGTGCCGACATTCGCATCACGAGCGGCCCCGCTATCGAGCGACCGGGCGATATCGTCAGTATCCTCACGAACTTGAAGATGGGCGATGTGCTGTTCATTGACGAGATTCACCGCCTCGCCCGCCCCGTGGAGGAGGTGATGTACACCGCGATGGAGGACTTCGCGGTGGACGTGACGCTCGGCAAGGGGCCGAGTGCACGCACGATGCGCCTCAACCTGCCGCCTTTCACGCTCGTGGGCGCGACTACGCGGCTGGCCCTGCTCACCGCGCCGCTCCGCGACCGCTTCGGGGCGATCCACCGCATGGACTTCTACGACGCCGCCGCGATGCAGCGCATCATCGTCCGCTCCGCCCGCATTCTGGGGTTGCGCCTCGAAACCGAAGGGGCAACGGAGATCGCCCGCCGCAGCCGTGGCACGCCGCGTATCGCCAATCGCCTCCTGAAGCGCGTACGCGACTACGCGCAGGTGCGGGCGCAGGGCGTCGGCACGGTGCAGGTCGTGCGCGAGGCTCTGTCGCTGCTCGACATTGACGATCTGGGGCTGGACGATACCGACCGCCGCATCCTCACCACCATCGTGGACAAATTCGACGGTGGCCCCGTGGGCATCGAGACGATGGCGGCGGCGACGAGCGAGGAGGCCGACACGATCATGGACGTGTACGAGCCGTACCTGATCCAGCTCGGCTTCTTGCAACGCACGTCGCGGGGGCGCATCGCCACGCGGCGCGGCTACGCGCACCTCGGCCTCCCCTACCCGGAGCGGCTGGCGTACGCGGGCAGCAGCGCATGGCAATCCGCCATTCCCGGCCTCGACCCCGCACCCACCCTCGACCTCGATGAGGACGATCCCGACGCGGACGGAGCATGAGCGCATTGCGGCAGGGCGGGGTTCGATGCGATTGTGTCGTGTATCAGGGTCAGTGGAGGGTGGTGTTCTCGGCCCGTCGCATTGAGTGCATCGGTCAACGCGGCGGGCTGATGAAGGGTAACAACGGGATTGTGTACAGGTGGGATGGTGCGCTCAGCCCGCCATCCCCGAACAACGGGCTGAGCGCACCATCCCACCCGGAAAACGTCCATCACCCGATCTAGTTCTTAAGGTTTATAGGCCCACCCTCCACCGCTCAAGCCTCACTGCGCAGGCACACCTATCGTTCGCGTTCTCGCTGCCCTTGCAACGCCGCGTCAGCGACCGTTTACGGGGTACGGGTAGCCGGGGTAGTAGCCCGCAAAGCGCGGCTGTTGCGCGGCGGGTTGCTGCTGCGCGGCGGGCGCACTCGTCGCGGCGGCGCCGCTGATCGCCATCACGGGCGTGCTGACGGGGGCGGCGGAATGCTCCACGAAGGCGGGTGCGCCGTTCAGTTGCACGGTGATCGTGCCGTCCGCCACCGACGTGCCGAGGGTGTTCCCCGCGAGGTCGTACGCCTGTGCGCTGGTTGCGGCGGTGGCGAGGGTGGCGGGGCCGCTCCCCCAGACCACATCTACGGTCGTGCCGTTGCGCACGAAGCGGTAGGCGGGGCCGGCCTTCGCCTCCACGCGGCCCTGCGGCGTCGCCCCGGTGAGGTGCGCCGTCATGCGCTGGTAGGCGGTGTAGGTGTACTTCGGCGTGCGCCAGTCGCTCTGCACGAGGCCGTAGTTGTTCTCCGAGTCGGCGGGGTTCGTGCCGTCGTTGCGGAAGTTGTACCAGAAGATTTTTTCCACGTTCAGCTCGCTGAAACTGAGCGTCTGCACGTACTGCCGCACCATGTATGCCGCCTGCGCCCGGTCGCTGCCCACGCCGCCGCCGTAGTCCTCGCCAACCGTCGAACTCGCCCAGCCTATCTCGGTGAACCACCACGACTTGTTCGTCTTCTGCGAGATGTCGCGCAGTTTCGGTAGGTCAAGCGACTCGTACAGCCCGTTGTCGAGGCTGCTGCGCTTCGGGTAGGGGTGGAAGGCGAGCGCGTCGGTGTATTGCGCCCCGCCCAACTGGATGAACTGGTTGAACCAGCCCATGTCGAGGCTCGAACAGGCACCGTTCAGCACCGTGGCAGTGGGGTCAACGGCTTTGATCGTCGCGTACGTCTCGCGCAGCAGGGTGAGGTACTCGCCCACGCCCGCCTTCCAGAAGTACGGCACGTCCGGCTCGTTCCACACCTCCCACACGCGGATCGTCCCTTTATAGCGGTTGACCACGGCGGCGACATATCGCTTCCAGAGGGTGATATCGGGGTAGTCGAAGTTGATCACGCCCGCCTTCTGGGCGGAGTTGTTGTAGCCCAGAAGGCCGAGGATATTCAGCCCGCGTGCCGTGGTCTTCTGCACCATCTCGTCGGTGAAGCCCCAGTCCCACGTACCGAGGGGATGCTCCACCCAGTCCCAACGGATTTCCTCGCGCACCCAACTCGCGCCCGTGGCGGCGGCGAGGTCAATCGGCCCGCCCTGCTGCCCGTACTGCCCGTAGCGCGTGGCGATATGCGTGACGAGACCGAAGCGCGAACCGTTTGCCGCCCCGGTCATCGGCGCGGGCGCGACGGGGATGATCGCGGGTTCCACCGCCAATGCCGCCGCCGCCTCGACGGGCAGCACGAGCCGCGCATTCGCCGCCAGTGCCGCCGATGCCGCCAGCATCGCCGCCAGCACCGCCCGCCGCCGTATCGCCCGCCGCCGCGCATCGTTCGTGGTGTCGCCCTGCATCGTGCGTCCTTCCGTTCGCGTCGTGCCTCCCGGTGCTTGCCGGTGCCGATCTTCGCATCAGTCAACATACTACGCAAGCGCGACAGAATCCGAATAGTCATGCGGCCTGCGAGTTCAACGGAGAAACATTTTTTCCCCTCTTGCATATATTAACACATGGGCAGGGAAAATGTGACGCGCCTCCGTGGTACAGTGTGCGCATGACGAAGCCCGCGACGCCGAAAAACCTGCCCTCGCTCCGTGCCGCCGCCATCGAGATTGACGGCACCGTGACGCGCCCGTTGCGCTTCACCGGGGGGGTGGGCGAAGCACTCCTTGCGGCGACCCGTGAGGCGATGCTCAAGCGCGGCTGCCTGCGCGACCGCGCCCACAAAGGGCAGTGCCTGAACTGCGCGTTGCTGCCGCGTTGCGCCGTCTGGCCCCTGATCGCCCCGTCGGACCCGACGCGGCGGCAACGGGGGGTGTTCGTGCGCCCGTGGGTGCCGCGCCTGCCCGATCTGCCGTCCATCGTGCCGGTGGGAGAGCGCGTGACGTTCGGCCTTACGGTCGTGCAGGACGGCACATTCCCGGCACTGTGGGGGGCGTTCGCGGCGGCGTTCGTGGGGGCGGCGCGGCAACTGGAGGAGTGGGGCTTCGGCGACCTCGTGACGACCCCCGGTGGCCCCGCACGGCGCGGCGTGCTCTCGGTGGGCCGCGTGCGCTGGCTGAACCCCGTCACGGGCGAGACGCAGCCCTTCGTCTACACGGAGGACGCGCCCATGCCGCCGCCGTTCTGGTTCGAGGGGCAGCAGCCCGCAGCCCGCAGCCCGCAGCCCGCAGGGGGAGCGGACGACGACATGGGACATCTTCGCGTCGCGTTCCTGACGCCCACGCGCCTCGTGGCGGGGGACGCGGTGCTGCGTTCGCCGGAGTGCGGCACGCTCGTGCGGCGGATCACGGAGCGGTTAGAGGCGGTGTGCGCGGGGTCGCAGGTCGCGCCGCCCGCCGACCTCGACGCGGTGGCGGCAGTCGCGGCGGCGGGGCGGTTGCAGATCGCGGCGGACGAGACGCGCTGGGAGGGGGGCGACAAGCGCGGCGGGTTGCGCGGCACGGTCGCCTACACGGGTGCGGCGTACGACCTTGCGGCGGTGCTGCCCGCCCTGCGATGGGGACAGGTTCTTGGCGTCGGCAAGGGGGCGCAGAACGGCGCGGGGCGCATGGAAGTAGCCGGTAGCCGGTAGCCAATAGCCGATAGCCGGTGGTTGGTAGCCGGTAATCGCTATTAACTACCGGCTATCGGCTACCCGCTACTCGCTACTCCTCACGACCGTCCGGGGTGGTCGCGGAGCAGGGCGCGGATGCCCTCCGCGAATTTGACTTCGCTGTCGTCTTCCGGGGTATAGCCGATCACCTTGCGGGCGTTGACGAGGCTCCAGAAGGCGCGAGCGTTGCCGGAGATGCCGTAGAAAATCTGGAACGGCACGCCGTGTGCGTCGCGGATATCCCCGGTCTCGATGCTCTTGACGACGAGTTGCGTGAGGTCGCGGGCGGAGAGGTAGGCACCGAGGTCGCGCTTGTAGCCCTTCGGGTCGCCCGCGAACTGCGCAACGTCAACCTCGCGGGGCGCACCGATGCGCAGATGCACATTTTCCACGGGTTGCCCCTCCGTGCCGCACGCGAACACGAAGCCGACGTGTTCGTACGTCGCTTTGGCCCAGCCGTACCAGTTGTCGCTCTTGGGGAAGGTGTCGGGTGTGACCACGTCCATCTCCCCGGAGTGCAGCAGCGGCTCGTACCAGTCGGCGGCATGGTTCGAGGAGGCGACGACAACGCGGCGCACCCCCGCCTCCATGCTCAGGCGCAGCACGCGGTAGGCCATGTCCACATTTGCCCGCTCGGCCTCGTAGGTGCTGGCAGGAGTGAGTTGCACCGCCCGCGTCGCCCCGGAGACCGGCGCGTTCGCGGCACTGTTGAAGGCGAGATGGATCACGGCGTCCTGCCCCGCGAACAATGGGCGCAGGCTCTCGAAATCGTCGGTGAGCACGTTCGCCACGCGCACCCCCTCCACGGGGCCACTGCGCCCCTCGGCCCGTACATCGGTGAGCGTCAGGTCGTACCGCTCGCGCAGCGCGGGCAGCATCAGGCTGGCGACATACCCCGTCGCCCCGGTGACGAGAACCTTGCGTCGCGTCGTGGCAGTGTTGTCCATGCGGCTCGCTTCCTTTCGGTGGTGTTGTCCTTCGTAGGGGCGGTTCGTGAACCCCCGCCTCGCCGCATCTCGATGCCACGGGGAAGATCGCTACCCGCCGGGGCGGGCGGTTCACGAACCGCCCCCACGAGAATACACGGTTTCTACGGCATCGGCTTCATCGTCAGGCCGCGCACGCCGAAACTGATGCGGCGGTTGTCGCGGGTGCCGGGGGCAGCCTCCACGGGGATGGGCGGCTCGGTGCTGGCGAGGGTCAGTTTGTTCATGCCGGGGGGGATGTCGAGTTCCAGCACCACATTGCGGCTCTCCCCGCCGGCGAGGGCATACGACCCCGCCGGGTAGCCGTTGATGGCGATATCCACCGTGCGCGGGGCGCGGTAATTGAACAGCGCGAAGCGAATCGTCGCCCGCCCGCGCTCTGGCGAGACGTTGAAGGCGAGGATTTCGGCGGGGGAACCGTAGCCCGCCCAGCGATAGCCGACCCCGTCCGGGGTGCGCTCGGCGGGGTACCAGCCCGTGGCCCCGACATCGAGGAAGAGCGGCGACGCGACGGGCATCGGCGTCACATCCGGCACTCTATAGACGCGCATGATCGCATCTTCGTACGCGGGGCGGACCTCGCCGCCGATGGCTTGCCGCACGAGGCTGTCCGCGAACTCCACGCCGTCCGGGCGCAGGTCGCGGAGTGCCGCAAACCACAGCACGACGTAGCGCACGTCGTAGTGGCGCAGGAGCGGCACGCCGATCTCCGCGTACGCGGGCATGGGGAGCATGTCCGGCGTGCGGGCGGGGCGGAGCAGTTCGCGCTGCTGCGGCTTCGCCATCCAGAAGGCATCGCGGAAGAAAGTCGCCTGCTTGACGAAGATCGTCGGGCTTTCGAGGCCGTGATCGCGGGAGATGCTGCCGTCGAAGATGCGCTTGCCGTGCACGGTTTGCAGGGCGGGCCAGTTCGTGCCGCGCCCGCTCTCCGCGAAGGGGGGGAGTTCGAGGATCGCGTACGGTGCGCGGTCGCGGGCGAGCACGTCGCGGTAGAAGGGTGGCACGTCGAGCGGGAAGGCCCGCGCCGTCCCTGCCCCCGCCACGAAGGGCGCGAGCGTGGGTGCGAGGACCGCCACAACGAGGGCGAGCGGCAGGGCGGGAGACGCCGCGAACCGGGCGAGACCCCCGCCGCGCCGCGCCGCCAATCGGCGTTGCAGCCAGCGGGCAAGTTCGCGCACCGCGAAGGCGAGCAATGCACCGCAACCGAGCAGGGCGATGTAGTGCCACAGTTGCGGCCTGCGACCCACGCTCAGCACGGGCAGTTGGTAGAGGGCGGCGTACGGCAGCGGGATGTCCGTCGCGCTGTCACCCGGTGCCAGCTTGAGGTACGGGCCGAGCGAGGCCACGGTGCCGACTGCCGCCACCGCCGCCCAGAAGGCGACCGCGAACCGCTCGCCCCGCTCCGGTGCGTCCGGGAGCCGCGACCGCCGCCACCAGAGCGCGAGGCCGACCGCCCCGACGATCAACGCGACGAGGCCCGGATTGCCCGCGCCGGGGACGAACAACTGCGCCAGCGAGCGCGAGAGTTGCACCGCCTGCCCGCTCGCGGCGAGCCACGGCGATTCGCGGGCCTCGCGCAGCATCGGCAGCAGCAGCGGCACCGCGACGACCACCAGCCACAGCCCGCCCACGGTCGCCAACCGGAGGAACGTTCCCGCCTTTTCGCGCAACGGGCGGCGCAACGGCAGCACACAGGCGAAGTAGACGAGCGTGACGACCACGGCGAACATCGTGTACTGCCAGTCGGTGAGGCAGAGGGCGAGCAACGCCCCCGCCGCGCCCGCCGCCCACGGCAACCAGCGCGGGCGCGTGGCGGCGCGGAGCAGCAGCCAGACATAGAGCGGCAGCAGTGCCGCGCCCATCAGGTAATTCTCGGCCCCGCCAATCCAGTAGTACGCGGTCTGGTCGCTGGCGAGGGCGTAGACTCCCGCCCCCGCGAAGGCCGCCGCTCCGCTCCCCGTGGCGTCGCGGAAAGCCAGCCACGCGAAGAAGACCGCCCCCACGAGGGCGGCAAGAAACTTGAGATTCATCGCCCCGACCGCCCCCACGAGCGGCGCGAGCGGCAGGGCCACGAGCGCACCGAGCGGGTTGAGCGTGTGGAAGCGCAGGCTGACGCCGTTCGGGGCGAAGATGGCGTTCGTGGAGAAGGGGTTGCGTCCCGCCCCCAACGCTTCGCGGAACCACCAGTCGTTCCAGTAGTTCTCGTAGCCGTTGCTGTTGCCGCCCACGAGACCCGTCGTGAGGTTCGCCACGCCCACGCGCCCGTAGACCAGCCCAAGCACGAGTGCGGCGACGAATGCCCACAGCGTCTCGTTGCGCCAGAGATTGCGCCAATTGGGCCAATTGCGCCAGAAAGGGCGGCGGGCGGCGGTTGCGTCGGCGGCGGTCGTGGCGGTCATTCGTCCCTCGGCGTACTGCGGCAAAAGAATAGCGCGGGCCGTCGCCTGAACGATAGCCCGCGCTATGGTAGCAAATTGCGCCACGGGTTGCGCCGCGCCGTCACCGGGGCCATCGCCGCCAGCCGTTGCTGCGGCTCCACTCATGCAAGCCATTCGGCAGGCCCGCGTCGGGAGCGTCACGGACGAAAGCGTGCAGCGCATCGGCGATCATGTCAAGCGTCACGGAACCCGGTCGCGGCTGCTGCACGACGAGGATACCGGTGTGGAGGTGCGACACGCGCCACTCGTGCGACCACATCAGCCATGCATCGTGCAGCAACTCGTAGTCGTGGCGGTTCGATGTCACGAGAATCCAGCCACGGCCTGCGGCGAACAGCAATTGCCGGGGATCGGGTGCGCCCTTGCGCCGCTCCCTTCGCGTGGTCGTCACGAAGTGTCCACGATCCGCGAGGAGGGACGCGACCTCCTCCGCAACATCCTCGTCGAGGTAGAAGGCGACCATCAATCGGGCTGATTCAGGGCGATGATGGCATCAATCTCCGCACGATGCCGCCCGTAGAATGACCACGCCGCTTCGACCTGTTCGCGGGTGAGGTGATACCATCGCGCCACTTCGTCCATGTGGCTCCCGTCCGGCGGGAGGCTGCCGACGACTGCCCATACCGGCACCCCCGGCTCCTCGATCCAGTACCGCCCAATGCCGTAATCGGACGGGTGCGGGCCGATGTGTTGCTCGATCAGCACATCTATGTCCGTTGTGGTCAGTTCGCGCACCATCGCATGTGCTCCTTTCGCGTTCGCGCCCATTGTACCGTGTAGTGCCGGAATACCGTTCACTGCGCGGCGGGGTTCCAGCGGCGTTCGTGCGGGTAGCGATAGTCACGATTCCGCTCACTCCGCGTCGCGTTTCTCGACTTCCGGGGGCGGTTCGGGCGATTGCGGTTCGGGCGGTTTCGGCTCGCGCAGGGCGAGGCGCACGATCTTCTGCGCGAGCGCGTACACGTCTTTCCGGTCGCCGTCCTTGCGCATCCCCGCCGCGACCACCGTCACCGTGACGATGTGTTGCTCGACGCGATAGACGATGCGGTAGCGTTGCCCGCCCGCCCGCACCGAGTAGTGTCCCGCGAGATCGCCCGTGAGCGGCTTGCCCTGCTGCATCGGGTTGTCGCGCAGTTGCCCGATTCGCTTGACGATCTGCGCCCGTTCGCGGGCGTCGGAGATCGCCGCGACGTGCGACGCGGCGGTCTCGGTGAGGCGCACCTGCCAGTTCACAACTCCACACCGAGTTCGGCGGCGATCTCTTCGAGGGAGCGCGTGCGCTCCGCCGCGATGTCCGCCGCACTGCGGCGAATCTGCGCCATCAGGTCGGGGTCGCTCATCACATCGAGCGTTTCAATCACGCTCTCGTACACGTCCCACGGCAGGATGGCAAGGGTTGGTGTGCCGCGATTCGTCACTTGCACGGTTTGTGTGGGGTCGTCCGTCAATTCCTGCGAAATTTCCGTGAGGCGGTTCCGTGCATCGGTGATATTCAGCGTCCGTAGCATTCCGTGACCCTTTCTGTGCTTCTCTCTGTACATCTGTCTGTGCAGCACCATCCTACCATGCTGGTCGCCCGTTCACTGCGCGGCGGGGTTCCAGCGGCGTTCGTGGAGGGGGCGGCGCGGGGCGCGGGCGGCGGCGTCGGGCAGCGGCGCGAAGGGGGCGTGCGGCTCGGTCTGGTACCAGTAGGCGGTGCTGGCGATGTCGTCGCCCCGGTCGTTGGCGTGGCCGTGCTCGATGGTGACGCGGATACTTTCGTCGAACATCACGGGGTCCTCGATGTGGTAGCGGTAGACGGTGATCTTGCCCGCCCAGTTCGTGCCGCCGGGGAGCAGGATGCCGTGATACGGGGCGACGTAGAAGTCCGACGGACACCACGCGCCGCCGTAGTAGTCCTCGGTGCCGGTGCCGGTGAGGGTGGGGAGCGGATCGCCGTCTATGAAGATCATGTCGTCGCCCTCGCCGTACCACGACCACGACGGGGCGAGGCCGGGGGCGGTGGCGTCGGGGGCGTGCGCATGCACATTGTCGTAGTCGAGGTGGCAGCCGACGTAGTGGCCCTTGCCGGTGGTTTCCATGATGAGGTAGTTCCCGGCCCCGTCGAGGTTCTTGCCGTCGCCCTCGTTGTGGGCCTCGGCGGTGGCGGGGTTCTCGCGGTTCCACCACGCATGGAAGCGGCCCAACCCCGGTTCGAGCGTGCGGTACTCCTCGTAGTCCGCGTAGAAATAGAAACTGCGGCAGTCGGTGTCGCCGTCGTTCGTGATCGTCACCCGCGCACCATCCGCGTACGGCATGGGGAAGTAGCAGTTCAGGCCGCGCCCGTCCTGCGGCGACATGGCGAGCATCGGCGTGGCGAAATCCCGCGTCATCGCGTGGCCCATGCCGAAGAAGTCGCCCACGGGCGTCTGCACCGAGGGCGACTCTTCGCCGTCCCAGTACATGCGCAACGAGAGGTTGCGATGCACGAGCGGGTCGTCCGAGGCGATGGTGAACCAGAGATGCGTGAGGCAGCCCGCCCCGGTGATCTCCGCGAGCGTCGCCGTCTCCCCGGCGGCGATGGCGATAAAGTCGCGGTTGCCGCCCGTGCGATCCCACGAACTGGCCCGCCGCCGCTTCGCGTCCCGCAGCCGTGCGAGGCCGCGCAGCGATGCATTGCCGAACGTTGGAAGTGCTGCGTGCTGCGTGCCGCGTGCTGCGTCATCGCTTGCCATTTGTTGCCGCCTTTCGTGCGATTGCCGACCGCTGGTTTTGCTCCCCGATGCGTTTTGCCAGTATAACGGGCGGTATGCGACCGTGCGTGAAGATGGCGAACCGAGCGGAGGGGGAGCGGGCGATGAAGATCACCGAGATACGGACGTTTCTGGTGCGGGCGAACGAGGGCGGCACGACGGATCGTCCACGCGGGCGCAACTGGCTATTCGTGGCGGTGCATACCGACGCGGGCATCGTCGGCTACGGCGAAGGCGGCGGCTGGCCGGAGGTCGTGGAAGCGGGGGTGCGCGAGATCGCGCCGCTGATCGTGGGCGAGGAAGCCTTCGCCACCGAACGGCTCTGGCTGAAGGTCTACGAAGCGTTGCATTCGCACGGCCTCACGGGGGCGGTGCGCGGCGGCGTGCTCAGTGCCATAGACATCGCGCTGTGGGACATCAAGGGCAAGGCGTGGGGCGTGCCGGTGTACGAACTGCTCGGCGGCAAGGTGCGCGACGGCGTGCGCGTCTACGGTCACGCGAGTACGCCGGAATTGGCCCAAGAACTCGTCACCGAGGGGTTCACCGCGTTCAAGTGCAACCCCTCGGCGTCGCTGTTGGGCGAGTTGCGGGCCGCTGTGGGCGAGAAGATCGAGATCGGCCTGCACGCGCACGGCGAGTTCACGCCTCACGCGGCGGTGCGCATCGCGCATGAGGCCGAGCGGTACAACCCCGCCTTCTTCGAGGAGCCGACGCACCCCGACGACGCGGACGCCCTCGCCATCGTCGCCGCGAAGGTGACGGTGCCGCTCGCCGCCGGGGAGCGGCTGGCAAGCAAATGGGCAATGTACGACCTAATCCGGGGCGGGGCCGTCGCCCTCGTGCAGCCGGAGACGACGCGACTGGGCGGCATCACCGAGCTGAAGAAGATCGCGGGGATCGCGGAAGCCGCCGGGGTGAAGGTCGCGCCGCACGCCGGTTCGGTCGGCCCCATCGTGCAGATGGCGAACGCGCACGTCATGGCGACGGCTCCGAACTTCCTCTTTCTGGAGTACATGCCCCGCGACAAAGGGCCGCGCCACGAGGTCTGCCCCGGTGCCGCCACCGCCGTGGATGGTCACATCATGCTCTCCGACGCCCCCGGCCTCGGCATCGAGGTGAACGAGGAAGCGGCGGCGCGGTACGAGCCGTTCCCCGTGGAGTCGTACGACTACAAGAAATTCAACCCGGATGCGATGCGGCGGTGGAACCCGTAGGGAGACCTCACCCCCCGGCCCCCTCTCCGTCAAGCGGAGAGGGGGCCGGGGGGTGAGGTCGCATTTTACCGCCCTGTGGTGACGGCTTTCCCCCTCGCGTCCGAGGCCACCCGCACGGCTACTTGCACAACGGGGAGTAGATCGAGCGGAAGCACGACGGATTCGGGTCTACAGCGAAGGTCGGTGCGATCACCACCGTGCCTTTCGCGTCTATGAACCCGATCTTGTCCCCCACCTGTACGCGGGCGAGGCCGTCCGAGAAGCCGAAGGCGTCGTCGTACTCAATCGGCAGCGCGACGGCCCCGGTGCGATCAAGGAACCCGTACTTGCCCCCCTGCGCCACGAGGGATAGCCCCTCCGCCGAGAAGGGGTCCGTCCCCTCGTATTGCAGTGGGATCACGACCGCGCCGTTCTTGTCTATGAAACCGGATTTACCGTCCTTCCGCACGGGCGCGAGGTCGCCGTTGAGGAAGTTGCCCGCGCTGTCGTACTCCGGTGCGACCACCACCATCCCCGTACGGATGTCCGCGAAACCGTACTTGCGCCCCACCACCACGATCACGCGACCGCCGTACGCCGCGTTCCCCACCTCATCGAAGATGGCGGGGACGACGAGCGTGCCGCTCCGATCCGTCACCCCGTACTTCTCGCCCACCTGCACGGGCGCGACACCTTCCGCGCCGAAGCGATAGGCGTTCTCGAACTGCGGCGGGATCACCATCGCCCCCGTCCGATCTATGAACCCCCATTTGTCGCCCACGAGCACGGGGGCGAGGGGATCGGCGACCGGGCGGAGTGCGACGCCGAAGTCCGGGTACTCGCCGAACCCTATCACATCGTCGAACATGAACGGGATCACCACGCGGTTGCTCGTATCAACGAATCCCCAGAGGTCGCCCTGCTGGACGGGGGCGAGACCTTCGCCGAACAGGCCCGCGTTTTCGTACATCACGGGGATCACCACATCGCCGTTTGTGCCGATATAGCCCCACATCCTCCCCTGCCGCACGAGCGCGAGGCCGCCGAGGAACTCGCTCGCCTCGTCGTACACGGCGGGTACGACCACGGCCCCGGTGCGGTCAATGAAGCCGTACTTGTCGCCGATCTGAATCGTCGCCCGCCCTTCGGAGAAGTCGAGCACCGACCCCGGTTCCGGGGTGGACAGGCGCACGATGTTCTGTGCCGCCGCGCCCCCGCCGCCACCGATGAGCGTCAGCACCACCAGCACGCTCGCCAGCCCCCGCCGCATTCCATACATACGCATCCTGTCGCCCCCATTCCCGCTTTCGCGTCGCTTGTCGTCCGTCCCCCATCAACACCCGCGCCCGCACGCCGTTGCGGCAAGAAAAGATGACCGGCGCACCCTCGTCGCCGTCCGTGCATCCAGCCCGGAAACGCCGCGCCTCGACCTTTGCCAACACGGTGATTCGTAATCAGGGTATACTACAACGCACAAACATACAAGCAACCCTGATTGCGGGTAGCCGAACACCGGACACATGCGCGAAGATCGGTTTGCTGAGAACCCTTCTTCGTGTATGGAGGCCCGATGAACGACACACTGATTGTAACGGTCTTCGTGGTGCTTGACGA
>JAABUN010006166.1_pt1 | contig 14055 bp, 11 predicted proteins | sample 5559311 | NCBI WGS metagenome assembly JAABUN01 (sample SAMN10711877, study PRJNA513370) | rock metagenome | isolation source: Antarctica rocks | place: Antarctica: Victoria Land, Siegfried Peak sud | reverse complement strand
GTTATGAAGTTCCAAGCACAGCCGGTCGCTCACGCTCGCGGTTCGTTGTCCCTCCGCATTTGACCACTACCAAAACATGAAACCCACGATTTTGCTGCCGCAGGACATTTGCGAGACCGGAAAAAATTGGCTTTTGGAGCGCGGTTACACCTTGAAACAGCCTGCCGCAATCGATGAAGCGACTTTGACGCGCGAAGTCGTTGGCTGCGCCGCGATCCTGCTTCGCACCGCGCGGGTTTCGCGCCGGGTTTTGCAAGCGGGAAAGGCCTTGAAAGTTGTTGCCAGACATGGCGTGGGCTTCGATAACATCGATGTCGCGGCGGCGAGCGAACTGGGAATCTGGGTGACGAATGCGCCCGAATCGAACGCGCTTCCTGTCGCGGAGTGGACTTTGGGCGCCATCACTGCGCTCGCACATCGCATGGTGTGGCACGACCGCGCCCTGCGGCGCGGCGATTTCGAGATTCGTAACCGCGTCATCGGCAGTGATCTGGCCGGTAAAACGCTGGCGGTTTTGGGGCTGGGCCGCATCGGAAGGCTGGTGGCGCGTAAAGCGGCGCTTGGTTTCGATATGAAAATCATCGCTCTCGCGCGGGCCTCGAATCCCGTCGAAGATGGGATCGAAACCGTGGGAAATTTGCAGGAATTGTGCGGGCGCGCCGATTTTCTCAGTCTGCATTTGCCCGCGACGCCGCAAACGCGCCATCTGATCGGCGCGCGGGAACTGGGTTGGATGAAAGCGAGCGCCCATCTCATCAACGCGGCGCGCGGCGATATCGTCGATGAAATCGCGCTGCTTGAGGCGCTGCAAAACGGCCAAATCGCGGGCGCGGCGCTCGATGTTTTCCAAACCGAGCCGCCCGCGCCCCATCATCCGCTGTGGGCGCTCGACAACGTTTTGGTCACACCCCACAGCGCCGCTTTGACAACCGAAGCGATGGAGCGCATGGCGCTCGACGCGGCACGCGGTATTCACGATGTTCTGAGCGGCCAGCGCCCTCAGTGGCCGGTCAACGATCCGCAAGCCGAAGCGCGCTGAGAACCCGGTTGAAAAGTCGGAGCGCGGGCGCCTTCGGAACTTCAGCCATCCCCATTTTCCGCGCGTCCGCTGGCCCACGTCCGGTTGTGAATCGGCGCCAAAATCGCCTGAACTTCGGCCAAAAGCTCTTCATCCATCGGTTCGTCGCACCAGCGCGCGTTGAGCGCGATGTTTTCTGCCTTGCTGGTGCCGACCAACGTGGTTGCGATGGCGGGATGAGAAATCGAAAATTGCACCGCCAGTTTTTCGATGGAGGCGCCTTTTTCGGCGCAAAAGCGCGCGGCCTCGGCGCACTTTGCCTTGATTTCCGGCGGCGCCGGATGCCAATCCGGGGCGCCGCGCTGCGTCAAAATTCCCATTGACAGCGGCGACGCGTTGATGATGCCCACGCCCTGATTTTGCAACTGTGGCACAATCCGCGCGAGCGATTGGTCGTTCAAAGCGTAGCGGCAGTAACTCAAAATCGTATCCACCGGCGCGCGCTTCGTGACGGTTTCGAAAACCGCGAGCGGGAGTCCGGTAATGCCGACGAAGCGCGCTTTGCCGCTTTGGACGACGCGGCGCAGCGCCGGCAGCGTTTCATCGACGATCTGATTCAAATCGCCGAATTCGATGTCGTGGCACTGAATCAAATCGACGTGATCGACGCCGAGACGCGCCAGGCTTTCATCGACGGATTTGGAGACGCGCGCCGCCGAAAAATCGAAATCGGCGGTTTCGGCGCCATAGCGCCCGACTTTGGTCGCCAAAATGTAGCGGTCGCGCGCCACACCGCGTAGCGTTTGGCCGAGCATGGTTTCGGCTTTGGTGAGGCCGTAATAAGGCGAACAATCGATGAAATTGAGGCCCGCTTCGAGCGCCTGATCGAGGCACGCTTTGCACTCCGTCTGCGAAGCCGCGCCGAACACGCCGCCAAAAGGCGAAGCGCCCAGACTCAAAATCGAAACTTCCAGTCCGGTGTTTCCTAAAGTGCGATATTGCATGGTGAATTTGGGCGTTTGCGCCTACGAAACCTCGTTTACGAAACCTCGATTACGAAACTTCGATTACGAAACCTCGATTACGAAACCTCGATCATCGCTTTCAAAACGCCGTTTTGCGGCTGCGTCCAACTTTCGAACTGCGCGGGCACATCGGCAAGGCGGGCGCGGTGCGTGATCCACGGCGCGGTGTCGATGGCGCCGCGTTCGATGCTTTCGAGAATGGTTTCGAAATCGGCGGGCAGGGCGTTGCGCGTCGCCAAAAGTGTGATCTCTTTGCGGTGAAAATCGGGGTCGAAAAACGAGATTTCGCCTTGAAACAGGCCCACGAACACCAGTTTCCCACCCGGAGCGACCAAATCGAAGGCCCGCTGCATCGAAGTCGGATGACCGGTCGCGTCGAAGACCAGAGTTGGCAAATCGCCGTCGGTCAGGGCGCGGATCTCTTCGAGCGCGGTTTCGCTCGCCACCACCGTGCTTTCGATGCCCCACACCTCGCGGCAAAACTCCAAACGGCTCGCGCTTTGGTCGAGCGCGATGAGTTTGGCGCCCGCCTGTCGCGCGAATTGCATCACGCCCAGGCCAATCGGCCCGGCGCCGATCACCAAAACCTGCTCGCCGCGCTCGATTTGCGCGCGCGCGATGGCATGAGCGCCGATGCCGAGCGTTTCGACGAGAGCGAGTTGCTCGAAAGCGAGATTTCGCGCGCGATGGAGTTTGCGCGTGGGCAAAAGCAACCGTTCGCGCGCGCCGCCATCGACGTGAACGCCCAGAACCTGCAAATTCGCGCAGCAGTTGCCCTTGCCGCGCCGACACGCGATGCACTTTTGGCAGTTCAAATACGGCTCGACCGCGCATTTATCGCCGACGCGCACGTTTTGCACTTGGGCGCCGATTTCCAGCACTTCGACGCCGAGTTCGTGCCCGATAAGACGCGGATAATTGAAGAACGGCTGCTTGCCGCCAAAGGCGTGAATATCGGTGCCGCAAACGCCGATGCGATGCACGCGCACCAGCGCTTCGCCTGGGCCGGGCGAGCGCATTTCTGGGGTGTCATGGAGTCTTAAATGGCCCGGTTTTTCTAAAACGAGAGATTTCATTGTTTTCGCACGCAGTGTATTTCACAGAGCGGAAAATTTGCGGACAAAACACGATTGAAAGTTAAACTGCTGGTTTCAAAACCTTCCCGCAACACGGAGATCTCAGCAAGAATTTTGAAATCGCTGTGCTGCTCTGGCTTAGAGAGTCTGAAAAGTCGATTTTCTAGCCAAACCAAAGGCTTGGAAGAGGGCGCAAGCCCCGCCACTCCTCGAAAGAGCGGGGCTTGCGCCCTCTTCCAAGCGGTTTCTCTGGCATGTGGAGGACTTTTCAGACTGATTCTAAGAAGAATATGATCGATACCTCGCTTTCCAATCCCACCTCTTCGGCAGCAAATCAAAGCCAACGCGACGAAATTCGCGCCGGACTCATCGATCCCGGCGCGACAAGCGAAACGGTGGCTTTGTTCCATAATCTGCGAAAATTGTCCGAAAACTCGATTTTGTTTGGCCATCAGAGCGCGATGGAATATGGTCACGGCTGGTCGGACGAAGCGGGGCGCTCCGATGTCAAAAGCGTGACCGGCTCGCATCCGGCGGTGATCGGCACGGATTTCAGCGATTTATCGGGGCGATCCAGCGATGCTATCAATAGGAGCATCGAATCGCTGCGAAAACAGATCGTCGAGACCTACGGGCGCGGCGGCGTGACGACGGTGGCGTGGCATTTCAACAATCCCGTTACCGACACGGGTTTTTATTGGAAAGAAGGCGCCTCGGCGCCCGCCGTGCAAAATATCGTTCCGGGCGGCTCGCATCACGAAAAATACCGGGAAATTCTCGGCACCATCGCCGATCTCGCGCGCTCCTTGAAAGCCCAGGATGGCACGCTCGCGCCACTGATTTTTCGGCCTTACCACGAGTTCGATGGCGATTGGTTCTGGTGGGGCAAAGCGCATTGCACGCGCGACGAGTTCATCGCGTTGTGGCGCTTTACCGTGTCTTATTTGCGCGATGAATTGCAGGTTCACAACTTCATCTACGCGTTTTCGCCGGATTGTTTGTTTCATAGCGAAGCCGAGTTTCTCGACCGCTATCCCGGCGACGCGTGGGTCGATATGGTCGGCATGGATAATTACGCCGACTTTGGACGCGACGATAAATACCATCTCGAAGCCGGGCTAAAAAAACTGAAAATCGTCTCCGATTACGCCCACAAAGCGGGGAAGTTGGCCGCTTTTACCGAAACCGGACTGGAATCGATTCCCAATCCAACTTGGTGGACGGAAACATTGCTGAAAACCCTCGAAAGCGAAGGCTTAAAGCTGTGTTATGTGTTGGTGTGGCGCAATGATTCGCGGAGCGCGACGCATTATTATGCGCCCTTTCCCGGACATTCCAGCGCGCCCGATTTTATGCGCTTTTATCACGACCCGTTCACGCGATTCGAGAATGATTTAACGGCGATTTACCGCGATGAAAACCGATAGATCGCATGAGTTGTTCGCAGCGAAAAGTGCGGCCTGGTGCCGCTGCCCCGCAGCGCTATGAAACCTTGTGACGCCGCGTTTTGGCGGTTTTTTTGGCGGGCGCCGCTTGAGGTTTGCCTTGATGCGGCGAGCGGCGCAGGCGCACGGTGTGTGGGTCGATTCCCGCGGCTTCGAGGGCGCCGTCCCAGGTTTTGAAGCGTCGCCGCGCCGCGCAAAATAGCGGCTGATTGGAGCGCTGCATCAGTTGCGAAGAGAGCGGGCCGCCGTTTTCGGCGATTTTCTGGATTTCCGCGACGACTTTTCCGGGCGTCCAGTGTTGGTAGCGGGCGAGTTCGTCGGGAGAAAGTCCTGCCGCCGCGACCGCTTCGCGCCAGGTTTCGAATCCCACGCCCGGACGCAGCGCCGCCGCCGCCAGTGCCGGATCGAGTTCGAGCGACACCGAGCGCCACGATAGGTCGCGGCCCGCCGCGTGATGGGTTCGAATCGCGGCTAAAACCCGCGCGCGTGTCCAGCGCCGATAGCGGGAAATCTCTTCGTAATCCAAACCCGCCAGTTCAATCGCGGTTTTCCAACTGCCATAATTCCAGGTCGCCGCACGCAGCAGATTGAGATGCTGTTGCTGCACGGCATTGAAACTGAGATCAGCGCCCTCACGATATAAAACGCCGATCTCATCGAGAATAGTTTTTCGGTTCCAACGCACTGATTCAGTTCACCCCTTTCGATAAGAAATAGTTTTCAGGCACCTCACCGATGCCTACCCAAACATTGTATCGATATGCCAGCCGATTTATAAGCCCGTGCGCGGCAGAAAACCTTGGTGAAGTTTTGCTGAAATATCCGTTAATCTCGCATAAAATCGGGCAGGGCGGCGCATTTCAAGGCAGCGGCGTGATCTCCAGCGCGCAGGCCGCGCCGCTGAACTCGAAAGTCAACTGGCCGCTTTCGTCGGCGACGGCGATTTTTTCTGACGTGGCGAACTTGTTTTTGCCCGTAGGCTTGGCGTGATCGACGCAAACCAAGCGGTGACGCGAGCGCGGCGCGACCTGATAATCGTCTTTGGCAGCATCGGGCGCCGTGGCCAGGGTGAGGCGCACCGGCGCACCGGCGCCAATCGTCGCCTGCCACTGCCCGTTGGCGGCGGCGATGGCTTCCGAATCGGGCCAGACCCGAAGTTGGAGACGGCGCGGGCTTTGTTCGCCGATCTGAGCCGCCAAGGGGCCGCCGGAGAGGTTTTGCACCGCGACCGGGCGCATCAACAGCGATTTCGATTCGCCCACCGGCACCACGCTATACAGCGTGAGCGGACGGGCGCGGCTCTGGCGCGCGGACGCGTTGGCGATGGGCGCAGGACGGCCTCCGGCCAGAGGCGTCGAATCGCTGGTGAAATAGCACAGCGCGCCGCTCCATAGCCAGTCGCCAGCGCCCGCGGTCTGCACCGCGCTGAGTTGGGCGTCGCCGCCGGGTGCGTTGTGGTTGGAAAGCGTGATGCTGGTGGCGCGGTTGATGATTTCGGGGAACTGCGTGGTGCCGAACGGCGCGTTGAGGGGCGCGGGAATCAGCGAGGTTGCGCCCGCTTGGGTCACGGTCGCGCCGCGACTGGTCAAATCGCCGAGAAAAGTGTCGAATCCGACGTGGCCGGGGCGCCAGTTGCTCCACAAACGAAACGGCGCAAAAAGCGCGTAACCGCGCCCGACGCTGTTGATGCTGAGTCCCGCGCTGTAAACGCGCGGCATCGGCCCCACAACCTGCGCGATCTGCGGCGTGGTCGCCACGCGGGTCGCGGTCGATGAAACCACCGCTGGCCCGAATGACAGGCCCACCGGCCCGGCAAAAGCTGCCCCGTTTGGCCCGTCGCCCAGCGTGAGCGAAAGGCCGGGCCGCGACTGAATTAGACCACTCCAACTCGGTAAAAGCGGATGGGTGGCGATACCGTTCAAATTGAAGGAAAGCGGGCGCACCTCGAAATTCTCCGCCACGCCGAAAAGGTTGGCCAGCGCGGGCGGCAAGGCTCTGGCCTCCCCGCCGCTTTGCAGCGCGCCCAATCCCAGATCGGCGACCAGAACGCCGCCGCTGTTGACGTAATTGCCCAGTTGGGTCGCCGCTTCGCCCGAAATCGACAGCGTTTGCGGCGCCAGAATAGTGGCGTATTTGTCGAGCGGAGTCTCGGCCAGGTCGTCGGGCGAAAGGTAATCGACGCCGCCAAAGGCCGTGCCCCAGCGCAGCGACCAGACGAGGCCCGAAGGCTCGCCCGCCACCAGATCGTCGCCAAAACCGTAAAGCCCGCGCGCCGAGCGGTTGGGCGGCGCGCCGAACTGCACGGTGAGGCCATCGGCGAGCGGCGCGAGCAGAATGGCGAGAGTATTGACCGGCGCTGCGCCCCACATCGCGGCGTTTTCGGGCATCGTCAAATCGCCGATTTCCGCGCTGACCGCGCTCGCCAGACCGGGAATCTGGCGCAAATTGTCAAAAGAATCGAATGCCACGCCGCGCGCGCCGCGCGCATGGGCGGCCTCGATCCAGCGCCGCGTCAGGTCGGGCAGCGCCGAGGCGGGCAAATCGACGCTCGCGCGCGGCGAAAGCAGCGGCAAAACCTCGAATTTGCCGCCGCGCCGCGCGATGTCTATCGACTGCGGGTTGTGCGTCACGATGTCGGTTTCGGCCACGCCGGGCGACAGATCGGGCACCGCGATGTCAATGCCCGCTGGCAGCGACAAAAGCTGCGCGTAATCCGGCGCGCGGCCCGAAAAAACCAGGTGAGCGGCATCTTCGCCGCGCAAAGCGCCCACCCACGTCGTCAAAAGCGCGCGGTAAGCGTCCCATTTGTAGTGCGCCAGCGCGAGGGCCGCGGGATGAAACGCCCATTCGCTGTGCGCGTTGGTGGGCCGCGTGATCCGGCTCTTGCCACTGGCGACATCGGCGTCACTCAGTCCGACATCGCCGCGCCAGGCGTCTTGCAGCGCCGCGACATCGGCCATCGAAACATCGTCAAGCGACTCGAATTTGGCGTCCCACTGGCGGTTGATGACGCCAACGTTGGCGTAATTCTCACCGATCCAGCGCTGAAAACCGCGGTCGTCGAAAATGCCCAGTCCGCGCGGGTCGTCGGGCAGCATCCAACCGATCAAATTGGGCGTGTTTTTGAGGTTTCCCACCGCATCTTGCAGCCACGTCGTCCACAGCGCGACATAGGCTTCGGAATCGGCGCTGAGGCGAAACGCGCCCGCCATGTCGTCGGGCGCGGCGGGCAGGGCATAGATGATTTTCAGGCCGCGCCGCGCCGCTTCGAGCGCAAAAGCGCGTTGCGGCGCCAGATTGCGCGCCGAAATATCGCCGTTCTGATTCGTCGCCCAGGTCAGGCGCACCACGACGGTGTTCAGGCCCAGCTTTTGATAAGCGTCCAAATCCACCACGCGGGTGATGCCATCGGCCCAGAACAGCGGCGTTTTGTCGCCCCCCGGCACCGGGCGCGGCACGCCGTCGTCCTGCGCGCGTGCGGTGTGCGCTCCTAAAAACAAACCTAAAAAAAGCACAAGACGCGCCAAAAACGCGCTTCGAAAGAGGAAATTCGCCATCATTAAAGCCATTTGACGAGCCAGATCGATAAAATGTAGAGCAAACACGGCGGCGTCGCGCACACTACGAGCGTGACCGGATCCCAGGTCGGCGTCACAATCGCCGCGACGGTGAAAATCACGATCACCGCATGGCGCCAGTAGTCGATCAGCACGTTGCGCGACAAAAGCCCCAGTTTGTTGAGGAAAATCACGATGACGGGCACCTGAAACATGATGCCAAAGGCCAGAAGCATCTTCGCCATCAAGAGAATCGACTGATAATAATCCCAGTTCGCCGCCACGTTATCAGGCCGAAACGCGAGGAAAAATTTGAAAAACAGCGGCGAAACGGCGTAAGCCAAACCCGCTCCCGTGAAAAACAGGGCGCTGGAAAAAGGAATCACGATCAGCGAGTAGCGCCGCTCGGCTTTGGTGAGCGCCGGTTCGATGAAAAGCCACACCTGCCAGAACAAAAGCGGCGCGGTGATGATAAGCGCCGAAATCAGCGAAAACTGCACCGTGATCGAGAAGAATCCGGTGGGATCGGTCGAAATCATTTTGTCGCCGGTCGTTTTTAAGATTTCATTGATCGGTTTGGCAAACCATTTTTGCAGCGGCTGCGAATAATTCCAGGTGAGGGCCATGCCCGCCATCAAAATCAGCGCGCAATACAGCAAACGCTGGCGCAACTCGCCCAGATGCTGCAAAAGTCCCAGTTCGACATCTTTGGGCGTGTCGGGCCGCGCGAAACCGGGCGCTTCATCGCTGGAATCGGAATCGTCGGGAAAAATGAGCGGCGGCTGATACGAATCTTCGACCGCAGTTTCCAGATCGGTGGTTTCAATTTCGGGGTCGGAATCGGCTTCCAAATCCTCGCCGCGCGCGGCACGCGCACCGACCGGCGGCGCGATACGGGGCGGAAGATTGGGATCGGGTTCAGGGTGTCCGTTGGCGGAGCCATCGGGCGGAAAATCGGGCATAGCAACTCAATTTTAGCGGGAATCGCGCCGCGTGATGACGGGACGATGACGGGACGGGGCCGGGACGGGGCCGGTTCTTCACAGCAACTGCAACTGCCGTGCGGGCCGTTTTTCCAGCTTTTCCAGCAAAGTTTTCATGCTCGAAGGCAGCGCCAGTTCCCACGCCGCCTCAAACGAGATCCATTGGACACTCTCGTCGCTACTTCGCGTCGATTTCGCTTCCAGACAACTCAGAGAAACCGCGAATCGCGTCACGCCGTGCTTGAGGCGCGCGATTTCGCCGCCGATTTCGAGTCCCAAATCCAACTCCTCGCTGAGTCGGGAAAGCGCCTGAGCGTCGCTTTCGCCTTCAACGCGCGTGATGCGCGGCAATTCCCACATCCCTCGCCACCAGCGCGCATTCGCGGGACGTTTTCGCAGCAAAACTTCACCGTCTGGGTTGAGCGCGAAAGCGCAAACGTCGAAAACTGGCATGGGCGCGGCTTTGGCGGCGCGAAACGGCAACTCTTTTTGCCGATTTTGGGCGCGCGCCGCGCACCACGGCGCGACTGGACACACCTCGCACTTCGGGTTTTTCGGCGTGCAAACGAGGGCGCCGAGTTCCATCAGCGCCGGATTAATTTCGCGCGGCGAAACCTCTTCGACATCAACGATTTGCGTCGCGCCTTCCCACAATTTGGCCTGGTTGGACGCCGTTTTAAGATCGCCTTCGAGCAGCAAAACCCGGCTCAAAACCCGCGCGACGTTGGCATCGACAATCGGTTGGCGCTGCCCCAAAGCAATCGAGGCGACCGCGCCCGCGGTGTATCTGCCGACGCCGGGAAGCGCGAGAATTTGCGCGAAATTGGTGGGAAACTCGCCGCCGTGATCGCCCATCACGCTTTGCGCGGCGCGGTGCAGGTTGCGGGCGCGCGAATAATAGCCCAAGCCCGCCCAACTCGCCAAAACCTCGCTTTCGGGCGCGCTCGCCAGACTCGAAACCGTTGGAAACCGCGCGATGAAGCGCTCGAAAAACGGTGTCACGGCGGCGACGGTGGTTTGCTGGAGCATGATTTCCGAGACCAGAATGCGATAGGGATCGAGATAGTTTTCCGCGCGGCGCCACGGCATTTCGCGCTGCGAGTTTTGGAACCAATGGGCGAGAGCGCGGGCGAAATCAACAGCAAAAGACGACACGATAACGAGTTTACAGCGAATAAATTCGCCGCAAAGAAGAGCCAAGTCCGCCTTCGCGGACTGAGGCATTAACCTGCGAAGGCAGGTTTCGTTTTCTTGCGGCGAATTTATTCGCTGTAAACTCGTTTCATGCCCGCCAGCCCGACCGAACCGCTTTTGCAACGCGAACAACGCCGATTTCGCCGCCTCGAAGTCTCGCTCGCGGTGTGGATTACCACGCGCGGGGCGTTTCAAAGCGGCTCCGATGTCTGGGAACTCGGCACCACCCGCGACCTTTCGCTGGGCGGCGCCAAAGTTTTCGTCCCGGCGGGCGAAGAAGCGCAATGGCAAAGCGCGGCGCGTGAGGCGACACCGTTTATCGTCAAATTCGAATCCGGCGGCGCGCTCGGCGAGCCGATTCCCTGCTCTGTGCGAAGCGCGGGCATCGATGGCGAAACCGGGCGTTTTTTCCTCGGCGTCGAGTTCCAATCCGACCAGGCGCACGCGGCGCGCTCCGCTGCGGTTGCGAGCGGACTGGCAACGCTCAAAGCGCGGCGCAAATGGCAGGGCGCGTTCGCGCTCGCCCTCGTTGCGCTTTTGTTTGCCGGAGGCGTCGCGCAAACGCTGCGCGCCGACAACGCGCGCAAAGCGGCCCAAATTTCCCAACTGCAAGATCGTCAGAAACGGGCGCAAATCGAACTCGCCAAGCTGTCGCGCCCGCGCCTCTCCGCGACCAAATCGCAGGGCATCGACGCCGCGTTTCGCGGCCAGCAGGTGCGCGCCACGCTCGCGCAGCTCGCGCAAAACATGGCGCGCCTCAACAATCCCAAAAACATGGCGAGCGCCATCAAAGAGCGCGAAATCGGCGCGCAGAAACTCGGAATCAGCCTCAAACCGGCCTCGACTCAGGCGCGTGTGCAACTTGCCGTCGCGTTTCCTTACGGCTACAACTGGCCGCTCGTCGTTGGCGATCTGGAAACGGTTTTGGGCCGCAAAGTGCCGCAAGTCGTGGTTTTCCGCGACTTTTCGCAGCCTTTTCCCGACCTCGACGCGCGCGAGGCCAGAGCGCGCGGCAAAACCTTGCAAATCACCTGGGAGCCATGGCATTTTTCGGATCCCGGCGCGGTGAAGATGGCCGGCATCGCGGCGGGCAAATACGACAAATACATCGACACTTTCGCGGCCTCGGCGCGCTCCTTTGGCGGCGAGATCTCGCTGCGTTTCGCGCACGAAATGAACGGCAACTGGTATCCGTGGTGCATCTCTAATAACGGCCAGAACCCCAAAATCTATCTCGCTGCTTATCGCCGCGTTCACGACCGCTTTCGCGCGGCGGGCGCCTCCAATGTGCGCTGGGTGTGGTGTTTCAACGCCGAATCGGTGCCCGAAGCGGCGTGGAACGACCCCTTCAAAGCCTATCCGGGCGACGATTACGTCGATGCGATTGGCATCGACGGCTACAATTTCGGCGACACCTTGCCCCATTCGCGCTGGCAGAGTTTCGAAGAGGTTTTCGGGCGCGCCTACGCCCGCGCGCTGCAATCTCACCCCGGAAAACCGATTTATATCAGCGAAACCGGCTGCTCTTCGACCGGCGGCGACAAGGTCGCATGGCTGCGCCAAATGGACGCGGCGCTGCGCGGAAAACTGCCGCGCGTCGAGAGCGTGACGTGGTTCGAAGCCGCCAAAGAAGCCGATTGGCGCCTGGTTTCGTCGCCCGCGTCGGCGAACGCGGCCAAAAAAATCTGGGCGGCGCCGTTTTATCGGCGCGGCGAGAATTAAAGTGGGAAATCAAGGGAAATTAAAATGAAATTTTTCAAAATGGCGTTGAGCGTTTCGCTGCTGAGTTCATTCGGTTTCGCAACGGCGCTCGCGCAGCCCAACGAAACGCCAACCACGATTGCCAATCCGCCGGTGCGAGCGCCGCGCGTGCCGCGTCCAGGCGAGCCAAAAGCGCAAATCGAAGTCGATTTGAAGGCGCTTTTTGGCGTTCTCAATTCACTTTCTAAAGACGAATCCTTTCGTGATTTCGAGATTCCAGCGCTGATTTCTAGTGGGCGCATCGGATATTTCGGTTTGAGTGAATGGAAAGATTATTTCGTGCAAAGTCGCGGAAAAACTCAATATCGCCTCGACAAAATCGATTTTGAAACCGTCGAAAAAGACACGGCGCGTGTTAAGGTCGCTTACGCCTTGCTGACTCCGAACAATGTCGCGCCCGCCGATGGACAACCTGCCGAAACAACGATTTTAACCGCCAACGAAGTCGAAACTCTCGAATTAAAGCGCGAAACCGTGCCGTGGCTGCTGGAAAATAACGAAAAATGGCGCATTGTGCCGCCCACGTCGGAAAACTTACAATCCTATCGCCCGCTTTCGTTTCAGCACATCGCTTATTTCGGCTCGCAGCGCGCGGGAGTTTTGCCGCAACTGCGCGCTGAAATCGCGGTTTCTCGGCTCAAACAAGCCGCACTTGGCGTTTTGCAGTTCGTGCAGGATTACGACGAGCATTACGCTTTTCAAAACGAGTTTTGGCGCGAAGCGGTTCGGCCTTACGTTCAAAATGATGTGCTTTTTCTCATTCCCGGCACCCAGACGCCTTATACCTTCAACGATAATCTCAGCGACAAAAGCCTCGCCGATGTCAAAGAAGCCGCGCAAACCGTGCTGTTTTACGAGGGCGAAAATGAAAAACCGATTTTTCGCTACGACGGCAAAGCCGCGATCTGTTTCACCGATGGCCACGTCAAATTGGTGACGCCCGATGAGGCGGCGAAGCTGATTTGGAAGCCGTGATTTAAACTGCCTCGCCGTCGATGCGTATCTTTTCCACCCACGCCGTTTATTCCTGCGCCGCGCATGACGAGCTTTTGACACAGTGGGCGCGCGTGCAAAACGAGGCCGGGCCGCTCGAACTCGACCTCTCGCGCGCCAATTTTTTCGACCCTTACGGCATCGTCGCGCTGGTGTTGTTTCTCAATTCGCTGCCGGATCATGCGCTGCCGGTGCGCCTCAAAATGGATGATTTTCCGCTTTGCAATGGCGCTGCGATGCCGCAACGCGGGCCGGTTTCGTATCTGGCGCGCATGGGTTTTTGGGAAGAAGTGGGCGACAAACTCGATTTAGGCGGCGGAAAACTGCCGTTTCGCGCGCCGTGGACGGAAGACAAAAACGTCCTCATCGACGTGACGATCATGCATTCGCGCGACGCGGTTCACGTCATGCTGCGAAAAACCGGCGAGATTTTGCAAACTCTGGGCTTTTCTCCAATTGGCCGCGGGCACGTCATGGAAGTTTTGTCGGAACTGAGTTCCAACGTCTTAGATCACGCGCAAAGTGACCTGGGCGGCATCGTTTCGACGCAGACCTATCGCAGTCGCAAAACCGGCACGCGCTATCTGGTGATGTCGATTGGCGACGCCGGAATCGGGGTGCGCGCTTCATTGGCCAACAACGGAAAACTCGCTGAACGCCTCGATTCGGACGCACAGGCATTGGGAATTGCGGTGCAAATGGGCGCCTCAAGATTTGCGTCGGGCGGGCGGGGCGGAGGTTTGCCGCGCGTTTTGGAAATCGCGCGCAAATACGAAGGACGCATCGCGTTTCGGTCGGGGAGCGGCGCGCTCGCCTATCGCGGCGAAGACGATCAGAAACGGGTTTTCGAGACGGTTTCGCAAGCCGGGACGCAGTTGCGGATTATGTTGCCGGAAAATAAGTTGGTGGGAAAATCCGGCGAATAAATTCGCAGCCAGAAAAAGCCGTCGGCCTGCGCCGACGAAATCCCGCAGGAACTAAGTCGCGTAACAGCGGGATTTCG
>JAABUN010006163.1_pt1 | contig 14064 bp, 15 predicted proteins | sample 5559311 | NCBI WGS metagenome assembly JAABUN01 (sample SAMN10711877, study PRJNA513370) | rock metagenome | isolation source: Antarctica rocks | place: Antarctica: Victoria Land, Siegfried Peak sud | reverse complement strand
CTTCAACGCCTTCCGCGCCTTCGATCTCCACGGGCTGCAGCCAGATCTGGACCGGCTTCTGGAGCCTCGAGAGTTGTCCTAGTGAGGACATCCGCCCGGCGGTAGCAGCAGATGTTGCATGGTCAGTGGGGACCTCCGGGTAATTCGACCGCATGCCTTTCAAGGATCCCAAGGGAATCACCAAAGCGGGCGTCGAGACCGGCGCGAAGAAGGCGAAGCTCTCCTGGGACAAGGCGCTGGTCGCCGGCTTTCTGGCCGGGGCGTACATCGCCCTCGCGGCCATCGTCGCCATCTCGGTCTCGAGCGGCCTGCGGCCCGAGATCTGGGGCACGCTTCCGACGTTCTTCGCGGGAACGGTCTTCGCGCTCGGACTGATCCTGGTGATCATCGCGGGCTCTGAACTGCTGACGGGAAACATGGCCCTCGTGCCACTCGCGGCCTTCAAGGGCCGCGCGACGCTCAGAGCCCTGGCCGAGAACTTCACCTTCGTCCTGATCGGCAATCTGCTCGGCTCGCTGTTCGTCGCCTACTTCCTCGCGGTGCAGAGCGGCGTGCTGACGGCTGAGCTACCGCTCGCCAGGCTCGGTGCCATCGCGGAGGGCAAGGCCGTGACGGAGAGCTCGTGGCAGATCTTCCTCCGCGGTCTCGGCTGCAACTGGCTCGTCTGCCTCGCCGTCTGGATGGCGCTCGGCGCCGAGGACATCGGCGGCAAGATCCTGGCGATCTTCTTCCCGATCATGGCGTTCGTAGCGATCGGCTTCGACCATGTGGTGGCGAACATGTTCTTCATCCCCGCCGCGATCTTCGCGGGCGTGGACGGGATCACCTGGGGAGGTGCCATCCACAACTGGGCCTTCGCCTTCCTCGGCAACCTGGTCGGGGCGTCGGTCTTCGTGTCGAGTGCCTACTGGTACCTGTACGCTCGCGACGAGGAGCCCGAGGCTCAGAAGGGCGCCGGGGACGTGGAGACCAACGGTGACCAGGACACCCCCCAGGCTCAGCCGCGGGCGCGTTTCGGAGAAGGCAAGGCGGACGCCGAGACGCGTCGCCGCGAGCTGATGCGCCGGTAGCTCGTCAGCTGCCATGCCGACGGCTGCGCGCCGTCGCGGCGACCTGGCGATCATCTGACGCAGACACCGGCCCCGAGCCCACCCAGGCGTAACGGAAGAGGAGGCCGCCGGCCAGGTAGAGGACGCTCGCGAGGTGATGCGTCCACGAGCCGCCACGCTCGCGACCGAGACGGCACGCCAGGCCGGCGCGGACGCTCCACTTGGCGGCCTTGAACAGCGTGCCCGGCCGGCCTGTCTCGAGAGAGTCGCCCAGTGGCCCCAGCCGGCGCTCGTTGATGGTCGACAGCGCCAGCTCGGTGGCCATCGCCACCGATTCCACTCGGCCGAGAGCCTTGCGGGTCGGGTGTCCCTCCGGCAGGCCTTGGGCGACGAGCACGAGCCGGCACGCCGCCGCTCCCGTCGCCGCCGCCGTCGAGACGAAGATGGGTCCGAGGAACAGGCGCGAGCGAGACCAGACGGGCACGGCGGTCGAGGCGAGCAGCACGCCTGTGTAGGAGCCGAGGTATCCGCCGACGACGGCGTTGACCCCACCGAGCGCCTTGGCCGTCTTCCGACGGCCGAGCAGATCGGCTCCGACCCCCGTCGCCGCGAGGCCGCCGAACGCCGTCAGAGCCCAGACGCCCATGGACATCGGCGAGCGCGGCTTGAAGATCCGCAGCATCTTGTAGAAGCGCTCGGGCCGCCCCAGGTCCATGATCAGCAGCGGAGGAGAGGGAGCCAGCGCGCCGAGCGCGATCGCCCGAGCCGTCCGCGCGGAGCGCTCGTCGCCCGCGAGGTCACAGGCGAGAGCGACGAACGAAGAGCCCGCCGCGATACCGCCGAACCAGAAGTAGAGCGGCACCTCCCAAGTCCATACGGGCGGCTTGATGACCGGGCCCTGGACGACCGCCGCCTCGTCGAGCTCACCGACGCGCTGGCGGCGGGCGGCCTCCGCCACGCCCCCGTTCCCGTCTGCCCCGCCGCGATATCCCGATCGACCCTTGTCGTAGAGGTAGGACCAGCGGCCGTCGCGCCACTCCCCGATGTGAAGCCCGACCTTCTCACCCGACTTCACGCCGAAGGCCGGCTGCCCCGGGACGCCGACCGCGGGCTTCATGTCGCGCTCGGGCACGCTCACCAGCGCTGTGCCTCCTTGCGCCCTACGACGAAGGCCACGGCGACGCCCGCGGCGGCCAGCAGCCCGGCGCCCATGGCCGCCAGGGTGGCGGGGACGACGTTCTCCTGAATCGGCGAGTCGGCCTGGGCCGGCAGCCCGTAGCGCTCCGGCGGCTCCGTGAGCAGGAAGAAGGCACCCAGCCCTCCCGCGAGCTCGTCAGCCTCATCATCTCCGGCACCGTAGAGGTAGGCCCCGGGTATTCCGCGGCCGTGCAAGGTCGCGACCCGCTCGCGCGCGACCCCGACGAGCTCGTCATACGGGCCGAACTGGATGGAATCGGTTGGGCAGGCCTTCGCGCACGCGGGCTCGAGGCCGTCCTCGAGGCGGTCGTAGCAGAGGGTGCACTTCGCGGCGCGCCCGTCCTCCTTCACCCGATCCACAACGCCGAACGGGCAGGCCGGAACGCAGTAGCCGCAGCCGTTGCAGACGTCGGCCTGCAGCACGACGGTCTCGTACTCCGTGCGTACGAGCGCTCCCGTCGGGCAGGCGTCCAGGCACCCGGCGCGGGTGCAGTGCTTACAGACGTCGGACATAAAGACCCAGGAGTCAAACGCTGCCACCGCGGCGGCGACGTCCACCAGCGAGGCGTCGTCCTCGGGGGCTGAGGACCTCGACTCGGCAAGTGCGGCGCCCGAAGGCTCTGCGCCCGAACCCTGTTCCGATCGCTCATTCGCCCAGCCGACCAGGTCGGGCAGCTCTTCGGCCGACACGCCGCCCCCTGCACCGGCCAGCTCCTCGGCGGTGACGGCCGGGAGCCCGGCGGGCACGTGGCCACCGCCACCGCCGGCCAGCGCCGCCCGCGCTTCCGCCTTGAGCGCCTCGGTCGGGCCGGACAGCTCGACGAAGCGCACGTGGCGCCAGGTATCGCCTCCGAGGGACCCGGTGGCGTCGTAGGAGCGCCCCGCCGTGAGGTTGCCGCCGCTGGCCGGAAGGTCGTTCCACTGCTTGCACGCGACCTCGCAGGCCTTGCATCCGATGCAGACCGTCGTGTCGGTGAAGAAGCCCATCCGCTGGGCACCGTCACGCTGGATGGCGGTCTCGGTCATTTCTCGGGCCGGATCTCCGCCGGGTGATCGCGGTTGGGCGCGACGTCGTCCGGTGCGTCGTGGACACCGGCCAGCAGCGCCGTACCGACCTTCCTGCGCCCTGCCCGCACATTGCACACGAAGGCCTTGGACTCCTGGATGGAGGTGTTGGGATCCCCGCTCAGCGTGACGAGGTCGTTCGCGGAGTCGCCCGGGCTGGGACCCCCCGACCCCCAGTGCCACGGAAGTCCGATCTGGTGGATGACGCGGCCATCGATCTTGAGCGGCTTGATGCGCTCGGTCACGCGGGCGCGCGCCTCGATCTCCGCGCGCGGAGAGACGATGGTCATCCAGTCGCCGTCCTCGATGCCGTGGTGCTGAGCGAGCAACGGGTCCATCTCCGCGAACATCGTGGGCTGGAGCTCGTCGAGCCACGGCAGCCAGCGCGACATACCGCCCGCGGTGTGCTGCTCCGTGAGCCGGAAGGTCGTGGCGACGTGCGGGAAGGAGGGATCGCCGGGCTCGGCGTATGGGTTCTCCGCGCGCTCCCAGCGCAAAGCGCCCGGGTTGGCCTGAAGGTTGGGGTAGAGCACGTTGTCGACCGGAGACTCGAGCGGCTCGTAGTGGGTCGGCATCGGCCCATCGAGCAGCCCGCTCGGCGCGTAGAGCCAGGCCTTGCCGTCCGCGAGCATCATGAACGGGTCGTTGCCGCCGATCGCGTCCATGCCCGTGTCGTCGGGCCCCGGACGGTAGTCCGGCGCCTTGTCGACGGGGAAGTCAGGGACGTCGTAGCCCGCCCACTTCTCCTCTTCTTCGTCCCACCAGACGTACTTCTTGCGCTCCGACCACGGCTTTCCGTCGAGGTCGGCACTCGCGCGGGAGTAGAGGATGCGGCGGTTGGCCGGCCACGCCCAGGCCCATTCGGGTGAGACCGAGCCGCCCGGCGCCTCGAGATCGCCAGGCTCCCGGCGGCGGGCCTGGTTGACCCCGTCCTTATAGATCCCCGAGTAGATCCAGCAGCCGCAAGCCGTCGAGCCGTCGGCCGCAAGCTCGGTGAAGCCGGACACGGGCTGACCGCTCTCGACGCTGTAGCCGTTGATCTCCTTCAGGACGTCCTCAGCGCTGGGTTCGGCGTGCGGACCGTGCTCGCCGTAGTCCCACTTGAGGTTGACGATCGGCCAGTCGCGCTCGCGCGTCGAACCCTCGTAGTGCGCGCGGACGCGCTTGAACAGATGGTGCATGAACCACAGCTCAGAGCGCGCATCACCCGGGGGGTCAAGCGCCTTGTCGCGCCACTGCACGAGGCGCTGGGTCTGGGTGAAGGACCCCTCCTTCTCGACGTGCGAGGCGGCGGGCATCAGGAAGACCTCCGTCTGGATGTCCGCGGTCTTGAGCTCACCCGACTGGACTTCGGGCGAGTCCTTCCAGAAGCTGGCCGATTCGATCTCGGCCAGGTCCCGGACGACGACCCACTTCATGGACGCGAGGGCCCGGCGCTGCAGACCCGCGTTCTGGGAGCCCACGGCCGGGTTCTGACCCATGACGAACATGCCGTCGAGGCCACCGTCGAGGGCCCGCAGCATCGTCGGGAAGTGGGAGTGGTTGCCCGTGATCTTCGGTAGGTGGCCGAACCCGTAGTCGTTCTCCTCGGTGGCGGCGTCGCCGAACCACGCCTTGAGGAACGAGACGACGTACTTGTCGAGGTTGGACCACCAGCCCTTGTCGTTGCCGCCGCCGACGTCGACGTAGTCAGACAGCGTCACCCCGTCTCGTGTCCCTCGCGGCATGTGCAGATAGCCCGGGAGCAGGTTGAACAGGGTCGGGATGTCCGTCGAGCCCTGGATGGAGGCATGGCCGCGGAGAGCCATGATCCCACCGCCCGGACGCCCGATGTTGCCCAGCAGGAGCTGCAGGATCGCTCCCGAGCGGATCATCTGCACGCCCGAGGTGTGATGGGTCCAACCGACCGCATAACACAGGGCGCTCGTGCGCTCGCGACCCGAGTTGCGGATCAGCGCGTCGGCCACCTTGTGGAAGAGCTCGGGCGGGATGCCGCAGACCCGCTCCACCATGTCGGGCGTGTAGCGGGCGAAGTGGCGGCGGAGGACGTTGATGACACAGCGCGGATCCTGAAGCGTCTCGTCGCGCTCCGTGCCACCGAGCTCCATGCCCGCGCCCGTCCGCTCGGCGAAGGACTCCGCGCTGTTCTCGCTCTCGGTGGCCGACGCTCCGGTCTCGCCGCCCGCGTACATCCAGGTCTCGGGGTCATAGGTGCCGGTCTCGGGGTCAAAGCCCGAGAAGAAGCCGCCCAGTTCCTCGGTGTCCTGGAAGTCCTCGCCGACGAGCGTGGCGGCGTTCGTGTAGTTGACGACGTACTCGCGGAAGTAGGACTCCGTCTCGAGCACATGGTGGATCAGCCCACCCATGAAGGCGATGTCGGTTCCGGCCCGGATCGGCACGTGCAGGTCCGCCATGGCGCTCGTGCGCGAGAACCGCGGGTCCACGTGGATGACCGTCGCGCCACGCTCGCGCGCCTTCATGACCCAGCGGAAGCCGACGGGATGCGCCTCGGCCATCGAGGAGCCCTCGATCAGGATGCAGTCAGCGTTCTGGAGATCCTGCTGGTATGTGGTGGCGCCGCCACGACCGACCGAGGTCCCCAGACCGGGGACCGTGGAGGAGTGTCATATCCGGGCCTGATTCTCGATCTGGATCGCCCCCATCGCGGTGAAGCACTTCTTGATGAGGTAGTTCTCCTCGTTGTCGAGCGTCGCTCCGCCGAGGTGGGCGAATCCGAGCGTGCGGTCGACCTTCAAGCCCTTCTCGTTCTCGTCCTGCCAGCCCGCCTCGCGGGCGGCGACGACCCGCTCGGTGATCATCTCCATCGCCTGATCGAGCTCGAGCTCCTGCCACTCCGAGGCCCCGGGCGCGCGGTACTTGACCTTGGTCAGACGCCCGGGCTGCTGGACGAGCTGGCGCGAAGCCGACCCCTTGGGGCACAGCGTCCCCTGGTTGATCGGCGACCGCGGGTTGCCCTCGATGCCGACCAGCTCGCCCCCGCGGGTGTAGACGACCTGCCCGCAGCCGACGGCGCAGTAGGGGCAGACGGACTCGGTGGTCTTGAGGCCGGCGATCCGCGCGCCGGCCTTCTTGGTCGGGCTCGAAGCGGCGTGCGGACCCATGCCCCAGTCCGCCGCGCGGCCGACGACGGGCAGGCCCCGGAACTTCGCGAAGGAGTTGGGGCGGCTCATGCGGTCGGCTCGATGACTCGGTGTGCGGCCGTGTAGACGTTGACGCGACCCGCGCGTGCGAACCCGGCCAGCGTGAGGTTGCGGTCATCGGCCAGCCTGATCGCGAGCGACGACGGGGCGCCGACGCCGACGAGGATCGGCACCCCCGCCACCGCGGCCTTCTGGACGAGCTCGAAGGACAGGCGGCCGGACACGCAGAGAATGTATTGGTGAAGCGGGGGCCCCGTCGTGGTCGCGTCGCGCAGCGCCCAACCGACGACCTTGTCCATGGCGTTGTGGCGCCCGACGTCCTCCCGCACGCACGCGAGCTCCCCGGCTTCGGTGAAGAGCCCCGTGGCGTGGAGGCCGCCCGTCCTGGCGAAGGTCGGCTGACGAAGACGCTCGGGCAGATCTGCGAGCAGACCCCGGTCGATCCGCGGGATTCCGTCGTTCGGCAGGACCGGGGCGTGGACGGCCACCTGCTCGAGCGCCCCCTTCCCGCACACACCGCAGGAGGAGCTGGTGAAGAAGGAGCGGGCGTCAGGTTCGCGGTTCAGCGGCCCCGAGACCTCCACCGTATTGGCGGCCAGGTCAGCCGGGGGAGCAGCCGGGTGCGGACCGTCGATCAGACCTTCACCGAACAGGAAGCCGAGCGCGAGGTCCTCGTCGTGGCCCGGGGTGCGCATCGTCACCGCGAGCGCGCGTCCATCGACACGGATCTCGAGCGGCTCCTCGACGGCGACGTCGTCCTTGAATCCAGGAGCCGTCACCTCCGCGTGAGCGCCTCGCACATGAACCTCGGTGTGCGCCATTGCATACGGGTCTACCCGTTAACCTCCGAGCGTGACCGGCGGCTCGGCGCGCGTGCGCTCAGCGGTCGCGCAGCTCGGAACGCCGCATGGGCATCGCGTCGATTCGCTCCCAGATCTCCGTCGCGGCCACCGGCTCGGTCCAACGGGCCTTCTCGCCGCCGTCGCGACCGATGAGGACCACCGCGAAGGGGCCAGCTTCGTCGCGCACGACTCGAACGTCGCGATCCAGGGCACCCTGCTTGTGAAGCGACAGCTCGCCCAGCTGGAGCTCCACCCGGTCATCGGCATCAGGACCGCTGACGCAGACCTTCCGTTGTCGGGAGCCCTTGGTGATCACGTCAGAACGCACTGTCGCAGCCCCTACCCATCTCGTTCACGCTCTGCTCGCAGACGTGGAGGCCTGGTCGCTCTGGTCTCCGCACATCTCCCGCGTCGAGCCGTCGAGCGGGTCGGTGGCCACGGGCTGGACGGGGCAGGTCAAGGCCTGGTTCTCGCCCACGGCGACCACGATGACCGTCACCTGGGCGGAGCCCGGCCGCGGCATGGGGTGGGAGAGCTCGGGACTCGGGCACGTCCTGCGCTACGAACACCGCATCGAGCCGGTCAAGGGCGGAAGCCGCGTGACCTTCGACGCTCACGTCGATGGCCGCTTCGGTGAGCAGCTGACAGCGCTGGCGAGGCCACTGTCGGCCTTCGGGCAACGGCGGCGACTGGCCCGCCTGGCGGCGCTGGCGGAGTTCGAGGTGCGGCGGGGCTCAGGCAACCGCTAACCGACGTTCCAGCCGGTAGGAGAGCGCCTCGCAGGCCAGCTCTTCGGAGACGTTGAAGGCGAAACGGGCGCGAGTCTCCTCCACAAGCTCGACCGCTTCGCGCAACTGAAACGCCGTGCGGCCTTCGGCGTCGGCTTCGAGCTCGGCCGTGCGGTCGGCATGGTGGGCGAGCTCGGGTGCTCCCGCCGCCTGGCAGGCGAGATCCCGGTACCAGAGCGCCGCGAGGCCGAGAGCGAGATCGAGGGTCTCGGTCCGCGCCCGCCGGCTCGCGCGCTTGGACCGTTCGGCGTACTCCGTCTGACGCTTGCGGCGCTCGGACTTCGCGAGCGTCTCGAGCTCCGCCGCCAGCGCCTCGTCGAGTTCGGCTTCCACCAGCCTGCCTCGTGCCCCGGCCATGGTGAGGAGCGCGTCCCACGGTCGCTCCTGCGCGACGCGGCGGAGGAGTGGCGCGCGAGCGAACGCCTCGGCCCGGCCGCGGAGCGCCGATCCATCGCGGCTCGCGAGCATCCCCGCCCTCACACCGTCGCCGAGCGCGAGCCGTGCGCAAGCGGCCGCCGCAGAGGTTGCGATGCCCTGCGCCCCGAGCGTTGCGGCGATCGCCTCCGCTCCCAGCGGGTCGAAGCGCACGTGCTGACAGCGCGAGGCGATGGTCGGCAGGATCTGGTTCGGACGGTCGGAAAGCAGGAGGAGCACCACGTACTCCGCCGGCTCCTCGAGGGTCTTGAGAAGGCGGTTCGCCGCCTCGTCGTTCATGGTCTCCGCGCCCTCGAGAACGAAGACCCGGCGCTCCGATTCAAACGGCGTGCGTGTGGCGGCCGAGACCACCGCGTCGTCGACGTCGCGGCGCAGCATCTCGTGGGCGCCGCTCGGGACGACCCACGTGAGGTCTGGATGGGCGCCCGAGCGCGTGCGGGCGCGAGCGGACTCCGGATCGCGGGCGTGCTCGGCGAGCAGCTCTGCAGCGAAGTTCCGGGCGGTGGAGCGCTTGCCGGTACCGGCCGGGCCCCCGAACAGGTACGCGTGGGACGGCCGGCCGCCGGGCCGCAAGGCTGCCCCGAGCACGGCGGCGGCGTGCGGATGGTCGTCGAGGCCGAGAGGAGCGGGCATGGCCGCTCAGGCTAGTGGCCTGAGGCGGAAGTCCCCGGTAGAGTCGTGGCACGTGGCACGTGGCAGGCTGATCACGGTGGAAGGTCTCGACGGGGCGGGCAAGACGACGCTCGTCTCCGCCCTCGCCCGGGAGCTCGGCATCGCAGGCCGAGCCGTCTTCGTCATGCGGGAGCCGGGCGGCGTCGACCTCTCCGAGCGCATTCGCACCCTCGTCAAGGATCCCGCCATCGTCATGGGAGGCCGGGCGGAGGCGCTGCTCTACGCCGCCGCCCGGGCGCAGCTCGTCGAGGAACAGCTCGAGCCGCTGCTGGCGGCGGGTAACTGGGTGGTGCTCGATCGGTTCGTGGACTCCTCGTTGGCGTACCAGGGCGCCGGACGCGGGCTGGGAACCGACTCGATCGGGGCGCTCAACTCGTTCGCCACCGGCGGGCTGACACCCGACCGGACGTTGCTTCTCCGAGTCGACCCTGCGACGGGGCGGGGCCGCATCTCCGGGCGGGCGGAGGACACCGACCGCCTGGAGCAGGAGCAGGAGAGCTTCTTCACGGCCGTGGCCGACGCGTACGCGGCCATCGCAGAGGCCGAGCCGGAGCGCGTGACGGTGATCGACGCCTCCCGCCCGCCCGATCGCGTGCTGGCAGACTCGCTTTCGGCAGTCGACGATCTCTAGGCGCCGCGCTGTGGTGGCTGAGCGATGACGTGCGTTTCGGGGGCCCTCAGGCGCCGTAGCCGGAGGGATGAGCCTGATGCCAGGCCCACGCGTCAGTGATCATCGCCTCGAGTCCGGGCTTGCGGGGCTGCCAGCCGAGCTCCTCACGGATCTTCTCCGATGCGGCGACCAGCTGGGCAGGGTCGCCCGCCCGCCGCGCCTCCTCCTTCACCGGGATATCGATGCCCGTGACGCCCTTGGCAGCCTCGATGACCTCGCGGACGGAGAAGCCGGTCCCGTTTCCCAGGTTGAAGACGTCATGGCGCCCAGGCTGCGCTGCGGCGACCGCGAGGAGGTGCGCCTCCGCAAGATCCTCGATGTGTATGTAGTCGCGGATCGCGGTGCCGTCGGCCGTCGGGTAGTCCGTGCCGAAGATGGAGAAATGCTCGCGCCGCCCGCTGGCAGCTTGTAACACGAGCGGGATGATGTGGGTCTCGGGATGGTGATCCTCCCCGCACTCACCACTCGCTCCCGCGACGTTGAAGTACCGCAGCGACACGGCCCCGAGGCCGTGGGCGCGGCACTCGTCGCCGATCATCCGATCCACTGCGAGCTTTGAGTTCCCGTAGGAGTTGACCGGGCTGGCAGGCGTTCGCTCGGAGATCGGAACCTCCTCGGGCTCACCGTAGACCGCGCACGTCGACGAGAAGACCAGACGCGGGATGCCCGCGGCGCGCATGGCGTCCAGAAGATTGAGGCTCGCCACGAAATTGCCGCGGTGGTAGCGCTCAGGCGAGGCGACCGACTCCCCGACCAGCGCGAGGGCGGCGAAGTGCAGGACGGCATCGAACCCCCGGCCGGCCAGGGCGCCGACGGTGGCGTCGGCGTCGAGCAGGTCGATCTCCACGAACTCGGCGCCTTCGGGCACCGCGCTGCGATGCCCTCGCTGGAGGCTGTCCAGGACCGTCACGTCGTGGCCGCCGAGCAGCAGCTGGCGGGCCACCACGCTCCCGATATAGCCGGCTCCACCGGTGACCAGCGCACGCATCAGGCGGCGAGTCTAGAGGGCGGGCGGCGATACCCTTCGGCGCGTGCTCGCTCGCCTCGCGGTGCTGCTCTTCATCTTCTTGCTCAGCCTGCCGGCTGTCGCGGGCGCTGCCGTGCCGACCAACGTCAGGCGGGTGATCGCCGACTTCCGCAACGACGGCCGGATCGAGCCATGCCGTCACATGCCCAAGGACTACCGCGACACGCTCGAGGAAGTGCAGGCCGGTCCGGAGGCATACGCGCCCGACTTCCCGATCGCGGTCCAGGCCGCCCGCGAGGCGCGCGTGGAGGCCTCTTGCGAGAAGGAGCAGGAGAAGCAAGCCGAAGAGAACGCCGCGCCCGAACCGAAGCCTGACGACAAGGCCGCCGCCCCGCCTCCAGCCTCGCAACCTCCGGCCGTCGCGACTCCAGCCCCCACCACGGCTCCCGCCCCGGCGCCTGTCGTGCCCGCCTTGCCAAAGGCCAACCCGCCGGCCACCGTGAAGCCCGCGCCGTCCGCCTCCCCAACGCCCATTCCCGAGGTGGCTCCCGCGCCGACCGCCGTTCCCGGCGCCGGCATCACCCCCGGCCTTCCGCCGGCGACGAACAACAAGCCGGAAGTCGTCCTCACCCGCACCACCGACAACCGCGAGGCCCGCCTCCCGTTGGGGATCCTCGCCGGTCTCCTGGCTGCCGCCCTGCTCGCTGGTCTCCTGGCGCTGCTGATGCGGCGCTTCGGCTGGGGCGAGGAGCGCCTGGCCGGCCTTCGCCACTCCTGGGGCGAGGCGTCCTACCGGACGGGCGGGACCTGGCAGAACTTCACGGACTGGGTGCGGCTCGGGCGCTAGCGTCGGCCCGGCTACACGAGCCCGGCGCAGACCCACCGCTTCGCGCCTGACCCAGCGGCCCAGATCCGGGACGCCACCCGGTCCTGCTCGGCCCTGGACGCGCGCCACGCACCCGCGCCCGAGCCGCCGTTCTCACGCCAGGTGGTGACCAAGATCTGGTAGAAGCCCGACGCTCCCGCGGAATTGGGCGGGAGGTTCTGGCCACCCGACTCGCACTGCACGAGCGCCCAGGGAATCGCCCAGGAACCTCCCGGCGAGCCAACGGTCGCCACCTGAGCCCGCGCGCGTGCGGCTCGGCGCTCGGCGGCTTCGAGCGCCCGGACGCGCCGCTCGACGCTCCGCCGGCTGGTCCGCGTGGCCTGTAGGGCGGCGAGCCGAGCGGCTCGTGCCCGTGTCAGGGTTGCCCGACGCTCGACCGCGGCCAACGCCATGCTCGCCAGCGCGTCCCGGCGGACGCGCATGGCCGCGACCGCGGCGCGCCGGTTTGCCTCCGCGCGAGAGTAGGCCTTCACAGCACGCGTCCGTCGCCGCGCGCCGCCCTCACGGTCGAGACGATCCGCTGATCCTGGTCGCTGATGCGTCGCAGGAACGTCGTGCGCTCGAGCAGGTCGGAGAACCCGGTCGAGTTGAGCGCCAGCGTGGCCAGATCAGGGTCGGGGGCCTTGTACAGGGCCACAAGCCGAGAGCGGAGAGCGCCGCGGGCCTCGCCCAGCCGGGAGCGCAAGCGGGTCAACCGGATGCGCTCGGCGCGCAGCGCGGCCTGGATGCGGGCCAAGCGCGCCTGGTCGCGATCAAGCTCGGATTGCACCTCCGCGCGTCGACGCCCGAGGGTCGCGAGCTGGAGCTCGACGCGTCGCGCAAGCGCGGCCAGCCGAACGGCGGCTCGCGAGAGCGACGCCTCATGCGAACGCTGGGCGTCGGCTCTCTCTCGCAGTTCACGGGCGCCGGCCTGCGCGCGACCCGTCTCAGGGGCCGAGATGGCGATTACGAACCCCGTGAGCAGCACACAGGCGACGATGGACGAAGTGATCAGACGCATAGAGCGAGGCGCCGGTCGGGGCGCGACCGGCGGCGAAGCTACCAGCGCCACGCGGTCCTTTCCGGGCGAGGCTTTGCACGGCGTAGCCTCTGTCGAGCGATGCGCTCCTCTCCGTACGACCTTGCTCTCGGTGTCCTGGACCAGTCGCCGATCTCCGCCGGCGCCACGGCGGGCGAGGCGCTGCAGCAGACCCTCGAGCTCGCCCGCGCCGCCGACCGCCTCGGCTACTCGCGCTACTGGGTCGCCGAGCACCACAATACGACCGGGCTCGCCGGCCCCGCGCCCGAGGTCCTCGTGGCGTCGATCGCGGCCACCACGGAATCCATTCGCGTCGGGTCGGGCGGTGTGATGCTCCCGCACTACTCGGCGCTCAAGGTGGCCGAAACCTTTCGGCTGCTCGAGGCGCTTCACCCAGGGCGCATCGACCTCGGCATCGGACGCGCGCCAGGAGGGGATCAGCTGACCGCCGCGATGCTACGCCGGCCCGCCGCCCAGGAGGAGTACACGGAGCAGATGCAGGATCTGATCGGCTATCTGGCAGACAGCAATCCCCGCGCTCGGGTGCGCGCGATCCCGGACCCCGGCGGTGGTCGGATGCCCGAGCTGTGGCTTCTCGGCTCGAGTGACTACAGCGCGATGTGGGCCGCCCACTTCGGCGCGTCGTTCTCTTTCGCGCACTTCATCAAACCGGAGCTCGGCCCGACGGTGGCCAAGGCCTACCGGGAGCGGTTCGTCGCCTCGCGGACGCTCTCGGCGCCACGACTCGGGGTGGGCGTCAGCGTGCTCTGCGCCGACTCCGAAGCCGAGGCAGGCCGCTTGGCGCAGAGCCTCGCCCTCTGGCGGCTGCGCCTCGAGCGGGGTGATCCGGGCCCGGTGCCGTCGGTAGAGGAAGCCGAGGCGTACCCGTATTCGGACGCCGAACGCGCGCGCACCGCCGACGCCGCGAGGCGTCTGGTCGTGGGGGCGCCCGAGCAGGTCCGGGCGCAGCTCCTCTACATTGCGAGTACGTACGGCGCGGATGAGCTCACGCTGCTCACCCTGTGCCACGACCCGGCCGCAAGACGACGCTCGTACGAGCTGGTGGCGGAAGCCTTCGCCCTCGATGGTGCACTCGCGGCACGCGGGTAGAATTAAGTTCGCGCAGAGCGACTTCTCCCGCCCGTTCCGTCCGCCCCGACCGGGAGGCTTCTCCACCCCGAAGAATGCGGAGTAAGGCGCGAACCGCGCGCCGAGCGAGAGGAGCAGTAGACGATGAAAGCCACGCCGAACACCCTTACTTCCAACCCCACCGACGGGGAGGCCCTGGCGGTGCGGCGTGTGTTCACCCAGCCC
>JAABUN010006161.1_pt1 | contig 14069 bp, 11 predicted proteins | sample 5559311 | NCBI WGS metagenome assembly JAABUN01 (sample SAMN10711877, study PRJNA513370) | rock metagenome | isolation source: Antarctica rocks | place: Antarctica: Victoria Land, Siegfried Peak sud | reverse complement strand
GCGCCGTGTTGGATGTTGTGCATGCGGGCGTAGTGCCCGTCGGCGGCGATCAGCCTGTCGTGGGCGCCGCGCTCCACGATCTCCCCGTCGCGCAGGACCACGATCTGATCGGCCCGCCGGATCGTCGACAACCGGTGGGCGATGATGATCGTCGTGCGGCCCGCCATCAACCGCTCAAGGGCCCCCAGCAACAACCCCTCCGTCTCCGCGTCAAGCGCCGACGTCGGCTCATCCAAGATCAACACCGGCGCGTCCTTCAACAACGCCCGCGCGATCGCGACCCGCTGACGCTCACCCCCCGACAACGACGCCCCCCGCTCCCCCAGAACCGTCTCATAACCCTCCGGCAACCTGGAGATGAACTCGTGCGCGTTGGCATCACGCGCCGCCGCCTCCACCTCCTCACGACCCGCGCCCGGCCGCCCATACGCGATGTTCTCCGCGATCGAGAACGGAAACAGAAACGACTCCTGCAACACCAGAGCCACGCTGCCCCGCACCGTCTCCAACCGCAGATCACGCAGATCACGACCATCAAGGGTCACCCGCCCACGATCCGGATCAAAGAACCGCGGCACCAAACTCACCAACGTGCTCTTGCCCGCACCCGTCGGCCCCACGATCGCCACGACCTGACCCCGCCGCGCCACCAGATCAACCCCCCGCAACACCGGCCGACCCGGCCCATAACCAAACCACACCCCCTCCAACACCACGTCCCCCCGCACCCCCGACAACCCCACCGCCCCCGGCCGATCCGCCACCTCCGCCCGCGCATCCAACACCTCAACCACCCGGTCGATGCTCGGGCGCACGCCCTGAAGCGCGGGGTAGACGCCGGTGAGGGCGCTGAACTGGCCCTGCAGCGTGGCGACGTAGGCGACAAAGACGAGCAGCCCGCCCGTGGTCAGGTCGCCCTGGATGACCTGGCGCGCGCCGATGAACAGGACCACCCCCGCGCCGAGGGTCGCGACGACCCCGGTGCCCAGGCCGTTGAGCCCGCCGATCATCGTGCTCCTCAACCTGAGCCGCACGGCCGCGACCGCGAGCTGATCGAAGCGCCGGCGCTGGCGTTCCTCCTGGGCGAAGGCCTGCACGACGGGGATGCCGGCCAGCGTCTGCTGGATGTGGGACTGGAGCCTGCCCTGCACCACGCGCTGCTCCTCGCCGACGACCCGCACGCGACGGCCCAGCAGCAGCGAGGCGCCGGCCATGATCGGGGCGACGGCGAACGCCACCAAGGTGAGGCCGGGCTCGAGCTTCCACATGACGAAAGCAACCCCGACGGTGGTGACCAGCGCGTGCAGCGGCGTGAAGACCAGCTCGTCCACCACGGTGTGCACCGACCACGAGTCGCCGGCGACCCGCTCCATCGTGTCGCCCACGGAGTCCTCGGACTGCTCGCGCAGCGAGCGGCGCTGGACGCGCGCGAAGATGGCCTTGGCGACGTCATTGACCATCGCCTGGCCGACGACGATCCACAGCAACGTGACCGCGACGTCGAGCGCGCTGGCGATCACGAACACGGCGATCTCCGCGGCCACCACCCAGGCAAGGACCCCCTGGTCGGTGCCCGTCCCCGGCAGCGCCGCGATGATCCCGGGCAGCGCCTCGTCGCCGATCACGTTGTCGATCAGCACCTTCAGGGGCAGGGGGACCAGCAGTGCCGCGCCCGTGCTGAGCAGCGTGGCCACGAGGATGCCCGCCAGCCCGCGGCGACGGCGCGCCGCGTAGCCCAGCAGCAGCCCGTACCGGTGCCTTGACGCGGCTGCGGAGGAGCGAAGTCTCGACACGTCGGATCACGGTAACCCCACGCTCAGGGTTCTCCCAACCCAACGTCGGCGGGGCCGGCCAAGCGGATCCCGAGTGCGTCGATCTCCCGGCGCACGCTCGGGTCCGTGAGCGTCTGCACCTCGACCTCCCGCTCCGCGAGGTAGGCAGAGGTGAAGTCCTCGTCGAAGAAGCCGGGGTGGCAGCCGATCTCGGTCCATCCCTCCCCGACCTCGTTGCGCAGGATCCAGATCAGGAAGGCGGGGCTGACGTGTTCCAGGTCGGTCACCTGCCACTCCCGCTGGCCGTAGAACGCGCCGACGTAGGTCACCGGCTCGCACGCGCGCAGCGGGACGCCGAGCGGCGCTGCCAGCTCCAGCGCCACGGGGGCGATCTGCCCGCGCCGGTGCACATGGTGGTGGGAGTCGATGTGGGTCGGGCCGCGGCCGACGAGCCGGTGGAACAGCTCGAGCTGGGCCTGGAGCTCGTTCCGCACGGCCCGCGGGTCGTCGAGGGGGACGCGGTCGACGCCGCCCGCGTCCAGGTCCCAGTGCAGGCCGAGCGCAAGCTCGGGGTGCTCACTCCCGAGCGCTGCCGCCTCACCCGCCGCGGGTCCGTGCACCATCAGGCTCGTGCTCGTCACGATCCCGTGGACGTGCGCTTGGACGATGCCGCGGTTGATCCCGCGTGCCGCGCCGAAGTCGTCGGCGTTGACGATGAGGTTGCGCCGACCCATCGCGCCTACCGCCCCCGGGCCAGCGCCGCCCCAACGTAGATCTGCTCCATGCGCTGCGCCACCGTCGGCGTCGCGTAGCGCTGCAGGACCTTGGTCCTCGCCGCCTGCCCCAGCCGGCGGCGGCGGGGCTCGTCGCGCAGCAGCTCGACGACGGCGTGCGCCAGGGCCGCGTGGTCGTCGGGGGCAAAGAGCAGGCCGTGGCGCGCGTCGTCGATCATCTCGGCCAGGCCTCCGGCCCCGGTGGCCACGACCGGCCGCCCGCACGCCATCGCCTCGAGGCACGTGTAGGGGAAGTTGTCGAACGCCGAGGGCACCGCGCAGATCGCCGCGCGGCGGTACACGGCCGGGAGCGCGAGGCGCGGCTGGGGCGGGTCGACGATCAGCGCGTCGGCCGGGAGCCCGAGCTCCTGCACCCGGGCGCGCAGGCGCTGCACGGGCGACACGCCGTCGCGGAGGTCGCCATCGGCGCCAACGAGGCGCACGCGCGCCCCGGGCACCGCGCGCCGGATCGCGGGCAGCGCCTCGACGAGGACGTGCTGACCCTTGCGCGGCTCGACCCGCCCGGCGACCAGGATCGTGTCGGGCTCCTCGGGTTCGTCACCCGGCTCGAACAGCTCGGCGTCGACCGGGTTGGGGACGACGACGATCCTGTCGCGGGCGATGCGCCACCGCCGCGCCACCTCGTCGGCCAGGGCGGCGCTCGGACTCGTCACCGTGCCGGCCGCCTGCACCGACGCGAGCTCGAGCAGCTCGGTAGCGCGCACGTCGTGCGTCCGCGGCTCCTCGTCCATGCGGCTGGTCAGGTAGGACGGCGTGTGCAGGCGCACGACCACGGTGGGAGGCCGCGCGGAGAGGCGCCCGCGCAGCGCGGCGACGACACCGGGGGCGTGAAACTCCGGCAGCTCGACGACCCCAAGCCCCTCGTCGCGGGCGAGGCCCCCGATCACGCGCCCGACCCGCGCCGCGAAGATCAGCGACTCGCGCGCGACGAAAAGGCGGCTGACCATCGCCTCGGTCCCGCGCCGCCACGTGGGCTCCGGCACGACCACGCGGTGCACCACGATCCCGTCCTCCACGGTGCGGCCGTCCTGCTCCCAGCCGCGGAGGATCAGGTGGACGCGCAGCCCGAGCTCGCGCAGACCGGAGGCGAGGATCCCCGTGTAGCTGCCGATGCCGCCCCACCCGGGATCCTCCTCCGCGACGAGCGCAACCGTGAGCGGTGCCGGCCTCACGTCCCGGCACGCTCCGGGAGGCCGGCCTCACGCAGCATTCGGGCCAGGAGCCGCTCGGCGTCGAAGTGCTCCTCGGCGAGCCGCCGCGCCGCACGGGAGTGGCGGTCGGGGTCGCCGCGGATCTCGGCCATCGCCGCGACAGCCTCGTCGACGTCGCGGACGGCGAACGCGCCCTCGCCGGTGGGCAGGAGGTCCTCGAAGCCGGTCGCCTGCACCACGACCGGCCGGCCGGCCGCCAGGTAGCAGGCCGAGCGATCGCTGAACCAGCCGCTGCGCGTTCCGACGTAGCCTCCCTTCGCGCAGGAGAACTCGCCGAAGGAGCCCGCGACGTAGGCGCGGTACAGCTCCGGCGTGGCAACCAGCTCGGGATCCTCCAGGCGCCAGCCGGCGGCGCGCAGGCGGTCGATGTCCGGGTCGTCGTCGTCGATGGCCAGCGTGAGCTCGATCTCCTCCCCCGCCCGGGCGGGGAGGTCCATGAACTTCTCGAACTCGTCGACCTTCGGGCCGAGAATCTCGCCGTCCAGCTCGAGGTACCCGTAGTCGCGCCACGCGCCGATCGTGGTGAAGCGGTCGCGCCGCAAGGTCCCGGCCACCGGCCACCAGTCCAGCACGACCGGCGGCCACAGCGGCCGCCAGGCGATCCCCAGGGTCGGGATCGGGTTGCCCGGGGTGCCGACGCCGGCGCCGACGGTGAAGTGCACGTCGTGCTCGCCGAAGATGTCGCGCGGGTCACCGTCGGCGGCCCAGAGGTGCGTGTACCCCGGGTCCTGCTCGAAGAGGATGCGGGGGCGGATGGCGCCCAGCAGCGGCCACGGCTCGCGGCGGTAGTGCGCGGCGAGCTCGATCACCGCGTCGGCGCCGCGCGCGTACGCGCTCACCTCCTCGCTCGTCAGGCCCGCGTAGGACTCGCCCGTCGAGGCGTCGAGCATCGCGGCCCGTCGTGGGTCCCACCGGCCGCTGAGGGCCTCCAGGAAGTACGCGCCGGCGGCGGGGTCGGGCGCGTCGTCGACGAACTCGACCAGCAGCACGTCGTGGCCAAGGCGCCGCAGGCCCTCGATGACCTGCAGGACGCGCATGGCCTGCCCCCCGCGCCTGAACACCGAGGGTCCGGCGAAGTCCTCCACGACGACGAGGCGGGCCATCTGGCGATCAGGCCTGTCCGAGCCCGAGCAGGCGCTCGAGCGCACCGTCTGCCCCTCGCGCCAGGCGCCAAGGCTCCTCCCCGAGGAACTGCCGCGCCAGGTCGTCGGGCAGAGCGGCCAGGAGATGGTCGCCGCCGAGCTGGGTCTGGTGACAGCGCAGGGCGGCGAGCTTGCGGGGCAGGACGCGGGTGACGTCGACCACCAGCGACGGCTCGGCGTCCTGCATCCCAAAGGCCTCGGGGTCGAGCCCCCAGAGGTCGCTGGGCACACCGCGCTCGCGGGCAGCCGCGACGAGTCCCCGGACGACAGCGTCTGACCACGCCGCCTCGTAGATGCAGACCGTGCCCGCTCCGCGGGCCTCGAGGAGCTCGGCCGCCAACCCGGCGATCTGCCGCGCCGCCACGTGGTCCTCGTGCCCGTACAGACCGTCCTCCCCGAAGGTCAGCACGGCCGCGGGGCAGTGCGGCCCAAGCAGCGAGGCCAGCCGTTGCGCGGCCTCAACATGATCGACCCACGCGAGCTCCCCGTCCGGCAGGTCCAGGCACGCCGACCACGACAGCCCGAGCACCTCCGCGGCAGCGCCCAGCTCGTGCTCGCGCACGTCAGCGAGCGTCTCCTGCGTTGCGAGCGCGGAGTCTGAGATCGGGCCCTCGCCGCCGCGGGTCAGGCAAACCACGCCGGTCCGCGCTCCGGCGTCGCGCGCAAGGGCAAGCGTGCCCCCGGCGATGAGCGACTCGTCGTCGGGATGGGCCACTACCGCGAAGACCGATGCGCTCACGCCGCTGCCCTGCCGGGCGCCACGCGGCGGTACAGCGCCTCGTGATCGTCGACCATCCGCCGGAAGTCCCAGCGCCCCTGAGCCCTGCGGCGCACGGCAGCGCGGTCGAGCGCGGTGACGGCGGGGACCAGCTCGGCGAGCCCCTCCCACGACGTGGCGGTCAGCCCGGTGACCCCTTCGTCCACGATCTCGGGAACGGCACCGAGCGCCGACGCCACGACGGGGGTGCCGCAGGCCATGGCCTCTATCAGCACGAGCCCGAACGGCTCGGGGTACAGAAGCGGGAAGACGAGGGCCGCCGCGCCCGCGAGCAGGCGGTTGCGCTCCTGCGGGGAGACCGGTCCGACGTAGCGGATCGTCGTGCCGTCGACCGCGGGGTCGGCGCCGATGTCGAACCCGGGCTGCGCGGGACCGGCGAGGACCAGCGGCATCTCTGCCGCCTGCGCGACCCGCACGGCTTCGGCCGGCCCCTTGTCGGAGATCATCCGTCCCAGGAAGAGCAGGTAGTCACCGCCCCGCTCGGAGAAGGGGAAGGCGTGCACGTCGATGCCGTGGTGGATCACGGTGACGTTCTCGCGGCCCCCGAGGCGCCCCCGCTGGAAGTCGGACACGGCCACGACGTGCAGATCGGGCCGGCGCCCGTAAGCCGCCAGCACCTCGGGCGCGGGAGTCACGTGTGGGGTCTCGATCAGGGGCGTGTCGACCAGCGGGGCGAAGGGCACCGCGAAGCCGTAGTCGTGAGCGTGGATGACGTCGTGATCGGCCGCGTGCTCAAACGCGTGCGCGGCGTGCATGCTCTCGATGAGCTGCCAGTCCCACATCTCCGGGAGCTCGTAGTAGCCCCGCGGGTGCACGGCGCGCAAGCGCGCCGAGGTCAGCGAGTCACCCGCGGCGTACAGGGTGACGTCGTGGCCGCGGCGGACCAGCTCCTCGGTCAGCAGCGACACGAGCTGCTCGACCGAGTCGCCCTCGCCGGGACGCACCGGCATCGCGACCGGCGCGATCTGCGCGATGCGCAGCGGCCCGTCGGTCGCAGCCGGCGACCCCGTGGGCGTGGCGCCGGTGACCGAGCCGACCACGGTCAGCCCCGGTACGCGGGCAGAGCAGGGGCGCACCCCTGCAGCGCCTCGACGGTCACGGACGTCGCGGACGACGCCTCGCTGACCGTCCTGACGGCCAGGGTGAGCGCGGTGAGCCCGATGACGATCGCCGCCGCCTCCGCCCCGTCGAGCGCGGCCACCGCGCAGAGCGCCGCCAGGAGCGCGACGATCACCAGCACCGCATTTGAGACCACCGGCCGGCAGCGCACGCGGGCGAGCTGGCGCCCGCCGCCGTGCTCCTCCACGACGGTCCACACGCGCGCACTGGCCAGGGTGCCGCCGCGCGTCTCGAGATCCCAGCCGGAGAAGTCGTCGCCGCGGCGGACGACCGCGCCCTGCGCAACCAGCGCCGACTCGAACGTCCGCACCCAGTCCAGGGGGTCGACCCAGGTCTCGCTCCAGTGCTCCCACCGCCGCGGGCGCGGCAGGCTGCGCCCGGGGCTGCCGCGGCGCCGCCAGGGCGTGAGCCCGTGACGCAGGCGTCCGTCGAGCCGAACCAGCGGCTGGGCCAGATGCAGCCCGGTGGTCAGCGCCCGGCGCACAAGGCGATCGCGCGAGCTCAGCCCCGGCGTCGGGAAGCGCGCCTTCGCCGCAGCGCTCACGGCGCGCAGCGCGAGCACGCCGGCGGCCAGGACGAGCGCGGGGGCAAGAGCGAACAGCGGCGCCCACAACGCTCCCAGGGCGACGAGCAGCGTGCCGAACCCGATCGCGAGGTAGGCCTCGGGCATCAGCAGCACCGTGTTGAGGTCACCCCGGGCGGGCTCGTACAGCGACTGAAAGAGGGCGCTGCCCCAGACGCCGTGGTACACGCGCCAGCGCAGGGGCCCGGTCGCGTGGCGAGGAGCGGTGCGCCCGTAGAGGCGACCGCGCCACGTGACGTGGCCACCGGCGCTGTAGCGATCGGGCCACTTGCGCTCGAGCATCGCCTCGGCCTGGCCGTAGTTGCGCTGCTGGCGCAGGTAGCCACGCAGGGAGCCGCGCCGGTGATGCCAGACCACCGCCGCCGGCGAATAGCCGATCCGCCCGCCGCGATCCTGCAGGCGCCAGCACACGTCGACGTCGTCACCGGCGACACGGAAGAGCGGGTCGAAGCCGCCGATCTCGCGCAGCGCCCGCGCGTCGAACGCCGCGTTGCACCCGGGGATGTGCTCGGCCTCGCGGTCGGAGATGAGCACGTGGGTGGGGTTCCCGGGCGCGGCCGCCACGGCATCGGCCACCGTGCCGTCGCCGGGCACGGCGAGGTTCGGTCCCCCGACCGCCACGAAGCCGGTCTGCTCGAACGTGTCAACGAGGTAGGTCAGCCAATGCGCGTCCGGCGCGGCGTCATCGTCGACGTAGGCCACGACCTCGCCCATCGCGTGCTCGAGTCCGGTGTTGCGGGCGCTGGACAGCCCACGGTTCTCCGTGCTGATCACGGTGAAACCGTGCCCGCGGGCGATCTCCGCGCTGTCGTCGGTCGAGCCGTCGTCGACGACGATGACGTCGAAGTTCGGGTACACCAGTCGCTGCACCGCGGCGCAGGTTTCCCGCAGCGTGCGCGCCCCGTTGTAGGTGCAGATGACCACCGAGGCAGGCGGCGTTCTCTGCGGCACGAGCGGCACGTCTGCGAACGCCTGCCGGACCGCCGCCAGCGCGGGCTTCGGGCGGCGCTCGCGGTCGGTCACGCCGAAGTGCCAGTCGAGGATCTCGTGGCCGCCGCGGTGCCACTCGTCGGTCCAGGAGAAGACGAAGGCACCCGCCGCTCCGGCGGCGAACGTCCCGCGCACCTGCCAGTCGATCGCGGCAGCCTGGCCGGCCTCGCCGTGGGTGCCGCTGTCCAGCCCGATCTCGGTGAGCACGAGCGGCCGCTCGTCGGCGATGTTCTGCAGGCGGTGCAGGTAGGCCTCGAACGTGTCGGGCGCCTCGAGGAAGACGTTGAAGCACACGAAGTCCAGGAAGTCGAGGTCGAGGTACTCCGTCGACGGGTAGTTGACGTAGGTCACCAGCGCTCCGGGGTCGGCCTCCTTGGCGGCCCCGTGGAGGGTCGCGACGAAGCGGCGGATCTGCGACGGGCCATGCCACCGGCAGATGGTCGCCGGGATCTCGTTGCCCACCGCCCAGGCCAGCAGGGCGGGGTGGCCCGCCACGGCCTCGACCTGGCGCGCGACGCGATCCACGACCTCGCGCTCGTGGCGGCGGTCGCCCAGGAAGGCGATGTGCTGCTCCCAGGCCAGGCCGGCCATCACCAGCAGGCCGTGGTCGGCGGCGCAGTCCAGCAGCCACTCGGGGGGCGTGGTGTACAGCCGGATGGTGTTCGCGCCCTCGGCCGCGATCTGCGGGAAGTCCCGCTCGGCCTGGGCGCGGTCGTAGGGGACGTCGTCCGCGTCCGGCCGGAAGGGGCCGTAGGTCAGGCCACGCAGGTAGCGCTTCTCGCCTCCGACCTCGAAGAACTTGCCGGCGACCCTGGGGCGGCCGGGCGCCACGCTCCTGAGGGCCGGGCGGGGCCGGGCGGCGTCGGCGCCCGGATCAACGGCTGGGAATGGGCGGCCAAGGGGCATGGGGGAGGTCCGACTGCCGGGCGGAGATCTGGCCGAACGCGCAGGCTTCCCAGCGAACCTTACGAAGCCGGTCGACGACCCCTCAACTTCTGCGGCTCGGTCGTGTTCTACCCAACGAAGCCTTCGCCGACCGGCGGATGGCGAACTGAAGATCCGGGAACACGATGCGACATCACACGGGACTCCACGACATGGCGACGAACCTTCTGAAGCTGCTGGCCTGCACGGTCGGCGCAGTGCTCGCCATCGGCCTCGTCGTCGTCGGCGCGATCGCCGCGACCGTCGCCGCGACCGTCGTCGCGACCGCTGTCGGGACGACGCGCTTCGTGGGCCGGGCTCGCGCGGGCCGGGCGACGCCCGCCCCCGCCCGCACCGTTCAGCCCAGCAGGGTCGCCCAGTTCCAGCCGGCGACCGCCTACCGCACCGCGGCCTAGGCGGCCCCCGGCCCACCGGCTGGGACCGATGTCCGGCGCCTTGCGCATCGTCGTCACCGGCGGCTTGGGTGCTATGCCGTTCGCTGGCGTGGCGTGGCAGGTCATGCACTACCTCGAGGGCTTCCGGCGCCTGGGCCACGAGGTGCACTACCTGGAGGACAGCGGAAGCTGGCCCTACGACCCGGAGCAGGACACGGTCTCCGAGGATCCGCGCCCGGCCCTGCGCTACGTGGCGCGCCACGTAGCGCGGTGCGGCCTCGAGGGCCGTTGGGCCTACCGCAACGGCGTCGAAGGCACGTTGCACGGGATGAGCGAGCCCGAGCTGAGCGCGGTCCTCGAGCGGGCGGACGTCCTGGTCAACGTGAGCGGCTTCACCGTGCTCGGCGAGGCGCTTATGAAGATCCCGGCGCGGCTCTATCTGGAGACCGACCCCGTCCTTCCCCAGATCCAGATCGCCAAGGGAGAGCGTTTCACCATCGACCTGCTCGAGGCCCACACGCACCACTTCACCTACGGCGAGAACTTCGGTGGCCCGGACTGCACGGTGCCCGTCAAGGGCTTCAAGTACTTCCCGACGCGCCAGCCGGCCGTCCTGGACTGGTGGGAGCCGCTGGCCGTGGAGCCCTCTGTGGACACGCCGTTCACCACCATCGCCAGCTGGAAGCAGGAGGCCAAGGACGTGGAGTGGCAGGGCAAGGTCCTGACCTGGAGCAAGGACGTGCAGTTCGCCCCCTACCTCGATCTGCCCAGCCGCGTCGCGCGACCGCTGGAGATGTCGCTGGCGATCTCCGACGACGCGGCGGTCGAGAGGCTCGAGGCGGCCGGCTGGAGCATCAAGCCCGCGGCGCCGCTCTCGCGCGACGTCGATGTCTACCGCGACTACATCCGCTCCTCCGCGGGAGAGTTCTCCGTCGCCAAGGAGCAGTACGCGTCAACCCGCAGCGGATGGTTCAGCGACCGCACCGTCACCTACCTCGCGTCCGGCCGGCCCGCCGTGGTCCAGGACACCGGGTTCGGCTGCGCCCTGCCGACCGGGGAGGGGCTGCTGGCCTTCTCGACGCCCGACGAAGCGGTCGCCGCCCTGGAGGCCGTCGAGAGCGATCCCGCGCGACACTCCCGGGCCGCCCGCGAGATCGCCGAGGAGCACCTGTCCACCGACCGCGTCCTGTCGCAGATGCTCAGCGACGCGTCGCTGTCCTGACCATGTGTCGAGGCACGACCGTGCAGCCGCTAGCGTTTCCGCGATGAGCCTCCCCGCCCTGAACCGTGTCGTCCTGTGCGTCGCGGTAGTGTCGTCCTGTGCGTCGCGGTCGTCGCTGCGCTGCTGATTCCCGGCGTCGCGTCCGCGGACACCACGTCGGGTCCCGCCGACAGCCTGGCGACCGCCACGCCGCTGCCGGCGGACACCACCGTCACGGGGCGGTTCTCCAGGCCGGATGACGTCGACTACCTCCGCTTCGTGGTCTCCCAGCCCAACACCACGCTGCACTTCACCGTGCAGAACACGACGTCGCAGTGCGAGAACCCGCCGAGCCAGCTCCCGTGCCCATCTACGCGTCGTTGCTCGACGGTAACGAGCAGAAGCTCGGGCCGTACGCCGGGACCTCCGCGGTCGACGCGGGGCAGAGCGACGTCATCGACGAGGTGATCGTCGAGCCCGGCACGTACTACGTCGCCATGGACAGCGCGGGCGACGCGCCCAGCTACGCCATCCGCTTCAGCGTCGTCCCCGCGTCGTCGACGGGGTCGGGAGGAACGGGCACGTCGGCAGCGGCCCTGAAGAGCCTGACGGTGAGCTCCCCCCAGCGTGCCCTCACGGTCAGCTCGCGGGCCACCTTCGGCGCGAAGGTCAAGCGCCTGACGAGCAAGCTCACCCTGTACTTCAAGGCCGGCGGCTACCCGGCCGGCACGACGGTCGGCAAGTCGGTCCTCCTCGCGTTGCAGTCGGGGTTGCGCACGGTCAAGATCCAGCTGTCGCTCGCCGGCCGCACCGCCCTGAAGCGGGCTGGCGCGCTGCGACTGCGGCTGGCGATGACCGCGACGCCGTACACCGGCGCTTCGGTCACCAAGAGTCGCCTGCTCACGCTCAAGGCGCCGCAGCTCGGCGTCGGCTCGGCGCGCGGGGCCGCGGGCCGCCGGCACCCTTGCGCGGCCGTGCGGGCGGGGGGCGTACGCCGCCGCCGGGACGTGTGGCGCGGCCCCGCGGATCAGCCGGCCGCGGCGAGAATTGCGCGGATGTCCGTGTCCGGGCCAACGGCCACGCGCTGCAGGCGGAAGCGGTCGACGGCAGGCAAGGTCTGGGGGTCCCCGCCGTAGCCGAAGGCGGCGGCGTAGCCGGCGTCGCACAGCGCTGCCTGGACGCCGCCGCCGCCGTCTACGTCGTCGCCGTAGGGGAACGCGAAGAGATCGACGGGCTCGCCGAGGCGCTCCTCGAGCTCGGTCTTGGAAGTGACGAGCTCCTCCCGCCGTTCGGCGTCGCTGAGGGAGGAGAAGGTGCGGTGCGACACGCCGTGGGATTGCACGCTCACCCCCGCGGCCGACAGCGCGGCGAGATCGTCCCAGTCGCAGATCGGCTCGACCGGCTCCTCGTCCTGGTCGAACTCGTTGGTCCTGCCGACGTAGGCCGTCGGGACGAAGAGCACGGCCGGGCATCCGTGCTCGCGCAGCACCGGCAGCGCGTGCTCGCGGACCGAGCGGTAGCCGTCGTCGGAGGTGATCAGCACGGCGCGATCCGGCAGCTCGGCCCGGCCCTCGACGGCGGCGCGCAGCGCGGCCGCGTCGACCGCCTCCCACCCACAGGCCCGCACGGCCGCGAGGTGCTCCGCGAAGATCCCCGTGGGGACGTAGAACCAGGTCTCCCACGCGCCGGGGGCCGGCGGACCGATCTTGTGGTAGCCCAGGACGGCCAGGCGCGTCACGGCAGCGCACGCTCCATCACCCCGGTGACCAGGCGCACGCCGTCGAAGTGCTCCTCGGCCAGGGCGCGCGCCGCGCGGGCGTGGTGCTCGGGATCGGCCTCGACCGCCCGCACGGCGGCTGCCGCCTCGTCGACGTCGCGGAAGCGCAGGAGCCCCTCCGCGTCCGGAAGGAAACGGCTGGGGCCCGTGTGCTCGACGATCGCCGGCCGCCCGCTGGCCAGGTAGCAGACGGTCCGATCGCTCACCCACGCGTTGGCCAGCAGCCCGCACGACGGCTTGGCGGCGCTCAGCTCCCCGCGCGAGCCCCGGATGTAGTCCCGGTAGGCCTCGGGCGTGCCGCACGCGGCCCAGGCGTCGCGCACCCTCCAGCCGTGCTGCTCCAGCATGGCCCCGTCGGTCTGCAACGTGTAGTCGTCGGGGGTCAGCGCGAGCTCGAGCATGGCCGGAACCTTGGCAGGCAGGTCCAGCAGCGCCAAGAACGGCACGCGCTTCTGGTTGTCGACCGCCTGCCCGTCGATGAGGATCCACTCGCCCCACCAGTTCGTCACGGTCGTGTAAGGGGCGGGCTGCGGCAGCGGCGACGCCTCCCAGGCCTCGAGGAACACGGGCGGTGGCGTGTGCGTCCACGAGACGCCCCCGTCCGGGAAGCGCGCCGCGTCGGTGCCGACCGTCTCCCCGATCGTGAAGTGGGTGTCGTGCGGCTCCACGCGCAGGTCGCCGCGGTCCATGCCGATCTGCAGCAGGCCGGGGTCCAGGTCGACCAGCGCGGAGCTCCGGTAGGAACCCACCACCGACGGCGGCGCCTCGTAGGTGAAGTTGAGCAGGAGGTCGCTCGCGGCGGCCACGTCGCCGAGGGTCAGCGAGCCTTCCGCGAGCGCGTCCGGCACGGCGGCGCCGCGGAAGTCGGTGAGGGCCAGCGAGCCCCCGAGGCCCCACCGGTCAAGCGACGCGGTCAGCGTCGCGACGGCGTGTTGCGCGGGGGCCAGGGGGCCGGCCGCGAGCATGCCGCCGACATCCTCGAGCCACAGCACCCGACATCCGGCGGCCTTCAGCGACAGCGCCCAGTTCAGGTAGGCCCAGAGGTGGCCCGCGCCCTGCGGGTAGGCGACTGTCCCCGGGCTCAGGCACACCGTGGCGCTCATGGCTGCGCAAGGCTAGAGCCGTCTTGCGGGACGTGTCTCGTGCGGCACTGCGGCCCGGGCCATCCGCGCCCAGCGTCCGGCGCACGCCGCCCGCCGGTTCCCGAGACGCGCTCACGTTCCTTTGGAGTGCCCCCGGTTTCTCGGACACTTTTGATCTACCCCGGGAGTGATGGAGTCGGGTTTCTAGAGTCGTCCGGTAGATACGGAGATTCAGATGCCCCGCAGGTACCCGCCGGAGATGCGTCGTCAGGTGATCGAGCTCGCTCGGTCCGGGACGCGT
>JAABUN010006160.1_pt1 | contig 14070 bp, 11 predicted proteins | sample 5559311 | NCBI WGS metagenome assembly JAABUN01 (sample SAMN10711877, study PRJNA513370) | rock metagenome | isolation source: Antarctica rocks | place: Antarctica: Victoria Land, Siegfried Peak sud | reverse complement strand
GTCAACCGCGACCCCGTCAGCCTGATCGACCGACTCTGGCCCAAGTTCGAGCTCGACCCGGAGTTCGAGGACAAACTCCGGGTCTCTACCTGATCAGGGTTTAGCCAGGTATTGCTCATGAGAAGCCGAGCCGGGTCGTCAGGCGGCGCGAGCGCCGCTCGCGGCCCGGCCGGATGCAAGCATACGCGGCGGGTCACTGCCCGGGGCAATGCTGATGACGCAACTGCTCGACCACGCCGTCGCCGAGGCGCACCGGCTGTCCGACGCGGACAGAACGCCATCACGGCGCTGATCCACGACGAGATCGCGGACGACCGCCGTGGGAACGAGGCGTTCGCCCGCTCGCCCGGCAAGTTGGCGTCCCTGGCCGCCCGCGCCGCCGAGCAGATGCGGGCCGGGCCTGAAGCCACCGCCTACTTCTTCGCCCCGCTGTTCAACAGCGTCGGCGTGATCCGCTCGTACCCGGCCCGCCGGCCCTCGTCCAGCAGCTTGATGACGAACTGGTAGTTCAGCCCGTCGGCCACCTCGTACTTGAGCCGCGGGGGCTTGCCGCCCGACGAGGCCGCCCGCTCCTTGAGGTACGCGAACAGCTTGGCCGTGTCCGGGCCGAGGGGGACGTTGCCGGTCTTGGGGGCGGCCACGATGTCGGCGATGGTCCCGTTCGGGGCGGCGTAGAGTTGGACGATCAGTTCGTCGTCCTCGATGTCGAGAACGGCCATCGGCGGGGGTGATCCCTCGCCGCCGTCGCGAGGCAGGGCCAGGGCCAGTTGGGCCTCGCTCGGTAGCGGCCGGAACGTCAGGATGAAGAACGCCATCAACTGGAACGACATGTCCAGCATCGGCGTGATCGGCAGGTCCGGCTCGGTCGGCCCGGTCTTCGGCCGGCGGCGGCTGGGGATCATCGGCGGCCTCGGCGTGGGGGTGGGGCAGGGGAGCTAGTAGCCGACCGGCTTGACGGTTCGCAGTTGCACGTCGCCATAGCCGGCCCGGCGGGCGACGGTCATCACGTCGTGGACCTGCTTGTAGGTGCAGTCCTTGTGCCCGCGGAGGATGATGACCGACCGCCCTTTGCCGGCGTCCCACTCGGCCGGCTTGGCCCGCACCTTGTCTAGCTCGGATTGGTTCTTCAGGTAGCCGAGTACCTTGCCCGGCGTGTCGAAGGCCTCCTTGCCGACGGTCGTCACGCCTTTGGCGTCGATGTTCAAGATGATGTAGTTGGCGATCGTGGAGTCGAGCGCCCGGGCGGCGACGGCCTCGGGCAGCTTGATCGACTCGTTCACCTGCTCCATGACGAAGTTGGCGCACAGCATGAAGAACATCACCAGTTGCAGGACCATGTCCAACAAGGGGGTGAGGTTCGGCTCGGCCTTGTCCCCGTGCGAGGTCGACGCACTCATCCCCGGCCCTCCCAGCGACTACGGTCAAGAGGGTCACGCCCGCGGGGCCACCGGGGGGGCGGCCGCCGGGGCCGCGACGGCCGGCTTCTTGGAGTTGTGGAACATCTGCGTCAACAGGTCGTCGGACACCGACCCGACCTCGAGCATGACCTGGGTGATGCGGTTGCGGAAGTAGGTGTTGACCGCGATGGCCGGGACGGCGATGGCCACCCCCACGAGTGTGACGGCCAGGGCGTGGGAGATGCCGTCGGCCAGCACGGCCGGGTTCGGGTTCGACCCGCGGGACAACTCGCGGAACGCCTCGATCATGCCAAACACAGTGCCGACCAGGCCCAGCAGCGGCCCGAGGGTGGCGATCACCGCCGTGTAGTTGTTCTTCTGCTCCTTGTCGGACTTGACGGCTTCGAGGGTGTTCAGGCTCGCCTCCCGTGCGTCGTCGAGGCCGTACTGCAGGCGGGCCATGCCGGCGGTGAGTACCCGGCCGAGGTACGACGGGTCGGCCCGGGCCAAGTCGTAGGCCTCCTTGAACTTGCGCTTGTTGACGGTGTCGGTGAACTCGTCGACGAACCCCGCCGGGATGGCCGCCGACATGCGCAAATCAAGGGAGAGCACCACGACCATGGCGATGAGCCAGATGGAAGTCGGCAGCAGGATGACCCAGAAGAAGCCGACGCTCGAAATGATGTGGACGAAGATGTTCGACGGCCCGCTCGGTGCGGCTTCGGCCGGAGCGTCTTGGGCGTAGGCGACGGCCGGCACGACCAGGACGAGGGCCAGGAGCGCGAGGGCGTAGGGGCGGAGGCGGGCAGGCATCGGGGAATCCTGGGCGAAGCGCCGGGCGACGGGAGCGAGCTACTCTAACGCAAGCCCACTCCGGCGGCCAACGGGATTATGGCGACGCGGGAGCGGTTCAGGTCGGACGCGGCCGAGGGCGGGAGGGTTCCCGACATCACGCCCGCTCGAAGTCGGTCCAGGCCAAGCCGAGTTGACGAACGACGGCTCGTAGGGTGCTGGTTTTCAGGTCGGCCCCGCCGTGGTCCGCCAAAACAGTCTGCCGCCCCGTCGCCGGGTTCCGCCAGCGGCGGTGCGACCCGCGCCCCCGCCGGGGCACGACCGCGCAGCCGAGCGTTCGGAGTTTCCGGGCCGCCTCCCGGTACTTCACGGCGAGGTCACTAAGGCGTCCACCGACACGACCTCGCCCGCCGCACCCAGGGCCACGCCCGCCGGCAGGGGCCGGCCGTCGTCCTCGTAAATCTCGACCACGGCCGCAAACGCATCCCGGGCGTTGTCATACGCCTCGGCCAAGGTTTCGCCCTGGGTGATGAGTTCCGGCAAGACCGGGGACGTAACCACGTAACCCCCTTCCGGCTGCGGCGTAAACAGTAACGGCACCCTGTGGAGCATCAGCCTGTCCTCGCGGGGTGATCAGTCCGGCACCCGAATCTCCGCCGCCCCGGCGGCGGCAGCGGGGATGCCGCCGGTTGCGACCCTTCAACTGCCAACTCCGCCTACCCCAGCCACCCCGGCACCTCGCCGGCCGCGGGCAGCTTCACCACCGTCACCCGGTCGATCTGCGGGTGGGCTTTGACGGCCGCGACCGCCTCGTCGGGCGGGACCGCGTCGAGGTTCAATACGCCGATTGCCGGGCCGCCGGGGGTGGCTCCGGTCCGGCCGACGGCCATCGCCCCGATGTTCACCCCGTGAGTGCCGAACAGCGTCCCGACGAACCCGATCAGCCCCGGGGCGTCGGTGTGGTGGAAGACGAACAGCGTGCCGTCGAGGTAGCTCTCCAGCCGGTACGGGCCGAGTTGCACGAGCCGCTGGTACTGGTCCCCGAACAGCGTGCCGGCCGCGACGTGCCGGCCGGCGTCGGTCTCGACTTCGGTGTGCAGCACGGCCGCGAAGTCGCCCTTTTTGGGGCTGAGCGACTCGCCGACCTCGATGCCCCGGTCCCGGGCGATCACGAGCGCGTTGACGAGGTTGACCCCGCCGGACAGGCGGTATTCGAGCAGTCCGGCCGTGAACGCGGCGGTCAGCAGCTTCGTTTTCGCCCCGGCCAGGTCGCCCTTGTACGACAGTTGCACCCGCCGGACCGGCCCCTGCGCCATCTGGGCCTGGAGCAGCCCGAGCCGCCGGGCCAGGTCGACGTACTGCCGCAGGGCTTCGAGTTCGGCCCGGTCGACGGCCGCCATGTTGACGGCGTTGGCCACCACCCCACGCGCCAAGAAGTCGACGATCAGTTCCGCCGCTTCGAGGGCCACGGTCTCCTGGGCCTCGACCGTCGACGCCCCCAGGTGCGGGGTGACGACGCAGTTCGGGGCGGTCCGCAGCGGGTGGTCGGCCGGCGGCGGCTCGGCCTCGAACACGTCCACCGCCGCCCCGCCGATCGTCCCGGCCGAGAGCGCTGCGGCCAGGGCGGCCTCGTCGATGATGCCGCCGCGGGAGACGTTCAGAACCCGGGCCGTCGGCTTCATGCGGGACAATTCCGCCGCCCCGATCAGGTGGCGGGTTTCGGGCGTCAGCGGGACGTGCAGCGTCAGGAAGTCCACGCGCGGCAACAGGGACGCCAGGTCCGCGACGGCGTCGATGCCGAGTTCCGCGGCCTTGGCCACGGTGACGAACGGGTCGAACCCCAGCACCGTCATCCCCAGCCCGGTCGCCCGCTTGGCCACCGCCAGGCCGATCCGGCCGAGGCCGAGAATGCCGATGGTCTTGCCGGTGAGTTGCGTCCCGACGAACTTGGCCCGGTCCCACCCGCCGGCCCGCATTTTGGCGTCGGCGGCCGGGATTTGCCGGGCCAGGGCCATCATCAGCGCGACCGTGTGTTCGGCCGCGCTGACGGTGTTCCCGCCGGGGGTGTTCATGACGACGACGCCCAGCCGGGTCGCGGCCGGCACGTCGATGTTGTCGACCCCGACCCCGGCCCGGGCGATCGCGCGCAGCTTCTGCCCCGGCCCGGCGAGCTGGTTCAGCACCTCGGCGGTGAGTTGCGGCTGCGACCGGCAGATGACGGCGTCGCACTCGCGGAGCGCGGCGACCAGGTCATCGCCTTTGAGGCCGGGGCGGTTGTCGACGACGATGCCGGCCCGGGCCAGCACGTCGACGCCGGCGGGTTCGAGTTTGTCGGCGATCAGCACTCGGGGCATGGGGGCAGGTCCGGCAGGAGCGGGGGTGAAACCGCTAGTGTACGGACCGCGGCCGGGGTCACTCCTCCGGGCCGGCATCGTCCACGGCCGGCCCGCGCCCCGCCGCCACGCACGCCACCAGCACCAAGACGCCGGCGGAGAAGTTCACACCCTCCAGCACGTCGAGGGTATGCATGATCACATGGTACTGCACACGGACACCGGCCACCTCCATGTGGGACCGGCGGGGGACCGCGTAGAACGCCGAGAACAGTAGCGCCTCGGTCGCGGCGAGACCAACCAACGCCAGACCGCCAAGCGTCGCCGGCCGGCCGACCCGCCGCCGCACCGCCAGGAGCCAGATGCCAGCGGCGACGACCCCGGCCAGGGCCGGGGCAACCACCACCAGCCGGAACCACTCGTAGCTCATCGCCGCCCCCTGACAACGCACCAGGCGAGGAGCAGGACAGCCACGCCGGTCCCGACCGATCGGAGAACGTATAGCCCGCGTACTATGGCCCCCTCGGCATCCCAGTTGTCACGCCGGGCCACCTTGGCGTTGATCCGCTCGCCGACCAGCGTCCCGCCGTAGAAGATCAGCACGTTGAAGACGAACAAGCCGACCAGCACCGCCGCGGCCACGACCCCGGGCCGGCCGAGCGTCCGACGCCTGGTGAACAGGTACGCCGCCCCGCCGAGGATGGCCAGCGCGGTCGGGGCCGTCTGGGCGATCCCCCAGAGCGTTGCTTCGAGGTTCATGCGGCATATCCTCCCCGGGCCGGCCATGATACCGCGCCGGACGGGGGCCGGATGCGTGAGCGTCCGGGTTCTATGTAGTTCGTGGGCAGGAAGAACCCGGACGCCCACGCATCCGGCCCCCGCCACCCGACGAAAAAAGCCGGGGCAGGGGGCCGTCCCCGCCCCGGCTTCACCTTTGACCCCGCCGACTATCCGATGAAGATGCCGCCGGTGAAGGCGAACTCGTAAGGCATCTGCTCGTCGCCGACCTGCTGGTTGTTGACGCCGTCGTAGAACCGCAGCCGCGGCGGGCTGCCCGGCCCGTTGACCGCGGCGATGTCCGGGATGCCGTCCCCGGTCCGGTCGAACGTCGCCACCCGCACCTCGGACTGGTACGCCCCCGGGAAGGCTTCGATCTCGGACCGCAGTCCCGCGGCCGCGTCGAACACCCGGACGACCGGCACCGGGACCGGCGACCCCGGGTAGATCTGACCCGACCCGACGACGATGTCCGACCGGCCGGTCGGCCCGACCGGCCCGGCCGCCAGGTAAACCCCACCCGTGTAGCTCGGGTCGAAGGCCGCGAACTCGCCGACCTGGGCGAATTGCCGCCCGCCGAACACCCGCACGTCCGGCCCGCCGCCGACGCCCGGGGCGGTGATGATCTCGGCCACCCCGTCCCCGTCGGTGTCGCCGACGGCAATGCGGACGCCGCCGCGGAAGCCCGAGTCGTAGGCGAAGAAGTCGGTCAGGACTTCGCCGGTCCGGCCGCTCCGGACCGTCACCCGCGGGCCGCCGCCGGGGGCCGTCCCCGTGACCAGGTCCGCGTACCCGTCGCCGTCCACGTCCCCGGCGGCGACGAACAGGCCGTCGGTGAACGTCGGCTCGTAGGCAAAGTAGTCGTACAGGACGTGCTGGTCCACGCCGTCCAGCACCCGGACCCGCGGGCCGCCCCCCTTGCCGGGGACCACCACGAGGTCGTCGATGCCGTCCCCGTTCACGTCTCCGGTCGACACCCGGACGCCGCCGGTGAAGCTCAGCTCGTAGACGAAGAAGTCCTGCAGTTGGACGTTCGACACCGCGTCGAACACCTGGACCCGCGGGCCGCCGCCGCCGTCGGCCGCCAGGGCATACCGGTCCCGGCCGAGTAGCCCGAAGTTGATATTGGTGACGTTGTTCCCCGCGTTGACCGACCCCACCGCGAGCGTCACCGGGACGACCGACCCGCCCCGCGTCGGCTGGAACCCGCTCGGGGCGACCAACAGCCGGACCGTGTAGTCGCCGGACTGTAGGCCGAAGAAGGCGTAGTTGCCGTTCGCGTCGGTCGTCTGCGTGGCGAGCTGCGTGCCGGCCGCGTCGAACAGGCCGACCACCCCGCCGGCCAGGCCGCGGTCGGTTGCGTCCCGCCGGCTGTTCCGGTTCGGGTCGAGGAACACCGACCCGGACACGCTCGCCAGCCGCAACACGCCGACCCGGCCCAGGGTGGCCGACTGGCCGCTGGTCAGGGTGATGTTCTGGCTGCCGTTGGTCAGGGTCGAGAAGCCGAGCCGATCGACCACCCGGACGGTGTACGCCCCGGGGGCCAGGCCGCCGAACCCGAAGTCGCCGTTGCCGTTCGACGTGACCGTCTGGACGACGGCCCCGTTCAGGAGCAGTTGGACCGTGAACCCGCCGGCCGGCACGTCCCCGGCCGTCGGGGTGCCGGTCCGGTCGAGGTCTTCGTAGATGTTCCCGCCGACCGAGGCCTGGGCGAACGTGCCGAAGTCGGCGACGACGGTCCGGCCACTGACCCCGGTGAAGGAGGACGCGCCGGGGGTGGTCGCAATCAGCCCGGTCCGGCCGACCACCTCGACCCGGAACGTCCCCGGGCCGATGTTCGGGAAGAAGTAGTTGCCGTTGCCGTCGGTCGTCGTCTGGGCCAGGACGGCCCCGTTAGCGGCGTTGACCAGCCGGACGGTGACGCCGGCCGCGCCGGGGTCGCCGGCCCCGTTGCCGTTGCCGTTGAGGTCGTTGAACACCCGGCCGGTGACCAGGAACAGGCGGAAGTCGCCGATGTCCTGGTTGTCCGTCCGCTGCCCGCTCCGCGGGGAGACCAGGCCGAACGCCGGCGTGGTGACGACCACCCCGGCCGGGGCCGGCTGGAAGGCCCGGAAACTGCCCGGCCCGGAGATCAGTTGGTAGAACCCGTTGCCGTCGGTCATCGTGGTGTTGATGACGGTGCCGAAGGCGTCGACCAGTTGGACAGTCTGCCCCGCCAGGCCCGGGTCGCCGGCATCGCGGCGGCCGTCGCCGCCGAGGTCTTCGAACACGACGCCGGTAAAGGGGGCGGTCCGGAACAGGCCGATCATGAACCCGCCGACCGGCCGGCCGCTCATCACGAAGAAGTCCGGCGGGTTGGCCGTCGTCTGGACGGTCCCGGGGAACGACGCCCCGACCCGGAAGGGTGCCCCGCCGGGGATCGGGCCGACGCCGGTGAAGACGAAGTTGCCGTTCGCGTCGGACGTGGTCGTGTACACCACGTCGCCGGTGTTCGAATTGATGAGCGACACCAGGCCGCCGGCGAGGCCCGGTTCGCCGCCGTCCCGGAACCCGCTGCCGTCAATGTCCTCGAAGGCGAACCCGCTGACCGTGACCGGCCGGAACAGGCCGAGGCCGGTGAACACCGTCTGGCCGCTCAGGAGCATCGGCTGGGCCGGGTCCGACGACTGGACGAACCCGGCGGTCGGGTCGGTCAGCCGGACCAGGTACGACACCCGGTTGCCCGGCCGTTCGATCGGGAACAGGTTGCCGAACGAGAAGTTGCCGCCGGCGTCGGTTTGGGTGGCCCCCTCGACGGTGTTGGTCAGCGGGTTGACGAGGATGACACCGACGCCGGCGACGAGACTGTTTTCGTTGCCGTCGCGGAACCCGTTGCCGTTCAAGTCCTCGAACGCCACCCCGGCGAGGGCGGCGGCGGCGAACACCCCGATGTCCAGCCCGCCCGTGTTCACGCCGCTGATGATCGGGCCGACGAACGGCGTCGTCGTCTGGGCGAACCCGGCCTGCGCGATGACGATGCGGTACAGGCCGGCGGACAGGTTGCCGAACGTGTACGTGCCGTCCGCGGCCGTTTGCGTGACCGACCGCAGGGCATTGCTGTTCGCGTCCCGGAGTTCGACCGTGAACCCGGCCTCGGGCTGCTCGCCGGGGTTCCGCACCCCATCGCCGTTGAAGTCCTCGTACACGCTCCCGCTCAGCCGGCCGGCCTGGAACACCCCGACCTGAGTCCGGGCGGTGTCGGCCGCGACGATGTCGACGTTACTGGTGAGCGGCCCGATCGGGTCCGCCGGGTCGGTCGTCTGGAACGCGGCTTTCGACACGGTCACCTGATACCCGGCGGCGAACTGCGTACTCGGCCCGTTCATGTTCGGCCGGAGCGGGCCGACGCCGAAGAAGGTGTAGTTGCCGGCCGCGTCGGTGGTGACCGTGGCGATCGGGGTCGGAACGGCGGGGTCCAGGGTGCCGGCCGGGGCCACGAGGACGACGGGGAAGTTGGCCGCCGGCGGCTCGCCGGCGTCCCGGACGCCGTTGCCGTTGTTGTCGATGTACGCCCGGCCGCTGATCGACACGCGGTCGAAGACGAACAGGTCTTGGCCGTTGGCCGTCGTCGTCTCGTTGGCGTTGATGACGACCGGGGGGCCGGTGAAGAAGAACCGGGTCGTCGGGTCGACAAGTTTGGTGCTGGCGTCGGCCGGGATGAATGAGTAGGTCGAGTCCGGCAGGCTCCGGAAGACGTACTCACCGTTGGCCGTCGTGGTGGCGTTGGCGAACTGGCTCGGCGGATTCGTCAACTGGTTGATGGCCAGCACCACGGCGTTCGGGAGCTTGGTGTCCGGCGGCTCGTTCTTCACCCCGTTCCCGTTCTGGTCCAGGAACACCAGCCCGCGGACGAACGGCCGCACCTGGAACTGCCAGAGGCCGCGGCCGAACGTGGCGGCGCTCAGCACCCCGGTGGTGGTGTTCAGTTCCACGTCCCGGACCATGACATCGGGCAGCGACCCGGCCGCGACCGGGCCGCCGGTCGAGCCGGCCCCGCCGCCGGTCCCGGCCAGCCGGGTCCACGTCAGTTGGTCCAACGGCAGGGTCGGGTTGGTGAGCTTCCACACCCCCAGGGACGTGCCGATGTACAGGTCGTCGTCCTCCTGGAAGACCGGCGAGTTCGGGTTGCCCGGCTGGACGTTCAACTGGTTCGGGTCTTGGGTGATGGAGAACACCCGCAGCCCACGGATCAGCCCCGGCGTGAACCCCGGCTGGTTCATGTCGCCCGGCAGGTTGGCGGTGATGTCGTCCCAGGCGAACCCGCCGTTGGTCGTCCGGAAGATGCGACCGGCCCCGGTCCCGATGGTGATGGCGTAAACGATGTCGGGGTCGGCCGGATCGACGATGATCTGCAGCACCGCCCCCGGCAGGGCGTTCGGGACCGGTTCGCCGAGGGCACCCATCGCCGGCGGGAGCAGGAAACTGGTCGTCCCCGGCGACACGTTGATCCAGTCGTTCGGGAGGCCGAAAGTCCGGTAGATGCCCGCACCCCTGGTGATGGTGTCGTTGGTCCGGAAGTCGACGCCCGCGAACACCTCCCCCTGGGACCGCAGACCGGTGCCGAGGGCAGTGATCCGCGGCTCGGCGAGCAAGAAGGGGGAACTGGGCGGTGTCACGAACGGCAGGTCGGACCCGTACTGGCCCCACGATTGGCCGCCGTTGTTGCTGATGTTGACGACATCCGTCCCCAGGAACAGCCGGGACTCCGGCGACCCGATGATCGGGAACGGGTCGGCGATCAGCGGCGTGATGCCGCCTCGGAACTTGAACTCGGGATTTCTGACGAGCGTCGGCGCGGTGATCTCCGGACGGATGATCCCGCCGATGCTCGTCGTCCAGCTCGCCCCGCGGTCGGTCGACCGCTGGAACAGCGGCGGGGCGACCACGTCGTCGGTGTTGAAGTACGGCGGCTGCGGGATGTTCGACACCCGGTAGACCCGGGTCGGGTCGATCGGGCTGAAGATCGTGTTGCCGCCGGTGCCGCGGACCCCAACGTCCCCGATCGACGCCTGGAAGCCGTACAGGGCGTTGAACTCGGGGGTGCCGACGGTGAACGGACCGTTGTCGCTGAAAATCGCCTGGCCATTCAAGTATGTCCCGCCGATAGCCTGGTTGTCGTCCCGGGGCGGCAGGGCGGTCGAGAAGAACTGCTGGATGTTCAACTGGTTCGGCCCGGTCGCCCCGTTCAAGCTGACGAGTTCGAGGTTGTCGTCGGTGTAGTTGGCCGCCAGGGTGACGGCGTTGTTCGGAGCCTGGAGCCGGAACAGGCCGGCGTCGGTGGCGATGACCAGCCGCCCCGGCTCGATCGGTCGGCCGACGTTGTCCTTGGCCCCCGTGTTGTCGAAGCGCATGTCCCGAATCGTCTGCAGGGTCGTCGGGAACGACGACACCGGGGTCAGGTTGACGTAGACCGGCGTCTGGCCGAAGTCCGAGTTGAAGTCGGCGTTGAGCAGCACCTGGATCGACCCGTCCCCCCGGCCGCCGAGGTAGATGCGGTTCGGCGTCGTTGGGTCGGCGATCAACTGCAGGTTGTACGGGGACCGCCGGGGCGACACGTTCGGTGTCGGGAACGGGTCGAGCCGGCGAAAGTTGATGCCCGAGTCGTCCGACCGGAACAACTGGTTGGACCCGTCCCCCGGCCCGGCCGACAGGGCGTACACCCGACTCGGCTGAGTCGGCGTGCCGAGGCCGAAGGCCAGCTTGACCGTCACCAGCGACGCCGGGTCGACTTGCGTCCCGGTCCCGCCGAGGACGATGGCGAAGTTAATGGCGGCCGCCGCCGGCTGCGGCCCGCCGGGGACCGGGTTCAGGAAGTTCGACGACCGGAACACGCCCGCCCCGGACACGGCCACATACGCCACGGACGGGTTGGTCGGGTCGAGGATGAAGTCGGTGATCGACCGGGTCAGCGGCGAGCCGGTGATGTTGCTCGTGACATCCACCCAGGTCTGGCCGCCGTCGGTCGACCGGTAGACGCCGCTGACCGGGTTCACCCCCCGGTCGGCGTCCGGGCCGTTGACAACCGCGAAGACGAAGTTCGGGTCGAGCGGGGAGTAGACGAACTTCTCGAACGTCGCCGCCTCGAACGCCGGCCCGGTGTACCCGCCCGCACTGACCGTCGGCCCCTTGATCAGCGACCAGTCGAGGCCGTTGTTCGGCGACCGCAGTAGGCCCGTGCCGGAGAACCCGTAGAGCGAGTTCGCTTCGCCGAGGCCCGCCAGAAGCACCCGCGACCCCGGCCCGCCCGGCGGGTCGAACGGGCTGACCGACAGTGCCCCGACGTGCAGGTTCCGGTTCTGTTCGACCCCGCCGAACGACGACAGCGGCAGGTTGTCGGTGAGGAATCGCCACGTCTGGCCGCCGTTGTCCGACGCCGCTACCCCGCCGCCGGGGGTGCCGGCGTAGATCGTATTGGCCGCCACGTTCAGGTCGCCGGCGTTGAACGGGGTGGCGAAGCTGGTCACCCGGCCGGCGGCCGGCAGCGTGGGCAGCGACGGGTTCGCCCCGATGATGGTGCCGCCGAGCGGCTTGAACCCGAGGCCGCTGAGTTGGATGCTGCTCGACGGGACGGTCCGGTCTTCGAGTTGTTCCAGCCGGAGCGTCGGACGGGAGACAGCCGGCCGCAGCCAGGAGCGGAGCCGCGGGGTGGGGAGCAGGCTATCCATCGGGCGAACCACCTTCGGATGTACGGGAGAGCAGGGCCGGTGGGGCGGGATGACTCGGGCGATTACGTCGCATGCGTGGACGGGCCGACACTAGTAGACGATCGACGGCCCGGAAATACTTCCGAAAATGATCCGCCACCCTGAAGCCGCTCAACTCCGACCGCTCTCGGCCGGTCGAGACTTCTCGCCTTAGCTTAAAAGATGAATGCCCGAACGCGAACCGAACTCCGGTGGCGTAGACCCCGAACCGGCTGGTCTCCGACGAATTATTCGCGCCGCAGCGAAAGACCGGGCGAGCCGACACCCGGGATCAACCCGCGATTTCGTCGCCACCGGCCGGACCGTCAGACGTGGTCGGCCCATGCTCGACGGCGGGCGGCCCGTTCAACCGCACCGCCTCGACCAGGCCGACGAACAGGTGCGGGTTGACGACTTCGGACAATTCCTGCGTCAACTTCTTGTGCCGGCCGGCCACGACCAGGTTCTTGCCCGTGACCTTGAGCCTCGGCCCGTCGGCCCACGGGATGGTCTTGCCGCCGACGGACAGCCCGGTCGGGTCGGCCCGGAGTGCGCCGAACGCCACCCCGCCGCCGGCCCGGAAGTGGTCCCACACGTCCGGCCACAGCACCCGGAACGTGGCCCGCTGAAGGCGCTCGGCCAGGTCCGGGTAGTCGGCCAGGGCCGGGGTCAGGTGGGCCGTGACACCGTCGGTGCGGACGACCGTCAGCCCGGCCGACGTGATCCGGAACACCGGCGAGGCCACCGCCAGCCAGGCGTCGGTGACGGTGCCGCCGCTGGCGAGGGTCATCGGCACCCCCTGCTCGGCCCGGACGCCCACGGCCGCCACGTCGGCCCACGGGTACGCCTCGGCGTCGGCCCGCTGGACCCGCAACAGGCCGGTCGGGTAGACCAGTACCCGCAGCCCCCGCGTCGCGTACAGGTGCCGGAGCAGCGACACCCCGGCCAATGGCGGGCCGGCGACGATCAGGATAACGTAGTGTTCGAACTTCCAGACGTTGAACGCCCACATCAGCCCGATGGCCACGAACCCGTAGGCGACGAGCAGCAGGCCCAGGCCGAGCTTGGTCCAGAACCGGCCGGGGCTGACGGCGTAGACGGTCTCCGGAGCGCCGAGCCGGTCGGCAGCGACGGCGGCCGCGTCGGCGGTCGGGGCGAAGGCGTCGTCCACCCGGTAGCACCACGTCGAAGGGGACCGGGGCCGGCCGGTCGGCCGGCCCCGCTGCTATAGTATCCATTCGGGCCGCCCGGCGACACGCGCCGGGCACCCGGTCAGCCGGGGGTCGCCATGCTGGTGGTCATGCGGGCGGACGCGACCCGGGAGCAGGTCGAAAAGGTCGTCGGCGTCATCCGCGGCCGGGGGCTGACCGCCCACCCGATGCCCGGGGCGACGCGGACGGCCATCGGCCTGACCGGCAACACCGGGGCGGTCGACGAGGCGCTGTTCGACGGCCTCGCCGGCGTGGCCGAGGTGATCCGGGTGACCAGGCCGTACAAGCTCGCCAGCCGGGAGATGCACGCCGACCCGACGGCCATTCCCCTGGCGCAAGGGACGATCGGCCCGGCCACGTTCACGGTCGTCGCCGGCCCCTGTTCGGTCGAGAGCGAGGCGATGATCCTCGGCGTGGCCGAACACCTCGCCGAGCGCGGGGTGAAGTTCCTCCGGGCCGGGGCGTTCAAGCCCCGAACCAGCCCGTATGCCTTCCAGGGGATGGGCGTCGAGGGGTTACGCATCCTCCAGAAGGCCCGGGACCGGACCGGCATCGGCATCGTCACCGAGTTGATGGACACGGAGTACGCCACGGCCGTCGAGGACGCCGCCGACATCATCCAGATCGGCGCGCGGAACATGCAGAACTTCAGCCTCCTGAAGCGGGTCGGCCAGTGCCGCAAGCCCGTGCTGCTGAAGCGCGGCATGAGCGCCACCCTCGAAGACTGGCTGATGGCCGCCGAGTACGTCCTGGCCGGCGGCAACTACCAGGTGATCCTGTGCGAACGGGGCGTGCGGACGTTCGCCGACCACACCCGGAACACGCTCGATTTGTCCGT
>JAABUN010006159.1_pt1 | contig 14075 bp, 11 predicted proteins | sample 5559311 | NCBI WGS metagenome assembly JAABUN01 (sample SAMN10711877, study PRJNA513370) | rock metagenome | isolation source: Antarctica rocks | place: Antarctica: Victoria Land, Siegfried Peak sud | reverse complement strand
CGTTAGTGCTGGCTGGGGCCATCCGGTACCGCCTGCTCGCTGCGCTCGCGCACGAAGTGGAAACTTCGCGCTACTCGTCCACGACCGTGGCGGCGATATCGGCTTCCTGCTCCACTTCATCTTCCATGAGGGCATCGCCCTGGCCGAAGCTGTCGGCCTCCACGTCGATGGCGGCCAGGCTGGGCGCTACTACTTCTTCGGCCAGGCGGCGGCGCTGGGCAGCCTGCTCGTGCAGCAGGGCCAGCAGGCCTTCGGGTGTGGCCTGGGCCAGCTGCGCCTCGTCGGGGCGGCGGTAAAAATCGCGGTGAATATTGACGGGCGTTTCACCGGCGGCGGGCACCTGCCGAATGTAGGCCCCGTCCTCACGCATGACGTAGCTGTTGAGGTTGTCGAGCAGGTTGAGCTGCAAAATCTGGATGGCCTCGCGGCGCAGCTGCGGGTTCACAATCAGAAACAGCGCTTCAATGCGGCGGTCGAAGGAGCGCACCATCGCGTCGGCCGAGCCGGCGTAGAGGCGCGCCTCGCCGCCGTGGTGGAAGTAGAAGAGGCGCGCGTGCTCCAGGTACTCGCCCACGATGCTCTTTACCTCAATGTTCTCGCTCAGCCCCGCCCTACCCGGCCGCAGGCAGCAGATGCCCCGCACGATAAACCGCATGGGCACGCCGGCCTTGCTGGCCTTGTAAAACTCATCGATTAACTCCCGGTCTTCCAGCGAGTTCATCTTCATTACGATGCCGCTGGGCAGGCCCTTTTTGGCGTTTTTGGCCTCTTCGCGCACCAGGTGAATGAGCTGCTGGCGCATGTCGCGCGGGGCCGTGATGAGGTACTCGTAGTCGTCGGGCTGCGAGTGGCCGGTAATCACGTTGAAGAATTCCGACACGTCGTGGCCATACGTATCGTTGGTCGTGAGCATACTCAGGTCGGTGTAGAGGCGCGAGGTTTGCTCGTTGTAGTTGCCCGAGCCGATGTGCACGTAGCGCGTTACCTTCTCCGCTTCCTTGCGGATAATCATCAGCATCTTGGTGTGGGTCTTGTACTTCCCTACGCCGTAGATGACGAAGCAACCCGCCTTTTCGAGCCGCGCGCCTTCCCGGATATTACGCTCCTCATCAAAGCGGGCCTTTACCTCAAACAGCACCGAAACGTGCTTGCCGTTCTCGGCGGCCTTCAGCAGGGCGGCGGTCACGCGCGAGTCTTCGGCCAGGCGATAAATCGTTTGCTTAATGCCCAGCACCTGCGGGTCTTCGGCGGCGCGCTCCAGCAGGCGCACCACCGTTTCGATGCTGTTGTAGGGGTGGTGCAGCAGCACGTCGTGGTGCTTGAGGTACTCAAACATATTCTCCTCGGCGCCTTCGGGCAGGCTCAGGGGCAGCACCGGCGCGGGCAATTTCGAGCCTTTGCCCTTGAAGCTGGGGTAGCGCAAAATCTGGTTCAACCCCTTCATATCCAGCAGGACCGGAATGACGAAGATGTTGCCGTTGTCGATGTTCCAGCGCTCGCGCAGAATGTTCATCAGGTAAGCCGAAGCGTCGGGCTCAACCTCCACGCGCACTACCCTACCCCGCTTGCGGGTCTTGAGGCCGGTCTGGATTTCTTTGATAAAGTTGCTGTCGATGTCCTCCGATTCTTCCAGCGTGAAGTCGCCGTTGCGGGTGATGCGCAGCAGGTCGGCCGACACGATTTCGACGTTGCGAAACAGCTTGGGCAGGTTGGCACGCACGATTTCCTCGATGGGCACGAACACCACCCGGTCCTTGCGGGTAATCTCGAAAAACCGCGTCAGGTTCTGCGGAATCTGCACGAACGTCAGGCGCTCCTGGCCCCGCTCCAGGTCGGGCAGCATGGTGGCCGGCGCGCCTCCTTCGCTACCCCCCCCTTCGCGCGTGACCACGCCAAAGGTCAGCACCTGGTTGATGATGAGCGGAAAGCCGTGGTACGAGTCGTACACCATCGGCGTGAGCAGCGGGAAAACGGTATTTTTGAAGTAGCCTTCCACTTTTTTCAGTTCAATCTCGGTCAGCTCTTCCATCCGCCGAATGCTGAAGCCATTCTTCTCAAACTGCGGCTTCAGCTCGTTTAAGTAGGTCAGCGACTGGTCATTGACGAAGCGGTGGGCAAAGTCGAGCAGCTTGCGCCGAAAGGGCAATTCGCGCAGGCCCGAGTAATCGACGCGCTCCTTGCCATAGTCGAGGTAATTATAGAGCGAGCCGACGCGAATCATGAAAAACTCGTCGAGGTTGGAGCTGGTGATGCTCAAAAACCGCAGCTTATCAAACAACGACCGGCCGGGGTCCTTGGCCTGGTCGAGCACCCGGTAATTAAAGCGCAGCCAGCTCAGGTCGCGGCTGATATACTTGCTTTTGCGGATAAGGTCGGCGGATTTGAACAATTTCATAAAATCGCAGATTGACGCGGATGGGGCAGATTTTACCGGCGCAGGCGCAGCAGTAGACAAAATAACGACCCGGCGGCCGTTGGGCGGGTGCCAGGCGCAAAAGAATAATTTGGGCCGGCACCAGAACGACACGCTTTGGCGCGGTGGGCCGTCACCTTTGGATAAACAGTACTCGTGGTGAAGGAAGAGCTTTATGGTTGAATCTTGTTGGTTCATACTTTCTTTGTAGTCCATTCATTTACAATTTTCACCATGAGCTACAAAGGAGCAGACTACCGTAAAGCCGATTTGCAATTACACTCACCTAGAGATAGCAATTGGAAGGGTGGGCGCCCTGATGAAAAACTTCTGGAAGATGCCTCAAGTGATGAAATTGCTGCTGTACGTCGCCAGTGGGCAAATTCCTTTGTAGATGCTTGCATAGCTAAGGGAGTACAAGTAGCTTCTATAACTGACCACCATGAGGGTGTTTATTGCTGGTATGTTTTGGCAGAGGTGGAAAAGCGGAAAGCTCAGCAGAACTTGGATTTTTGGTTTATGCCTGGCATGGAACTGACCTGCAAAGATTCAGCTCAAGTTATAATCTTATTCGATTGGAATTTATCCCGTGTACTTTTTGATAAGGTTCGCAATAAATTAGGAATGAAAGCGGACGTTAATGAGAGCAAGAAAACCGGAATAGAAGTTGATTTATTGGAAGCTAATTTCAACGATTTACAGAGTCTGCTAGAAGCAGATTCTGAACTACGTGGTAGGTTTATCATTATGCCTAATATTACGCCAAAAGGTCATAAAACAGTATTAAGAGATGGCTTCCACAAGCGATTCAAAGAAATGCCTTATATGGGAGGCTACTTAGATAAGATGCTGCCCAACGAAATTCCTGATGGAGACCGACGTGCATTGAACGGTGAAATTCCTGAGTGGTCAGCCAAAGCAATAAGTATTATTAGCACTTCTGATGCACGCACTGCTGATTTTGCTAGTATTGGAAAATATGCTACTTGGTTAAAGATGGCAGTCCCCACTGCAGAGTCTTTACGCCAGGCTATGCTAGCCGCCGGTTCCCGCATTCTTTATCAAGAGCCAGCACTACCCGATTTATACATCAAAAGTGTAACTGTAACCGATGCAACATTTTTAACTCTTGGTCAGCACATAGAATTCAGCCCACAGCTTACGGCTATAATTGGTGGGAGGGGCTCGGGAAAATCTACGCTTTTAGAATACGTTCGCTATGCATTAGGAATCTCCGCATTAGATGTGGATGGTGAGGAATGGGACCCCACTTTTGACCGTAGACAGAAATTACTCAAATCAACATTGAGTAACGCCACGAGTAAGGTTGAAATAGAGTTGATGCAACAGGGTGTACTCATTCATTAGAGTTACTATGAGCTGGTTATCAGAGCATTACAGGTATTAAGTAATTCCAGATTATTGCGCCTATTTTACATTTCCGCTATTTCAGTACGGCTGAGCCTTTTCTGAGCACTTTTTAGCGTCTTATAGTGACTGTATTATTTCAGCCCAAATGCTTACTCAATTAAGCTTAGGTTGCATATGCCTGATTTTCAAGCGATAGTAACTCTATTTAGTTCGCAATGGAGCAGGGTCTGACCGAATTCATATGCAAGTGGCAGGCAAATCACGACCACTTAGCATAGCAGAGGTTCGTGAGACATTTCCGGTGCAAGCTTATAGCCAAGGAGAGTTATCACATCTAGGAGATACAACCGCCGACAGTCGTTTATTCGAACTTATCACTACTTCTCATCGAGAAGAATTAAATGCGGTAGAAGATGACATAAAAAAGACAGCGGGAGAGCTTAGAAAGCAGTTAGAACAGAGCGTTGAATATTGGCGTCTAGAAGGAGAATTGCGGAAGGTTGATACTCAACTTGCCACTACAGTAGCTGGAATCAATAATGCAAAGCAGGGACTCGGCGGACTTAAAAAAGAAACTCAAATCGTTCTTAATCAACACCAAGAAGTTGCTACTACTAGCCGGTGGATAGAGCAATTAACCAAGGACTACCAAACCACTTATAACGTTCTTATCAGTGCCTATGATGAACATATTCGTCTATCAGAGCGCCATCTAAAAGCTGAAGATGTGCCTGCTGACGAAGCGGCGCAGGCTTTAGCAACTGCCTTGCGAGAGCATCTTGATACTGTCAGCGAATCTTATTTAAAGGTTTTGACTGCTCGCCAAGATTTTGAGCGTCAACAAACAAGTGCCGGACAAATTTGGGCGACACACAAAGCCTCACACAATTCAGCATATGAAAAAGCAGTAGAGGAATCAAGCCAGTATTCTTCCAAACTCGCCTTATTGAATAAGTTAGAAGAGCAACAAGCTATTGAACTTCGCAAACGAGATGATATAACCCGAAAAATGGAACTGCTCCACGATTCACTTACTAAGCTCCGTAAAACGGGCGCCCTATACATCTCACATCAACATGAGTTACGTCGTTTATCTCAGCTAAGTGCTGACCAATTGGCTAGCCTTACTAACAATCAAGCACGAGCTGAACTTGCCGAAGCAGATGATACTTCGAAAATGGCGCAAGGAATCAAAGATTTATTCTATCAAAGTAACGTTCGAGAATTTCGACAAGACAAATTATTAAGCATAATAACTTCTCAAGACACATTAGGAACATGGTGGAAATTTTTAGACGAAGTATTAGCGATATTACGTTGGAAAATCACTGGCTTACACGAAACTGACCAACGCCCACAACTTCCAATTCTTGACCCCACGATAGAAGGTGGCTTGCAGAAATTTGGCGAGATACTTACCGTAAACCGTGTAAGTCAAATTCTGACAGTGATTGTGCGCCCAAGAATGCAACTACTGCAAAAGCGGGGTGATTACGAAACTGCTTTCAGCGAAGCTTCACAAGGAGAAAAAGCAACTATCCTGCTCAATGTTCTCATGCGCCAGCCTGGCGGACCTCTATTGCTTGACCAGCCAGAAGAAGACCTAGATAATCGTATTATTGGCGATATCGTAAAAGCTACCCAAGATGCCAAAAACAAGAAACAGCTACTATTTGCTACTCATAATGCAAATCTTGTAGTAAATGGCGATGCTGAGTTGGTTGTAGATTTAGAGAATGGTCATGTCCTACAAATTGGAGCCATCGACTTAGAAGCTCTACGAGATTCTATTACTGAAACAATGGAAGGTGGCAAAGAAGCATTTGAGCTTCGTCGGCGCAAATACAACTTTTAAAGCCTCCTAAACTATACTATGTAATTGCTTAGCTACGGGCCAGCAGTGGAGGTGCTGGCTCCGGCTGGGCTGCGCGAGTGGCTGCGGGCGCAACATACCGCGGCCGCCAGGTAGGCTGGGCCACGAGTCCTTGCCGTGCTCCCTACCCCCTTCTTTATCCCACGTTATCAAACACATCGGCCCACTGCACTTGCAGCTCAGGCAGGGTGCGGCAGGGCACCGGGCCGGGCTCGTAGTAGTCGCCCTGGGGCTGGTATTCCCCGTCTTGCAGCGTGTAGACCGAGATGCTGCGCTCGCCGGGGAATACTATCCAGTACTCGCTTACCCCGTTTTCGGCGTAGAGGTCGAACTTGGTGTGGTTGTCGTAGGCGGCGGTGCCGGGCGAGATAATTTCGATAATCCAGTCGGGCGCGCCGAGGCAGCCACGGCGGTCCAGCTTGGCGGGGTCGCACACGACGCAGAGGTCGGGCTGCACCACGGTGCGCACCTGCGCGTCGCCGTTGCCGGTGCCGCGGGTCAGCCGCACGTCGAAGGGCGCGGCGAAAACGCGGCAGGTTTTTCCTTTCAGATGAGTGTATAACTCACCCGAAAAATTCATCGAGCATTGCTGATGCGCGGTGACCGGGGCCGACATCTTGCGCATCACCTTACCGCGTATCAGCTCCACGTATTCCGTGAATTTCCAGCTCAGGTAATCGGCGTAAGTATAGCTTTGGCTTGGGTCGAGCTGCGAGATATCGGTAATAACGGGGGGCAGCGTGGGCGTCATATCAGCAATATAAGCCAAAAAAACTACTCGGGCCGGGCGCGGCGGGGCAGCGTGAGCAGCAGCAGGAGCAGCGCCGTGGCCCCGAGACTGTACCAGGTAATCACGGGCAAGCCGCGGTAATAGGGCATTTCGGGGGGGTAGTGGCCCAGCAGGCTGAAGCCCGCGAATACGGTACTGCCCAGCGTGAGCAGCGCCAGGATAGTGCGGCTCACCAGGTGGTCGGCCTTGCGTAGCAGGGTGCTGTAGCCGCTTAGCTCCACCTTCACCCGCAGGTCGCCCTTGCTGATTTTGCGCATTATCTGGCGCAGGTCGATGGGTAGGGCCTGGAGCAGGGCCAGCAATTGAGTGCCCGTGTACTCGGCCTCGCTGAGCAGGTTGGCCGTGGAGTATTGCTCCTTGAGGATGCGCGCGCCGTAGGGCCGCACGAATTCAAAGGTGTTAAAGCTGGGATGCAGCACTTTCCCAATGCCTTCGAGAATAACCAGCGCCCGCAGAATGAGGAACACCGCGCCCGGCACTTGCAGCTTATACTGGTAGATGATACCCTGGAGCGAATCGGCCAAATCACTCATGCTCATATCCTTCACGTCGAGCACCGCGAAGTCTTCGATGAGCTGGCCCAGGTCGGCTTCGAAGGCGCGCATATCCGGGATGTCGCTGCTGAGGGCCAGGCGGCGGAAGTTGAGGGCCATGCTGCGCGCATCCTGCCGGGCCATGCCGATGAATACGCCCGCGAAGGCGTATTTCTGCTGCTTGGTGAGCTTGCCCACCATGCCAAAGTCGATGAGCACCAGCGTGCCGTCGGGGCGCACGAGCACGTTGCCGGGGTGCGGGTCGGCGTGAAAAAACCCGAACTCGAAAATCTGGGTCAGGTAGATGTCCATGCCCGTTTCGGCCACTACTTCGGGGCTCAGGCCCCAGGCCAGCAGCTGCGGCTTATCGGTTATCTTACAGCCGTTTATAAACTCGATAACCAGGATTTTGGCCGTACTCAGCTCGCGGTAGGGCTGCGGAATATAGAAGGTGGCGTAGTGCTCGTAGAGCTTGCGCATCTGCTCCATAGCGCGGGCCTCGGAGGTGTAGTCGAGCTCCTTGGTCATGCTGCGCTCGAAGGCATCGACCACGTCCTGCGGGTTGGCCAGGCCCTGGTTGCGCAGAAAGCCGGCCGTGAGGCGCACCAGCTCGTGCAGCAGGCGCAGGTCGCCCTCCACTTTTTCGCGCACACCAGGCCGCTGAATCTTGATGACGACCTCCTCGCCCGTTCGCAGCCGCGCCCGGTGCACCTGCCCGATGCTGGCCGAGCCAATGGGCACATCGTCAAACTCGGTAAAGACCTCGGCCAGCGGGCGGCTCAGCTCGGCCTCGATTATCTGGCGGGCCTCCGCTACCGGGAAGGGCGGCACGTTGCTTTGCAGCTTCTCAAACTCGTCGATGAGGGCCTGGGGTAGCAGGTCGGCGCGATTGCTCAGGGCCTGGGCCAGCTTAATGAAGGTGGGCCCCAACTCCTCGATAATCAATCGAATACGCTCCCAGCGCGTGGTTTCGAATACCGGGCGGTCGTCGTTTTCCAGCCAGCGCAGGCGGCGGTTCTGGCTCACGAGGCGCCGCAGGGGCGTAGTCGTTACCACGTCCTCAAAGCCGTAGCGCAGCAAGACTTCGGCCACTTGCCGAATGCGCGAAAGGTTGGAAATTGTGTTCTTAAATAGCACGAACGCGGCGCGATTAGCGGGTTTTTGGGTAAGCAATGGCCCAGGTTAAAGCTTACCGGGGTTGGCTTGCGTATAAGTACTTACCTTTTGCCCAAAGCTACGCCGCCGGCCAGCAACCCGAAGCGGGGCGCGGGCGGGCGGCGGGCGGGGCGGTTCTTGCTGTCCTACCCCCTCTTTCCCACCCGCCATGACCAATCGCCTACACCTGCTGTTTGAGCAGCTCGACCTGGCTACCGAGCACGCCCTGGCTGCGGCCGAGGCGTTGGGCCCCCGCGCCCACACGCCACCCGTGCCCGGCGAATGGGCAGCCGCCCAGGTCATTCACCACCTGCTGACGACCGAAAAAAGAATCGTGCAGGCGCTGCGCAAAACCCTGAGTGCCGATGCCAGCGCGCTGCGTCCCGGCTCGTACAAAAACCGCCTGCGGGCGCTGCTGCTGCGGCTGGCGCTGCGCCTACCCGGCCTCAAGTTTAAGGTGCCACCGATGCTGACGCCGCCCGCGCCCGAGGCCATCGCGCCGCTGCCCGCGCTGCGGGCCGAGTGGGCCGGCATCCGCCGCGAGCTGGAGCAGGTGCTGCACGAGTTTCCGGGCACCAGGCTCCACCACACGGTTTTTCGCCACCCCCGCGCCGGCTGGCTCACCATTGGCCAAACGGTGACGTCGGTGCTCGACCACGCGCTGCACCACCAGCAGCAGCTCAACCGCATTGGCAAGGTGCTGAAATGAGGGGATAGGGCACGTTTGTCATTGCGAGCGCAACGAAGTGGAGCGCGGCAATCTTTCCTGCCCGGAAGGAATAGTAATCCAACGATTCGAACGATAAAGGAAAGATTGCCGCGCTCCACTTCGTTGCGCTCGCAATGACAAACGGTTTTTATTCCTCCCCTACCGCCAGCGCCTGGGCCAGCTCGGCAGGGGGGGTAGTGAGTTTGCGGCGGTCGAGGTCGAGCCAGGCGCCATCCACGGTAACGGTGGCGGCCACGCGGCCATCGGCCTTGTAGATGGTGTGCAGGATGGTCCAGCGGGCGCCATCGGGGGTAGCGGCCGTTACCACGCCCTCCACGCGGATGCTTTCGCCGCCGTGCAGCTCCTTCAGGAATTTGGTTTCCTCCCGAAAAAGAATGGGACCGACGCGCAGCTCGGCAAATTTCTGAACGGTGTAGCCCAGGCTGGCCAGCCAGCGCACGCGCTGGTCGGCGGCAAAGTCGGCGTAGGCCGAGTGGCGCATGTGGCCGTTGGGGTCCAGCTCGGCCCAGCGCACGGTGTAGGTTTGGCTATGATTCATAAGGAGTTGCTAATCAAGGACGGGCTCGAAGCCACCAGCCAGGGTGAGGCGCACCAGGTACTGGCCGTTTTCGTCATCACCCAAAAAATCGACCTCGTAGCCGGCCTGCCGGGCCGCGTCTTCGAGCAGGGAGGCGTCGATAAAGAGCCAGGGAAACGGCTCGCCAGTCTGGCCTTTGTACTGAAAGGTGTACTCAACCTCGCCGTAATACGGCCCGTTGAGGTTGAAAACCAGCGCGCCTTCCTCGTCCTCGTAGAGGTAGCTGATGTCGGACGACGTGGCCAGAATCTGGCCATCGGGCGCGAGCAGGCTGCGGGCGTGCACCAAAAATTTATCGAGCCCTTCGAGGGTGCCGGCCAGGCCCAGGCCATTCATCAGCATTAGAATGGTATCGTAGGGCCGCTCGTCGGGGCCGCGCCTGGCCATAATGTCGTGCTGCGCTACCTGGCGCACGCCGCGCGCCTGCATCACCCGCACGGCCCCGGCCGAGTGGTCCACGGCTCGCACGTCGGCAAAATCGCGGCCTTGCAGCTCCAGCGAGTGGCAGCCGGCGCCGGCACCCAGGTCGAGCACGCGGCCGCGGCACTCGTCGAGGGCCTGGCGCTCCAGCTCGGGCATAGCCAGCAGGGTGCGGAAGAAATAGGCGGCGGGCAGCGGCTCATCATCGGCGGCGCTGCACCGCACGGTGAGGGCGGCCGCGTGGTGGCCGTGCTGGTAGTCGAGCAGGGCCTGGCCGATGAGGTCGGGGGCGGGGTAGGGCATACGGAGGGGGGTAGGCATGGCCAAAACTGCGCAATTGAACGTAAACAGCGCCGGGCCGGCCGGCAAAGGTCCGGCAGCTTTCTGCTTTTTACTTTTCCCTCATGGTTGCTTCGCAGAAAAAAGGCCAGCTTCCCACCAAAATCTGCGTTACGTGCGGCCTGCCCTTCGAGTACCGCAAGAAGTGGCGCAACAACTGGCCCGAGGTGAAATATTGCAGTGAAAAATGCCAACGCACTAAGCCAGCCCCTACCCCCACTACCTGACTCCAAGCCGTTTAACCTTTCCACTCCCTGCCTTTCCCGATGGCCTCCAACCTCGACTACCTCAACCCCGACCTCCAGCCCCTCGTGGAGAAAGTAGAAGCCTACCTGGCTGCCAAAGAAGATTTGCGTAAGCTCACCATCGCCGAGCGCAACGAACCCACGCACGATGCCGCCGTGGCGCAGTCGGCCGCCGAATTTGAGCAGCGCCCGCCCACGGGCTCGTTCGACCAGCACGCCGATGAGCTTACGCTACAGCATCAGGATGCCCAGGATGCGGTGGACCAGCTCAGCCGCGACATTCTGGCCCTGCTCCCGACCCGCGATGAGTGGGTGAAAGTCAACCTCGGCTACGGCCCCAGCCGCGTCGGCGCCTGGCGCGTACCCAACGCGCAAGACCCTAAGGCTGAGCACTACGAGCTACGCGTGGTGATGTAAAATCAATCATCAGTTATCAATCATCCATTATCATCCATGAAGACATAACTGATGATTGATAACTGATGATTGATAATTGTACTCAATGGCTCGCGTACCAGTCGTAGCCCTGCTCGGCCCAGTAGTCGGCGGGCCTGGTGTCGGCGAAGGCAATGGTGCCGATGCGCTTGAGGTGCTTGATGCCGTACTTGAGGGGCGTGACGAGGCGCAGCGGCGCGCCGTGCGCCAGGCTTAGCGGCTGGCCGTTTATCTCGTAGCAGAGTAGCGTTTGGGGGTGGATGGCGCTGGGCATGTCGAGGCCCACGTAGTATTCTTCGTCGGGGGTAGTGATGCCCACGTAGGGCGCCAGGTCGGCGGGTGGGTTAGCTATATCCTTGACGGGCTGGCCGCTGCGACTAGCCAGCGGATACCTGGCCAGGAAATCGGCGAAGCGGGCACCGGCCCAGTTCACCACGATGCTCCAGCCCTCGATGCACTTGAGCTCGGTGGTCATCTCGACGCGGGGTAGGGCCTGGATATCGGCCAGCGTAAACTCCTGGGCCTTGCCGCCGCCGTAGGGTTTCACCACCATGCGCCAGGCGGCGAGGTCGAGGTTGGAGGTGAGGCCGGCGTCGCCGTTGGTACGCACTTTCGCTACCCCCTGGCTTTTGGCAAACTCAGGGGCCAGCCGCGTTTCGCGCAGGTAGGCCTGCGTGAGGCGGCCGTTGGCGTTGAGCACCTTACGAAAAGGCGCGGGCACGCCCTCTATCTGGGGCCGGTTCAGCAGGTAGCGCCAGCCCAGCACGCCGCCCAGGCCCGCCAGCCCCAGGCCAATAAACGAGCGCCGGGTGCGGCGCGTGGCCTCGCGGTCGAGGGCCGAGCCGGGCGGCAGCGTCAGGTCTTCGCCATCGGGCGAGACGTGCGGCGGGATGGGTTTCTGGTCCATTTTTGTCAATTGTTGATTGGTAGCATGGCTTCGGGGCGGGCTGCCGGCTTTTTTGCCGGCTGTCCGCTCTTTGCTAGAACAAGTGGCGCTAACGAAGAGCGGACAGCCGGCAAAAAAGCCGGCAGCCCGCCCCGCCTACGCCTTTGCGTCGGGTTCGCGCTGGGCCAGCACGGGGCCGGCCGCGCCGCCGGTGGGCACGTCTTCGATTTCAAAGCCGGCCACCATCGAGCGGAAGTTGTTCCAGCCGGCGCGGCCCACCTGCGCCACGTGCACGATGAAAAACAGCACGTAGCCAATAGTCAGCACGAAGTGCTCGACCCGCGCCGCGCCGTAGCCGCCCAGCAGGCTCGTGAGCCAGCCAAACTGCGTGGGCTTATAAATGGCCAGGCCCGTGAGCAAGGAGCCTACCCCCATGAGCAGCACGGCGGTGTAGGCAATGCGCTGGGCGCCGTTGTACTTCTGCACCAGCGGGGCCGTTTTGCGCAGGCCCAGGTCGTGGAGCGTCACCTCAATAGCTTCGCGGAAGGAATGGCGGTTCGGTAGCAGGTAGCGCCACTCGCCTGACACCAGGGTGTAGAGCACATACAGCAGGCCATTGAGGAAAAACACCCACATCAGCACGAAGTGCCAGGCCATGCCCTGCGCCAGCTTATGGTCGAGGTGCATGAACTGATAAAACGACCGCGGAAAAAACTTGTAGAGCGTGGTGCTCCCCCAGCCAACGCGGTACACGTCATTAGCCCAGTAAATCCAGAGCCCGCTCCATATCATCAGCGCCAGCACCGGGAAGTTGACCCAGTGAAACCAGCGGATGGCCAGCGGGTGTTTTTCGACGAGTTTTTTCATAAAAAGCAGCGGCGCATAAGTCCTTACGAATATAGGAAGCCGGGCGGCATGGGCGTAGACGCCTTATCCAGGGCAACCTTACAGGCCGCGCCCAAAATGTAGGGTAAGCTTTGCCGGGGCCGGTACTGGCAAGCTAAAGCTTGCCCTACACTTCCCTACGGTTGCTTATACAGCACGCCGCCCTTCAGCACGAGGCGCACCTGGCGCAGGGCCTCAACCTGCTGGGTAGGGTCGCCGGCCACGGCTACGAGGTCGGCGAGCAGGCCGGGAGCTACCCGGCCGCGGTCGGCGAGGTGGAAGACGCGGGCGTTGCCGCTGGTGGCTTCGCGCAGCACTTCCAGCGGCGTCAGGCCGTAGTCGTGCACCAGCAGCTCCATTTCGCGGGCGTTGTCGCCGTGCGGGAATACGCCCACGTCGCCGCCCATGACGAGGGTCACGCCGGCCTGGCGGGCGGCGGCCAGGGCCTGGTGCTTGGCCACCACGCGGGCGGGCGCGGGCTCCTGGCCTTTTTTCCAGCCTTTGTACCGCGAGGTAGCATCGGTGGCGGCCACGGTGGGGCACAGCGCTACCCCCCGCTGCTTCATCAGGCGGAAGACTTCGGGCGTGCCGCCGTCGCCGTGCTCAATGGTTTCGACGCCGGCCAGCACGGCCCGGCGCATCCCCTCGGCGGTGCTGGCGTGGGCCACTACCCCCCGCCCGGCCGAGCGCGCCGTTTGCACGATGAGCGTCAGCTCTTCGAGCGAAAACGTGGGCTCGGCCGCGTTGTTCAGCCCCCAGCGGTAGTCGGCGTACACCTTAATCACGTCGGCGCCGTGACCCAGCTGCTCGCGCACGGCCCGCACGAGGTTGTCTACGCCATCGGCTTCCTGGGCGCCCTGCGGCAGGTTTTCGACGGCGGCCAGGCGCGGGCCGTAGCTGCCCGTAGCCACCAGCGCGCGGGTAGCTACCAGCAGGCGCGGGCCGGGAATAATGCCTTCGTTGATGGCCTGCTTCAAGCCCACATCGGCGTAGCCCGCGCCCTCGGTACCGAGGTCGCGGCTGGTGGTGAAGCCGGCCAGCAGCGTCTTTTGGGCGCTTACGGTGGCGCGGGCCACGCGCAGGGCCAGCGGCTCTTTCAGCACCTGGTCGTCCCAGCTGGTTTCGTCGTAGGGGTGCAGCAGCAGGTGCGAGTGGCCTTCGATGAGGCCCGGCAGCAGCGTGAGGCCCGGCAGTTCCAGGGTGCGCGCGCCGGCCGGGGCCCTCACCTGCGCGGCCGGGCCGGCGGCGGTTATTTTCTCGCCTTCGACCAGTACGGCCCAGCCGGGGTGCAGCGTTTCGCCGTCGAACACGGCGGCGGGGTGCAGCAGCGTGGCGGGGGTAGGGCTGGTTTGGGCCCGGCTGAGCAGGGGTAGCAGCAGGCAAAGGAGCAGTATCCGGCAGGGCATTTCTTCGTGGAAGTCAA
>JAABUN010006156.1_pt1 | contig 14081 bp, 11 predicted proteins | sample 5559311 | NCBI WGS metagenome assembly JAABUN01 (sample SAMN10711877, study PRJNA513370) | rock metagenome | isolation source: Antarctica rocks | place: Antarctica: Victoria Land, Siegfried Peak sud | reverse complement strand
TGTGACCCTGTCCCTGCCGGTACCGCACTTGATCCTGTTCCTGCCCTTCAGATCGATGATCCGGTCCCGGCCGCCGCCGCCGTTGATCCGGTCGCCGCCTCCCTCGTCACCCTGAATCTTGTCGGCTCCAGTGCCACCCTTGATCCGGTCGCGGCCGTTGCCGCCCTTCAGGCGGTCCTTGCCACCGCGTCCCTTGACCGAGTCTCTGCCGCCGTCACCCCGGACGCGATCGGAGCCGGGGCCGCCGTCGACGCGGTCATTGCCATTCTCGCCGATGACCTGATCGTCGCCACGCTGGCCGAATAGGCAGTCGTCGTCGCCCAGCCCAGTGAGGCGGTCGTCGCCACCACCGCCCCTGAGCAGGTCCCTGTCTGGCGTGCCGATGATGTTGTCGTCGGCGTTGTCCCCCTGCAGAGCCACACCCTCTGGCCCGGGCGTGCAGCCCTGGTTGTACTGGCCGTCCTGGCCCCCGATCGGCGTCACCGCGGCAGAGGCGATCGCCGCCAAGCCGACCGTTGCCACGATCAGCGCGATAAGTCCAGTTCCCTTGATCTTCATGCTGAGTCCCACTCTCCCTGATTGATTCACGGAACAGGCGTTCCAGTTGGTCCTGCGACCTCGCGGAGCCTATCTCACAGCTTCGGCCATTGACGCATTACCCCGGCACCACGGCGAAGGTTGACCTGAAACCCCACAGATCCACTCATGGCATCAGGGCGCACCGGTTACTTGACTTGTGCCGCCGCGCTGGTCCGCCCCGCCACTCGCGCGCGCAGGCGCTGACGCCCGTGCAGCCGGACCCTCGTAGCGAAGATGCCACCACGGTGTACCTGGGCCGACTTCACTCGCGCCCAGCCTTGCTTCCGCTTCCGTTCGATGACGAGCCTGCCAGCGGCTGGAGCCTTGGCCCAAAGCACCACCCTGTCGTTCTTGGCAGCGTCAGCGACAAATGGGAATCGCACGTAGGAGAGCGACGGTTTTGGTTCTCCCCCGACAAAGTAGAGACCCGCCTGGAAGGAAACGTCCGAGTTGTTTGGGGAGTAAGGCGCGTCGCGCAACTGAAGCATCAACGCAACACTGGCGCCCTGTTTCCAAAGGAGGTAGAGGGTCTCGGCGTAGCGCTCGGCTTGGATTTTCAACGGAACCCCATGGAAGCGGTCGGGAGGGTTGCTCTGCCACCAGAACTCGGTAGCCCACAGCGGGTGCCTCCGCTGTCCGAGCGCTGAGTGGCGTCGCTCAGCCCCACGAAGCGTCTTCTTTACGAACTTGAGATCGGGAGTGGAAGCGTCATCTGGGTGAATCGCGCTCGTATGCGGCCCGCCGGATGTGTTGATCGGGTGGTGAGAGAGGATGTCGAAGTGGGCGCGAGCGGCGCGCTTCGGACATCCCGCCAGTCGCAGCTTCTGCCGATCGGCAAGGCAGAAGAGTCCACGCAGGAACCGCAGCGGACGGCTCCTCGCGCCGCCCGGATCGTCCCCGTACGGCGCTGTCGCGCCGGCGATCACCTTGCCTCCGCCCCTGCCGGCCCTGATGCCGGCGTAGAAAGCATTCAGCATCCGCCTGTACCGTTCAGCGGCGACGAGCTTCCTCCCGCTCCACTGCGGCGCGAGGTATCGCGTGAGGTTCGGCTCGTTCCAGACCTCGTAGAACCCGACGCGGGGCAGCCCCGCGTACTGCCCGGAATACCGCGTCGAGAGCGCTTGAGCGAAATCCCCGAGGTCTCTCGGATTTGGTTTCCAGGACCCAGCAGGCGCATCCGATCCCGCGGGCCGCCGATCCTCCGCCCAATCTGGTGCCGAATAAACGGTGAACACCACGTTGAGGCCGCGGCTCTCGGCGCTCCTCACGACAGCGTCGAGGTGCGAAAAGTCATAGGAGGGATCGGCCGGGTTGGTGGGATTTGTGGGCGGGCGCTCGGCGACTACCTGCCGCCACTCCAAGTTCACGCGCGCCAAACTCCCACCAGCAGCAACCGCACGTTCTTGCCAAAGATCCCGAGTTGCAGGATCGGGGGCGGCAAGAAGATGGTCGACGAACCCGGTTCGTAGCTCGCGCTCGGCCGCCGGCGAGCTGGAAGCGCTCACGAGCTCCAGGCAGAGCACCGCTGCAATCGCGACAGCCAGAACGAGCAAGCGAGGCCACCGGTACGACTCGGCCGTCACGGCTGAGGAACTCAAGCCCCCGCCCCCGTACCATTCCTTCGACGGCGCACCACCATCAGCGCGATCGCGGACAGCAAGCTCAAACCGAGCAAGATCGGGAGCCAGATCCCGAGTCCGTCGTCCTCTGATCCTGTGAGTGAGCTGAGCACCGTGTCGAATTCACCGTTGTCAGGCGTTGCGCGTTCAACTCCTGCGCCTGCCCGCGCCGGTCCTTGATCGTTGCCGCGTGGCCGCTTCGCGCCGTCCTCTGAGCGGGCGGCCCCAGGTCCATCCCCCGCCAACCCAGCCGCAGCAGACCCGTCCGGGCCCAGAGCCTCGAGCGCCTCCTGCGTGGCGGGTGGCAACGAGCCGCCCCCAGCGCTCCCACTGCCCCCAGCGCCCCCGGCATCGTTGTGCCCAGAGTCATTCCTGCCGCCGGTTGAGCCGTCGCCAGGGCCGCTCCCGTCGTTGCCCGTCGCGCTTGGAGGGCTCTCCGTGTACTGGTCGACGCTCGAGTTGTCCTGGGCTGGGGCAGCCGCAGGCAGGGTCAGGGCTAGCACCGCGACCAGGATGGAAAGAAATCTAGACATGCCAGTAGGTACGGATCGCCGGGGTGAAGGCTGACACGACGCAGCCAGGCACCGATCGCATGATCGCCAGGGCCTATCTGCTCGTCAGGATGAGCCGCCCCCCTGCGTAGGTATAGCCAATGAGCGGCGCACATGCACGGGTCGGCCAGCTTCCTCTCGAGGGGAGCCGGTCGTCGAGGCTTTCGCTGCAGCGCGTCGGCGAGTGCCTTGCCGAGTTCATCCTTCCCTTCGTCCTGATCCTGTACCTCAGCCTCCGGGGGGGCGGCTACGACACGATCGTCCGCGGCGAGGTCGGAGTGCTTGCTTGGTGGCTGCTCCTCCTGGGAGTGCTCATCGGAATGCTGCCAGCCGCAAGACTCAACCGCCCCGGGTTCGCATGCCTGCTCCTCCTCGGGGCTTTCGCGGTCTGGACAGGTCTGGGCATTGGCTGGTCGGCGAGCGCCGAGCGCAGTGTCGGGGAACTGACTCGCGTCCTCACCTACCTTGGGGTATTCGCGCTGGCGATTTCGATCCAAGGCAGGAGCGGGCTGCGCCGGATGCCGGCAGCCGTCGGAACGGCGATAACAGTCGTAGCGCTGCTCGCGGTGCTCTCGCGCCTTCACCCCTCCTGGTTCCCGGAGAGCGTGGCCGCGGAGACGCTTCCGGACGTCCGCTCGAGGCTCGCCTATCCCCTGAACTATTGGAATGGCGTTGCGGCCCTGATCTCGATCGGGATGCCGCTGATGATCTGGCTGGCTGCGTCCTCGCGGACCATCCTGGGGCGAGCTGCCAGCTCCGCCGCCATCCCCGTGCTCTCGCTGGCCGCCTTCTACACCCTCTCGCGGGGAGGGGCAATGGCCATCGCGATCGGCGTGCTTGCCCTGCTCGCCCTGTACCCCCGACGCCTGGCGCTGCTGCCGCCCGCCTCACTCGGGATTCTCAGCAGCAGCTTGGTGATCGCCGCAGCCACTCAGCGCGATGCGCTCGAGAGCGGCCTGCTCAATGCTGCGGCGAGCGACCAAGGGAACGAGATGCTCGCGATAGTCCTCGTCGTCTGTGCGGGTGTCGCCCTGGTGTCTACGGCCATCGCCTTAGCCGAAAGGGCAGGATTCCTGCCCAAGCTGCGAGTGCCGAGGGCCGCCGCTCTCACGGCAGTTGCTGCGGTTGCCATCGTCGGCGTTTCCGCGGCCGTCGCTGTCGGTGCACCCGGGAAGATCTCGGAGCGCTGGCAGGAATTCAAGCAACCGTCCCCCACGACCTCCGACACGTCACGCTTCGTCGATCCAAGCGGAAATGGTCGCTGGCAGTATTGGAGCGCCGCTGTGGATGCCAACGCGAGCGAGCCCTTGGTGGGGATTGGGCCAGGCACCTATGAGCTCTGGTGGGACCGAGAGGGGACTCTGCCCGGAACCGTCCGCGACGCGCACTCGCTCTACCTCGAGACCTTCGGCGAGCTCGGCGTCATCGGCCTCGTGCTGATCGGCGGCTTCCTCGCCGCTGTGGTCATGTTCGGCTGCCTGCGGGCGCTCGGCCGTGGCAGCGAGTCACAGCGCGCCCCGGCCGCGGCGCTTACGGCCGCATTGATCGCCTTCGCCGCAGCCGCTGCTGTCGATTGGAGCTGGGAGATCGCCGTGCTGCCAATCGCCTTCCTCCTCCTCGCCGCGGCGGTTCTCAGCCCGCCGCCGAACGAGGCGCAGCAGGAGGCAAAACGGACGGGCACCAGGCTGACGCTCCCGCTGGTCGCGAGCGCTCTGGCCTCGATCGTGGTGATCGCGGTCCCGATGGCCGCGGCTAGCGCGATCGAGACCAGCCAGCAGCAAGCCGGGGACGGAGATCTAGTGGCTGCGTTGGTTGATGCGCGATCGGCCGAGACGCTGGAGCCTTACGCGGCCACGCCACGGCTGCAGCAGGCACTGGTATTGGAGCTGATGGGGAACCTGGCCCCAGCGGAGGCCAAGGCCGAGGAGGCAACCGCGAGGGAGCCGACCAACTGGAAAACCTGGCTCGTGCTGTCACGCCTCCGAGCAGAGCGAGCGGATGCGCAGGGCTCCGTTGATGCTTACAGGAGAGCGCGAGCGCTCAACCCCCGCTCCCTTCTCTTCCCGCCGACCTAGGAGATGGCCATGGCAGCCGACGGAACGAGAAACGAAGACATGACGCTTCCAGAAGACTTGGTGGACATCGACCAGCTGTTGATGGAGCGGCGGCCGATCCCGTCCCCCGTCTTTCGAGGTGAAGCTCGACGCTCGCTGCTTAGTGGCGAGTCGACATGGACGGAGCGAGGGAGGGTTCGCGCTCTGATCTTCGGCTACGCCGCCACCGGCTCGCTCTTGCTCTCGATCGTCGGCATCGGCATCGTCGGCATCGGCCCGTTCGCTCCTTGACCCCTTAGTGCGGCTCAGCTCGAGCGGAGGCTTGCCGGGCGGCCGCTCGAAGTCGTCAGGGTCCCGCGAAGTTGACGCAGGGACCGCGAGAGGATCTGCTGCACGTTGGCGAGGCTGAGGCCCGTGAGGGAGGCGATCTCCGGCCCGGTGAGTCCGCCTCCGTACCGCAGGGCGATGAGCTCGCGCTGACGCGAAGTGAGCTCGTCAAGCGCGATTGCCAGCTCGGGAGAGACACCTGCCGCTGCCGGGTCGCTTCCCTGCTCTGCCTCGATCTCTTCGAGAGCCTCCGTCGCCGGCTCCTCCCGTCGCGTCGACCTCCGGCGATAGTGGTCGATCAGGAGGTTGCGGGCGATGGCGAGCAGCCACGTGGTCCTCGTCGCCCGCTCCGGCTCGTACCGCCCCCACGAGCGTAGTGCGCGCTCGAAGGTCTGCTGCGTGAGATCTTCTGCGTCATCCCGAGAGGAGAGCCGGTACCCGAAGAACCCGTAGACCTGCCAGACGCAATCGTCGTAGACACTCGCGAACTCAGCGTCGGCCGGACGGGTCATGGCACTTCCTCAACCGCCCCATCTGCCGTGAACACGGACGACTCGAGGATCAGCTCGGAGCGCCCGCTGCGCAGGGAGCGCACGGCAGTAAGGGTGGCAAGGGTCGAGAGATAGAACCCGGCTGCGTCGGGTGCTTCCCTTCGCCCACGAATGATCTCCCCGAACAGTTGGAACTGCTCGCCCCAGCCCTTGTCCTGGGCCCTACCCCCAAGCCGGTGATTCTCGCTGCCGACCCAGATGCTCCCGCTGCGGAAGTCGTCGATCACTCCCAGCGCGCCGGGAGCGCTCACGTCGAAGCGCTCCTTACCGGGGCCCGGCGGGGCGTCAGCCGCGTAGTTGATCGAGCCGACGGTGCCGTCAGCGAACGCGATCTGAAGCGCGAAGTTGTCGGTCGACTCCACCGGCATCCCCTTCAAGGAGCTGAAGCCGTGCGCGGTGATCGAAGTCGGATCGCTGACGGCTTGATCGCAGAGGAAGTCGACGAAGTGGCATCCCTCCCCGAGCAGCCGACCGCCGCCGCGCGCCGGATCGTTGGCCCAATGGTCGGCTGGCAGCCTGCCGGCATTGACCCGGTAGCTCATCAGGCGCGGCGAGGGCAGCTTCCGCATCTCCGCTGCGAGTGGCGCGTGGCGGCGGTTGAAGCCGACCAGCAAAGGCGCACCTGATCGCTCCCGAGCGGAACGCACGGCTCTCAGCCCCTCGTCGTCGAGGGCTAACGGCTTTTCGACATAGACCGGCAGACCTGCGTCGAGCCCGGCGACGGTGAGGGCCGCATGTGAGTCGTGCCTCGTTGCGACGATGAGGAGATCGAAGGCGCAAGATGCGATCAGCTCGGCCGGATCGGCGAAGGCTCGCTTGAACCCGAACTGCCCCCGGAGGCTCTCCGCCGAGAGGCCCGAGGTGGAGGCCACGGCCACAGGCTCGAAGCCAGCGGCCAGCATGCCGGGAACGATCTTTGAGCTTGCGAAGCCGCCGGCGCCGATGATCGCGAAGCGCGGCTTGGCTGAGCCGCTCGGTTTCCACACAGTCGATCCACGGCGCTGCTCTGCCGGCTCTGATCCGTCTTGCTGGCCTAGGACGTTCGGCGCTTGGCCGTAGTCGAGCACGATCGCAAGCGACCGCTCATCGCCTGTCAGCACATCGAACGCCTCCTCAGCTTGATCGATCGCGAAGCGGTGGCTGATCAGCTCGCGCGGGCGAACTGCTCCCGCCGCGACTAGATCGATGAACGACTCCATGTTCCGCTGCTCAGTCCAACGGACATAGCCGATCGGGAAGTCGTGTCCATGCAGCTCGTAGGAGGGGTCGTAGCGACCGGGACCATATGAGCGGGATAGCCGCAGATCGAGCTCCTTGCCGTAGAACGGCGCACGCGGCAGGTTCATCGCGACGTCCCCCACCACGACGACCGGCGCGCGATCCCGGGCGAGCCTGGCCGCGGTGGCTATGGGATCGTCGCTCCCGGGAGCCGAAGCGCAGATCAAGACGGCGTCGGCGCTGTCCTCGAGGCGGTGACCCGAAGCGAGCTCCGTCCGAAGCACGGTGACGGCGCCAGCCTGGGCTGCGAGATCGAGCAGCTCCGGCTGCAGATCGATGCCAATTGGAGTGCAGCCCGCAGCTCTCGCGATCCTGACGCCAAGCTGACCGATCAGGCCAAGGCCGATGATCGCGACGCGGGAGCCTACCGTCGCCCCCGAACGGCGAAACCCCTGCATGGCGATAGCTCCGAGCGTCGCGAAAGCGGCCTCCTCGCCGCTGACTCCGTCGGGCACGGGTGTGCAGAGACGCTCTGGGACGAGGTCGATGTCGGCATGGTTGGCGAAGCCACCGCCGCCCACCGCTACCCGATCGCCCGCCCGGATTCCGCTCACTCCCACACCCACGGCGATCACGCGGCCGGCAGCGCTGTAGCCAAGGGGCCCGAGCTGCTCGAGCCGCTGACGCACCTCCTGTGCGGTTGATCTCAGACCCTCAGTGCGAACTCGATCCATCACCTGCCGGGCCTGATCGGGTCGCGCCCGCGCCTTGCCGATCAGGCTCTTGCGGGCGGCGTCGAGCGTCGCCCGCTCGGTGCCCGCGCTGATCACCGAAGCTTCCAGGCGAACGCCGAGCATCCCTGCCTCCGGCGTGGGATCAGGGACCTCGACGAGCTCGATGCGCCCGTCGCGCAGCCGTCGCGCGACCTGGCGCATCAGGCTGATCTCCCGACGATCGCTGGCGGCGCTCCGATCGCCTGGATCGCGTCGAGGACGCCTGAGCACACCCGGTCGATCTCCTCATCCTTCATGAAGGGGAACATTGGAAGCGACAGTTCCTCCTCCGCCCAAGCCTCCGCCTCAGGTGCCGTGGCATCCCGCTCGGCGAACGCCGGCTGAAGATGCACCGGCGGGCAGTAATGGATGCCGGTGGAGATCCCTCGATCGCGCAAGAAGCGGGCGACCCGCGCGCGTTCGGGAACGCGGATGGGGAACAGGTGAAACACGCACTCGGAGCCCTCTGCGGACGGCAGGGTCGGTACGGACGCGCCGAGTCGCAGGGAGTAGCGGGCAGCGGCTAGGCGTCGACTCTCGTTCCACTCCTCGAGTCGCTCCAGCTTCACCGCGAGGATCGCGGCTTGAACGCTGTCGAGGCGCTCGTTCATCCCCACCTCCAGGTGCTCTCCCTTTCTCCTCTGTCCCAGGTGACGCAGGCGGCGCGCCCGCTCGGCGATCTCGTCGTCGTCGGTGCAGACCATCCCGCCGTCGCCGAAGGCTCCAAGGTTCTTCGACGGGTAGAAGCTGAAGGCTGCCGCCGCTCCCAGGGAGCCGGCGGCGCCCCCGGCACGCCTTGCTCCGTGAGCCTGGGCAGCGTCTTCGATGAGAGCCAAGCCATGGCGCCTCGCAAAGTTACGCAGACGCTCACCATCGCAAAGCTGCCCATAGAGATGGACGGGCAGGATCGCGGCGGTTCGCTCCGAGAGGACAGCCTCAGCGGAGCTGAGGTCGATGAGGCCGGTCTCCGGCTCCACGTCGCAGAAGATCGCTCGCGCTCCCGCATGCTCGAGGCCAAAGGCGGAAGCGACGTAGGTGTGGGCTGGAACGATGACCTCGTCGCCGGCGCCGATGCCAGCAGAGCGGGCCGCAATCGTCAAAGCCGCCGTCCCCGAGCCGACTCCAATCGCGTGCTTGACTCCGACATGGCGAGCGAACGCCTCTTCGAACCGATCTACCGCCTCACCGAGGATGAAGTCTCCACGCGCGATGACTTCGTCGACCGCGCGCCGCAGTTCACCGGCAATCGGGGCGTGTTGCCTGTCGAGGTCGACGAACGGGACCGGAAGCTCCTCCGGAAGCCGGTCTGCAACCTCACCCTTCATCGTCCCGCCCTCCTCATCGCGTCGATAGTCGCCTCGTAGAAGATGTCCTCGATCCGCCGTCCTGCCGAGCGGACGCGAGCCAGATCCGCGGCCGAGCCTTGGCGCCGCATGACGTGGCCGATGCCCCCCTCGTGAGCCAGGCGCACAAGCGCTCCCTGCTGCTCCAGCCATTGGTCGACCGCGGCTGGCTTGCCAGCGAAGAGTGTAAAGGTGGGGATCCCGAGGAGGGCGGATTCACGGGTCATGGTCCCGCCTGCTCCTAAGAAGAGATCCGCATTGATGAGCAGGGAGCGCCCGTCGATAGCGCTCTTCGGCAGGATGCAGTGAGGGAGATGCAACTCCTCGATCGCTTGCCGCTGAGCGGGGTGGCGAGCGAGTACGACGAGCTGCACCCCAGGTTGCCGCGCCACGGCCTCAAGAGCGCTGATGAACAGCGGATTGTCGCCACGGTGGTAGGCGGCGTTCGCAGGAGCCGATCTTGCGACCACGAGCGGGCCCCGCTTCTCGCCGTCGTCGAGCCCGAGCTCCCGGAGGAGCATTGGGTTGGGCTCGAAGTCTCCCAGGTAGAGCTGCTCCTTCAGCCCGGGATAACGGATGACCTTGGACTCCGAAGCGCCTTGCCTCGCCACCGTCGCGGCCGGAACCGCCTCGGGCAGCAGGATCCTCGCAGCGCTGCGAAAGGCGAGGTGATTTGCCGGCTGGTGCTCGTAGTCCATGGCCGTCACCGCTGGGATGCGCAGTGACCTGGCCGCAAGTATCTGCGCGTAGGAGTTGTGCGACAGCGCCACGTCGGGGCGTCGTTGCCTGGCCCAACGGCGAAGCGCCGCGAGGCGCTCGACGATGGCTCGGGCCTTCGCGGTTCTGCCTCCCGGGCTCGCGCCGCCGATCAGCTCTGCTGCGGGCCATCGCTCGCGCGCCAGCTCCAACGTCTGAGCATGGTCGCGAACCGTGACCTCCACCTCCCAGCCTTGGCGCTCGAACCGTCGAGCGATTGGCGCGAAGAGCAACGGGTGCGGAGAGTTCGCGAGGTCGATCCAGACCTTCATCGTCCGGCTCAGGCGGCGTGCACCGCCCAGAGCCGCGTGAGCGCGTCGAGCATCGGCGCCTGGACCCAGCGGGGATGCGGCGTGCGGTTGACCGTCACTCGCCCGCGCTGGAAGATGAACGAGCCATCGGCCATGCGCAGGTGCGAGAGGGCGTAATCGAGCACCCTCCCCGCCCGAGACAACCAGTGGGGCTCAACTCGCGACGCAACGGCGAATGTCTGGATCGCCTGCGCCGCGCATTGCCCGTCGATCGGATAGGTGCGGTTGACGGAGAAGCGGGGCGCCCCGTTCTCGAGGAAGAGCCGATCGGCAAAGAAGGTCAGACCACGTCGCCACGCGGCGGCCGCCTCCGAATCGCGCAGGTGCACGCAGCAACGCTGCAGGGAGTCGAGCACGTAGCCGGTGTGGAGGTTGTCGACCCAGTCCCCCTCTTCGCCCTCCGCGTAGGCCCAGGAGCCGTCCTCACGCTGATGATCGAGGGCGAACCTCATGCCTTCAAGGGCCGCCTCCGCGAAGTCAGGGCGGTTCGCGGGTTCAGCGAGCCGCGCGAGCAGGCCACAGGCAAGCAGGTTGGCGTTGTGGATCGCAGTCGTGTCGCCGGGGAAGTACCCGAAGAACCTCCCGCTCTTCACGGAGACTGGTCCAACGTGGCGGATGAAGAAGTCTCCCGCCCCCTCAGCCAGTTCGAGCGCCTCCTGGCTCTCGGTTAGATCATGGGCATCGAGCAGCGCCAAGCCGGCGAACGCGGTGGCGATCGTGTTGGGCGTTCCGCGGGGATATGGGAAGAAGCGCGTCTCGACGTCGAAGTGATAGCCCCAGCAGGGTTCGTCGAATGACGAGCTCCGGAGCTCGCTGAGCCGCTCCAGGCACCAGCGAATCCGGTCGTCGCGCTCGCGGCCATCCAACCCCGGCATCCGGCAGTAGGCAGAGAGAGCGTGAGCGATCGTGGCAGAGTCCTGCGCCGGGGTGATCCCGAGCAACGGCCGCAGGTCAAGCGGCGATCGCTTGACCGCCTGGATCACGAGGCGACGACCCAGCGGAGTCCGCGGCCGCCACGGTAGTCGCCTGGCGTTCAGCCCTTCGTAGGGGTCGGGGCCCGCCCAGCTGCGGTCCCACGCCCAGCGTTCGAGCTCGATGATCGCGCTCCGAAGCCGGGAGGCGTCGCTATGGTGCTCGTCCCCGCCCAGCCGGAGGCAATCGGATCGATGAGCGAGTCCCCGAGCAACGAGGCCCCCTTTCGCCTGATCCGCGACTGCTGTTTCGGCGAAGGCGTCTTCGTCCATGCCTTCGCCAACCTGTACGGGTGCACGATCGGAGCGGGGACGCGGATCGGGACCTTCGTCGAGATCCAGGCCGGTGTTGAGATCGGCGCTCACTGCAAGATCCAGAGCCACAGCTTCATCTGCGAGGGGGTGACGATCGCCGACGGCGCCTTCATCGGCCACGGCGTCATGTTCGTCAACGACAAGCGCCCGAGAGCTCGCGACGAACGCGGGCAACTGGCGGGACGCGACGGTTGGGAGCTGCTGCCCGTTTCGATCGGCGAGGATGCCACCCTGGGTTCGGGCGCGGTGGTGCTCGGCGGAGTGTCCGTCGGTGCTGGCGCCATGGTTGGAGCGGGGGCCGTTGTCACCAGGGACGTCAGCGCCGGTTGCACCGTCGGTGGCAATCCGGCGCGGCGCCTCTCCTCGAGCGAGGCTCCCGCAGCACGCTCCATCTCGGGCTAGTTGGCTCCGCGGCGGCGCGCGACCGCCGGAAAAGTCTGCAGCAGGAGCTTGACATCCATCCACAGCGACCAGTTGGTCACGTAGAGGTAGTCGAGCTTGACCATCTCGTCGAACGGGATACGGGTGCGGCCGAGCACCTGCCACAGGCCCGTCACGCCCGGCGTGAGATCGAGGCGGCCGCGCCCCCAGCCGCCGACCTGAGCGTCTTCCTCCTCCGGAAGTGGGCGCGGTCCGACCAAGCTCATCTCGCCAAGCAGCACGTTCCAGAGCTGAGGAAGTTCATCGAGGCTGCACTTGCGCAGAAACGAACCAATTCGCGTGATCCGCGGATCGTGCGCGAGATCGAGCCAGCGAGGATCTCGGCTGTTAGCCATCAGCTTGGCTCGCTCCTGCTCGGCGCCGTCACACATCGTCCTGAACTTGACGAGCTCAAAGTGCCTTCCCCCCTTTCCGACGCGGGGTTGACGGAAGAGGGCCCCTCCCGGCGAGTCAAGCCTGATCAGGCCTGCGATCAAAGCCATCAGAGGGGTCAGGATGGGAAGCAGCAGTACCGCCACCGATAAATCGAATCCGCGCTTGACCATCCGAGATGTCCGGCTGAGAGCGGGCTGGTTGAGGCCGAGGAGGACTACCCCTTCGACGGCATCGATCTCAACCGATGGGCCGAGGGACTCGAGCTGGTCGGGCAGGATGCTGAGCTTGATCGATTGGCGGCGGCAGATGTCGACCATCTCCATTACCTGCGAAGCCTCGAAGTCGGAGCGGCAGATGACAACGCGGTCTGGGGAGAAGCGACGGCTGATCATCTCCAGGTCCTCCGCCCGCCCAAGCAGGGGAATGCTCCCCGGTAACCGGGGCATCGCGGCACCGTTGTTTGCCTCGCCGTCCGCGCCTTTCAGTGCTTCCCCCGTCAGCAGGCCCATCGGCTGAAGACCGTGCTCCGGATGCTGGAAGACTCGGTGGACGAGGGCCGCTGCAACCGGTTCAGTTCCCACCAGCAGGAGCTTTTCGGGCCCCATCCACCGTCGTACGCCGCCTCGCGCTACGGAGCGCATCGACCCGATCAGGGCAAGTGCCGCTACGCCTAGCGGCGCCAGCTCGCCCAAGATCAGCTGCTTGACCGGCAGGACCTTCGAGTACGCCCAGAGCAGCAGCAAGCCAACGAGGAGCGCGTGGAAGAGCCGAGGGAGATCGTCGACAGCCGAGTGGCTGATCCGCTTGGCGTCGCGGTCGTAGAGGCCGTATAGCTTGCAGATCAGAACCCAGACCGGCAATGTCGCGATGACGTAGGCCATCAACTCCGCCCCGTCGGTCCGCGAACCCTGGATGAGCAACGCGAGCGCGAGCGCGAGGAGCAATCCCGCGACGTCACATAGGGCTAGCAGCCGTCGGTTCGTCCGATCGCGGTTGAACCGCATCCGGAGCGGGCGGCGGGCCCCAGCTCGAGGCGCAGGTCGCTCCTCCGCACGCTCGGTGGGCCCAGCCCGATCCTCGACGAGGGCTCCTCCGAGCCTGTCGCTCATCTAACCCCTGCGCCCGCGCTGGAGCCGAGACGTACGGCGTTCCCCGCGTTCGCCATCGAGGCCTCTGCTGCCTCCACCGTCTGGATCACGTCAAGCGCGACGGCCCCGTCGCTGACCGACGGTGATTCATCACTGATCGCCCGAACGAAGTCCTCCAGCTCTCGCACGATCGGCTCCGCCGCCTCCACGCGCAGGGAGACGATGTCACCGGTGCGATAGGAGAGCTGGTACTCGCCGTAGCTCGAGGGATCGCGATAGTCGATCCCCGAATCGAAGACGCGGACCGGCTCTGGCGAGCCATCTTCGTAGACGAGCATCTTCTTGCTGCCGACGATGACGCTGCGCCGCAGCTTGCTCGGGGCGAGCCAGCTCAGCTCGACGTGCGCGAGCAGCCCCCCCGGGAACGTCAAGTCAACGAAGGCGACGTCGGCGACGCCATCGGTGATCACAGCTCGGCCGACTGCACTCACCGACTCCGGTTGGCATCCGAGCCAGTAGCGCAGGATGGAGAAGTCGTGTGGTCCTAGGTCGAAGACGACGCTGACGTCACTGCGGTATGGACCAAGGTTGACGCGGCTCGAGGAGATGAAGAAGAGCTCGCCCAGCTCTCCTGCGTCAAGCAGATCCTTGATCAACCGGACGGGTGGGCTGTAGAGGAAGGTGTGGCCGCACATGAGCACCTTCCCTGAACGCTCAGATGCCTCGATCAGCTCCGCAGCCTCGGTGCTGGACGCCGCGAGCGGCTTCTCGACGAACACATGCTTGCCGGCCTCCAGGGCCCGGAGTGC
>JAABUN010005813.1_pt1 | contig 14081 bp, 13 predicted proteins | sample 5559311 | NCBI WGS metagenome assembly JAABUN01 (sample SAMN10711877, study PRJNA513370) | rock metagenome | isolation source: Antarctica rocks | place: Antarctica: Victoria Land, Siegfried Peak sud | reverse complement strand
CGTCAGCTGCTCCTTGACGAACTCGACCCGCACTCCTTTGCCGGTGAGGGTGCGGACCAGGGCGCGAAGATCATCGAGGTTGCGGGCCAGGCGGTCCATGGAGTGCGCGACCACGGTGTCCCCGTCGCGCACGAAGGCGAGCATTGCCGCGAGCTGGGGCCGGGCGGTGTCCTTGCCCGAGGCACGGTCTGTGAAGGTCCGGTCCACCACCACAGCCTCGAGCTGGCGGTCGGTGGCTTGGTCGAGCGAGCTGACCCGGATGTACCCGACCCGCTGACCGCTCACGGTGCCTCCAACCCAGACGTGTCAGGTTGAACTCTAGGATCTGCGTGGGCGGGTGTCCAACAACACCATCCGCGACCCTAACCAGACGCTCGGGATGGCGACCTCCTTGACGTCTGGTTGGGGTACACCCCTAACCGGGACGCTCTGTGGCCGCCTCCGTGGTGCCGGCCCACCACGAGGACGATCAGGGGATGAGGTCATCTCTGAAGTACGCGCGCCTGGAACGCGAACGCCGCTTCCTGCTCGCCCGTGCTCCTGACTCAGCAGGGAGCGCCCACGTGCTGCGCATCGAGGACCGGTACCTGGAGGACACACGGCTGCGGCTGCGGCTCGTGCGGCGTGACGGACAGGATCCGGTCTACAAGCTGGGGCAGAAGATCCGGGTCGACCCGGGCCAGCCGTCAACCGTCGCGCACACCACGCTGTATCTCGACCGGAAGGAGTACGAGTCCCTGCGCGACCTTCCCGGGCGGACTCTGACGAAGACGCGCACGTTGAGCGATTGGCACGGCCTGACGCTGGCTGTGGACGTTTTCACGGGCGAGCTCGAGAGCCTCGTGCTCGCGGAGGTCGACCTGGGCGAGGCAGCCGAGCTTCCGGCCAGCCGCTCGCTTTCGCCGCTCGACGAGGTGACCGACGACGAGCGCTTCACTGGTGGCGCTCTGGCAAGCACCAGTCGAGAGCAGCTGCGCAGCACGCTGCGTCAGCGCTCAGCCGAGGCGCGCGATGCTGGGGCCACCTGATGGTCGTTCACGGGATCACGGGGCGGTACCTGTAGGCGATCCTCCCCCGGACAAGATCAGTCCTTCCTGCGGCCGGCGAGCGGCCACCTAGCGCTGCCAGAACCGCGCCAACTACCGCTGCAAGTCACACCTGATCTGCCCCGACGCCGTAGCAGTCGTGCCAGAAACGTTCCTTAGTGCACGGTGGCCGCAGGAGATGAACGCGATCGCTGACCGTCAAGCCGCATGCACGTTGTGCGGCGAAGGGGGTCCGCCGGCGAACTCGATCGTGCCGACCAGAGGGCGGATCGCCAAGGGGAGCGCGGACGCTCTCCGTCCTGAGTCGCGCGAATGGCGTTGCAACGGATGCAACGGGGGGTTGCAAGTACTTCCGGTGTCCGCCACGATCAGCGGCATGGCGGAGACGGAGCGCACGACAGCGGCCAGGCTGCTGCTCACGCTCGAGGCCCTCAGCGACGCGGAGGCTGAAGGTCATCTGGGGCTGACCGTCGCGGATCTCGCACGCGCCGTTCAGCGGGACAAGTCCGCCGTCTCGCGTCAGTTGGGCCCGCTGATCGAGCTGGGCGTGGTCGAGCGCACCCCCGACGGTCGCCACCACGTCGGCTGGCGGTTCTTTACGATGGCGGCCAAGGCGGGGAACCAGCGTCTGCTGCGTCTGGCCCCTCCCGCCATGCGACGGCTTGCGTGTGTGTCGAACGAGCGGGTGCACCTGAGCGTCCTGCACGGCCGTGAGGTGCTGACGGTCCTCTCCGAGAGCTCGCAACAGGTGATCGAGGCCGTCGGGTGGGTGGGACGCACTTCGCCCGTGCACTGCACCTCGTCCGGGCGGGCTTTGCTCTTCGACCACTCCGACGAGGCCGTGCGCGGTCTGCTCGATGGTGCGCCCTTTCCGAAGGCCGGACCGAACGCCCCGCAGGACGTGGATGCGCTCCTGGCCCGCCTCGCGCAGGCACGTCGCCGTGGTTTCGCCGCCGTCGCCGGCGAGTTAGACCCAGATCTCGTCGCGGTCGCCGCGCCGGTCCGGGACTTCAGCGGACGGATCGTCGCGGCGCTGAACGTCTCGGCACCTTCGTTCCGGCTGGGCCGCCGGCTCAGCTCGACGGGTCAGCAGGTTGCCGCCGCCGCCACGCACCTGAGCTCCGCCATCGCGTCGGCGCCGATGAGCGTCGCCGACGCTTGATCATCGTCAGTAAGTCCCCGTACGACCTTCCAAGGAGAACACATGCGCTCGGTCCCTCTCGCCTTCTTCAGCAACGGCCACCGCCTGGACGCCGACCTGCACCTGCCCGATGACGACGGCGGAGCGGGGGCCCCTTACCCGGTGGTCATCCCGTGCAGTGGCTACCAGGGCCTGAAGGTGATCCACCCGGAGCGCTTCGCTCGAGCTCTGACCCGGCGTGGTTACGCCGTCATCGCCTTCGACTACCGGGGTTTCGGGATGAGCGAAGGGGAGCGCGGCCGCCTGGTGCCGCAGGAGTGGGCCGAGGACGTGCGGGCCGCGGTGGACCGGGCCAGCTGCCACCCGGATCTGGACGCCGGTCGGATCGCTCTGCTCGGGTGGGGGCTGGGCGGGGGAGTGGTCGTGGCAGAGGCCGCCGAGGACCCCCGGGTGCGCGTGGTGGTCGCCTGCAACGGCATCGCCGACGGCTACCGCTCCACCCGCAACATGCACGACGAGGGCTCGTGGGACCAGCTGGTCAAGCGGATCGAGGCCGATCGCGGTCATCGGGCCTCGCTGGGCCGTTCGGAGATCACTTCTCCTTGGGACATCGTGCGTCTGGACCTGGACACCCGGACCGACCAGTACGTGGGCGACGAGCTGTACCGGGCTCCCGGCTTCGGCTCGGGCGTGACCCTGGAGTCGGCCGACTATCTGCTGCGTTTCCAGCCGGGGGCAGTGGCTGATCGCATCTCACCGCGGCCGCTGCTCGTGGTGCACGGGTCGGAGAACCAGCTGCACCGGCCGGAGGAGGCTCAGCACCTGTACGACTGCGCCGGCGAGCCGAAGCGCATCGAGCTGCTCGAGGGATCGGGGCACACCGAGTGGATGTCCGACGACAACCCGGTCTTCCAGGGGCTCGTCGAGCTGGTGGACGGGTTCATCGGTGAGGCGTTCGCAAGCACCGCGCTGCCGCAGCGCGGGTAGGGAAGGGCGATGTCGTTCGTGGAGTACGTGCAGCGCAACGCGGACCGGATCACCTTGCTCACCCTGCAGCACGTGCAGGTGGTCCTGCTCAGCGTGGCCTTCGCGACTCTGATCGGCGTTGGCCTGGCTCTGGTCACCGAACACGCCCCCAGGTCGCGGCGGATGCTGCTGGCGGTGACCGGCACGCTGCTGACCCTGCCGTCCTTCGCCCTGTTCGGCCTGCTCATCCCGATCCTCGGCCTGGGGCTGGCGCCGACCGTCGTGGCGCTGACGATGTACGCCGTCTTCCCGATCCTGCGCAACACCGTCACGGGGTTGGAGGGCGTGGACCCGGCTGTGCTCGATGCCGCTCGCGGAATGGGGATGAGCTCCGGGACGCGGCTGCGGTCGGTGCGCCTGCCGCTCGCCTGGCCGGTCATCCTCAACGGGATCCGGGTCGCGACGATCCTGTTGGTGGCGATCGCGGCGATCGGGGCGGCGGTACGCGGCCCGGGACTCGGGGAGCTGATCTTCCGGGGACTGGCCCGCATCGGAGGTGCGAACGCGCTCAACGAGGCGCTGAGCGGTGTCGTCGGCGTCGTCCTGGTCGCGTTGGTCCTGGATCTCGCGTTCGTTGTCCTTGCCCGGCTCACAACTCCCAGAGGTCTCCATGGCTGATGTCCTCGTGCACTCCCAGGCGCCGCCGGAGGAGGTCATGATCCGGCTCGAAGGGCTGGGGAAGCGGTACGACGGTCAGGCGTCCGACGCAGTCGCACCTCTCGACCTGGACATCCGGCGCGGCGAGTTCGTCGTGTTCGTCGGACCATCCGGGTGCGGCAAGACGACGACCCTGCGGATGATCAACCGGTTGGTCGAGCCGACGTGCGGACGCATCTGGATGGACGGCCGCGACGTCACGCACGTCGACTCCGACGAGCTGCGGCGCCGGATCGGCTACGTGATCCAGCAGGTCGGCCTTCTTCCGCACATGACGGTCGCGCAGAACGTCGGCCTAGTCCCCAAGCTGCTCGGCTGGGACAAGACGAGGACGGCGCCGCGGGTCGACGAGCTGCTCGAGCTGGTGGGTCTGGACCCCGTCCAGTACCGGGACCGCTACCCCAAGCAGCTCTCGGGAGGGCAGCAGCAACGCGTCGGGGTGGCCCGAGCCCTGGCCGCGGACCCGCCGGTGATGGTCATGGACGAGCCGTTCGGGGCCATCGACCCCATCACGCGGGATCGGTTGCAGGACGAGTTCCTCAACCTGCAGGAGAGGATCCGCAAGACGATCGTGTTCGTCACCCACGACGTCGACGAAGCGCTCAAGCTCGGCGACCGCATCGCGATCTTCGCGGAAGGTTCACGCCTGGCGCAGTACGCCACGCCCCTGGAGATCCTGACCAACCCGGCGGACGACTACGTACGCGACTTCATCGGCAGTGGAGCGGCCATCCGCCGACTGGGCCTGCTGCGGCTGGCCGGCATCGACGGCTCGACGAGCCCCTCCGTGACGGCGGGTGCGGCACAAGTGGGCCCGTCGGCAACGGTCTACGAAGCGCTCGACATGATGCTGACCGCGCGGACGGACCGCGTCGTGGTCGGGGCGAGCGCCGAACGGCCCGGACGGACGTTGACGCTGCGAGACCTGCTCGTCGCCTCCTTCCGCGGTCAGGCGGAGACCCGGTGAGGTCCCGAGCGGTCGCCGCCCCGGGGGGAGCCCCTATTCCGGCCCAGACGTCCAGCTGGGTTCTCCCGGCCGTCGCGGTGGTCCTGGTGGTGGGGATGCTCGGCTACCTCCAGATCGCACCGCTTGACGCCATCGAGCAGCGGCTGCTCGTGCCCGACTTGATCCTCACCCGGACTCTGGAGCACGTCCGCCTGGTCGCCGTCTCCACGGTCCTGGTCATCGTGATCGGTGTGCCGCTGGGGGTCCTGCTCAGCCGACCACGTGCTCGTCTGCTCGCCACACCCGTCCTGGCGGTGGCGAACGGCGGCCAGGCCATCCCGTCCATCGGCGTCCTGGTACTCCTGGCCATCCTGGTCGGCGTCGGTTTTCGGATGGCCGTCGTCGCGTTGGTGATCTACGCGCTGCTCCCGGTCCTGCGCAACACCATGGTGGGCCTGCAGCAGGTCGACCGGGCGCTGGTCGACGCCGGTCGCGGCATGGGGATGAGCGCGCGGCAGGTCCTGCTCCAGATCGAGCTGCCGGTGGCCGTGCCGGTCATGCTCGCGGGCATCAGGGTGGCCCTGATCCTCAACGTGGGGGTCGCCACCCTCGCGACCTACACCAACGCCGGCGGCCTGGGCTCGTTCATCGAGAGCGGCATCGTGTTCAACCGGATGCCGATCCTGCTCACCGGCAGCATCCTCACCATCTCACTGGCCCTGCTCGTCGACTGGCTCGCCGGCCTGGCCGAGCACAGGCTGCGCCCCCGCGGCCTGTGACCACCTCTTCTGACACGAACTGAGGACCTCCATGTTCAGACCTGTCTCTCTCACCCTTCTGGCGGCCGCCTGCGCGACCGCCCTCACCGGCTGCGCGCTCGGCCAGAGCTCGGGCGGTGACGTGCAGGCCGGCTCCCTCGGCGAGCAGGCGCCGCTGAAGGGTGCCAGCGTCACCGTCGGCTCCAAGGAGTTCACCGAACAACTCGTGCTGTGCGAGATCACCGCACTGTCCCTGGAGTCCGCCGGCGCCACGGTGAAGCGCAGCTGCGGCCTGTCCGGCACCAACAGCGTCCGCGCCGCACAATCCAGCGGCGACATCGACGCCTACTGGGAGTACACCGGCACGGGCTGGATCACCCACCTCAAGCAGACCGAGAACATCACGGACCCGCAGAAGCTGTACCAGGCGGTGGCGGCGGAGGACCTGAAGAAGAACAACATCGTCTGGCTCCCCGCCTCCCCGGCCAACAACACGTACGCGATGGCTGTCTCCAAAGAGAAGGCCGCGGAGCTCGGCGTCAGCACGATCTCGGACTACGCCAAGCTCGCCTCATCGGATCCGGCGAAGGCGTCCTTCTGCGGCGCGTCGGAGTTCTTCGGCCGGGGTGACGGCTGGCCCGGCCTGCAGAAGAGCTACGGCTTTACGCTGCCCAAGTCCGCCACGGCGGAGCTGGCGGCCGGCCCGATCTACAACTCGATCGACAAATCCACCCCCTGCACCTTCGGCGAGGTCTTCGCCACCGACGGCCGGGTGGAGGCGCTGGGGCTGACCGTGCTGAAGGACGACAAGAACTTCTTCGCGGTCTACAACCCGGCGCTGACCGTGCGCAAGGAGGTCGTGGACAAGTACCCGAAGCTCGGCGAGGTCGTCGCTCCCGCCGCTGCCGCCCTGGACGACGCAACCCTGCGCTCTCTGAACGCCAAGGTCGACGTCGCAGGCGACACGCCCGAGGTCGTGGCGAAGGAGTGGCTGCAGCAGAAGGGCTTCGTCAAGTGACCGGAGCCGGGTCCGTCCGAGCAGCGGGTCTCGTCGTCGCGGCGGTCGTCCTCCACGGACGCCCCGCTGGCAGGGCACAGCAGCAGCGTGCAGAAGGTGCCACCGGTTGAGCCAGCCCCCACAGGACCTGAACAGCGCCGAGACGACGCACCTGCACGTCGCGCTGTTGCAGACCGACCCTGTTCTAGGCGACGTCGAGACGAACCTGCAGCAGCTGCGCGAGCAGCTGCGCCAGATCCCGCAGAGCGACCTGGCGGTGGCGCCCGAGCTCGCCCTGCACGGCTATCACATCGGCGCCCTGCCGGAGATCCATCCGATGGCGCTCGAGGACCCCCGCCTGCTCAGCCTGGACGGGCACGGCCCAGCCGTGGTCGCGGGCTTCGTGGAGCGTGGACGTCACGACCAGTACAACAGCGCAGCGGTCATCGACAGGGGACAGGCGCGGGTGCAGCGCAAGCTCTTCCTGCCCACCTACCGGGGCTGGGAGGAGCGCAAGCACTTCCGGACCGGATCCCGGCTGGGCCGCTTCACCCTGCGAGGCGCACCGGTGGGCGTGCTCATCTGCAACGACCTGTGGCAACCACCGGTGCCGTGGCTGGCGGTGCAGGCCGGTGCCGAGGTCCTCGTGGTCATCGCCAACAGCGTCGACAGCCAGGCTGCCGTCCCGGTCCAGACCGCCTGGGAGATCCTCCTCCGGCACACCGCGGTGACCCTGCAGTGCTTCGTGGTCTTCGTCAACCGGGTAGGGAACGAGAACGGGACCCAGTTCTGGGGATCCTCGCGGGTCCTCGGACCCGACGGCGAAGAGCTCCTCAGGCTGGGCGACGAAGCTGCCGTCGGGGAGGTGACCCTGGACCTGCAGGCGCTACGCGCCCTGCGCCGCAGGTGGCCGCTTCTGCGCGATGCGCGCCTGGACCTGGTCGCCCGTGAGCTCAGGGTCCTCATGGACGAGGAGGAGTGAGCGGTGTTCGACTGCCACGTCCATGCTGCCCCCGACGTCGTCGACCGCTTCGGCGACGACCGTGACGTGCTGCAGACCTACGAGAGCGCCAGCGCCAGCGGCTTCGTCCTCAAGGGCCATCACGAGTCGACCGTGGGGCGGGCACACAGCCTCGCCCGGCAGTCGAGGCTCGCGGTCGTCGGGGGCGTCACCCTCAACCACCCCGCCGGGGGTGTGAACCCGGCCGCCGTGGCCGCCGCCCTCGGGGCCGGTGGCCGGGTCGTCTGGATGCCGACCGCCGATGCGCACAGCCAGGAGAAGGCGCACCTGCCTCGGCTGTGCGATCGCGAGGCGCGGCTCGGACGGGCGGTCCTGGGCGTGCCGCCGGTCGAACCCCGTGCCGAGGCAGCGGCCAACCTGGTCCTGGCGCTCATCGCCGACCACGACGCGGTGCTGGCCACCGGCCACCTCAGCGGCGCGGAGTGCCACTGGCTGCTGGAGCGGGCCCGCCACTACGGCATCAACCGGATACTGCTGACGCACCCCTCCTACACCGTCCCCGGTCTCGATCCCGCCGCCGTCGCGGAGCTCGCCGCCGCCGGCGGGTCCGTCGAGATCACGGCCTACCAGCTGCTGCACCAGCCCGGCTGTACCGCCTCGCAGCTCGTCGAGGTGGTGCGTGCGGCGGGCCAACGGCTCGTGCTGTCCTCCGACGCCGGGCAGCCGGACTCCCCGACGCCGCCAGAGGCCTTGCAGCGACTCGTCGACGAGCTCGCCGCGCAAGGAGTCGACCGCGGCCTGCTGGACGCCGCAGTCACCTCGGTGCCCGCTGGGCTCTTCCTCGCCTGAAACACCCCTAGCAACAGTCCCCGGCGGCCACAGGTGCCCGCTGTCCATCGGTGCCTGCCGCCCGCTCAGCTCGACGCCGAGAACGAGGAGCACATGTCTGTCGACGCCCCGCCCACCCCCGCCCAGCTGTACGAGCTGTTGAGCTCGCGGGTCGAGGGCGTCGTGGACCTGTCCGACCGACGGCGGGCGGAGTACTCCAGCGACGCGTCGAACTACCGCGTCGTCCCCTCCGCCGTGGTGTTCCCTCGCCACGTCGAGGAGATCGCTGCCGTGCTGGAGGTCTGCCGAAAGACCGGGACGCCGCTGACCGCTCGCGGCGCAGGCACCTCAGTCGCCGGCAACGCCGTGGGCGAGGGAGTGGTGCTGGACCTCAGCCGGCACCTGCACCGCGTCATCCAGGTCGACCCGGACGCGCGGACCGCGACCGTCGAGCCCGGCGTCGTGCTGGACCAGCTGCAGCGGGCGGCCGCGCCCTACGGCCTGCGCTTCGGCCCCGACCCGTCGACCCACGCCCGCTGCACCCTCGGCGGGATGATCGGCAACAACGCCTGCGGTCCGCACGCCCTCACCTCCGGTCGGACCGCCGAGAACGTCGTCGCGCTCGACGTGGTCACCGGCTCCGGCCAACGGCTCAGAGCCGGAGCGGGCGAGCCGCTGCCCGTCACCGGCCTGGAGGCGCTGGTGCAGCGCCACCTGGGCACGCTGCGCACGGAGCTGGGGCGGTTCGGCCGCCAGGTCTCGGGCTACTCGCTGGAGCACCTGCTCCCCGAGCGGAAGCGCGACCTGGCCAAGGCGCTGGTCGGCACCGAGGGCACCTGCGCCCTCGTGCTCGGCGCGACCGTGCGCCTGGTCGCCACCGCGCCGGCGACCGCCCTCGTAGTGCTGGGCTATCCCGACATGGCCACTGCGGCCGAGGCCGTGCCCGGCATCCTTCCGCACGGGCCGCTGGCTCTGGAGGGCATCGACGCCCGGCTGGTGGAGGTCGTCCGCGCCCGGAAGGGCCCCGGAGCCGTTCCCGAGCTGCCGCCCGGTGGCGCCTGGCTGTTCGTCGAGGTCGGCGGGGAGACGGTCGGGGACGCCCGGGCCGCCGCCGCCGTCCGCCTGGTGCCGGACGCCGCCGCCCTCGGTGCCGTCGTGGTGCACACGGCCGCCGAGACCCGCGCGCTGTGGCGGATCCGGGAGGACGGCGTCGGGCTGGCCGGTCGCACGTCCGCAGGCGCTCCGGCCTGGCCCGGGCTCGAGGACGCCGCGGTGCCGCCCTCGGCGCTGGGGCCGTATCTGCGGCAGTTCGACGCCCTGCTGGCAGCACACCGCCTGGACGGACTGTCGTACGGCCACTTCGGAGAGGGGTGCGTGCACGTCCGCATCGACTTCCCGCTGGCCGAGGAACCGGCCCGCTTCCGCGCCTTCATGACCGAGGCAGCGCAGCTCGTCGCGTCGCACGGAGGATCGTTGTCCGGTGAGCACGGCGACGGCCGGGCCCGCAGCGAACTGCTGCACCACATGTATTCGCCGCAGGCGCTGCAGGCCTTCGCCGAGTTCAAGCACCTTCTGGACCCGGAGGACGTGCTCAACCCGGGGGTGGTCGTTCGCCCCCGACCGATCGACGCCGACCTGCGTCTTCCGCAGGCCCGCCCGCTGCGCGACGGCCTGGCGTTCGCCTACCCGCACGACGCCGGGGACTTCTCCACCGCGGTCCACCGGTGCGTCGGGGTCGGCAAGTGCCGGGCCGACCTGACGGAGTCGGGGGGGTTCATGTGCCCGTCCTACCTCGCGACGCGGGACGAGCGGGACTCCACCCGGGGTCGCGCGCGAGTGCTGCAGGAGATGGCGAACGGCACGGTCGTGCGCGACGGCTTCCGCTCCGCGGAGGTGCATGAAGCACTGGACCTGTGCGTGCAGTGCAAGGCCTGCGCGTCCGACTGCCCGGCGGGGGTGGACATGGCGACGTACAAGGCCGAGGTGCTCCACCAGACCTACCGCCGCCGGCTGCGTCCGGTCGCGCACTACACGCTGGGCTGGTTGCCCCGCTGGGCACGGATGGCGGCGCTCGCCCCGCGCGTCGTCAACCGGGTGCTGGGCGTCGGCAACGTGGCGCGGCTGGCCAAGCGGCTGGGCGGCATCGACGGGCGGCGGCCGCTGCCGGTCTTCGCCGACCGCACCTTCCGTCAGCAGTTCGCCCGACTTCCTCGGACTTCGCGGGGGGAGCCGGTGGTGCTGTGGGTCGACACGTTCACCGACTCGTTCCGCCCCGAGGTCGGGCTGGCTGCGGTCGAGGTGCTGGAGAGCGCCGGTTTCCAGGTGCTGGTACCGGACGAGCAGGTCTGCTGCGGCCTGACCTGGATCAGCACCGGCCAGCTCGACGCGGCGCGGCGCCGGCTGCGCGGTGCCGTCACGGCGCTGGCGCCGCACGTGGCCGCCGGCCTCCCGGTCGTCGGGCTTGAGCCCTCCTGCACCGCGGTGCTGCGCTCGGACCTCGTCGAGCTACTGCCGGACGACGACCATGCCCGTGCCGTGTCGGACGCGACGCGGACCGTCGCCGAGCTGCTCGCCGAGCGACGGCCAGGCTGGCAGCCGCCGTCGCTGGCCGGCGTCGAGCTGGTCGTCCAGCCGCACTGCCACCACCATGCGGTCATGGGCTTCGACGCCGACCGGGCGCTGCTCGCGCAAACCGGCGCCGACGTCCGCACGGTCGCCGGCTGCTGCGGTTTGGCGGGCAACTTCGGTGTGGAGCGAGGGCACTACGAGGTGTCCGTCGCCATCGCCGAGCACGCGCTGCTGCCGGCGGTACGCGACGCCCCCGACGCCGTCGTGCTGGCCGACGGCTTCTCGTGCCGGCTGCAGCTCGAGGACCTCGCGGGACGGCAGGGACGGCACCTGGTGGAGCTGCTGGCGGACGCCGCCAGATGTGCGCCGTGATGCCAGTGACCGGAACCCGGCGACGACCGCAACCGGCGCGCACCCGCTGGCTGATCTGCCCCGTTGACCTCGGGCTATGCGATGCGGCTCATCGGGAAGTAGGCAAGTGCCACTACCGCTCTTGACAGCGGACGCCGGGCTGACGCCCCACGAACGACCGTATGTGAGACAGGTCCCCCGGGCGGTACGAGCGCCTATGCGCCGCCCCAGAAGCGTTCGTACATCATTCGCCTCGCCGCCACGACGGCCGCCAGGACTTCGTCCTTATCGCTTGCACCCTCGACGACGCCGAGCCTTCGCCCGATCTCCTGCCACGTTGCACCGGCGTCGCGAGCCTCGCGAACAACCTCTCCGAACGCCTTGTCCATCGCGATGGAGGCTCGCCAGCACCCCTCGACATCGCCAACCCGGTGACGGCCCCAGCCGCCGCGAAGTCGAAGATGCAATCCGTTCCACGACAGCCGCCGCCTGGTCGTGGTCGTCAGCATGGCGACCCCCTTTCGACGCGCTTCCATCATGCGGTGCTCCCGAACGACGCGCAAGGAGGGCGGTACCCGCCCTCCGCCGCGCGGACATGAGACCGGCTATGCGCGCCACGAAGACGTCCCGCGATCGCGCTAGCAGCACAGGATCAGCGACGGCCGCCCGGCGAGCGTGTGACTTGGAGCCGTAATTGGCGCAGTCTTGGCAGCGCGATGTGGCCGCTCGCCCGCTGCAGCGATGGTGGATCTTGCCCCAATGTTGCCCCGGTCAAAATCAATGAGCGGGACGCACCCTCGGCCGATCGACTGTCGGGGGCACGAGCAGTTTGAGCGCTGCGGCAGACTCATCAGGTGCGCTTGTACCTGTCGTCGTTCCGGGTAGGACCTCACGAGCGCCGTCTGCTGCAGTTGGTTGGTACCGGTCGCCGCACGGCGCTCGTCCCCAACGCCCTGGACGGCCTCCCGGACGCCGACCGGGAACGCGGGCTCAGGCGCGATGTCGAGGAGCTCGCCGATGCCGGTCTCGACGTGCTGCTCGTGGACCTTCGAGCACCGGGCGCGGCCGCGAGCTTGGGCGACTACGACCTCGTGTGGGTCCGAGGCGGCAACGTCTTCGTGCTGCGGCGCGCTCGCCGACAGCGGCGCCGACGAGGCGCTCGTCACCCTGCTCCAGCGAGACCAGGTGGCCTATGGCGGCTACAGCGCCGGCGCCTGCGTCCTGGGCCCGGACCTCACCGAGCTGGAACGCGTCGACGACCCGACCGCGGTCGTCGCGCCCGTCACCACCGGACTCGGCCTGCTCGACCGCCCCTTCGTGCCGCACGTCCGCTCGCCGGACCATCCCGAGTCCGTCCTGTGCGACGAGGTCGCGGCCGCCTACGCCGCCCGCGGGCAGGCGCATTGGGCGCTACGTGACGGGGAGGTTCTCCTCGTCGACGGCGCGGCGGTCGAGGTCCTCGAGCCCTGAAGCGATGCCCGCCGGAGCAACCGACCTTGGGCACTCGACGTCCCAAGGCGAGCGCTGAGCCTCACACCCCCTGCTCGGCCTGCTGTCTGCGAACGACCGTGTACGAGACGGGCCGCGAGCCCCCTGTCGTTGTGACTTGCAGCGGTAGTTGGCGCGCTTCTGACAGCGCTAAGTGGCCGCCCGGCCGCTGCGCAGGCCGCCGGATCTTGTCCGGTGGCCGATTCCTGTCCGGTCATGCGAGGGGCTCTGCGTCAGTTCTCCACAACGAGCCGGACGCCGAAGCCGATCAGGACTACGCCGGTGATGCGGTCGAGCCATTGCCGGACAGTGGGACGATGAAGGAGGGCGGCGAGCCGGTCGGCGACCAGGAGGAGCACGGCGAAGTACAGGGCACCCTCGGCGATGAACAGGCCGCCTAGAAGCAGGGAGGTCAGGGCCACCGGGGCCGCCACAGGCACGAAGCCGGGTAGAAAGCTGACGAAGAAAACCCCTATCTTGGGATTGAGCAGGTTGGTCACCAGGCCGGCGCGGTACCCGCTGCCGAGCAGTCCCTGGTCGTGCTGCCCCTCGGCAGCACCGCGTGATCGCAGGGCCTTCACACCGAGCAACACCAGGTAGGTCGCGCCGACGACCTTGAGTACCTGGTACCCGAGCTCGCTGGCGCGCAGCAAGGCCGACAGGCCAACGGCGGCAGCCACCACCCAGATCGCCAGCCCGCTGAGCACCCCGGCCACCGTGGCGAGCCCGGCTCGCCGTCCACGCAACACGATCGCGCGCAGCACGAGCAGACTGTCCGGTCCCGGCGTCACCGCCAACACAGCAGCAGTCAGCACGAACGTCACCAACACACCCGTTGCCACGAACGCAATGATCACACGGCGGCAGCGGGCAACGGCGGGCAACGACGACGAGTCGACAGCCACCACCTCACTACCTCCGGGCGTCTCGGTAGCCGAAGGACTACCGGACGCGCGTGCGGGCCGCGCGGCGCCGCCGGTGATCCTGTGTCGCAGACGATTGGCTACCGGGCAAGCTGGGGCGCATGGACGCCTTGCTGGTAGGCGGAGTGCGTCGGGCCCGTCGACGGAGCCGTGGTGGCGCATCAGCCGCCAGCGGCCAATGTGACGGCGGCAGACAGCCACAGCGGCAGGCACGCCAGTCCAGCGCGACCCGCAAGGGCGTGTGCCTACCGGAAGCCGGCTTCTGGCCGTACGTGGAGGCCCCTGACCAGGCAGAACCAACCCGCTCCAATCGTGTGCCTGTGATCTTCGGGAGTCCGCTCAGGAGGGGGTCAGCCCTTGCCGCAGTTGCGTTCTCAGCTGCGAAGCCCCA
>JAABUN010006155.1_pt1 | contig 14086 bp, 11 predicted proteins | sample 5559311 | NCBI WGS metagenome assembly JAABUN01 (sample SAMN10711877, study PRJNA513370) | rock metagenome | isolation source: Antarctica rocks | place: Antarctica: Victoria Land, Siegfried Peak sud | reverse complement strand
AGCGTTGCGCACCATCGACCACCACGTCAGCGCCTACATCGACGGCGCCCGCCTCGGAACAGCGGCATAGAACTCAAGACCGCTGTCAGAGTTCGCGCCCCAAAGGATCGCTAGGAACCCAAGAGCGGAGAACGGCATGCAGAACGCCACCTTGTGGCGCGCCCTGCTGGGCGTCGAGAAGACGGTTGTCGAGAACATCGAGTTCGACGAGGATGAGCAACTGTTGGTGGCCCAGCTGCGGCTCCGGGCGCGGGCTCGTGGCCGGTGCGGTCGGTGTCAGTGGAGATCGCCTGCCTATGACCGTCGTGAGGGACGGCGCGGTGGCCGCCTCGGCGAAGCCGACGCGCGCGATGACCGCGCGCGGGAGCAGCAGCCGAGGCAGGTCGCCCAGGGTAGGTCGAGCCGCAGCGGCGGCACGCCGCTGGGCACCGCACCGACCTCGGCGATCGAGATGACGCCCGCGACGCTGAGCGGCAGTGCGCCCACCGCCGAGCAGGGCGCCGGGGAACCGGGGGCCTCCAGCGCCGGCCGAGCAGGATGACGCCGACCATCGCCACGCCGACCCCGATGGCCACAGGATCCCACTCCCCCGGCGTGGACAGCGCCTGTCCGGCGGCCACGACGGGGCTCCCGGCGTCGCTGCGCGCGTCGAGCAGGGAGGGGACCTACGAGACGCCAGCACGGACGGAGCGCTCTGTGAGGCCGTTCGCACACCGGCGCAAGCCGCAGTTGGGCGACGTGGGGACCGATCCGGACTACCGGTTCACGCTGGCCAACGAACGGACGCGTTCCTGACGTGGATCCGCACCTCGCTGGCGCTGATCGCAGCCGGCGCGGCGGTGACCAGCCTGTTGCCGCAGCCGATCCCGCGTAGTCGGATCGCGGCGGTGTTGAACGCCCGGAGTGGGGATGCTTTCTTGCGTCTCATCGGGCCGGCCAGGTAGACCCGGCTGATTCCCGGGAGCTGCTCCATGACGTCATTGAGGGGCCGGGTGTGCCGCAACCGAGTTGGCTCCGGCAGAGTGGGTGGGTGCTTCCTCCCGACGCCCTCCGCCGCCGCGCCGCCGCGCTCAGTGTCGAGCACGCGAGGCTGGCCGAGTCATCCGACGACTTCGACCCGTGGCGCCTGTGGGGTCCGTATCTCGCTGGGCGGCAGTGGGGGACCGTCCGGGAGGACTACTCCCCCGACGGGAACGCCTGGGACGCCTTCCCGTTCGAGCATACGCACCGCCGCGCATACCGATGGGGCGAGGACGGGATCGGTGGCCTGTGCGACCGCTTCGGGTTCCTCAACCTCGCCGTCGCGATGTGGAACGGCCGCGACGACCGGCTGAAGGAGCGGCTGTTCGGACTGACAAACCCACAGGGTAACCACGGCGAGGACGTCAAGGAGTACTGGTGGCACCTCGACGCCACCCCGACCCACTCGTGGGCGCAGAGCCTCTACCGTACCCGCAGGCGGCGTTCCCCTACGACGAGCTGCGTCAGCGCAACGCCGGCCGATCGCGTGACAAGCCGGAGTACGAGCTTTCTGACACCGGCGCGCTCGACGAGGACCGCTTCTTCGACGTCTTCGTTACGCACGCGAAGTCCACCCCGACCGACATTGTTGTCACCGTCACCGCGACGAACCACGGACCAGACCCGGCGCCGCTGCATCTGGTGCCGCAGTTGTGGTTCCGGAACACGTGGGCTTGGGGGCGTGACGACAGGCGACCGACGCTGCGCCGGCTCAGCGGCCGTGCGGCGGATGACGCGACCCTCGTCGCTGTCACTGCCGACCACGGGCAGCTGGGTCGGTACGTCCTCTTCGCCGAGGGTGAGCCAGAGCTGATGGTGTGCGACAACGAGACCGATGCCGCGGCACTGTGGGGGGGTCGAACCGGTCACCGTACCCCAAGGACGCGGTCGACCGAGCCGTAGTCCACGGCGACCGGTCCGCCCTCAGTAGCGACGGGACGGGGACGAAGGCAGCGTTCCACTACTCGTTCGACGCGGTGCCTGCGGGGGGCAGCGTCACCGTGCGGCTGCGGCTCATGGAGTGCCGAGCACTTCGGCATCCCCGTGACGATGTCGGCTGCCGGACTACCCGGGACCCTCGCAGACGAAGGTGTCCGGTGGTGCAACCATGACCATCGTGCCTCCCCGAGCGAGTTGGAACCACGCGCCGGCTGGGCGATGGGCAACGCCGGCATCATCCGCGAACTGCTCCGGTACACCCGGCTCAACGAAGGTCACGCCGATGGGTACGCGGTTCCCTGGCCCGACCACCCAGTCGCCGGCACGGCTATGCCGGCAGACTTCTTAACCCGGTGAGGCGCGACACGGACGCCTTCAGACGCCCGGACATGCCGCGAGCCGCGCGGACGCTCGGCCGAATAGCGGATGACAGTCGAGCGCCGTGCCAGGGCTGTTGGGGTGGCCCGGTCAGGGTTGTGTTCCGCGTCGGCGTGTTCCTTGGATGCGGAGCCCTCGGCGTTTACCCGACTTGCCCTCGTCGGTGGAACGGCAGTCGTGCGTCACCTGGACCGCGTCGCTCTAGTCTGCCCTGTATGGCCCGCATCGTCCTGCTCAACGGCGCCCCCGGCGCCGGCAAGACCACCCTGGCCCACTTACTCGCCGACGGCCAGCCACTGGACCTGGTGCTGGACATCGATGCCGTCAAACACTCCCTGGGGCGGTGGGACAGCGACCCAGCAGCGGCAGGACGCCAGGCCCGACGACTGGCCCTGGCGCTAATCCGTCAGCACGTGGCCCGATGGGCACGACGTCTACCTAGGACAGTTCCTCGCTCGCCCCGAGTTCATCAGCCAACTCGAGGACCTTGCCCGGGTCGCCGCCGCCCAGTTCGTCGAGTTCGTTCTCATCGTCGACCCCGCGACGCTCAGGTCCCGCGTCGAATACCGTGCCGCCCATCCGCAGCGAGCTTCCGATCAGATCAACGCATCACAGGTCAGCGCCGACGACGTCCCCGCTCTCGTACAGTCCATGAATGCCCTTCTTAACCAGCGACCCAACGCCATCCCGGTCGATGCGTCAGGCACTCTCGAGGAAACCGTGGTCGCCCTCCGTCACCACCTCACTCGACCGAGCCGAACAGCCGTCGATCCTTCGGGCTAGACGTCCGCTCGCGCCGCGAGGAGGGCGGCTACCGGCATGGGTTGCGATCCTGCCTCCAGGCGGCCACGGCGTCGTTCTTGTGGTGCAGCCCAATCAGCCTGGCAGGGAACCACCACTTGACCAATCGACCGAGACCCGTCTCTGCGCTACGACGGTGTTGAACACCGCTAGCCCCAATAATGTCCAGACACACTGCAAGTTGGGCTCGGTCCAGCAACTCGCCGCGCGGGTCAGTCTCAATAGATGTCCCCCGACGCCCATGGCTAGGCGAACCTGAACCTCTCCACCAGTCAGTCCGTGCTGCACCAGCCGAGCTTTCCGCTCCTGTCCACGAGCGCGCTCATCCAGGTTATGCCGGTGATCGCTCATGCCATTAGCGCTCGTTCGATGAGACGCTCCGGGAAGCCCGGACGGATCGACGAGCGCGCGCGTCCTTTCGCCCACAAGGACGCAGTCAACCGGCAGCGACCGCACCCTCAGGCCGAAGAGCGGTCACTGAAGGCACGGTGCGGGCGCCGCACCGCGTCGATGAGAGTTCGTATCCAGGGCGGACGAAAACCTTCGCTAACCTCTCCGCATGACTGCGATGGAGGTGGTGCCCATCGTGGACAGGGAGAACGGGATCCCGTGCCGGCCCGCGGAGCGGGCGCCGGCGATCTCCCCTTCGGTCTGCATCATCCGGGTGAACCCCGTCGGGGCGATCCCGAACGGCAGCGCGACCGGGCCGCCGAGGACGTCCCAGCCGGTCGAGACGTCCTGGACGTCACGCAGCACCGCCGGGTGGAACTCGACGTCCTCGAACGCCTGCCCGGCCCGGGCGATGGAGGTCTCGGCCTCGGCCGCGCCCTCGGTGCCGTGGGAGGGCGTCGAGGACGGTGCGGAGGCTCAGTGCTGGGGGGATGGAGAACCCGTTGCGTTTGTCCCGCAGCCTCGCCCCGGCCACTGGGAAACGTCGACGGTGACCAGGAGTGTGTCGAAGCCGGCGGCCCGGTCGACCAGGGCCATCGAGCGGTCTCGGTCCTTCCACATGTACAGCTGGAACCAGTTGCGGCCCTGCGGGTTCGCGGCTCTGACGTCCTCCGTAGTCGAAGACCGCGGTGGGGTCCGTCGCTTGGCGATCCGGCGCAGATCCTCGATGGTCTGGGCGTCGCCCAGGCGGGCAGCCTTACGCGGCCCAGCCGTGGCGCCTGGAAGTGCAGCAGCGGCCGGAGGTCACGCGCACGGGGGAATTGGCGGTGGACCATGGTGGTCGTCAACGACTTCCGGCCGCGGACAGCACGGGCCGCGGATCATATCGCACCGGTGGGAAGGTCGAACGGACCAGCGATCGCATGGACTCCCGCGATCCGGGCACCAGGCCCGCGGCCCTGGCCTGGACCAGGACGTTGCCGATGGCGGTGGCCTCGACCGGTCCGGCGAGCACGGGCAGGCCGCAGGCGTCCGCGGTCAGCTGGCACATCAGGGTGTTCTGGGACCCGCCGCCGACGACGTGGATGACGTCGATGGAACGTCCGGTCAGCGTCCCGACTTGGGTGAGGGCGGTGGCGTAGCTGGCGGCCAGACTCTCCAGGATCAGGCGCACCATGTGCGCCGGCGACGGCGGGGGTGGCTGGCCGGCGCGGGTGCACAGTGCGGTGATCCTGGCGGGCATGTCCCCCGAGGCCAGCAGGCTTTCATCGTTGGCGTCGAAGACCTCTCGCGAGGGTGGCACAGACGCGGCCTGCGCCAGCAGGTGCGGCAGGTCCGTCGTCAACCCCAGCTCCCCCCAGGCGCGGACGCACTCGTTGAGCAGCCACAGTCCCGCGACGTTGTGCAGGTACCGGACGGTGCCGTCGATGCCGCCCTCGTTGGTGAAGTTCGCGGCGCGGCTGGCGTCGAACAGGACGGGCTGGTCCAGCTCCACCCCCACCAGGGACCACGTGCCAGATGAGATGTACGCCGCGGCGGTGGCCGCCATCGGCGTGCCGGCGACCGCGGAGGCTGTGTCATGGGATCCGACGGCGACCACGGGGACCCCATGATTTGCCCCGATGATGTCCTGGACTGATGCCTGCAGGGTCCCGATCCGTTGGCCTGGGTCCACCAGGGTCGGGAACAACGTTCGCGGCAACCCCAGCTGGTCGATGAGGGTGTCGCTCCACCGGCGGGTGGTCACGTCCAGCAGACCGGTCGTGGAGGCGTTGGTTCGTTCGGCGACCTGGTGCCCAGTGAGCCAGAAGGCGAGCAGGTCGGGGATCAGCAGCATCGAGGTCGCGTCGTCGACGAGGCCGTCCTGCTGGTCGGCGATTAGCTGGTAGAGGGTGTTGAACGGTTGGTACTGCAAGCCGTTCAGTTCGTACAGCCGGCTAGGGTCCACCCTGCGGTGGACGGCCTCGACCGCCTCGACGGTTCTGGGACTGCGGTAGTGGAACGGGGTGCTGACCATCCGGTCGCCCCGGATCAGGGCGTAGTCGACGGCCCAGGAGTCGATCCCGATGCTTCTCAGGTCAGCTTGGCGACGGTGGGCCAGGCGCAACCCCTCCAGGACGTTGCGGTAGAGCTCGAGGATGTTCCAGTGCAGCCCGTCGCTGGTGGGCACCGGCTGGTTCGGGAACCGGTGCACCGTCTCGACGGTGAGCAGGTCCGGGCCTACCTGCCCGAGGACGACCCGCCCGCTGCTCGCGCCGAGGTCGACCGCGACCACCCACCCGGACGTGCCGTCCACGAGTCCGCTGGCCGCCGGCATCAGCGCAGGAACGCTGCGGCGACACCAGCATCCACGGGGATGTGCAGTCCGGTGGTGTGGCTGAGATCGCCTGCGGTCAGGGCGAACACGGCGTTGGCGACGTGCTCGGGGAGGACCTCGATCTTAAGCAGGGTCCGCCCGGCGTAGTACTTGCCGAGGTCCTCCTCGGGCACGCCGTAGACCTCCGCCCTCTTGGCGCCCCAGCCGCCGGAGAAGATCCCCGACCCGCGCACCACACCGTCGGGGTTGATCCCGTTGACCCGGATTCCGTGCTCGCCGAGCTCGGCGGCGAGCAGGCGTACCTGATGGGCCTGGTCCGCTTTCGTGGCGGAGTACGCGATGTTGTTGGGACCAGCGAACACCGAGTTCTTGCTCGAGATATAGACCACGTCACCGCCGAGCCCCTGCTCGATGAGCGCCTTCGCAGCGACGCGGGAGACCAGGAACGAGCCCTTGGCCATCACGTTGTGCTGCAGGTCCCAGTCGGCGACCGTCGTCTCCAGTAACGGTTTCGACAACGACAGCCCGGCGTTGTTGACCACCAGGTCGATCCCGCCGAACGCGAGGAGCGTCGCGTCGACTGCGGCCTGGACGGCATCCTCGTCGGAGACGTCAGCGGCGATCCCGACGGCAACATCGGCACCGCGGTTCCCAGCGATCTCGGCCGCCGCGGCCTCGGCCTTGCCGAGGTCGAGGTCCGCGATGACCACGCAAGCCCCCTCGGCGGCCAGCCGGGTCGCGATCGCCTTGCCGATCCCCGAGGCGGCACCGGTCACCAGCGCGATCCGGGTGGCCAGCGGCTTCGGCTTCGACATCCGCTGCAGCTTGGCCTCTTCCAGGGCCCAGTACTCGATACGGAACTTTTCGGCCTCGTCGATCGGCGCATACGTCGACAGCGCCTCCGCTCCACGCATCACGTTGATGGCGTTGACATAGAACTCGCCCGCCACGCGAGCGGTCTGCTTGTCCTTGCCATAAGAGAACATCCCGACCCCAGGGACCAGCACGATCAGCGGGTCGGCGCCACGGATCGCCGGAGATTCAGGAGTGGCGTTCCGGTCGTAGTAGGCTTGGTAGTCAGACCGGTATGTCTCGTGCAACTCCCGCAGCCGCGACACGCACGCCTCGACCGGGGCGTCAGATGGCAGGTCGAGCACCAACGGGGTGACCTTGGTGCGCAGGAAGTGGTCCGGGCAGGACGTGCCCAGGGCGGCCAGCCGCGGATGCTCGGTCGAGGCGAGGAAGTCGAGGACGACGTCGGAGTCGGTGAAGTGACCGACCGTGGCCTTGTCCTGCGATGCGATCGACCGCAGGGTCGCGGCGAGGGCGGCGGCTTTGGCCCGCCGCTGGTCCGCAGGCAGAGTCCCGTACCCGTCGAGGGCCGGGCCGAATGGTTCGGCCTTGCCGTGCTCGGCGATGAAGGCGGCGGCAGTGTCGATGATCCACAGCGAGCGGGTCTCGGCCTCCTGCGAGGTGTCTCCCCACGCGGTGATCCCGTGGCCGCCGAGGATGCACCCGACCGCGTGCGGGTTGTCCGCCTTGATGGCGGCGATGTCGAGCCCGAGCTGGAACCCAGGTCGGCGCCAGGGCACCCAGACGACCTTGCCGCCGAAGATCTCCTTGGTCAGCGCCTCCCCCTCTGCGGCGGTCGCGATGGCGATCCCCGAGTCCGGGTGCAGATGGTCGACGTGGCCGGCGTCGACCAGCCCATGCATCGCCGTGTCGATCGACGGGGCCGCGCCGCCATTGCCGTGCAGGCAGTAGTCGAACGCCGCGACCATCTCGTCCTCACGGTCCACGCCAGGGTAGACATCGACCAGAGCACGCAGCCGGTCCAGCCGCAGCACCGCGAGACCGGACTCGGTCAACGTCCCCAAGTCACCGCCAGAACCCTTGACCCACAACAACTCCACCGGCTCACCGGTGACCGGGTCGCTCTCGCTGCGCTTGGCGGAGGTGTTCCCTCCGGCGTAGTTGGTGTTCTTCGGGTCGGCGCCGAGCCGGTTCGAACGAGCGATCAGGTCGGCTGCAGCCGGGTTGGCCATGAGTGTTCCTTGAGGTGACGGAGGGTGCCCTGGGATGTCGTTCGGGCCGGTGAGTGGCAGTGCGCGGTCGTGTCTCAACGGGGGGCGTGGGTGCCGAGGGTCAGGCACCCCAGCCGGCCTGGTGGCCGCCAACCCGTTCCGCTTCGATCTGGGCCTGATAGCCCGACTCCCGGTATGCGGCGTACGGGTCCGCCGGGACCCCGCGCTCGATACGCCAGTCGGCGAGCAGGGGCCGGACGTCGGTGTAGAACGCGTCCATGACCACCTCGTTCGCGCCGAGCACGTCCTCGGCCTGCTGCGCAGCGAGGAGAGCCTCGCAGTCCACGAGCAGCGCTCTGGCGGTCATCTCCTGGACGTTGAGCACGGACCGGATCTGGCCGGGGATCTTGGCCTCGACGTTGTGGCACTGGTCGAGCATGAAGCTGACCGGTGAGCCCGGGTCGAGGCCGCCGCCGCGGACGACCTCGACGAGGATCCGGAACAGCTGGAACGGGTCCGCCGCGCCGACGATGAGGTCGTCGTCGGCGTAGAACCGCGAGTTGAAGTCGAACGACCCGAGCCGGCCCAGGCGCAGCAGCTGCGCCACAATGAACTCGATGTTCGTGCCCGGCGCGTGGTGGCCGGTGTCGAGGCAGACCATCGCCCGCTCCCCCAGCGCGCTGACCTGGACGTACGAGGTGCCCCAGTCCGGAACGTCGGTGTGGTAAAACGCGGGCTCGAAGAACTTGTACTCCAACACCAGCCGTTGGTCCTCGGCGAGCCGTTCGTAGATCGCAGCGAGGCACTCGGCGAGCCGGTCCTGACGACCGCGGATATCACCTTGGCCCGGGTAGTTCGTGCCGTCGGCGAGCCAGATCTTCAGGTCCCGGGACCCGGTCTGGTTCATGATCTCGATGCATTCGATGTGGTGGTCGATGGCCTTACCGCGGACCGCGGCGTCGAGGTGGGTGAGGCTGCCGAACTTGTACAGGTCGTCCTGGAAGGTGTTCGAGTTGACCGTGCCCAGGGCCACGTCATGGTCGGCGGCGAACCGGCGCAAGGCGGCGTAGTCGTCGACCTTGTCCCAGGGGATGTGCAGCGCCACGGTGGGCGCGAGGCCGGTGAAGCGGTGGACCTGCGCTGCGTCGGCGATCTTCTCCTGCACCGTTCGAGGGGTGCCCGGGGTGCCGAACACCTTGAACCGGGTGCCGGAATTCCCGAACGCCCAGGACGGCAACTCGATGGCCTGCCCGGCTAGCTGGTCTTTGATGGACGCGAAAGTCGTCATCGCTTGTCGCTCCTGTGGTCTCGGCCGGCCGGTTCGGAGATGCCGAACCAAAGCGCTACTGATCCCCGTGAAGGGGTTCCTGTGCCTGTTAGGCCCAGAACAACGCCTGGCCGGGTGTCCCGTCCCAACCCACGGCCTGGTCACTGATTGAAACGGTACGTAATGCACCGCCAGCACTGTACTCAGGGCATATACAGGCCCGCAACCCCCGGCTGCCAGCGGACTATCGCCCGCTTGCCGTCGACGTATCGAGATCTGTACAGTCTGCTGGAGCCTCGAGAGTGAATGCTTTCAGACCGCTCTTGCGTCGACCACTGAGAAAGTGAACCCATGAACCTGCCCTGGACCGCCGCGCTCATCGCCCCCGACGAGGAGTTCCACGGCGCCCCACTAACGCGGACAGAGTTCGCCTTGGACCGCGGGCACGGAGACGTCACGGACGCAGTCCTGCGGGTCACCGCACACGGGGTGTTCGAGGCCTACCTCAACGGCTCCCCCGTGGCCGATGACCTCCTTAGCCCGGGATGGAGCAGCTACGAGTGGCGACTTCGCTACCGCAGCTACGACGTGACCTCGATGCTGACCGGCCGAGCGAGCAGCGTGCTCGGTGTCGCACTGGGCAACGGGTGGTTCCGTGGCCGGCTCACCTGGAGCGGCAAACGAGCGTTCTACGGGCATGAGCTGGCGGCGATCGCCCAGCTCGAGGTCACCTTCACCGATGGCCACCAGCAGAGCATTGTCACGGACGAGTCCTGGACAGCAGGCCCCTCTGCGGTCACCGAGAACGACATCTATGACGGGCAGAGCATCGACGGGCGCCTCTGGTCCGACGACTGGCTGCAGCCCGGGTTCACCAGTCCATCGTGGACCGGCGTACATTCGGTCGACCTCGACACACGGATCTTGACCCCGGACATCGGGCCGCCTGTGCGCCGCCAGGGCGAGCTCACCCCAGTCAGGATCTGGGCCTCCCCGGCGGGCAAGGCCCTGGTCGACTTCGGCCAGAACATCGTGGGCTGGGTCCGGGTCCAGGTGGCCGGCACGTCCGGGGACACGGTCACGATGCGGCACGCCGAGGTTCTTGAGAACGACGAGCTCGGGGTGCGACCCCTGCGGTCCGCCAAGGCCACCGACCGGTTCACTCTCAGCGGCGCGGAGGACGTCTTCGAACCGACGTTCACCTTCCACGGTTTCCAGTACGTGCAGGTCGACGGCTGGCCCGGAGGCATCGAGGCGCTTCAACAGCATCCAGAGTCGCTCACGGCGGTAGTCGTTTCCAGCGACCTGCGACGGATCGGCACCTTCGAATGCTCCGACGACCTCCTCAACCAGCTGCACCGCAACGTGGTCTGGGGCGCGCGGGGCAACTTCCTCGGCGTGCCGACAGACTGCCCACAGCGCGACGAGCGGCTGGGTTGGACCGGTGACCTGGCCGCCTTTGCCCCCTCCGCGGCCTACCTCTTCGACGTCGCGGACTTCCTGGGCGAATGGCTGCGCGATCTCGCGGCGGAGCAACACGCCGCGGACGGCGTCGTCCCGTTCGTCGTCCCCGACGTTCTGAAGTACGTGACGATGCCCGAGACGGCCCACCTTCCCAAACCTGACAGCACCGCGGTCTGGAGCGACGCGGCAGTCTGGGTGCCCTGGGCCCTCTGGCAGGCCTACGGAGAGACCGCCGTCCTGGCCGAACAGTTCGAGTCGATGACCGCCCACGTCCGTCGGGTCGAGACGCTGCTGTCTCCCACCGGCCTGTGGGACACCGGATTCCAGTTCGGCGACTGGCTCGACCCCACCGCACCCCCGGACAACGCGAGCCAAGCCAAGGCCGACAGCGGCGTCGTCGCCACCGCCAGCCTCTACCGCAGCGCCCGGATGGTGGCCGACACCGCCCGGGTCCTCGGCCGCGACGACGAGGCCCTTGAGTTCGACGCCCTCGCGGACCAGACCCGAGACCGGTTCACCGAGCACTACGTCGACGGCGACGGTCTCATCCTCAGCGACGCCCCGACCGTCTACGCCTTGGCCATCGTCTTCGGGCTGCTCGACGAGCACACCGAGCAGCTGGCGGGCAAACGTCTTGCGCAGCTCGTCGCTGGCGGCGGCTACCACATCCAGACCGGCTTCGCCGGCACCCCGTTCATCTGCGACGGCCTGACCCGCACCGGCCACCTCGACGACGCGTACCAGCTCCTGCTGCAACGCGAATGCCCGTCCTGGCTCTACCCCGTCACGATGGGCGCGACCACCGTCTGGGAACGATGGGACTCGATGCTGCCCGACGGCACCATCAACCCCGGAGAGATGACCAGCTTCAACCACTACGCCCTCGGCGCTGTCGCCGACTGGATGCACCGCACCATCGGCGGGATCGCCCCTCTCAAGCCTGGGTACAGCAAGATCCTCGTCGCGCCCCAACCGGGGGGCGGAATCACCTGGGCGAAGTCCTCCCTCCAAACGCGCCACGGCCCTGTGCAGGTGTCCTGGACCTGCCCGGACGGGCACCCCGACGGGCTGGACATTGACCTCGACCTCCCCGACGGCGTTACCGCTGTCGTTCACCGGCCCGGGGCCGCGCCCCTCGAGATCGGCAGCGGACAACACTCGTTCACCGGGAAGACAACAACTGGAATGATCGAAGTGGCGATCAACTCCGTCCAATAAGCAATTCACTGAACCGTAACGTTGAGGCCCCGCTAACGATCTTGAAGCCACGCACCGGGCTTGCGCGCTACGGCGCAAAAGACCCGAGATACTTGTATCGGTTCACGTCGCCATCGCCGTCGCGCGACGGCGGCGTGGGAAACCCCTTGACGCGGCCCTCCCAGAACGGCAATTTGCCACACACACAGGAGAGCCACCCGTCTGCGCCACCAACAATCGACGTATTTCCTGTTTAGACGCGCTGAGCGCTCCGTAGCTGCGCTTGGCTCGACCGGCGAACCACCAGCTCGGGACGGAACGACACCTGCTGGTGCTCATGCGGCGTGTCGCCGTCAATCGCGTCAATCTCATCGAACAACAACTCCGCTGCCCGCCGCCCCAAGGTGCGCCGCGGTTGCCGGATCGAAGATAACGGGACCGCTGCTGCGGAAGCAAACTCGATGTCGTCATATCCGATGATTGCCACGTCCTCGGGGACATGGAGCCCCGCTGTGACGAAGCCCTGGAGCAAGCCAATGGCTAAGAGATCGTTCGCGGCGAACGCCGCGGTCGGACGCTCGGCGAGAGGAAGCAGCGCCATCTGCTCCGCGGCCTTGACCCCTGAATGCACGTCAAGTTGGGAAGTCGAGACGACTATCAGGTCAACGGTCCCGTCCTGGCGGGAGCTGGCCAGCTCTGCGCCCAACCGCCGGTCCCGAACTTGCTGCAATTTGCCTGGGCCCCCTACCAAGGCAATCGTCCGATGACCCTGGGCAATCAGGTGGTCCACGGCCATCCTGCCGCCCTCAACGTCATCGACGGAAACCGAGCAGAAGTCCGACGAGTCGCCAGCACGGTCCAGCATCACTACGGGAATCCCGCGACCGCGCATCTCGCGCATGGACTCCTCCAAGCCCCAGATTGGCGCCACAAGAACCCCGCGCACCCGCTGCTGGGTAAACAGCAACAACTGCGACTTCTCGCGGTGAGAGTCGTGAGCGCTGTTGCCCACCTGAACGGTAAAGCCACGCTCGAGTACGGCATCCTCCGCCCCCGATACGACATCTGTGAAGAAGGGGTTGCCAATGTCCATCACAACCATGCCGATGGATCTACTCTTACCCGCTCTTAGCTGGCGGGCAGGCTCGCTCGGGATCCAGCCCAGTTTCGCGATCGCAATCTCAACCCGTTCCCGAGTCGGGTTCGAGACGAGGTTGGGCGAGTTCAGCACGTTCGACACGGTCCCGATCGACACGCCCGCCAAGGCCGCCACATCCTTGGCGCTGACTGAGGCCTTGCGAACTGCCATACGACTCCGCTCCCGAGGCTGTACCGGCTTGGACAGAGTTTGCGCACCTTCTGGCCGGTGGCCAACTGCGGGCGCTGAAACGATACTAGCCGAGCCCGTCGATGAGCGTCCGACGAGGATGGTCCCCGACAGCGCCCGACAGCGCCGGCAGCGGGGAGGACAGGACGCGGAAGCGACAGCGCGCCCGATCGGCAGCCCGGACAAGCCACGGACCATCCATCGTCGCCCGGCTCGGTCTGTTCCGCCGCATCGTCCAGGACTGAGGCGGAATCCGCGCCCTCAGGTGCCTCTGGAGAACCAGCGAAAGTCCCGAGCAGGTCGCTCACGAGTTGTAGGTCGCGTCGCCGGACCAAGGTCATAGACATCTGCATCGGGTCGAATTGAGGAATAGTCAAGACCTGTGGATTGGCGTGTCACGCGACTTGCTGATCACCTCTTGATTCCTGGCTCGTGTCGTCGGGTCGTTCGACGAGGATGCCCTTGTCGAAGACCGCACCGGCGCGGACCAGCGCGACGAGGTGGGGTGCGTTCACGGCACGCCACCGGGCCTGTGCGGACTCGATGAGCTTGAAGGCCATCGCCACCCCGGCCGCCCTGGAGCCGGGGCCTTTGGTGACCCGCTGTCGGAGCCGGACGGTGGCGAAGGTGGACTCGATCGGGTTGGTGGTGCGCAGGTGGACCCAGTGCTCGGCGGGATAGTCGTAGAAGGCGAGGAGCACGTCGAGGTCGTCGGTGATCTTCGCGGCCGCCTTGGGCCACTTGGTGCCGTAGTCGGCGGCGAACGCCTTCGCCGCAGCCTCGGCGTGCTCACGGTCTTCGGCGTTCCAGATCTCGGCCAGCGCGGCCTTGGCGCCCGGTTGGGCGGGCTTGGGCAGGCAGTTGAGCACGTTGGCGATCTTGTGGGGCTGTAAAGAATCAAGTGGCGCGTGTTGGCGGCTTTGCGCTGCGCGTCACCTTCAGGATGGCCGCTGCGTCGGGGT
>JAABUN010006154.1_pt1 | contig 14091 bp, 15 predicted proteins | sample 5559311 | NCBI WGS metagenome assembly JAABUN01 (sample SAMN10711877, study PRJNA513370) | rock metagenome | isolation source: Antarctica rocks | place: Antarctica: Victoria Land, Siegfried Peak sud | reverse complement strand
GCGGTGGCCGCCAGCACTTCGTGCACTCCAAGGTGATGGCGTGGGTCGCGGCGGACCGGGCGGTCAAGACGGTCGAGCGCACGACGCTGGAGGGTCCAATCGACCGCTGGCGAGCCCTGCGCCACACGATCCACGAGGCGGTCTGCGAGAAGGGCTACGACGCGGAGCGCAACACCTTCACCCAGTACTACGGATCCAGCGGCCTGGACGCCTCGCTGCTGCTCATCCCGCAGATGGGGTTCCTGCCGGCGAAGGACCCCCGGGTCGTCGGGACCGTCGAGGCGATCCAGCGCGAGCTGTGCGCGGACGGGTTCGTTCTGCGCTACGACACCAGCGGGAACGTCGACGGGCTGCCCGGCCGCGAAGGAGCATTCCTCGCCTGCACGTTCTGGCTGGCCGACGACCTGCACATGATCGGCCGCACCGACGAGGCCCGGGAGCTGCTGGAGCGGCTGCTGGAACTGCGCAACGACGTCGGCCTGCTCGCCGAGGAGTACGACCCCGTGGACCGGCGGCTGTTGGGCAACGTGCCGCAGGCGTTCAGCCACGTGCCGCTCGTCAACACCGCGCGCAACCTGTCCCGGACCGGGAAGCGTCGTGGGCGACTGCACCGGCACGACCCGCCGCCCGTGGGCGGCGCCGGCACCGCCCCGGTGCCGGAGGCAACCGTGGGAGGTCGATAGGCGTCTGCACTGTAGGAGGTCGCGGCACCGGCCGATGTAGCGGGCGCCGACCTCGCAGAGGAGACGCCCGTGGCCCGCCCCAGCCGACCCGTGATCGCCGTCGCAGCCGCGGCAATGGTCGCCGTTGTCGCGGTCCCGGCCGGAGCCGGTTACGCCGCCCTGCGATCCGGCCGGACCGCGGCGGGTGTGCTTCCCCACGGCACCATGGTGGGCGGGGTGGACGTCGCCGGCCTGGACCGGTCCGCAGCACTGGCCGCCGTACGCCGGGTGGTGGAACGGGACTTCGACCGGGTGGCCACCCTGCGGGTCGGCACCCGCAGTTATCCGACCACCCTGCGATCACTGGGCGCGGGCGATGACGTGGAGGCGGCGGTCGACGCCGCGTTGCGACAGAGCACGGCCGGCTCGGCGGCCAGCGGGCTACTGGACCGGTTGACGCACCGGACGAAGGCGGTATCGGTGACGGTTCGGGTGCGCGGCCCGCAACCGGGGAGCGTGCAGACCCTGGTGGCCCGGGTGGTCCGGGAAGCAGCCGTCGACCCGGTGAGTGCGTCGGTGCGGCTTCGTGCCGGGTGGCTGCGCTTCACCCCCGCCGTGAACGGCCGGCGGCTGGATCCCGTCGTGGTGACCGCAGCGCTCAGCGCCGCCCTGCGCGAGGGAGGGCCGCGGGCGATCGCGCCGGACGTGGTCCCGCCGAAGGTCGGGAACGCGGCCACGGACACCGTCGTGCTGGTGCGAACCGGCGAGAACCGCCTCGTCGTCTACGAGCGGCACCGGATCGTCCGGGTCTTCAGCGTGGCGACCGGGTCGCCGGACTTCCCCACCCCGACCGGCCGCTTCTCCATCGCGGTCAAGCGTTACCTGCCGACCTGGATCAACCCGCACCCGGACGAGGGCTGGGGCAAGCTCGAGCCGGCGTCGATCCCCCCGGGGCCGAACAACCCGCTCGGGACCCGCGCGATGAACCTCGACGCTCCGAGCATCCGCATCCACGGCACCCCGGCGGCCGCATCGGTCGGCTACTCGGCCAGTCACGGCTGTATCCGGATGCGGATGGCCGACGTGGAGGCCCTTTATCCGATGCTGCCCACCGGCACCTCGGTCTTCGTCACCTCGGCCGGCCCGCCCAAGCTGCCGCCACCCGGCGCGGGCGTCTCGGTGGCCAGCCTGGCCGAGGGCGGCTGAAGTCGGCGAGCATGCCGGTGTCCAGCGCATCAGCTACGAGAGGTGCAACCGGCCAGGTCGATCACCAGCGGAGGCGGTGCGCCGGTCCGACCCGCCACCCGGTAGTCCACCGCAATTCGAACGGATGTAGTTCCCGCGGGACAGACCTGCGGGGTCAGCGGCACGGAGACGGCCCGGCCGGGAGGGACCTCCCTCGGCAGCCCGGCCGCCACCAACACCAGATCGGCCGAGGGTCCCACCGACCGGATGGCCAGCACCGTCGCCGTAGGCAGCCCGCGCAGACCGAGGAGGGTCAGCTGCAAGCGGTTGCCGATCAAGGGGACCGCATCCTCGCGCACGAGGAACGGTGGAGCTATCCCCCGATGCAGCGGCTGGGCGAAACAGCCGAACGGGTTGGACAGTAGCCACGAACCCAGCCAGCCGCGGCCACCCTCCAGTAGTTCTGCGGTCAGTGCCGTGGGCACCGGGTGGCCGGCTAGGTCCACGACGGCCACCGGTGCAGGCCAGCCGGCGACGCCGGCGAACGCACACTCGCCCTGGTAACCCGCCACCTCGTAGGACAGCGTCACGGTCGCCGAGGCTCCGGCCGGGAGGCGGAACTGAGTGAGCGGCTCTTGGGGCCTTCCGGGTCCACACCAGGTACCGCCGAGACGGACCGCAGCACGGCTCCCGGTACGGGAGCCTCCCGCAGCGTCAGCAGCACCGGCGCCCGGCCGGCGTTGAGCACCGACATCGAAAGGTCCAGCTGGGACTTGCCGCCCGCACTCGAACTGGAGCCGCCGCCACCCGGGGTGACCTGCAGGACCGCCGGTCCGTGCGCTTCCGTCAGCGGGTGCTGTCCGGGGCACAGCATGCGGACGGCGGCCTGCTGCCAGGGGCGGCCGGACAGCTGTACCGGAGCCACCGGGAGCGGCCCCGCGGCAACCGGGAGCAGTGCCCACGGCCCGTCGACGAACACCTGGTCGCAACGCTCCACTCGGAACCGGGCGGTGACTGTCAGGGTCCCCCCGGCCGGCACGGTCTGACCGTGCAGGTTGTCGGCAATCACCCGGACACCGCCGCTGGGGCTACCAACCCCCGTCAGCTGCACAGGCTCGGCGTTCGGGTTCAGCAGCCCAATCCGTACGAAGAGGGTTCGCCGACTCCGATCCACCCGGACGTCGAGCGGCCCCACCCGCTCCAGCGGAATCGCCGGCGGGTCGGCACACCAGCCACTGACCGACCCGCTGTCGCCGTACGCCGTGGACACGACGTCGGTGTGCGTGTCACCACGGTCAGCGCGAATCACAGCACGCAGGGCCGACAGGGTCGCCGGCGCGTCGGCGCAGTCCAACAAGGCGGAGGCGCTGGCCAGGGTCGCCCGGCCGCCGGCCGGGATCGTCGCCGGGGGCAGCATCACCTCCGGCCCGAACGGAGTGGGGGCTCCGGTAAGCGTTGTCAAGTCCTCCGAGCGCAGCGCCGTCCGGCCGGGATCGACACTGCCCAGGGAAAGCACCGTTGCGGCGCGGCGCCCGGTGTTGCAGGCGAGGACCCGGACAACCGCGACCCTGGTGCTGACGCCCGACACCTGCGGCGCAGCCCAGGCCAGCCCGTCCGGCCCAGCGCGGCCGCAGTGGTCGGGGTCCGACACCGGGGCCGGATCGGTCGAGTGCTGGACCGGGGCGGGCGTGGCTGGCGGCCGGTGGCGCAGGTGCGGGACGGCCAGCCAACCGACGGCTGCCACCATGACCGCGCAAGCAGCGACCAGCCGCAGCCAGCGTGGCAATGGTGCCCGTGGCTCCCGCTCGGAGCCGAGTACGTCGGGGCCCTCGTGCACGAGACGATCGTCGCAGGCCCATACCTCGAGCGGCACAAGACTTCCTCAACCGCCTCGAAGAAGGGTGAGCTAATGCGGCGGTGGGCCCGCTCTCCCTGGCGCGGGCGATCCGCTCGCGGTGGACAAGCCGGTGACCAGCGCCGGCAGCACGTCCCCGATCGGCTCGCGCAGCACCGCTCCCCCGCTTGCGCGAGCCGCCTCGTCGTACGGCGTGGGAGCCGCGTTGACGACGACCAGCCGCGCTCCGGCGGCCACGGCGACTCCGCACAGTCCAGCCACGGGCGCCACGGTGAGTGAGGTGCCGACGGCGAGGAACAGGTCGCAACCGGCGGCGGCCCGGCGGGCCCGCTCGATCACCGCCGGCACCAGGGGCTGACCGAAGGAGATCGTCGCCGACTTCAGGATGCCGCCGCAGGCCCGGCACGGGGGGTCCGGCTCCGCCGCGCAGACCCGCGACAGCTCCTCTGCCATCGACGTACGCCGGCCGCAGTCGAGGCATTCGACCTGCCAGATGGTTCCGTGCAGCTCCACCACGACATCCGGCGACGAACCGGCGCGCTGGTGCAGCTCGTCGATGTTCTGGGTCAGCAGCGCGACCAACCGGCCGGAGCGCGTCAGCTCGACCAGTGCCCGGTGCCCAGCGTTGGGCTCGGCGGTCCAGGCGGCGTGCGCGCGGCGACCGGCCCAGGCCCGCCGGCGTACCTCGGGGTCGGCGACGTAGGCGGCCAGGCTGACCAGCCGCTGCGCCGACGGGTCGATGGTCCAGACGCCCTGCGGGCCCCGGTAGTCCGGGATGCCGGAGTCGGTGGAGATTCCGGCGCCGGTGAGGACGGTGACCCGCTGCGCCAGCCGGAGCCAGCCGGCGGCCCGCTCGAGGTCGCCGCCGGCGTGCTCTTCGCTCACCTGCCGACGGTACGGCCCGGCCCCCGCGGCCCACCAGCCGGGACTACGCCGTACGCCGGTCCTCTATCCGCCAGCCCACGGCGACACCGGCCGCGACCAGCGCCGCCAGCGCCGATCCGGCCCGGCGCGCCAGCCGGGCCCTGGCCTGCCTGCGCGTCATGAACCTCTCCTCGGGGCACCGGCGACAGCCGACCTCGCCAGCAGAGCAGGCGGGCACGACCAGCGGCGGAGATCGACATGGCGGGAAGTCGGATCACCGATGAACATTGCTTCGGCACCTCGCCGGCGCTCCTCAAGCCGGCCGGGCAGGATGGGCGTCATGGACCTCGGCCTGACCGACCGCGTGTACATCGTCACCGGTGGCAGCCGAGGTCTCGGCCGGGCCGCGGCGGAGGCGCTCGTCGCCGACGGCGCCCGGGTCGTGATCTCGGCTCGGGACGCCTCGGCGGTCCGGGCGGCGGCGGCCGAGCTGGGAGCGGGTGCGGTCGGCGTACCGGCCGACAACGCCGACCCCGGTACGCCGGGCCGACTGGTCGCCGCCGCCAGGGACGCATTCGGCCGGCTGGACGGGGCGCTGGTCAGTGTCGGCGGACCGGCGCCCGGACCGGTGACCGAGATCTCGGACGAGCAGTGGACGGCGGCCTTCGCCACTGTGTTCCTCGGCGCGGTCCGGCTGGCCCGCGAGGTCGTGACCGGGCTGGAGCCGGGCGGATCGATCGTCTTCGTTCTCTCGACGTCGGTGCGCAGCCCGATCCCAGGCCTGGCGGTGTCCAACGGCCTGCGCCCCGGGCTTGCGATGGTGGCGAAGACGCTCGCCGACGAGGTGGGCCCCCGCGGCATCCGGGTCAACGGCCTGCTGCCGGGCCGGGTCGGCACCGATCGGGTGGCCGAGCTCGACGCGCTGACCGGTGATCCCGGGGGCAGCAGGGCGCGCGCCGAGGCCACCATCCCGCTTCGACGCTACGGCGAGCCCGCCGAGTTCGGTCGGGTCGCGGCCTTCTTGCTCTCACCCGCGGCCTCGTTTCTGTCGGGGGTCATGCTGCCGGTCGACGGCGGCGCGCTGCGGACCGTCTGAAGTGGGAAGCTGCCGGCATGACGACTCCTGAGCCCGGCCCGGGCAGCACTCCAGAGCTCGGCGACTCCACCGACGTCGAGCTCGGCGCCGGTCCGGTCGAGGCGCCGGCCGAGCGGCCGGCGACCTCCGACCCGGACCAGATGGTCGACACGCCCGACGAACTCGGCGGCACCGGAGGGCCTGACCCCGGCGGCGCCGGCTGATCCCGCCGCGCTCAGGCCGGCGCCCGCTCGAAGACCAGCTCCTCGCCGTCGCGCTCATCCCACTGGGTGCCGACCTCGGTGAACCCGAGGTCACGGACGAGGCTCAACGACGCCACGTTCGCCGGGCCGACCGAGGCCCGGAAACGGCGTACGCCGGGCTGCGCCGCTGCCCAGGCCAACGCCGCGGTGACCGCCTCTCGGGCGTAGCCCCGGCGTCGATGCCCGGGTAGGACCGAGTAGCCGATCTCCACCATGCCGTCCGCGTCCGGCGGCGCGTGGAAGCCGATACGCCCCACCATCACCGGTGCCGGATCGCGGCGGACCAACGCACGGAGCAGCCACGGCAGCTCGCCGGCGTCGGCCCGAAGCTGGTCCCGACGCAGCGCTAGTACGAACTCGTCGCCCGGCGTGGGCCAATCGGCCGGCAGCGGAAAGCCCGCCAGCCGCTGCGCCGCCGGCCGGTCGCCCGATACCAGGGCCTCGAGCAGCGGCAGTGGCAGCGGCACGAGATCCAGCTGGGCGGTGACGATCCGGCCGTCAGGCAGGGGTCGGCTCCAGCGGGCGGCCGCGCCCCGTCGGTTCCTGGCGCTCGAACTGGGTGCGGTAGAGCTCGGCGTAGAGCCCACCGGCGGCGAGCAGGTCGTCGTGCCGCCCGCGTTCGACGATCCGGCCGTCGTCGACCACGAGGATCTGGTCCGCCTCACGGATTGTCGAGAGGCGGTGGGCGATCACCAGCGAGGTGCGGCCCGCCAGCGCGGAGGCCAGTGCGCGCTGCACCGCGACCTCTGACTCGGAGTCCAGGTGGGCGGTCGCCTCGTCCAGTACGACGATCCGCGGCGCCTTGAGCAGAAGCCGGGCGATCGCCAGCCGCTGCTTCTCCCCTCCGGAAAGCCGATAGCCCCGGTCGCCGACCACGGTGTCCAGACCGTCCGGCAACGATGCGATGAGCTCCCAGATCTGCGCCGCCCGGCAGGCCTGCGCCAGCTCCTCCTCGGTGGCGCCTGGCCGGGCGTAGAGCAGGTTCGACCGGATCGTCTCGTGGAACATGTGCGCGTCCTGGGTGACGACCCCGATCGCGTCCCGCAGCGAGTCCAGCGTGAGGTCGCGGACGTCCTGGTCCGCGATCCGGACGGAACCGGAGGTCACGTCGTACAGGCGGGAGGCCAGCGCGGTCATGGTGGTCTTGCCGGCCCCGGAGGGACCGACCAGTGCCACCAGCTGACCGGCCTCGGCCCGGAACGACACGTCGTGCAGCACCTCGGCGGACGGGGCGTTGTCCAGCACCGCGACCGATTCCAGCGAGGCCAGCGATACCTCCTCCGCGGTCGGGTAGCGGAAGGACACCCGGTCGAACTCCACCGCGGCCGGCGCGCCGCGCGGCAGCGGTACGGCGTCCGGCCGCTCGTCGATCATGGGTGGCAGATCGAGCACCTCGAAGACCCGCTCGAAGCTGACCAACGCGGTCATCACGTCCACCCGGACGTTGGACAACGCGGTGAGTGGACCGTAGAGCCGGCCCAGCAGGGCCGCCAGGGCGATCAGGGTGCCCAGCTCAAGCTCCCGGTTCGCGGCGAGTACGCCGCCCACGCCGTACACCAAGGCGGTTGCCATCGAGGCCACCAGGGTGAGGGCCACGAAGAAGATCCGGCTGTACATGGCCGAGACCACACCGATGTCGCGGACCCGCGCCGCGTTGTCCGAGAATGCCTTCGACTCCTCGGGCAGCCGCCCGAAGAGCTTGACCAGCAGCGCGCCGGAGACGTTGAAGCGCTCGGTCATCGTCGTGGACATCCCGGCGTTGAGCTGCATCGACTCCCGCGTGATCGCCTGCAGCCGGGCGCCGACCAGTCGGGCCGGGATGATGAAGACCGGCAGCAGCACCAGCGAGATCGCGGTGATCTGCCAGGACAGGTAGAACATGGTGCCGGCGACGAGCACCAGGCTGATGACGTTGGAGACGACGCCGGACAGCGTCGAGGTGAACGCCTGCTGGGCACCGATCACATCGGTGTTCAGGCGGCTGATGAGCGCCCCCGTCTGGGTGCGGGTGAAGAACGCGATCGGCATCCGCTGCACGTGCGCGAACACCCGGGTCCGCAGGTCGTAGATCAGCCCTTCGCCGATGCGCGAGGAGTACCAGCGCTGCGCCAGTGACAGGACGGCGTCGACGACCGCCAGCCCGGCCACCGCGAACGCGATCTTGGTGACGACGTCCGGCCGGCGGGGGACGACGCCCTTGTCGATGATCGTCTTGAACAGCAGCGGGGTGGCCACCACGATGAGCGCGTCCAACACGACCAGCACCAGAAAGACCGTCAGCTCACGCTTGTACGGCGCCGCGAAACGCACGATCCGGCGTACCGTCCCCGGCGCGAGCTTCTGGTTCTTGACGTCCTGTTCTCGGCTGAACGAGCGCAGGGTCTGCCAGTTGGCGTGGGTCGACAAGCTCTTCGGTTTCCCCTTCCGGCGATCAGAAGGCGGATATTCCGGTGAGCGCCCGTCCGATCAACAGCTTCTGAATCTGGCTGGTTCCTTCGTACAGCGTCGTAACGCGCGCGTCCCGCAGGTACTTCCCGGCGGCGTACTCATCGATGTAGCCGTAGCCACCGTGTGCCTGGACGCAGTTGTTGGCGACCCGGACCGAGGCCTCGGAGGCGAAGTACTTCGCCTTGCTGGCCGCCAGCGTGTAGGACAGCCCGCGCGCCTTGGCGTCGGCCGCGGCCCAGGTGAGCAGCCGGGCGCAGTCAACGTCGACCGCCCCGTCCGCGATCATCTCCTGGACCAGTTGATGAGCAGCGATCTTCTTGCCGAACTGCTCCCGCTGGGTCGTATAGGTCACCATCGTGTCCAGCGCGGCCTGCGCCAAGCCGGTGCAGGAAGCCGCCAGCGAGAGCCGGCCGTCGTCCAGCGCTGAGAGCGCCACCTTGATCCCGGTGCCCTCCTCGCCGCCGAGCAACGCGTCGGCGTCCAGCACGACGTCGTCGAGGACCAGTTCGGCGGTGTCACATGAGCGCAGGCCGAGCTTGCCGTGCACCGGTACGGCAGCGAACCCCGCGGTGTCGGTCGGCACCAGAAAGGCGCTCACCCCGCGGGCGCCCGGCCCGCCGGTGCGCGCCATCACCAGGGCGACCCCGGCGATGGTGCCGTTGGTGATGAAGACCTTGCGGCCGTTGAGCCGGTATCCGCCCCCTGGCAGCCGCTCCGCGGTGGCGGCCAGGTCGGCCGGGTTACTGCCGTAGTCCGGCTCGGTCAGCCCGAAGCAGCCGAGGACCTCTCCGGTCGCCATCCTGGGCAGCCAGGTCGCCCGCTGCTCCGGCGTCCCCCAGCGCTCGATCGAGCCGGCCACCAGGGCGAGGTGGACGGAGACGATCGAGCGGACGTTGGCGTCGCCGCGGCCGAGCTCCTCGATGACCAGGGCGTACGACAGCGGGTCGGCACCGCCGCCGCCGTACTCCTCGGCGATGGTCAGACCGATGAACCCGGTCTCCCGCAGGCCGGCCAGCGCCTCCGCGGGGAAGCGCTCCTCCCGGTCGTTCGCCAGCGCCGGTGGGATCACGACCGCCTCGACCCAGCTCCGGATCGACTTGCGGACGGCTTCCTGGTCGGGGGTCAGCGACAGATCCATGACAGCTCCTCGGCGGGCTGCGCGGCGGCCGAGCGGCTGCTCCGGTGCCGGGCCGGCCGACGGCCGCGCCGGAGGGCGGGGATGTCGACTATGCCCGGCAGGTTACTGCTTGGCCTTGCCGCGGGTCGCGCCACCGCGGCCCCGCAGGGTGGCACCGTTCTCGCTCAGGATGCGGTGAACGAAGCCGTAGGACCGACCGGTCGACTCGGCGAGCGTGCGGATGCTCTGCCCGCCCTCGTACTTCTTGCGCAGGTCCGTCGCGAGCTTGTCGCGCTCGGCGCCGGTTACCCGGCTGCCCTTCTTCAGCATGTCCGCCACGTGGTGCCTCCGATTAGGTGTCGCGAATCCGCGTTCCGAGCTCAAGCCATGATCACTCTAGCTACCCCGCTCACCGGGCACCACCCCCGTTACCGTGACCCAATGCCGGTCTCCCAGCGAACCTACGTTCGCTGGGAGCTGCCATGGACCGTTCGGCCGGGCGGCCGGGCCGCCATCCGCGATCTGACCTGCTGGTTGCTGGTCGTGGCAGCCGGGCTGGCTCTCTCGGCTGCCACGGTCGCCCTGCACGCCCGGCTGGGCACGGCCAGCGCCCCCTTCACCGGTCGGTACCGGCTCAAGCTCGACCCCGGCTCCATCCTCGCGCCGCTGGTAGCGGGGGCGGTGCTGGTCGGCGTACGCCGGGGGGTGCACGAGCGGTTGCCGTGGCGGTGGCTGCTGCTGGCCGGTTACCTCGCGGCGGTGTGCTGGGCACTCGCTCTGGCGGCGGTCGACGGTGGCAACGGGTTGGCGGCACCGGTCGACGCACCGGACGGCTATCTCCCCGACGCCGCGTCGATCGGGTCGGATCCGATCGGCTTCCTGCGCGGCTTCGTCGAGCGGGCCGGCTCGCACACCGTCTCGACCCGGCAGCACCCGCCGGGGCCGGTGCTGCTGCTGTGGGGGCTCGGCCGGCTGGGTGCCCACAGCCCGGTTGTGCTCGGCCTGCTGATCACCCTGCTTGGTTGTCTGTCGGTGCCACTGGTGGCGGTGGCGGTCCGCTCGCTGTGCCGGGAGCCGGCGGCCCGGCGGCTGGTGCCGGTGCTGGCGTTGGCGCCGTACGCCGTATGGCTGGCGGTGAGCCTCGACGCGGTGACCCTGACCCTGGGCGCCGGCGCGGTGGCCTGCGGGGTCGTGGGCAGCGAGCCACGCCGGTCGCCGCTGTGGGCAGTCGGGTCCGGCCTCCTGCTCGGTGGAGCCGCGCTCTTCTCCTACAGCGTGGGCTGGCTGGGCGCCTCGCTGATCGTCACCTACTTCGTCCGGCGACGCCCGTTGCTGAACATGATCAGCGGCGCCGCCGCCCTGGTCCCGCTGACGCTGGCGCAGCTGGCCGGGTTCGTGTGGACCGACGGCCTGACCACCGCGCAGGCTGACTTCTCGGTCCGGGTCGGCCCGCACCGCTCGTGGCTGCTCTGGGCCCTGCTCGACGTCTTCCTGCTGGCCATCGCGTGCGGGCCGGCGGTCGCGGCCAGCGCGCGCAAGATCCGGCGTACGCCGGGTTGGCCATTCGCGGTGGGCGCCGGTCTCGCCGTCACCTTCGCCATCCTGTCCGGGTTGTCCCGCGGTGAGGTCGAGCGCTCGTTCCTGCCGTTCTTCCCGTGGCTGTTGGTGGCGGCGGTGGCCGGTGAGCCGCCGGACCCGACCGACGCCGCACCGACACCGCTGCTGCTGGTCGCCGTCGGCGCGCTGACAGCGGTCGTGGTCGAGGCGACTCTTCGCACCGCGTGGTGACGCGCGCCGGAAGGCGCTTCCTCGACCGCGGTGATGGCGTTGGCCCGCCAACACCAGGGCCATGACAAGCCAGAGCGGGAGCAGCACGCCGACGATCCGAATCGGGAAGCTCTAACCCCTCAACTCGCGCGGTTCGTCCTCTGGTGCGGTCGAGGTCCTGAACTCCTCCAGATCCGGAGCCAGCTCTCGGGCCCGCTGATGAAGTTTCTCCGCCTCAGCCCGCTCCCCGTCAGCGGCGGCAGCCCGCTCCAGCGCCTCCCGCTCCTCGCTAGCGGCGCGTTCCTCCGCCTGGGCCCGCTCCCGCCGAGCGGTGGCGGCCTGCTCCTCGGCGGCGGCGCGTTCGCTCTCCGCCCGGGCGGTCCTCTCTCGAGCCTCCTCCAGGTGGTCGTGGGCCTGCCGCTCGGCCCGTTCCGTCCTGGCCCGGCGTAGCCGAGGTACGAGGACCAGAAGGATCAACACGACGAGCGCGATGACGACGAGCGCGATGATCAGACCGGTCTTCACGGAGCGCTCCTTTCCTCTCATCAGGTGTCGACGCCAATCAGTGCCGGCTGAAGCACCGATCCGAGGAACCCGACCCTGCACACCCAGGGTGCCTCGGTCAGGATGAGCTTGACCGGGGGCGAACTGGATGCCGCAGCTGGAACAACAGGTACGCCGCCACGCTGGCCGCGTCCGCGAACCGCCCGGCGGCAATCTCCTCCTGGAGCTCGGCCGGGGTAAGTGCCTCCGCCGCCAGACCCGGCTCCTGCGGCGACAGCTGGCCGGTCAGCTCGGTCGCGAGATAGACCTGGGCTCCCTGGTTGCTCATCCCCGGAGCGACGAGCAGGCGCCCGAGGTGCTCCCACCGGGCGGCGACGAGGCCGGTCTCCTCCCGCAGCTCGGCGGCCGCGACCCGCTCCGGCGCGACCGCGCCGTCGCCTTCGGTGGACCCCTGCGGGAAGTTGCGCACCCGTTCATCGACCGGGTGGCGGAACTCCTCGACGACCACCAGCCGCTCCCCGTCGTACGGGATCACCAGCGAGAAGTCGGGCTTGTCGACGACGCCGTAGATACCCGGGGAACCGTCCGGCCGCACGACGTCGTCCTCGCGGACCCGCATCCACGCGTTGCGGTAGACCTCACGGGAGGTCACGCCAGTGCCACCAGGTCGGCCAGCTCGTCGCTCCAGCTGTCCTCCACGCCGTCCGGCAGCAGGATCACCCGCTCCGGCGACAAGGCGTCCACCGCCCCCTCGTCATGGGTAACCAGAACCACGGCGCCGCGGTATGCCGCCAGCGCAGCGAGCACCTCCTCGCGGCTCGCGGGGTCGAGGTTGTTGGTCGGCTCGTCCAGCAGCAGCACGTTGGCGCTGGACACCACCAGTACGGCGAGCGCCAGCCGGGTCTTCTCGCCACCGGAGAGGGTGCCGGCGAGCTGGTCGACCACGTCGCCGGAGAACAGGAAGGCGCCGAGGGTCCGGCGTAGCTCCAGGTCGCCTGCCGTCGGCGCGGCCGCCTGCAGGTTGGCGAGCACCGAGCGGCCAGGGTCCAGCGTCTCGTGCTCCTGGGCGTAGTACCCCAGCCGAAGGCCGTGGCCCGGGTGCACCTCGCCGGTGTCCGGTGGCTCCAACCCGCCGAGCAGCCGGAGCAGAGTGGTCTTCCCCGCACCGTTGAGCCCCAGGATGACCACCCGGCTCCCCCGGTCGATCGCCAGGTCCAGGTCGGTGAAGACCTCGAGCGAGCCGTAGGACTTCGACAGGCCGGTCGCGGTGAGCGGGGTACGCCCGCACGGGGCGGGCTCCGGAAAGCGCAGCTTGGCCACCTTGTCCGTACGCCGGACCTCGGCCAGCCCGGCCGCCAGCCGGATCGCCCGGCGGTCCATGCTCTGCGCCGCGCGCGCCTTCGTGGCCTTGGCCCGCATCCGGTCGGCCTGCGAGCGGAGCGCGACGATCTGACGCTCGGCGTTCGCCCGCTCCCGCCGTCGCCGCCGCTCGTCGGCCTCACGCTGCTCCAGGTAGCTGGACCAGCCCACGTTGTAGACGTCGAGAACGGCTCGGTTCGCGTCGAGGTGGAAGACCCGGTTGACGGTGTTCCGCAGCAGCTCCACGTCGTGACTGATCACGACCAGGCCACCACGGTGGGTCCGCAGGAACTCGCGCAGCCAGCCGATGGAGTCGGCGTCCAGGTGGTTGGTTGGCTCGTCCAGGAGCAGCGTGTCCGCACCACTGAACAGGATCCGGGACAGTTCCACCCGGCGGCGCTGGCCGCCGGAGAGAGTGCCGAGCGGCTGGCCCAGCACCCGTTCGGGAAGCCCGAGGCTGGAGGCGATCGAGGCGGCCTCGGCCTCGGCGGCGTACCCGCCGAGCACCTGAAAGCGTTCCTCCAGCCGGCCGTACCGGCGTACCGCGGCGTCCCGCCGGCCGTGGTCCGCGCTGGCCATCGAGCCGGCGGCCGCCGCCATCTCCCGGCCGACGGTGTCCAGACCGCGGGCGGACAGGACCCGGTCCCGCGCCAGCGCGTCGAGGTCACCGGTCCGCGGGTCCTGGGGCAGGTAGCCGACGGGCGCCGTACGGGTGACCGTCCCGGCCGCCGGAGCGGACTCCCCGGCGAGCACGCGGGTAAGCGTGGTCTTGCCCGCGCCGTTGCGCCCTACCAGCCCAACGCGGTCACCCGGCCCGATCCGGAAGGTGACGTCCGACAGCAGCACGCGGGCGCCGGCGCGCAGCTCGAGATCGGTAACGGTGATCACGGAAGCGCTCTCTGGTAGACGGGTCGCAGGCAGCCAGCGGCCGCCCGCCCGGACAGAGCCGGCGGGCGACCGGATGGGTCAGTCGACCAAGAGCACGATCGCAG
>JAABUN010006153.1_pt1 | contig 14094 bp, 10 predicted proteins | sample 5559311 | NCBI WGS metagenome assembly JAABUN01 (sample SAMN10711877, study PRJNA513370) | rock metagenome | isolation source: Antarctica rocks | place: Antarctica: Victoria Land, Siegfried Peak sud | reverse complement strand
CGGGGGCCGACACGTGAGCGACCTGGCCGGACGGATCGCGCCCCTGGTCGCCGGCCTCTACCCGACCCAGGCCGAGCAGGTCACCGAGCAGCTCGTGCGGCTCGGCGAGAGCCACGCCGAACGACTGGCCCGCCGTACGGCTCGCCCCCTCGACCAGAGCACGGCGGTGCTCATCACGTACGGCGACACCGTGAGCCGACCCGGTGAGGCCCCGTTGGCGACGTTGCACCGGCTGTTGACGGAGCGGATCGGCGACGTGCTGACCGACGTGCACCTGCTGCCCCTCTACCCGTGGACGTCCGACGACGGGTTCGGTGTGCTGGACCACCGGCGCATCGATCCGGCCCTGGGCACCTGGGACGACATCGAGCGGCTGGCCACCGAGCGCACCCTGTGGTTCGACTTCGTCGCCAACCACACCTCCAGCGACTCCCCCTGGTTCACCGGCTGGCTGGCCGGCGAGCGTGACCGGGCCGGCTACTACCTCGCCCAGGATCCGGACTTCAACACCTCCCGTGTCGTCCGGCCGCGCACCACACCGCTGTTCCACCCCTTCACCCGCCCGGACGGCTCGGTCGTGGAGGCCTGGACGACCTTCGGGTCGGACCAGGTCGACGTCGACGTGCGGACACCCGCCGTGCTGCTCGAGCTGACCGACGTCCTGCTCGGCTACCTGGGCCGCGGAGCCGGGGCGGTCCGGCTGGACGCCATCGGCTTCCTGTGGAAGGAGTCGGGCACCACCTGCCTGCACCTACCGCAGACGCACGCCGTCATCAAGCTGTGGCGGGCCCTGCTGGACGAGCTCGCCCCCGGGGCCCTGCTGCTCACGGAGACGAACGTCCCGCACGCGGAGAACGTGGCCTACTTCGGCGACGGCTCCAACGAGGCGAACCTCGTCTACCAGTTCGCCCTGCCACCGCTGGTGCTGCACGCCTTCGTGAGCGGCTCGGCCGCCAAGCTGAGGGAGTGGGCCGGACGGATCGGCCCGGTCGGCCCGACGGCGACCTGGTTCAACTTCCTGGCCAGCCACGACGGAATCGGCCTGCGCCCGACCGAGGGGATCCTGGACGACGCGGAGCGGGCCGCGCTGGTCGAGCGGGTGCTGGACCACGGCGGTCGGGTCGGTCTGTCCCGGGGGCCCGACGGTGCCACGAAGGTCTACGAGCTGAACCTCACCTACCTCGACGCCCTCTGCACCCCGGCCGAGGCCGCGGACCCGGCCGTGCTCGTCGCGAAGGGACTCGCGGCCCACAGCATCCTGCTCGCCGTGGTGGGGGTTCCGGCGATCTACCTGCACTCGCTGCTCGGGACGGCGCCGGACCTCGTCGGGATGGCGGAGAGCGGGATCAGCCGGCGGGTGAACCGCGCGACGCTCGACGCCGACGTCGTGACGCACGAGCTGGACACCGACCCACGGCGCGCGGGGATGTTCGACGGCCTGCGGAACCTGCTCGCCGGACGGCGTGACCAGCCCGCCCTCTCCCCCTCCGCCGCGCAGGAGACGCTGGACCTCGACGACCGGGTGTTCGCGGTGCGCCGCAGCGGCGGGGGCCAGGTCCTGGTTTGCGTGACGAACGTGACCGACCAGAGCGTGCCGGTGCCGGTGGTCACCGGGGTCGATGCGATCAGCGGTGAACGGGTCGAGTCGCTCATCCTGGAGCCGTACGGATTCACCTGGGTGCAGACCGACTGAGGATTGTTCGTGGCCGCGGAACCGGGAAGATCTTTACGCCTACGTCCGACACGCCGGCTCGACCGGGCTCGGGGTGAACCGCAGCAAGGAAGTCAGGGGAGCTCGAGGTCGACCACGATCGGGGCGTGGTCGGAGGGCAGCTTGCCCTTGCGGGCCTCCCGGTCGACGTACGCGTCGGAGATCGCGACCGAGGCGCTGGCCAGCACGTAGTCGATCCGCATCCCCTGGTCGGAGTGGAAGCGTCCAGCCCGGTAGTCCCAGTAGGTGTACGGGTGGTCGTTCTTGCCCGGGCGGGCCACCACGTCGACCAGACCGGTGTCGATCAGGCTCTCCAGGGCATCGCGCTCGGCCGGGCTGACGTGGGTCGAGTCGGCGAACGCCCCGATGTCCCAGACGTCCGCGTCGGCGAGGGCCACGTTGAAGTCGCCCATGATCACCATCGGGGTCTGCGCCGGGACCTCGTCCAGGCTGGCGCGCAGTGCGGCGAACCATTCCAGCTTGTAGGGATACTGCGGGTCGTCCAGCGACCGGCCGTTGGGCACGTAGACGCTGGTCACCCGGAGCCCGCCGCAGTCCGCGCTGGCGTAGCGCGGCTCGGTCATCCCGGGCAGCGCCGCCGACACCGGTTCGAGCCCGACCCGGGAGAGCACCGCGACCCCGTTCCAGCGGCCGTCGCCGACGTGCATGACCTGGTAGCCCAGGGCCTCGACCTCGGCGAACGGGAAGCCGTCGTCGGCGCACTTGGTCTCCTGCAGGGCCACCACGTCGGGGCTGCGGGTCTTCAGCCAGTCCAGTAGCCGGGGCAGCCGGGCGCCGACCGAGTTGACGTTCCAGGTGGCGATGCGCATGGGCGCCACCCTACGAACCCCCGTTCAGCGTCCCGCCCGGGCCGGGGTCAGGGCCCGGCGATCCAGGCTCAGAACCCGGTCGCAGCGGGCGATCAGGTCCGGGTCGTGGGTGATCACCAGCAGCGCCGAACGCGCGGTCAGCGCGAAGAGGTCCTCGACCAACGCCGCTGCCGTCGGCCCGTCGAGATGCTCGGTGGGCTCGTCCACGATGACCACGGGCCGGTCCTGCAGCAGCAACCGGGCCGTGGCGATCCGGCGCGCCTCGCCGCCGGACACCCGAGTGCCGTGCTCACCGACCAGCCGGTCCAGCTCGAGGTCCAGCCCGACCCGGTGCAGCGCGTACGCCAGATCGGCGTCGGAGGCGTCGCGGTCCCCGAGGCGTACATTCTCGGCGACGGTGGTGTCGAACAGGTAGGCGTCCTGGGCCAGGTAGCCGACGGGCCCCTCGACCTCGACCTGCCCGGCCACCGGGGTCAGCAGCCCCAGGATGGTCGCGGCCACCGTGGTCTTGCCCGAGCCGCTCAGTCCGACCAGGGCGACCCGCTCGCCGGGGGCGACCCGCAGGTCGAGACCGCGGACCACCGGCTCGGCCCCGGGCCAGCCGGCGCTGAGTCCGGTCACGGTCAACCCGTCCCTGGCCCCGGTTGCGGTGGGCCCAGTAGCGGTGGGCCCAGTAGCGGTGGGCTCAGTCGTCGGCGCGGTGCCGCGGATCTCGTCCACCCGGGCCAGCGCCGTACGCGATCGGGTGAGGGCCTGCCGGGCCGCCGGTAGCGCGGCGACCACCTCGTGCAGGGCGAGCGGGGTGAGGACCAGCACCGCCAGCTGGACCACCGGCAGCTCGCCGGCGGCCACCGCCTGGGCCCCGATGACCAGGGCGCCGGTCACGGCCAGTCCGGTGGTCAGCCACTGGGTGGCGGCCGCCACACCCTGGACCGCGGCGAGGCGCTGCTCGGCGGTCCGCAGCTCGGTGTCGGCGGCCAGGGTCCGGGCCAGCAGCGGCCCAGTCGCCCCGTACGCCACCAGGTCCGGCGCGGTCTCGCTGGCTTCGGCGAGGGCGGCGGCCAGGGTGCCCCGCAGTGGGGCTAGCCGGGACGCACTCACCGCCGACCAGCGCGCGGCCAGTTCCGGCACGAGCACGGCGCCGAGCAGGAGCCCCGCGAGGATCGGCACCCCGGCGCTCGGCTGCAGCAGCGTCAGCACGACGCCGGCCCCGAGCACCACGACACCGGCGGCGGCGAGCGGGATGATCGCCCGGACCACCAGGTCCGTGACCGCACCGACGTCGTTGATCACCCGGGACAGCAGGTCACCGCCGCGGCGACCCAGGATCGTCCGGGCCGCCAGCGAGCGGTAGACCTCGACCCGGAGGTCGGCCTGCCGGCGCAGGGCCACGTCGTGGCCGGCCAGCCGCTCTGCGTAGCGCAGCACCCCGCGCGCCAGCCCAAAGGCCCGGACGGCCACGATCGCCAGCATCAGGTAGAGCACCGGTGGGTGCTCGGCCGCGCGGGACAGCAGCCAGGCCGAGGTGCCCATCAGGGCCACGGCGGCGGCGGAGGCGCCCGCCCCGAGCGCGACGGCCGGGGCCAGTCGGGTCGCCTTCATCGGGTGCTTCCGACCCGAGAGAGCTCGACCACCCGGTCGGCGGCCGCCAGCACGGCGGGCCGGTGACTGACCACCAAGGCGGCGACCCCGGCAGCGCGTACGCCGGCGATGGCGGCGAGCTCCGTGGCCGCGTCGAGCCCGGCGGTGGGCTCGTCCATCACCAGCAGCTCGCCGCCACCGCAGTCCACCCGCAGCAGGGCCCGGGCGAGGGCGACCCGGCGGATCTCACCGGCGGACAGGCCCTCCGTGCCGGGCTCGATCCGCTGGTCCAGGGCGAGGTCGGGGGCGCCGGCAGCCGACAGAGCCTGTCGGATTCGCTGCCGGGAGGCGGCGGGGGCCCCGAGGGCGACATTCTCGGCCACGGTCCCGGCCAGCAGGGCCGGCTGCTGGGGGACCCAGGCCAGCCGGGCGCGCCACTGTTCGGGGTCGAGGTCGGCGACGTCCACGCCGCCGACCAGGATCCGGCCGGCGGTCGGGGCCAGGAAGCCCAGCACGGTGGCGACGGCGGTGGACTTGCCGGTGCCGCTCGGGCCGGACAGAGCCACGATCTCTCCCGGTCCGATCACCAGGTCCATACCGGTGAGGGCGTCCCGCTCGGCGCCCGGATGGCGGGCGCTGACCCCGGCGAGCTCGACGGTGCTCCCGACCAGGTCGGGCGGGGTGCGGCCGGGGCCGGTGACGGCCGGCTGGGTGTCGATCAGGGTGAACGCCTGTTCCGCCGCCGCCAGGCCGTCCGCCGAGTCGTGGAACTGGCTGCCCACCTGGCGCAGCGGCAGGTAGGCCTCCGGCGCCAGGATCAGCACAAACAGCGCGGTGGTCAGGGTCAGCTGGTCGTCGACCACCCGCAGTCCGATCCCGACGGCGACCACAGCGACGCTCAGGGTGGCCAGCAGCTCGAGGACCAGCGAGGACAGGAAGGAGACCCGAAGGGCGGACATGGTCTCGCGGCGGTGCGCCTCTCCCGTACGCCGCAACGCCTCCGCCTGGGCCCGGGCCCGGCCGAACACCTGCAGGGTGGGCAGTCCGGCGACCAGGTCGGCGAAGTGGTGGGCCAGCCGCTGCTGGACCCGCCAGCGCCGTCCGACCACGGTCCGGGTCATCCAGCCGACCAAGATCATGAACAACGGGATCAGCGGCAGGGTCAGAGCGACCACGAGGGCCGACACCCAGTCTGCGGCCCAGATGGCGGCGCCGACGACGGCCGGGACCGTGACGGCGAGGATCAGCTGGGGGAGATAGCGACCGAAGTAGCCGTCGAGGGCGTCCAGACCCTCGGTGACGGTCATGATCAGACCGGCGGAGCCGCCGGCGGTGGGTTGCCGCAACCGCGCCGCGACGATCTCGCGACGGAACTCCGACTTGACCGCCGCGGCGGCCCGCGCCGCCAGCAGGGCACTGAGCCAGCTCAGCAGCGCCCGGCCGAGGAACACCGCCGCCAGTGCGGGCGCGATCCGCAGCGCGGGGGAGGCGTCCCGGGCGTCGAAGACGCCACCGATGGCGCGGGAGATCAGCCAGGCCTGGGCCACGATGACCAGGGCGGTGGCCGTGCCGACGGCCGCGGCGGCGAACAGGTAGCGGCGGGTGGCGCGGGTCCGGTGCCACAACCGCGGGTCGACGGGGCCCATCAGCGCTCCGTGCCCGGACGCGCCCTGAGCCCGTCGAAGGGTCGAGGGGTCTCCCCGACGTGGACATCGGCCGGGATCGAACGGACGGAGATCCTCTTCCGGAACACCCAGTAGGTCCAGCCCTGGTAGAGCAGCACGATCGGGGTGAAGATCGCGGCGGCCCAGGTCATGATCCTCAGCGTGTACGGCGTCGACGCCGCATTGGTCGTGTTCAGGCTCCAGGCCGGGTCCAGGTTGCTCGGCATCACGTTCGGGAACAACATCACGAAGGCGCTGACGAAGAGGAAGGCGATGGCGACGGTGGTGCCGGCGAAGGCCCAGCCCTCGCGGTTGCGTCGGTTGGCCGCCAGTCCGCCGAGCAGACCGACGGCGGCGATCGCGCTCACGGCGTAGCTCGGCAGCGAGCCCTGGGTGAGGTTCAGCCACAGCAACAGGGCCACGGTGACCACCGCCGCGAGCACCCCGACCCGGGCGGCGAAAGCGTTGGCCCGTACGCGGATGATGCCGTCGGTCTTGAGGGCCACGAAGAAGGCGCCGTGGGTGAGAAACAGGGTCAGGCTGACCAGCCCGGTGAGCAGGGCTAACGGGTTGAACAGGTTGAGGAACCCGCCGACGTACTCGAAGTCGGCGTCGATCGGCACCCCGCGGAGGATGTTGCCGAAGGCCACGCCCCACAGCAGGGCAGGCAGCGCGGAGCTGACGGTGATGGCCACGTCCCAGCGCTGACGCCAGGCCAGCTCCGCCCGCTTGCTGCGGTAGTCGATCGCCACCAGCCGGACGATCAGGGCGACCAGGATGAGCAGCAGCGGGAGGTAGAAGCCGCTGAACAGGGTGGCGTACCACTCCGGGAAGGCCGCGAAGGTGGCCCCGCCCGCGACGACCAGCCAGACCTCGTTGCCGTCGAAGTGCGGGCCGATGGTGTTGATCACCACCCGACGCTCCCGGTCCCGCTCGACCGGATCCCGGTGCCGGCCCAGGATCGGCATCAGCATGCCGACCCCGAAGTCGAAACCCTCCAGGACGAAGTAGCCGACCCACAGGAAGGCGATGATCAAGAACCAGACGGTCGTGAGCTCCATGAGATCTTCCTCAGTACGCGAAGGCGAGGGGGCGGTCGGCGTCGTCGTCGACCTCCGCCGGGATGACGTCGGGCAGACCGGCGCGGATGGACTTCAGCATCAGCCGGACCTCGATCACGGCCAGCACGGCGTAGAGGGCGGTGAAGGTGATCATCGAGATCAACACCTCGGTGACCGTGGTCCCGGGGGAGACCCCGTCAGCGGTCTTGAGCAACCCGAAGACCAGCCAGGGCTGACGGCCGGTCTCGGTGAAGATCCAGCCGAGCGAGTTGGCGAACATCGGCAGCAGCGGCAGCGCGATCAGCGCCGGCAACCAGAACCGGCCCAGCCGGCGGCTGCCCAGCATCGTGTCGTCGATGGTGCGCCCGCCGCGGAGCGACCAGAGCAGCAGGGCCCCGACACCCATTCCGGCCACGCCCAGCGCGATCATCCAGCGGAACGACCAGTAGGTGAGGGGGATGTTCGGCGAATAGGTCATCGGCCCGTACGACTGCTCGTACGACGCCTGCAGTTCGTGAATGCCCTGCACCTGGCCGTCGAAGGTGCCCGTGGCCAGGAAGGACAGCACGTGCGGGACCTTGATCGACCACAGCTCGCGCTGACCGTCCGGGGTGCCGATGGTGATCACCGAGAACGACGCCGGCGCCTCGGTCTCGTAGAGCGCTTCGGCCGCCGCCATCTTCATCGGCTGCACCTGGGTCATCACCTTGCCCTGCAGGTCCCCGGAGATCAGCACCCCGAGACCCGCCACCAGCAACGTGACCGCGCCGATCTTGACTGCGGTCCGCCAAGTCGAGTTGTCTTGTGACCGTTCCGCGGACCTCAGTGGCACCCGGATCGCGTGCCGGCGTTCTGAGGAGGAACCCGTGGACAACGCTTCTCCGTCCACGGGTGACGACGAAGTAGCCGGCTTTGAGCGCGGTCCGCGCCGGAGCGAAGCGGAGGCCATATACCGGTGGTACGCGGCGACGGCGGCCATGAAGGCGCCGCCGACCATGAAGCAGCCGAAGATCTGGTGCGGGAAGGTGACCAGGACGACCGGGTTGGTCAGCACGGCGCCGATGTCGGTGAGCTCGGCCCGACCACGCTCGGGGTTGAAGGTGAAGCCGACCGGGTTCTGCATGAAGGAGTTGGCGGCCAGGATGAAGTAGGCGCTGAGCACGCTGCCGATCGCGGCGACCCAGATGGTCATCAAGTGGATCCGCTTGGGCAGCCGGTCCCAGCCGAAGATCCACAGCCCCAGGAAGGTCGACTCCAAGAAGAAGGCCAGCAGCCCCTCGAGGGCCAGCGGAGCGCCGAAGACGTCGCCGACGAAGCGCGAGTAGGCGCTCCAGTTCATCCCGAACTGGAACTCCTGCACGATGCCGGTGACCACGCCCAGGGCGAAGTTGATCAAGAACAGCTTGCCGAAGAACTTGGTCAGCCGGAGGTACTTCTCTGCATCCGTTCGCACCCAGGCCGTCTGCAGCCCGGCGACCAGACCGGCCAGGCCGATCGTCACCGGGACGAAGAAGAAGTGGTAAACGGTGGTGATGGCAAACTGCCAGCGGGCTAGGGATTCCGCGCTCATCGGGCTCCATTCTCGAGTCTGGCGCCATACTACTACGTTGTGTCGTACTTACTCAGGTAGTATGTATAGCGCAGTACGACGAGGGTTAGTAGAGCCGACTAGGATGGGATCGTGAACAGCCTGGGTGACCTCGAGCGGAGTGTCATGGAACGGCTCTGGGCCTCGTCGACGCCGCAATCGGTGCGGGAGGTGCACCTCGCTCTGACCCGCGACCGGGAGCTGGCCTACACCACGGTGATGACGGTGCTGGACCGGCTGGCCAAGAAGGAGCTCGTACGCCGGGAGCGCGACGGCCGGGCCTACCGCTACCTTCCGGCTCAGAGCCGTGAGCAGCTGGTCGCGGACGTGATGCACACGGCGCTGGACAGCGAGCCGGCGGATCGGACCGCGTCCCTGGTCGCCTTCGTCAGCCGGGTCACCCCCGACGAGGCTGCGGCGATGCGGGCCGCACTGGCCCAGCTGGAAGGCGAGCAGCGCACCCCGCCTCCGCCGGGCTGAGCCGTGACCGCTCTCGCCCTCGGCCTGCTGGCCCTGATCCTGGTGGGCCCCGGTCCGCTCTGGGTCGTCCGCTGGCGGTTCCTGCACCGGGTGCCGCGTGCGGCCGTCGTGCTCTGGCAGGCGGGGGCTGTCGCCGCCCTGGTCTCGGTGGTCGGAGCCGGGCTGGTGGTGTTGATCCCGACCGTGAGTCGCGGCCCGGAGCTCCGCCGGCTGCCCGGCGGTGAGCTGGTGGCGTACGCGGTGCTGGTGCTGTTCACCCTGGTCGTGGTCTGCCGGCTCATCTGGTCGCTGGTCGCCGTCGCCCGGTCCACCAGCACCCGGCGACGCCGGCACCGGGCGGCGGTGGACGTGCTCGGCCGGGCCGAGGAGTCGCTGTCCCTGCCGAGTCTGCGGGTGCTGGCCGAACAGCTGCCGCTGGCCTACTGCCTACCCGGCGTACGAGGCTCGCGGGTGGTGATCAGTGCAGGCACCCTGGCCGCGCTGACCCGGGACGAGGTGCGGGCCGTGATCGCGCACGAGTCCGCCCACATCCGGGCCCGGCACGACCTGGTCCTGGACACCTTCACCGCCCTGCACCGGGCCTTCCCCATTGCGGTGCGCAGCGAGATCCCCGCGGCGCAGTGCCGGCTGCTGGTCGAGATGCTGGCCGACGACGTGGCCCGACGGCGTACGGGCGCCATGCCGCTGGCCCGGGCCCTGGTGGCGCTGGCCGGGGCGACGCAGCCCAGCTGGGCCCTCGGAGCCGCCGGGACCGGGGCGGTCGAGCGGATCGCCCGCCTCAGCCGAGAGCCGCGAGCCGAGCGCGGGCTGGGCACCGTCGTCTACCTGCTGGCCGCCGGGCTGGTGGTCCTCCCCGTCGCCATCATGCTGGCCGGGCCATTCCTGGGCTGACGCCGCTCAGTCGACCCTCAAGGGGGTGGTGTCAGAGGGCTTTGACCGCGGCCAGCAGCTCGCTCATCGTGTCCTTGGCGCCGCCCGCTCTGGACTCCACCGCCACCGCGTAACCCACCTGGATCAGCGGACCGACCAGCTCCGGCACCAGCGCCACCCGTGCCTCACCGGTGGCGGACGCCGCGGACCACACGATGTGCACGCCTCGAACCCAACCCGCTCGGTTCCCTCAGCTGATCTTGACCTTGACGGAGTCGTAGCCGGTGGCGCCGTCCGGTGCGGGCGGGGCGGTGTCGGCGGTCTGAACATTCCCGGCGGTGTCGGTGGCCCGGGCGGCGATGGTGTGGTCTCCGGCGGCGGCGGGCCAGTCGTACTTCCACTGCCGCCAGGTGTCGGGACCGGTGGTCTCGGCCAGCTCCGCCTGGACCCAGTCCCCGCCGTCGACCTGCACCTCGACCCGGTCGATACCGGTGTGCTGGGCCCAGGCGATGCCCGCCACGACCACCGTTCCGGCAGGACTCGTCCGGCGCGGCAGGTCGATCCGGGAGCCGATCTTGATCGGACCCATGGCCGACCAGCCCAGCGGGGTCCAGAAGCCCTGGTCCTCGGCGAAGGTGGTCAGCTTCATCTCGACGACCCACTTGGTGGCCGAGACGTAGCCGTACAGGCCGGGAACGACCATCCGGACCGGGAAGCCGTGCTCGATCGGGAGCGGCTCGCCGTTCATCCCGATGGCCAGCATCGCCTGCCGGTCGGTCTCCTGCAGTGCCGACAGCGGGGTGCCCGCCGTCCAGCCGTCCTCGCTGGTGGACAGGACCATGTCCGCTCCGGGCAACGGCTTGGCCCGGGCCAGCAGGTCACGGATGGGATAGCCGAGCCACATCGCGTTGCCGATCAGGTCGCCACCGATCTCGTTGGACACGCAGGTCAAGGTGGTCATGTGCTCGACCAGCGGCAGGTTGGACAGCTCGGCGAAGGTCAGGGTGACCTCCTTCTCGACCATGCCGGTGACCTTGAGGCTCCACTGGTCCTGGTCGATCCGGGGCACCTGCAGGGCGCTGTCGATCCGGTAGAAGTCGGCGTTGTCGGTGACGTACGGGGTGAGGTCGGCGATGCCCAGGTCGACGCCGGCCGGCACGGGCGGAGCCGGGGTGGCCGCCTGGGGCAACTGGATCCTGGACCGGGCTTCGTTGACGGCGGTGGCGGCGCCGGCCAGGGCCCGGCCGGCCACCGCGGCCACCGCGGCCAGGGCCCCGACGAGGACGGTGGTCCCGAGGAAGCTCCGCCGGGCCGAGGAGGCCGGGCCGTCGGCCGCGCGCCGGGCGTACCAGCGGTGCAGCCTGGTGATCAGGCTGCTCAAGATCATGTAGCCGGCCAGGAGTCCGACCAGGGTCGGCACATACGCCCGGATGTCCGACCCGGCGCGGACCCCGACCCCGACGAAGCCGATCACGGCCACGGCGGCGAAGACCGCCGCGCCGGCGAGCCGGCGGCCGAACTCCAGCCGCCCGGCCCAGGCACACAGGGCGACGACCCCCAGGGTGACCAGGGCGATCAGGATCGGTTTGTCGGCGGTGCCGAGGGTGTCCTTGCCGAAGTTGATCAGTGGCGCGGGCAGCAGGTTGATGATCAACTCACCGACCGCGGTGACTGGCGACCCGATCGAGGAGACCAACCACGCCGCCAGGTCGGCGATCGCCAGGCCGGCGATCCCGGACACCAACCCGGCGAGGGCGGCCCAACGCAGGGTGGGGACACGTACGCCGTCCGTGGACCGCTCCTGGGCGCGCTGGTGCATGCCTCCATCTTGCGCTCCGCATCCGCAGCCCGGGCGGCAAAGCCGGTTTCGGACCGCTAACGGTCTGCCGCAGATATATCGGCCGGCAGCGGCCGCGCGTCGGGCAGGTGAGCGAGCGCGGTGCGGTGAACGCAGCAGGAACGCTCCTTGGGCGACACCGGCTGATCGTCAGGGAGGTGGACGGCCGGGCTGACTACGGCGCCAGGCCCGAGCGCCCGGATCGGCCAGGCGCTCAGCGGAACGCGTCGCTGCGCCGGACGCCGTCGTACCCACCGGACGGCGCAGCCAGGCCGAACAGCCCCCCGACGGTCGGCGCGACGTCCACGGTGCGAGCGGCGGCGGCGGAGGTCACTCCACGTCGCACCCAGGACGAACCGCCGCTGATGAAGAAGGGGATCGGCAACGTCGCCGGGTGGCCGTGGTTGCCGGGCAGCGGGTTGGAGGTGGCCGAGGAGTCCGAGAAGCGCCAGCCCTGGCGCGCGTAGGCGACCAGGTCGCCGGCCAAGGCTGGTAACCGCAGCGAAGCCGGGGTCTCCACGCTGAGCACCCCCGGCTGGGCGAGCGCCAGCTCACGCATCCGAGCGACCCCGGCGGTGCGATTCGTGGGGGAGCCGGTCCAGTAGAGCAGGTCCGCCCCGCCGTTCTGGGCGATGGCGACGTTGCCCGCCAGCAGCGGGTCGGCGGCAAAGATCGAGCTCAGGGTGACGAAGCCGATCGGCGTCGACCAGTCCATCGAGTGGTCGGCGAGCACCAGCACGATCGAGGTAGGCCACTTTCCGCTGGCCTTCAGCCGATCGATGAACCGGCCGATCTGCACGTCGGTCTGCGCCAGTGCGGCCTTGCGAGTGGCTGCGATGGTGAGCGGTCCGGTGTAGTCGCTGTGGCCGTAGCGGTCGATGTCGCCGAAGTTGGCGAAGACCAGCCGCGGGTCGGGCCCATCGACCATGGCGATCAGCGCGTCGGTGGTGAACTGGTCGGGCGCGTGCCCACTGACCGGCACGATGGGCGCGGGCTCCCAACGGTAGGACGCCCGGGTGCCGAAGATGCCGTACAGGTATTTCTTGCTCAACACGCTTCCGGTGGGGATGCCGCGGGCGGCGAGCCGGTCCAGCAACGTGGGAAACGCGAGGTCGGTCGGCCGATCCAGCTCACGGACCGCGGCGATGGACCGGTCGTAGACCGAGTTCGCGGGCACCCCTGACCGGTCCGGCCGCACGCCGGTCATCATCATCACGTGGTTGGGGATGGTCTCCATCACCGGCAATGACTGTGCTGCGGGATAGTTCGTGCCGCTGTCGCGCAGCGCCGCCAGCCGCGGAGTGAGCACGCTGGTGATCTCACCGGGCAGTGCGCCGTCGATGACCAGGACGTAGACCCGGCTGGCATTGGGCGCTGCCGCGGTTGCCGTCGGTGCTGTGCCGACGATCAGCCCTGCGGCACCGGCGGCGCCGATCAGGAACGTGCGGCGATCGAGCTCAGGGGTGGGCACGGTGGTTCTCCTCAGGCTGCGGGCGTGGTGGCGGGAGCGACTCGAGCGGTGCCGGTCGGGACGACGAAAGCGCGGGCGAACGTCGAGGTGGCCCGCGGGTCGGTGCGCTCGGAGATGAAGTACCAGTCCATCTGCACCCGAGCCGGTGTCACGTCCAGGACGCTGTACCCGTGCGAGTCGAACTCGAGGTACTTGATGTGCCGGTTGGCCGCCTGGATCCCCTGCTCCACGGCGATCGAGGTGGTGCGCGGCGGCGTCTTGGTGATCTCGTTGAGATTGTCCGACGTCACGGAGGTGCAGACCAGCTCGGTGGCGACCGAGGGCGAGACGGGGTAGGTGCCGGCGTCGAGCGGCACGTCAGAGGCCCACGACGAGTGGATGTCGCCGGTGAGGAAGACGGTGTCGGTGATCCGGCGGTCGGACAGATGGATGAGCAGCTCGCGCCGGTCCGCGGTGTATCCGTCCCACTGGTCGTAGTTGTACGGGACGCCGTCCGGGGGCAACAGGCCGGTGACGTCGGCGAGCGGCCGGCCGATCGACGCCGGCAGCGGCGGGAAGACCACCGGCGACACCATCACCGGGTTGCCCACCAGCTTCCACCGGGTGACCGCCGACTGCAGACCGCTCTTCAGCCAGGCCATCTGGGCACCGCCGGTGATGGTTCGGGCCGGGTCGTCCACCGAGCCCGAGCTCAGCGCGTCGACCTGCTGCGAGCGGTAGGAGCGCAGGTCGAGCATGGACAGCTCGGCGAGTCGCCCGAAACGGAGCCTGCGGTAGAGCTGGCTGCTGGTCGGGTTGCGGATCGGCATCCACTCCACGTACGCGCGCTTCGCCGCGGACTGGCGTACGTCGTACGGTCCCTCGGTCTCGGGCTGGTGGTTCTCGGCGCCGCTCTGCCACGCGTCGTTGGTCGTCTCGTGGTCGTCGAGGGTGACGATGAACGGCAGCTTCGCGTGCAGCGACTGCAGGTCGGCGTCGGTTTTGTAGAGCGCGTGCCGCTG
>JAABUN010006152.1_pt1 | contig 14095 bp, 24 predicted proteins | sample 5559311 | NCBI WGS metagenome assembly JAABUN01 (sample SAMN10711877, study PRJNA513370) | rock metagenome | isolation source: Antarctica rocks | place: Antarctica: Victoria Land, Siegfried Peak sud | reverse complement strand
CCGTCAGCCGTGGTGGGTACGGGGGCCACGGCACCCCCGGCGCCGGTGGGCGCCCCGTTCAGACGGTCAGTATAGGCCGTGGCGGACAGCCACCTGGTCGGATCGGCATCAGCATCAGACGTTGCGGTCGGGATTGATCGGCCCGGAGTCGGGTGATCGCGCGCTCCATGGCCGCGGCGATGTCGTCGTCGCTCAGAGCCGCCAGGGTAGCATCCGTCGCCACCATGGCTCCTGACTCACATCAGCTCCTTCCGCTTCACCTGTGGCCATTGGTGCGCTCCTGGCGGCATCCTGGTCGCTCCGCAGCTGGTCGACCTCGACGCGGAGTTGGTCGCGCTCCTGCTCCACTCGACCAAGCTGCCGGGCCAGTTCCTCATTCCGCTCCATCATTGGGCGCAGCCATTCGTCCCGGATCGCTTCCAGCTGTGACCGGGCCGCCGGAGACACGGCCACGTCTGTGGTGTCCGCGTCCATAGCCGTGTCCGGGGCTTTGTGTCCGTGACCACGGCCATGACCGCGACCGTGTCCGGCGGCCTGCTTCGCGGCGGGAAGGTCCGCCAGCGAGACGAGCTGACCGCTGGCGCCCTCGGTGGCGACTAAGAGGCCGCGCTGAATCCATCGCCGGATGGTGCGAGCCGAGACATCGGCAAGGTGCGCGGCCTCCTCGGTCGTGACCATTGTGACCATGGCCGCGTCCGTGTCCCTGTCCGTGTCCGGGTCAGGAATGACCGTGGTGTCCATCATGACCGCGCATCCTCAGCGATCGCGAGCTACAGCGCAAGAGGGGAGGGGATGCGAGACACAGCGAACGGCCCCGCGCGTAATGCCCAGGGCCGTCGCTATATCGGACACCGTGTCCGGTTTGGCTGGTGGTTATTCCGTCGCGGTGCCCTGCTGATCGAGGAGACGGACATCATCATCATCAAGCGCGATAGAGAGCGGAACGTCATGATCCTCGATATCTTCGTCTCCGGGGTAGGGGCCCGCATTCTCAAGTGCTTCGTCGATGCGCGCCGCCAGGTCGCGGCCGCGCACCTGATCGGCCAACACGCGCCATTGTCGACGGGTTCGGGTGACGTTTTGGGTCATGGTGCGTCTCCTGTCGATGATCCAGGCAGGGCCGCCAGCTCAGCGCCCAGGTCGTCGATCCAGATGAGCAGGACGCGCACGGTGAAGTCGTCCGGGGTCATGCAGCCTCCTCAGGCCGCGATCAGGTCGGTCGTGTCGTCGCTCGCGTCAATCTCCGCCAGCAACTCGTCCAGGGCCTCCGACCAGGCCCGGTCCAATGCGGCCTGGACCTGGGCGATGCGCTCCGGAGAGAGGGTGACGGGGTGTGCGGGTGTGTTGTGGCTCATTGTTCGTTCCTCTGCCTGATTCGGGCGGGGGGCGCATCTATTCTCGCATGCGCCCCCGCCTCCTCACTCAGCGTCTTGCACGGCCTCTGGTTGGCGCCGCAGTCGCTCCAGCGTTGCCCAGTCCTCCGCCAGCGATTCGCGCCGCCAAGCATCGCCGACACCCGGGCGCTCGATCCGCTGCAGGAAGACCACGAGTCCGGCCCGCAGCTGCTCCAGCAGGGCACCAATCTCCATGCCGAAACTCCCCGCCTCGGTCTCGGCATCGTTGCCGGCATCCATCGCCTGATCGAGGTGGTGCTTCGTATCGGCGCCGGGGATTCGGACAGCCAGGTAGGCGAGTTTGAAGGCTTTGAGGTAGTTGTCGTTGCTGGTCGAGGGGATGCCGGGCAGCAGCCGATAGAAAGGGCCGGAGCCGAAGAGCGCGTCCCAGGCCTCGTGCTGCCAGACGAACGGATCCTCCAGGACGCGGCGCTGACCCTCGGCGGTGTCGTCGATGTGGGGGCGATGAACCATGCGGGGCTCCTCTCGGTGAGATGCGAAACGGTTTCGCTTTTGGGCAGGGACGGTCATGGTGACCGTCCCTGCTCCGGTGGTTAGGCTTGGGCGACTAGGCTGATACCGGCGGCCATCCGCTGCGCTCGGGCGGCGGTGCATGCGACCAGGGCCCGATCGGCAGCGCCAGGATCGGCAGCACGATCAGCGAGGCGCTGGCGGGCCTGCTCCGCTCGATGGCGGCGCTCGACCAGGTCGTCTCGGCGTTCGTCGCTGATCGTCACGACCGGGACTGGCGTTGGCGTGGCGACCGGCACCGGGTCGGTCTCATCCTCGACACCGGGCAGCCAGCCCAGCTCAGCGAGGAGCAGGCTGTGATGCTGGCACCGCTGATGACCCACGAACCCCGGGCAGCTGCAACTGAAGCCGGTCACGAAGTAGATCGTCCCCGGCTGCGTCGCGCTCGTGGCGTACCTGGCACCTGTGTCGCCCTCGGTCAGGATGATGACGCCGTTGCTGCGTCCTTGGTCCGCCAACCGATGGAGGTCGGCGGGGGTGGTGGGGCGTGCGGCCCGGCGATCGGTCGACTGCTGCTGCTGCATGACGATGGTTCCTCCTCGATACGACTGACTCCGCTTACCGGCTGAAGGGTTCCCGCCTTCAGTAGTGCTTACTGTATCATGGACAATCATACCGTGTCAATATCATGGTGTATCATGGAGTTGCTCATGTGGTCATGGACTGGTATCGTGATCACGGTTGAAAGGAGTACGGACATGGAGTTATTGACGGTTGCTAAAGTCGCTGAGCGACTGAAAGTGCAACCGCTAACCGTTCGCAGATGGTTGAAGAGTGGTGACTTGGCCGGGATTCAGCTCGGCGATCGCGCCGGATGGCGCATCAGCGAAGACGACCTCGACCGCTTTCTCGACGAGCGGCGTGGTGGGGCAGGCACTGAAAAGGGAAAAGCGGCCGCCTGATTGTGCCAGGCTGAGCCGCTTTTCCCTGGGAACCCTTCAGCCAGCAGAGTCAGTGTCGGCTGAGGATGTCCTGATCGTATCACGAGGATCTGCTATGTCGATCAATGCCCCGCCAAAATCAACGCGCGAGACCTGGGAGGACTGGCTCCCACCCGGAGCGTCTCAGCCACTCAACGTCATCACGCGGGATGAGCTCATCCGACGAGTCCGAGAGACAGGTGCAGAACTGGACACCCGGGATCTCATCTTTTGGGAAACCGAGGGCGTGCTACCGAGACCTCGTAAGCGCTGGCATGACGGGGCGGTTCGCGCGCTTTATCCCGAATGGGCGATCTACTTCGTCGCAACTCTTCGAGAGCTCCAGAGCGATGGCCATAGCCTCCGTGAGATCGCCGCCACCATCCGACGCAAGTTCCACCTCTCTCTCGCTATGGGTGCTTATAACGAAATCTCTCCGGCAGAGGTATCGGACCTCATCCTCCACCCCGAGGCCTTCACTACGGCGCTTGCCGCCTATGTTCGGCACTACTCCAGGCAAATCGGGAAAGACGTCGCGCGGGCTCATGTCGAGTTCTTCGACAAGGATGGCACCAGGGTTCTCGATCGTACGATGACGATCCCGGTCGACTAATCGGAGTGGTTTACACCAAATGTTGATTTTCAACCGTAAGTCAGTGTTGACCAGTCGCTAAATGCAAGGTATAGTGCACCTATGTCCACCGCGCGTCGATTGCGGACAGGAGACCACGATGACGGGAACGACAGCAGAGCAGTTCGTCGGGATCGGGGTCGTCGCCGATGAATTGGGCGTCAGCCCATCGGCAGTCCGCAAGTGGGAGCGGCTCGGCGTGATCCCGTCGGCACCACGTCTCATCGGCAGCGATCGACGGATGTATCGCCTCGATGACGTGCCCATGATTCGGCAGCGAGTACGTGAAATGCGAGCCGCCGGACGGCGGCCGAGCGACCCGGAGCGGGCCGCTTAAACGACAAGCGCCTCGGGGGACATGGCGGCAAACCATCCCGAGGCGCTGTATCAAGGAGCTATTCCAGTGGAGATAGTATCACCGCACGCGCCCCCCGGCAACATCTCCCCCCCTCGATTCACCCTTCGCGACTACCAACAGGATGCCGTCTCCGCCGTGCTCACGGCTCGGGCGAACGGGCGAGAGCGCGTGCTGCTGATCCTCCCAACCGGTGCCGGGAAGACCATCGTTTTCGCATCGATCATCGGTGGGATTCTCACCGATGGTGGTCGGGCACTTGTCCTGGTCCACCGGGACGAGTTGCTCAATCAGGCGGTCGCCAAACTCCGCGACGTGCTCGGTGTCGAGATCGACATCGGCATCGTCAAAGCCGAGCAGAACAACATCGATGCCCAGATCGTGGTCGCCAGCGTGCAGACACTCTGCCGCCCTAACCGTCTAGCGCAGCTCGGTAGCGGCTTCGTGGTCTGTGTCATTGACGAAGCGCATCACGCGGCCGCGGAGACCTATCGTCAGATCCTGAGCCGCGTCCGCGACCCCGTCGATTCCTCTGAGCCCGCGCCCTTCGTGCTCGGCGTGACCGCCACCGCCGATCGCGGCGATGGGGTCGGTCTCGCCGGTGTGTTCGAGTCGATTGCGTACGAGAAGCCGATGCTTGAGTTGATCGAGCACGGACACCTCGTCGACATTGCCGCCAGGCAGATCGCGATCCGCGCCGACTTCAATCAACTCCACACGCGTGCGGGCGACTTTGTCGATGGCGAAACCGGTGCCGCCTTACTTGCGGCAGAAGCGCCGGCGCAGGTCGCCCGGGCCTATGACGAACTGGCACGGGATCGAAAAGGTCTCGTCTTTACGCCAACGGTCGCGGTTGCCGAGGCAATGGCCGACGCATTCAACGAGCAGGGGATCCCCGCTGCATCGTTGGACGGCACGACGCCAATCGATCAACGCCGCCACATCCTGAGTGACCTCAAGTCTGGCGCCGTGCAGGTCGTGAGTAACTGCGGTGTGCTGACCGAAGGGTTCGACGAGCCCTCGATCTCCTGCGTGACGATCGCCAAACCCACGAAGAGCCGAGGCCACTACACACAGATGCTCGGTCGTGGGACTCGTCCTTATCCCGGAAAGACGAATCTCCTCGTCCTCGATACGGTTGGCTGCACGACGCACCTTGACCTGATGACCGCCGCGGAGTTGTTCGGGCTTCCGACCGACGCACTGACGACGAAGACGGTCTCTGAGGCGATCGCGACCAAGCACGCCGCGGAGATCCCGGTCGCCACTCCAGGCACCATCATCAGCACGACGGTCAATCTCTTCCGACAGCGACCCGCCCATTGGGTTCCAACCACGACGGGGCGATTCGCCCTGCCGACTGGCGACGGCACCTTAGTGCTGCGACCGCAGTTTGGTGATCAATGGGACGTGCTTCATGTCCCTCGCCAGGGTGTACCGACGACCCTCGTCGCCGGGATGACGCTCGGCGGTGCCCAAGGCTTCGCCGAGGATCGGGCGCATCAGATGGGCGCCCATGCTCTGGTCGACCGCAATGCAGCCTGGAGGTCAGGTCCACCGTCTGACAAACAGCTATTCGCCCTTCAGCGCCTCGGTGTCCCTATCAAGGAGATCCGTACCAAGGGTGAGGCCAGCGACGCGATCAGTGCGGCCCTCGTTGCGGCGGTGGCCTGATGGCAGCCATTGAACGCGAGCAGGTTCCTCCAGCAACGCTTCAGGTGCTTCCTGACGGCATCCCTGACGATCTCAAGCGTCTCGATCAGTTCGTCTGCTGGGATTGGGAATATCGCAACGAACGATGGACGAAGCCGCCAGTTCGGGCGAGCGGCGGCGGATATGCCCGCTCCAATGACCCGACGTCCTGGAGCTCATTCGACACCGCAATGACCGCATACGGTGCCAGGGATCTCGCCGGGATCGGGTTCGCGCTCGCAACCAATGGCGGCATCTTCTTCGTTGACCTTGACCACTGCCGCGATCCAGAGACGGGCGTGGTCGACGAATGGGCGACCCGCATCCTGTGGAGCTTTCGCCACAGCTACCGCGAGGTATCGCCGACCGGCACCGGAATCAAGATTATCGGTCAGGGCCGATTACCGGGGACACAGCACACCAAGTCGATCAGTGGCGCCAAGTCGCGCGCAAAGATCGAGGTCTTCGACACGGTCAAGTACACGACTCTGACCGGCCACCGCTGGAATAACTCGGGCGGTCGTGTTGCTGATTGCCAGTCAGCACTTGATGGTCTCTATGCCGAGCTCTTCCCGATCGCTGAGGTTCCACACGGCGAATCTATGACCCAGCCGCCACCTGACGAGGATGATGAGCGACGTCTTGAGCGAGCACGATCAGCCAAGAACGGCAGCGACTTCTCAGCTCTGTTCGACCGCGGCGACGCATCGGCTCATGGCGGTGACGACAGTTCCGCCGATCTCGCGCTCTGCAATCATCTCGCGTTCTGGTTTGGACCCGATCCGACCCGCGTCGATCGCGTCTTTCGCCGGTCGGGATTAATGCGACCGAAGTGGGATAAGAAGCATCACGGCGATGGGCGCACGTATGGCCAGGGCACGATCGACGCCGCGCTCGCCGGGCGGACCGAGTTCTATTCACCACCTCGCCCTCCTTTACGCATCGTAGAAGGTGGACGACAGGACACCGGAGGCGCCAGCGACAGGTCTGGTGATGACACGGCCCCACCGCCACCATCCGGGCCGAATAACCGACCGGAGATCAATGCCGGCGACCAAAACCTCGAGCGCGTGTCGGCCCAGGCCTGGGGCGCTCTGGAGCAGGCAAACGAGCCACCGCGGCTCTTTCGGTTTGGCGGCGTGCCCGTCCGCGTGGAAGGTTGCGAAGACGACGCGGCACCAGTCGCGCAAACCCTGACCGAAGATCGCGTCAGTCATGAACTGGCGCGCGCGGCGACCTGGTTCAAGGTCAACGATAAAGGCGAAACCCGGGCGGCGTCGCCGCCCACCCGTGTCGTCAAGGACATGCTCGCCGCGTCCTTCTACCCCCTGCCCTCACTGTTGAGCATCGTGCAGACACCGGTCTTTGCCCCCGATGGTTCGCTTCATGAGACACCGGGATATGACGCCGCAGGGCGCACCTTCTACGCTCCGGTTGCAGGATTTACGGTGCGACCCGTGCCCGCTCATCCTACGAGCGATGATCTCAAGCGTGCTCGCGATCTGATCATTGATGATCTCCTCGGAGAGTTCCCCTTTGTCGGCGACGCAGAGCGAGCCAACACCGTCGCGCTCTTCCTCGATCCCTACGTCCGTAATCTGATCGAGGGTCCGACCCCTCTCCGTCTGATCGAAGCGCCCGTCCCTGGCAGCGGCAAGGGACTCCTCGCCGATGTCGTGCTCCGTCCCGCAATCGGTCGCGGTGTCAGCGTCATGCCCGCGGCGAACGACGACGACGAATGGCGCAAGCGCGTCACCGCGCAGCTTTGCCTGATGCCCCCGGCCATCTTGATCGACAACATCGTCAAGGGCCTCGACTCCGGATCACTATCCTCCGCGCTGACCGCGACCTGGTGGACCGATCGCCGCCTCGGCGCCCACGAGATGGTGCGCGTCCCGGTGCGCTGCGTCTGGCTTGGCACCGCGAATAACCCCACGATGAGTACCGAGCTGGCCAGGCGAACGGTGCGCATTCGCCTTGACCCGCACATGGACCGGCCATGGCAGCGCACCGGCTTTCGTCACGAGGATCTCCGCACCTGGGTCGACGACAACCGCGCAGACCTGGTATGGGCAGCCCTGGTGCTTGGCCGCGCCTGGATCGCTGACGGCGCCCCGTTGTCGTCAGCCAGGCTCGGCTCATTCGAGCGATGGGCCGCGGTCCTGGGCGGCATCCTTGAAACCGCCGGCATCGATGGCTTCCTCGGCAATGCTGACGAATTCTATGAGACCGCTGATCTGGAAGGTGCAATCTGGCGCCAGTTCGTGGCCCTCTGGACCGAGAAGCACGGTGAGGCGGAAGTCGGTGCCGCTGATCTCTTCGACCTGGCGCTGACCGTCGAGGGGTTTGATTTTGGCCGCGGCAACGAACGGGCCCAAAGAACCGCGTTCGGGATCTCGCTCACCAAGCAACGCGACCGGGTGATTGGTGACTATCGCATTGTCTTCGTCGGCACGGTCCGTCGTGCAAAGCGTTGGCGGCTCATCAGAACCCGTGCCGCAGGCAACCCCTTCGAGGAGCTCTTCCATGAGGAAAGGTCCGATCAATGATCAAGAACAATCGTGTGAACCTACCGAACCTCGGTGAACCTCCTCATCCCTACGCGGGGGAAAAAGATTCTGATTATTCATATATGGGGGCCAGAGGTACACAAAGGTTCACAAGGTTCACACACCCCACCGTGGTCGCCATTGTCTGCGCCCTCTGCCGGATCAAGCTCGCCGACGTCCTCCCCGGCAGCCTGGCCCGCTGCCCGAGCTGTGGCACCTGGAGCGGCACGGTCGAGCGACCGCGGCTGCCCCGGCGACATAGCCCCAACGATCAGAATCGCGGGGTGCTATAGCGATGGTTGGGAAGTGCCAAGCGACGAACGCGGCGGGTGCCCCGTGCTCAGCTACGCCGGTGCGACCGTCTGGATGGTGCTGGTTCCACGATCCAGCCTTGACCGCGGAGCGGGATGCGGGACGGCGCAAAGGTGGCGTGGAGCGGAGCAATCAGGCCCGGGCGCGGAAGCAGTACGCCGATGGAGCGCTTGCCCCGATCGAGGTGCAGGGTCTGATCGGAACGACGTTACGAGCGGTGCTGGTCGGTAAGGTGACACCGGGCCAGGGTCAAGCGGTCGCGGCATTGGCCCGTGCCGCCATGACCGTCCGTGAAGCCAGCGAGGTCGAGGAACGCCTGGCGGAGCTTGAGCAGCGCGCCGGCATCGGCGAAAGGAGAACGTCATGAGGAACGATGCCCGATTGAAGAAACTGATTCAGGTCTGGCCGCCGCCGGCGTGTGGCCACTGCAAAGGGTGGAGCGAGGCGCTCACCGTGGTCATCGGCAGCGATGGCCCGATGCGACCGGAAACCTGCCCGGCATGTGGGCGGCGCGTTCCGATCGTGAACACCGTCGCGATCAATGTTCCGCTGGACCCGCTGTGACGAGCAACCATGCCGAGCGACTCGACAAGCTGGCCACCCGCTGGCCACCGCCCCGGTGCGAAACCTGTCGCTTCTGGACCCCGACCAACGCGGTCCAGTTTGGGCACGATGGGCCGATGCGCCCCGAGGTCTGCCCGGACTGCGGACGCACGGTCAAGATCCTCAAGCTTCTCCGCGTCATTCGTGATTAAGGAAAGAGAGTAGCAACATGGACCGACAGCAGACAGAGACCGGTGACGACATCCTGACGGTCGAGCAGATGACCGCATTGATGCGAAACGATGTCACCCGCGTTGATGAGGCGGGTGCTGCCCATGACAAACACATGCGTGAGTGGGAGCACACGGAAACCCGGATCGACATCGGCGGCGAGTACGGTGAGGGACGTGAAGAGATTCGGGCCGGCATGCTCGCGAGCCAGCGCCCTGAGCTGGAAGCCGCGGCACGAGCTGCCGAGGGTGCCGGAGCCGCGGCGATCCGGAATGCCCGCCGCGTTCTGGCGCAGATCGGTGAGGATCGCATCACCCTGCCGTTGACCGCGATCCCGACCGCAAGCGCGATAGCGCCCATGATCGAGAAGGATGCTGAACGACTCTCCTGGCCACGGGTGGCGGAAGAGATGCGGGCCGCGGTGACGAAGCGGGACCTGGCCGCGATGTTCTGTTGGTCCCGGGCGGTGGCGGGACGGCTCGCGACTCGACCCGAGGGGATTGAGCGACCGGAGGACGAGCGAGCGCGATCCGAACTGGGTCGCTTGCAGCTCGAGGTCAAGACACAGATGCGGGATACGACCTTCGATCCTATTCGCAAGGAGGCGGATAAGGTCCTGGAGCGGGCCTGGTCGATTCGCTCGACGGCGAGCAAGGGGCGCCAGCGCCTGGCCGGTCCGGCGACGACGACAGCAGGCGAAACGAAAGTCCCGTGGCCGCAGGAGGCGGCGCGATGATGGCGGGAAGTCGGGACGCCGTGACCGAGTACGCCGCGGCACTCAACGCGATCACGCGTCGGGTGAATGCATCGCTGGAGCGCGCAAGCGCCCTCCCCGCGGTGGACTTCCCGGCCTCGGCCCGGGCGATGAATTGCTCGCGAATCGCTTCCGCACCCTCGCCGGCGAGGTGATCGCGCGGCACTACGGGCCACGGCAGCCGGTCAACCTCGAACGGCCGATGGACTGAGAGGGAGACGATGGCGGTGAACGAGGGAAACGCGATCAACACCTATCGGGATGCGATGCAGGCTCTGGCGCAACGACTCATCGCGGCGGCGATGGCCCTGATGGAGCTCTTCCAGACCGACGATCCAAAGGACTGAGTAAGCGGTGCGGCATGACCCTACGGATCTCTCGGACGACGTAGGTAGGCGGCGATCGCGAAGGTGATCAGAAACGCCGCTAGGGTCGAGACCACAAGCAGCCACCAGTCTCGCCCTCGCCACACCCCATTGAGCACGGCGCCAATGGCCACGGCGGTTGCGGCGGCGAGCGGCGTGATCCGGTCCGGGTGTCCACCGCGTGGGTCCGTCGGTCCCATGCTTTCCTCCGCCGCGCGGTTGGATGTGGGGTCCGGGGCTCGCTGATGCTAGCCGACATGGATCGCTGGGCGGCGGACGCGGTCCGGTTCCGCTTTGCGGAGGATCTCGTGGGTGACCGGGGCGATATCGCCCTCGCCGAAGAGGACGAAGCGGGCCAGATACTTGAGCGGGTTCCCCTCCGTCCAGCCAAAGTAGACGTGCGGCGGTTTGCCGGTCTGGTCGCGAATGCCGAGGAGGATCGCGGCGATCGCGTTGGGGATTGCAGAGCCGTCGGCCCGTAGCACCCGGTACTCACCAATCTCCTCCCCCTGCACCGTCAGGACCGGCGCGAACTCCGAGGCATCCCGCACGGTGACCTCGAGGAAGAGGACCGCCTCGCCAGGTGGAATGTTGCTCGCCTCGCGCTCCTCCTTCTCCTTTACCAGGTACTCGCGCGGGGTCCGATCGTCGGGATGGTTGGCGACGATGCGGACCTCCCCGACGCGTGCCGCCGTGGCGATGAAGCGCGCGGCGAGCGGGTCGAACTCGACCCTCGTCGCCCGCAGCTCGGTCGAGCGCCAGACCCGGGAGAGGAGCGAGGTCACGATGATAGCCCCGATGAAGAACGAGGCGATCTTGACGCCGTCGGGGCTCTCGACGATGTTCGCGGCGGTGGTGTAGACGAAGACCACCGCGACGAGGCTGAATAGCAGGGCCGTCCGCCGCTGCCCGTGGCGCCGGGCGGCGAGGGCGACGGCGACGGTCGCCGAGGTGATGACGACCAGCACGCCCGTTGCGTAGGCCCCGGCCTGCGCGTCGACATCCGCCCGGAACAGCACCGTAACGACGAAGCAGACCAGCGTGAAGAGGAGGACCAGGGGTCGGGTCGCCCGCGCCCAATCGGGCGCCATCCCATAGCGGGGAAGATAGCGGGGCACGATGTTGAGCAGCCCGGCCATCGCTGACGCCCCGGCGAACCAGAGGATCAGGATCGTGCTGGCGTCGTAGAGCGTGCCAAACCCGTTGCCCAGGTACTCGTGCGCGAGATAGGCGAGGGCGCGTCCGTTGGCCGGGCCACCCTCCGCGACTGCCGCCTCGGGGATGAGCACGGTCGTGACGAAGCTGCTGGCAATGAGCAGCACGCTCATGATCGAGGCCGCAGTGGTCAGGAGCTTCCGCGTGTTGTGGATCCGACCCTGCGGCAGCTCGGGCGTGTCCTCCGGTGCGCCCGCGACCAGAGGCATCACGACGACGCCGGTTTCGAAGCCGGAGAGACCAAGGGCAAGCTTGGGGAAGAGCAGCAGGGCGGCACCGACCATCAGGGCGGGGTTAGCGTGCTCGGCGGCCAAGGTGTGTCGCCAATCGGCGAGCGCGTGTGGGTGGCGCACAACCTCGACGAGACCGGTCCCGATGACGACCACGTTGAGCAGAAGGTAGACCCCGACCAGGGCGACCGCGATCCCGATCGCTTCGCCGAACCCCTTGAGGAAGACCGCGCCAAGGAGGCCGATCAGGGCCAGGGTGAGCGGGACCTCAGCGCCGTGAAGGACGCCCATATAGGGGTTCTCGGTGAGGTGGGCGGTGGCGTCAGCGGCGGAGAGGGTGATCGTGATCACGAAGCCGGTCGCGACGAAGCCGATCAGGCAGAGCACGAAGAGCTTGCCCTGCCACCAGGCGAGCAGGTTCGCCAGCATCGAGATCGAGCCGTCGCCGTGCGGGCTCGCGGCGGCGACGCGCTTGTACATGGGCAGGGCACCGAAGAGCGTGACCAGAACGAGGACCAACGTGGCGATGGGCGAGAGCGCCCCGGCGGCAACGATGGCGATGCCCGGTTGGTAGCCCAGGGTCGAGAAGTAGTCGACACCGGTCAGGCACATCACCTGCCACCAGGGGTGGGTACGATGCGCCCCCTCGACCTCGTGTGGTCCCTCCATCTCCCGCGGGCGATCTTGGAGGAGCCAGGCCGCCAATGGGTGACTTGTCCGGGGGGGTGACCGGTCCGCCCGCACTGACGTCCGTTCTATCCCCACCCCCAACCACCCTCCGCCCCCGTCCAGTGCACGACCGCGGCAGCATACGACAACCGGCGGCGTTGACCTCTCGGGGGCACCTTGGGAAGCGGCCGCTACGAGAGACGGGAGTAGGGAGCGTACCAGCAACCCGCGAGATCACCGATGGAAGTGACAGTCCGTGGCACCGAAACGCCACCAGCCACAACGACAGCGACCCGTCAGTCGACGCCCCACCTTGGCCGGGTGACGTGCCAGGGGATCATAGGGCCTGGCGCTCCACAATGGGGGTCGCGTTCGTTCCAGGGCCGCACAATGCGTCAGCGGGGCAATCGCCCGAAACCTGCACCTTTCGACTCCCGATGCTTCCCAAACGGTAGGACAGATAACTTCCATTATCCGCCATCCGCTGTGGCTTCTGTGACTTCTGGGTCCTTGCGCACTGGTGTACCGGATGGCAGGATTGGTCCCATGAGAAGGGTTGACCCGCATCACTCTTCTCGGCGGCGGGGAGAATCACACCCACACACAGGGGGAGGACACCATGGTCGCCATTGACGCACGGCATCGACGTGCTCAGGCGAAGCGGGTGCGACGACAGGGATCGCCCGCCATCCGTGTTGCATCACCCAGCGCCGGCAGAGATCTCTTCGATCACCAGGCGAGGCAATCGCTTGACATCTCCGGCGAGGAGTTCCTTCGCCGGTGGGATGCGGGCGTGTATCGATCCAATGCGTCCGAGGAAGGGAGAGCGGCTCGCCGCTTGGCAATGCTGATCCCCTTTGCCCGACGCACCAAGGCCTAACCGCCAGCGCGGGGCCGCGCAATCCGCGCGTGGTGCAAAGAATCACTTTCTTCAAACACTCCGAGCCACTGTTGCTTGTGTGACACCTGAACTGTTGACCGTTGGGCCCGCAGGGTTTGACCCAACGGTTCTCTACGCCATTACCTTTGGGCTACTTGGCGAGCCGGTTCGACTTCCCGGAGATCTGTCGCGGCTGCCAGCGCGAAAAGGCGGCCAGACGGGTCTCTTTTTCGACGTTCGCCATCAGTTCCGTCTCGTCGAGTTGACGCCAGAGAACCGGCGCCCTGAGTGGCGTGTCTCAACGGTGTCCTATCAGTATCGACTTCTAGATACCCTTCGAAAAGAGCTCCTCGTCTGGCATTGGCAGCCAGGCGAGGACTTCGACGGTCCCGATCGACCACACCTGCATGTCTCCGCCAAGCTCGTTGTCGGCATGTCGGCTCATAATCCTGATGAGACGATCAACCTCGACCTCGACAACGCGCATCTTGCCACCGGGCGCGTGACGATTGAGGCGGTGATACGCACCCTAATCGACGACTTCCAAATCAACCCACGGGAGGGGTGGGAACAAATCCTTGATCGCGCCGAGGTGACCTTCCATGACGAGGCAACCCAATATCCCTAGTGGCGCCACACACGCAACCGCCCCTCGCCGCTCCGCACGTTGAGCCACACGCGCCAATCGTGCGAGTGGTCTGGATCAACAATCACCCCGATCTCGACCCAGCCATCGGCGCCGACAGTCGCCAGCACTTGGTTGACGGCGTTCGGCATCAGCGTCAGGCGTTGCGACCGCCACACACGATGAGGACCCTCGGCAA
>JAABUN010006151.1_pt1 | contig 14095 bp, 12 predicted proteins | sample 5559311 | NCBI WGS metagenome assembly JAABUN01 (sample SAMN10711877, study PRJNA513370) | rock metagenome | isolation source: Antarctica rocks | place: Antarctica: Victoria Land, Siegfried Peak sud | reverse complement strand
CCACGCCGGGCCACGCCTCTCACGAAGGACGGCTGCGCAGGGCGGCTGGGCCGTATGCAGCGCCGATGATCGGGGTGCAGCGCGGGCCGCCAGCGCTGGTGGTTTCGGCGGGCTGTGGCGGGATCGTAATGGAGCCTCAGCTTGCACTCGCGTTTCCGATACGGCCCGGTCGGCAGCAAACCCCTGCGATTGGCCTCCTTCTGTAGCGTTCACGGAAAAGCATGGGCGCGGATGCTTCGACGCATATGGATCGTTTATGCGCTTCGATGCCATGTCACCTCCCCAGAAGCACACCAAGGGTCCAGTGACATGCACAAGGCGTTTCCGTTGCTCGCCGCCTGCGCCGCCCTGTTCGGCCCGGCTGCCTACGCTCAGCAGGCTCCGACCGTGCCCGAGCAGACCGGCCTGCCGGCCAACCCTGCCGCGGCGCCGGCCGAAAAGCCCTATGTCGCGCCGCGCAACTTCAGCGAGTGGGCCAGCAGCATCAAGCTCGGCTTCCAGGTTGACGGCGGCATCACCGGCAACCCGGACGACCCCGGCAGCCGCCGCAACTTCGGCCGCTTGTTCGACGACAACGCCAACCGGCCCGTGCTGAACCAGGCCATGATAACGGTCAACCGCGACATAGACCCGAAGGCCACCAGCGTGGACATCGGCTTCAAGCTGCAGGCGTTCTATGGCTCGGACGCGCGCATCGTCCACACGCTCGGCGTGTTCGACCAGCTCATCCACGACCGCAACCAGCTCACCGTGACGGAGGCCAGCGTCAGCGTCCGCCTGCCGGGCCTGTTCGCGGGCGGCCTGGACATCAAGGCCGGCATATATCCGACGCCGCTGGGCTTCGAGCTGATCGATCCCAAGACCAACGCCTTCTACTCGCACTCCTACATCTTCAACTACGGCCTGCCCTACAAGCACGTCGGCGCGCTGGCGACGGCGCACGTGTCCGACACCATTGACCTGTATCTCGGCATAGACAGCGGCACCAACGTCGCGGTCGGCTATGGCAACGGCGACAACAACAACCGGCCCGGCGGCATCGCCGGCATCGGCTACAACGCGCCGGGCGGCAAGTTCACGGTGCTGGCGCTGACCCACATGGGACCGGAGAACAGCAAGCGGAACACGCCCTTCGCCAACGACGCCATGCGTTATTACAACGATGTCGTCGTGACCTGGAAGACGACGGACAAGCTGACGCTGGTGACCGAGTTCAACTACGTCCAGGAGGACGGCTTCAACGCGAACGCCTATGGCGCGGCGGGCTATGCCTCCTATGCCCTGACCGACACGCTGACCCTGAACGGCCGGGCGGAGATTTTCCGCGACAACCAGAACTTCTTCGTCTCGACGCCCGTGGCGGAGCGCGATTTCGCCAACTTCCAGCGCGGGGTGTTCAGCCGCTTCGTTACCTCGCCCAAGGCGACCACCTACACCGGGCTGACGGCGGGCGTGACCTACAAGCCCGCAGGGATGCCGGCCGCGCTCAGCACGCTGATGATCCGGCCGGAAGTCCGCTACGACCGGACATTGAACGGCGTGCGCTCGTTCAACGACGGCCGCAGCCGGGACATGGTGACTATTGCAGCCGACGCCATCATCGGGTTCTAGCAGGCCGGTGCCGCTTCCCAAGCGGCGCCGTCCGTGTCGGCCGGTCAAAAGGCAAGAACCCTCCGCGGCAGAACCCACCTACTCCCGCCAGCGATTTCTGTTCCGTTCGGACTGGCTGCCCAGGTCACGGCAGGTGTCGGCAACCCCGCTTTTTCAATCGCAATGATATAGAAGTTTTACGCCGGCAAGCCTTCCTGCACATCGAACGCTTATGCGCGACCTGCTACGTTCTCAGGGGATCGGGACGGTATTCCGGGAGGCGGGTGCTTTTCGTCGCTTAAGCCGTGGTATGCAGGACGCACCCATCGGCCGTCGGCCGCGCCGGTATCGTTGCCAGATCCTGTTTTGCATCAGGAGCTGCTCCTTGTTTTACAACGCAAATGTCGCCTTCGAGCCGGCGGTGTCGCTGCTGGAAAGCTACGGTCCCGATCATGCCCTCGGCACAGCGGAGGCTGCATTGATCGCGTTTGCCGACGCCGGCCTGGACAGCCGCGTTACCCTGCTTGGTTCGCACACGCTTGACCTGCTGTGCGCGCTGCTGCGGCAGGGCCATGTCAGTGCGTCCGCCATGCGGCTCAGCGACCGGCCGCCCTCCGGCACGGCAGATGTTGTCCTTGTGCCGTATGTGGGGTCGCCTGACCACCTGGCACGCGCGATCGTGCAGGCCCGCCGGCAACTGGTCCCGTTCGGCACATTGGCACTGCATTTGTCCGGCAGCCCGGACGCCGGGCTGCTTCGGCAAGCAGGCCAGCTGCTCACGCTTCATGGGTTCGGACTGGTCCGCAGGCGCGTGGTGTCCGATGAAGTGCTGGTCCGCGCCGAGTTGCCGCTGCATGGACGCCTGGCATGCGCCTGATCCACGGTTCGCCGACGTCGAGGCATAATGCGCGTGGCCGGGTCGCAAGCGGCATCTCGGAGGTCAGAGGCTCGATCACCGCCCTCGTGACCCCCTTCCACAAAGGACGGGTGGACGACGAGACCATAGGAAAGCTGTGCGAGCGCCAGATCGGGCACGGGACCGCGGCGCTTGTCGTGTGCGGAAGCACGGGAGAAGCGACGTCCCTGTCCCTTGCGGAGCAGGCATGCGCCCTACGGATCACCGTTGCCGCCACCTCGAACCGGGTGCCCGTCGTCGCTGGCTGCTGCGCCCCGACGACCGAGGACGCGGTCATCCTTGCCGGCGCCGCAGCACAGAACGGGGCAAGCGCACTGCTGTGCGCGCCTCCGCCCTATTCCCGGCCAACGCAGGATGGCATCGCCGCACACGTCAGGGCTGTAGCTCATGCGGCCGACCTGCCGGTGATCCTGTACGACGTGCCCGGTCGCGTCGGGGTCGCCGTCGGCGACGAAACGGTGGCCCGCCTCCACGATGCCGGCCTGATCGTGGCGATCAAGGACGCAGCGGGAGACCTGTCACGGCCTGTGTGCCTCCGTGCCCTGTGCGGCAAGGATCTACTCCAGTTCACTGGGGACGACGCGACCGCCGCGGCGCACCGGGCCATGGGCGGGCACGGGTGCATCTCAGTGACCGCCAACCTGGCGCCGGCGCTCTGCGCGCAGATGCATGCCGCATGGGACTTGGCCGACCTTGCCGAGTTCGACCGCATACGCGACCTGCTGGCACCGCTGCACCAGGCGCTGTTTCGGGAAAGCAATCCGATACCGGTCAAGGCCGCGCTTTGCATGATCGGGCTGTGCCACGGGGAGCTTCGCCTGCCCCTGACGCGGGCCTCGTCTGCCACACTGGACACATTGGGCCTGTTGCTTCCCGATCTGATGCGGGCCGAGGACGGAGCCGCCAGGCGCTTCCGCCTGAGCCTGGTGACGTAGCGCCATGGCGCGCCCGAAGCGTGGCAACGACTTGGTGCCGCTCGCACTGGCAGTCGTCGTGGCCCTCACCGCCGCTCCGGTTGTGCGGACCGTGACCGCGGACCTCAACAACACCCTCGGGCGGGTCTGGCCGTTCTCGATGACTTGGTGCCATTCATTGGCAACGCCCGGATGCGTCGGCCAACCCATGCAGCCCGCAAAGGGTCGGCAAGTCCCGGGCGCAAGGACAGGCTCCTTGTGAGCGATCCGTGGCAACCGTCGGCAAACTGCAGGCTGGGCTCACTCGATCCAGTATCGAAACGCAGGGCCAGCATGTTCCTGTGGCGCATTACAGTCCTGGCAGGCTTCATAATGAGCCCGTATCTCACCCACAAGCAACCCTTGCAGGAAACTCTGGCCATTCTCGCCCTTACCTTCGCATTCGGTGGGCTGCTCTGCATGGTGTTTGCCATGCTGCGCCGTGAGCCCTTCGCAAAAGGGAGCCTCAACGGATGGGACGAGGCCCTGGTTTTTGTCGCGATCTCGCGGCTTGCGCATGCGGCAGCGCACGTCCAGGCATGACGCGGGCACAGCGACCGGTCAGAGCCGGGTCGAGGCTGTGACGGTAAGGGACCGCTCCCGCCAATGAGCCGGCACGGCATGATCCCATCCGGCGACCGCTTCCCGAACAGAAAATCCAGGCAAACTGGGAAAAGAGGCAGGATCAGCCTGGTCCTGAACATACTTTTACGCGAAGCGGTATTGGGAGTCCTGTTGTGGGGTGGGGCAGCAGAGCAAGCCAGTCTGCGGGCGCTTTTATATATAATCGGCCTCGGAGGCGTCGTGATATGCACCCGCCATTTCGGGCTGACGCGTCCTGCGACCTGGAGGGTGGTACTTGCAGAAAGTGTTACACTGTATGCCGGGTCCGTTTGCGTCGCCAACCTCCTCCTTGCTGGCTTCGGCTTGGCTCCGTGGTGGCGCGGTCCGTAACCGTGACACGCCGCATGGCCGCACGCGCAGGCTGGCAGCCCGCACCAGCCGACTAGCGGCAAATGCTGCACTCTGTTGTTCCGCATAAGAGGCGCACTAAATATACGATATTTTTATGAAAAGGTCGCTGGCTGCACATAGTTTCTTTACTCACACCGGTGCTATTGATGCCAGCCGCACGCGAACTCGTGGAGGGCTGCGCATGTACGACGTTTTGATCCTGTTTCTTGGCGGCGGGGGCATTCTGCTGATGGCCGCCTACGCCGCGCTGTGCGAGCGGATTTGAGAAGGTGTTCGATCTCCTCCTGGGCGGCGCCGTTGCGGCGGGATTGCTGATCTACCTGGTCTGGGCGCTCGTGCGTCCCGAAGACTTCTAAGGAACTCTTGATGACATTGATCGGCTGGGCGCAGATCGCGCTCGTGCTTTCGCTCGTGTTCGTGTGCGCGGTGCCGCTCGGGCGCTATATCGCGGCCGTGCTGGGCGGCGGGCGCACCCTGCTGTCCCCGGTGCTCGGCCCGGTGGAGCGGGGCTTCTACGCCCTGGCCGGCGTTGACGCCCGGCGCGGCATGCCGTGGAAGACGTACGTGGTCGCGCTGCTCGTGCTCCAGGCGGTTCACTTCGCGCTGCTATACCTCATGTTGCGCTACCAGGACCTGCTGCCGTTCAACCCGCAGGAGCAATCCGGGCTGTCGCCCAAGCTGGCGTTCAACACCGCCATGTCGTTTGTCACCAACACCAACTGGCAGGCTTACGGCGGCGAGACCACGATGTCCTACGGCAGCCAAATGTGGGGCCTTACGGTCCACAATTTCCTGTCGGCCGCCACCGGCATCTCCGCTGCTGCCGTGGTCGCCCGCGCCCTCGTGGCCGGCGGCGTGAGGGAGCTAGGCAATTTCTGGGTCGATCTAACGCGCATCACCCTCTACGTATTGCTGCCCATCGTCCTGCTCTACACGGTGTTCCTGATCGCCTCCGGCGTGCCGCAGACGCTTGCGGGCTACGTGGACGTGCAAACGCTGGAGGGCGGCAAGCAGACCATCGCCCTCGGCCCCGTCGCCTTCCAGGAGGCGATCAAGCTGCTGGGCACCAACGGCGGCGGCTTCTTCAACGCCAACTCCGCCCACCCGTTCGAGAACCCGACGGCCCTGACCAACGTGGTCGAGACCTGGTCGGAGATCGTGATCCCATTCGCGCTCGCCGTGACCTTCGGCGTGATCGTCGGCGACAAGCGGCAGGGCTTCGCGCTGTTCTGGGCCATGGCTATCCTGATGGTGGCGGCCGTCGTGCTCTGCTATGCGGCCGAAGCCGGCGGCAACCCGTTGCTGACCGCGGCCGGCATAGACCCCAGCATGGGCAACATGGAGGGCAAGGAGGTCCGCTTCGGCACTGCCGCGTCGTCCCTGTTCGCGGTGACGACCACCGCCACCTCGGACGGCGCCGTCATTGCCATGCACGACAGCTTTACGCCTCTGGGCGGCATGGTGCCGCTGTTCTTGATCCAGTTGGGCGAGGTTGTGCCCGGCGGCGTCGGGTCAGGCCTGTACGGCATCATCGTCTTCGCGTTGCTGGCGGTGTTCGTGGCCGGGTTGATGGTGGGGCGGACGCCGGAGTACCTGGGCAAGAAGGTGCAGGCGCGGGAGATCAAGCTGGCGATGCTGGCGGTGCTGATCCTGCCGCTGTGCATCCTGTCCGGCACTGCCATCGCGCTGGTGACGGAGTCCGGTACGGGGTCCCTGGCCAACGCCGGGCCGCATGGGCTGAGCGAGATGCTGTATGCGTTCAGCTCCGCCACCGGCAACAACGGCAGCGCCTTCGCCGGCCTGTCCGCCGACACGCCGTTGTCGGACTACGGGCTGGGCGCCTGCATGCTGCTGGGCCGCTTCGCCTTCCTGGTCCCGGTGCTGGCCATCGCCGGCAGCCTGGCCGCCAAACCCAAGCTGCCGGAAAGCGCCGGGACGTTCCCGACGCACGGGCCGCTGTTCATCGGCCTGCTGGTGGGCGTCATCCTGATCCTGGGTGGCCTGCAGTTCCTGCCCGCCCTCTCGCTTGGCCCGTTGGCGGAGCACTTCTCGATGCTCGCCGGCAAGACGTTCTAGGACTGACATCATGGCACAATCGAATGCCGAGAGCATTGCGCTGTTCGACGGTGCAATCCTGCGCCGGGCAACCGGCGACGCCTTTAAGAAGCTCAACCCGGCCGGGCTGATCCGCAACCCCGTCATCTTCGTCACCGAGGTTGTTGCCATCCTGGTGACGGTGCTGGCCGTGCGCAACCTGGCGACCGGTGTGCCCGCCGGCTTCCCCGTCGCCATCGCTTTCTGGCTGTGGCTGACGGTGCTGTTCGCCACCTTCGCCGAGGCCGTGGCGGAAGGCCGGGGCAGGGCGCGGGCCGAAAGCCTGCGCCGGGCGCGCAGCGACACGATGGCCAAGCGCATGACGGGCACGGACCGCAGCAAGGTCACGAGCGTGCCGGCCCCCGACCTGAAGCGCGGCGACCTGGTGCTGGTCGAATCCGGGGACCTGGTGCCCAGCGACGGCGAGATCGTAGAGGGTGTCGCCAGCGTCAACGAGAGCGCCATCACCGGCGAGAGCGCACCCGTGATCCGCGAGGCCGGCGGCGACCGCAGCGCCGTCACCGGCGGCACCCAGGTGGTGTCCGATTGGCTGGTCGTCCGCATCACCGCCGAGGCCGGCAACACCTTCATCGACCGCATGATCGCGCTTGTGGAAGGCGCCGAGCGGCGCAAGACGCCGAACGAGATCGCGCTCGACATCCTGCTGGCGGGCCTCACGATCATCTTCCTGATCGCGGTCGTAACGCTGGTGGGCCTGGCCAAGTACTCCGGCACCGACCTGGGCGTGCCGGTACTCGCAGCGCTGCTGGTGACGCTGATCCCCACCACTATCGGCGGCCTGCTGTCGGCCATCGGCATCGCCGGCATGGACCGGCTGATCCGCTTCAACGTCGTTGCGACCTCCGGACGCGCGGTGGAGGCCGCGGGCGACGTGGACACGCTGCTGCTGGACAAGACCGGCACAATCACCTTCGGCAACCGCGCTGCGGCCGCCCTGTATCCCGTGTCCGGCGTGGACGAGCGCACGCTGGCCGAAGCGTCCGTTCTGGCCTCCCTCGGCGACGACACGCCGGAAGGCCGCTCCATCCTGGCCTTCGCCCGCGACCGGCACGGTATCGTCATGGAAGCGCCGGCCGGCGCCAACGTGGTGGCCTTCACCGCCAACACCCGCGTGTCCGGCCTGGACGCCGGCGGGCGGTCCTGGCGCAAGGGCGCCGTGGACAGCGTGGCGCAGCTCGTCGGCGGCACTGCGCCCCAGGCGTTCACCGCCGCCGTGGACCGCATCGCCCGCGCGGGCGGCACGCCGCTGGGCGTGGCGACGGACGGGCGCCTGATGGGCGTGATCGAGCTGAAGGACATCGTGAAGCCCGGCATACGCGAGCGCTTCGAGGCGCTGCGCCGCATGGGCATCCGCACGGTGATGATCACCGGCGACAACAAGGTGACGGCGGCGGCCATCGCGACGGAGGCCGGGGTGGACGACTTCCTCGCCCAGGCCACGCCGCAGGACAAGCTGGACTACATCCGCAAGGTGCAGTCCGAGGGCCGCCTGGTCGCGATGTGCGGCGACGGCACGAACGACGCCCCCGCGCTGGCCCAGGCTGACGTGGGCGTGGCGATGCAGACCGGCACGCAGGCGGCGCGCGAGGCCGGCAACATGGTGGACCTGGACAGCGACCCGACCAAGCTGATTGAGGTCGTGGAGATCGGCAAGCAGCTGCTCATTACCCGTGGGTCCCTGACCACGTTCAGCATCGCCAACGACGTGAGCAAGTACTTCGCCATCCTGCCAGCGATTTTCGTCGTGACCTACCCGGAGCTGAACGCCCTCAACATCATGCGGCTGCACAGTCCGCAGAGCGCGATCCTGTCGGCGGTCATCTTCAACGCGCTCATCATCGTGGCGCTGGTGCCGCTAGCGCTGCGCGGCGTACGATTCACGCCCATCGGCGCCGCGGCGCTGTTGCGGCGCAACCTGCTGATCTACGGCCTAGGCGGGCTGGTGGCGCCCTTCGTGGGCATCAAGCTGATTGACCTGATCCTAACCCTGCTGAGGCTCGCATGAATATCGTCTCCCCCCTTCCGCCGGCAGGCCAGCATGACGCCGGTCCCGACACTGCCGCGGCCCCAGCGGGCATCGTCGCCGCCTTACGCCCGGCAATCGTGCTGACCGTTCTGTTCACGGCGTTGACCGGGCTGGCCTTCCCGCTCGCCTTCGTCGGCATCGCCAAGGCCGTGTTCCCTTCCCAGTCAGGCGGCAGCCTGGTTGAGCGCAACGGCGCCGTCGTCGGCTCCGCCCTGCTCGGCCAGACGTTCACCCAGGACAAGTACTTCCAGGGCCGGCCGAGCGCAACGTCGGCGCCGGACCCGGCGGATAGCACCAAGACCGTCTCTGCACCCTACAACGCCGGGAACTCCAGCGGCTCCAACGCCGGTCCGACCTCGAAGACTCTGAACGAGCGCGTGGCTGCGGATATGGAGAAGGCCGGGGCGAAGCCGGTGCCGGGCGACGCCCTGACCACCTCCGCCTCAGGCCTTGATCCCCACGTGTCGCCGGCGAACGCCGACCGGCAGGTGGCCCGGGTCGCAGCTGCGCGCGGCGTGCCGGAGGCGCAGGTGCGCGCCCTGGTCGCAGCTCACACGGGCGGGCGCCTGCTGGGCCTGATCGGCGAGCCGCGGGTGGACGTGCTGGCCTTGAACCTCGCCTTGGACGCCGCAAAGCCCTAGCGTCTGGCCCATGGCGCCCGAGGATGGAAGACCTGACCCCGACGCCCTGCTGGCTGCCACGGCCGGGGAGGGGCGCGGCCGGCTGAAAGTGTTCCTGGGCAGTGCGCCCGGCGTGGGCAAGACCTGGGAAATGCTGGTGCAGGCCAAGCGCCGCCAGGCGGAGGGTGTCGAGGTACTGGCCGGCGTGATCGAAACGCACGGTCGCGCTGGCACCGAGGCCGAACTGCGTGGCCTGCCCCTGCTCCCCTATCGGGAGGTACCATACCGCGGCCAGGTGCTCCGCGAATTCGACTTGGAGGCCGCCCTGGCCCGGCAGCCCGGACTGCTTCTGGTGGACGAGCTAGCCCACACCAACGCACCTGGCAGCCGCTACGCCAAACGATGGGAGGACGTGGTGGCGCTGCAGGCGGCTGGGCTGGACGTGTGGGCGACGCTCAATGTCCAGCATCTGGAAAGCCTGAACGAGGACGTGGCCCGCATCACAGGCGTGCGCGTGACGGAAACCCTGCCGGACCGCGTGCTGGAGAGTGCCGACGAGATCGAGTTGATTGACGTGCCGCCGACCGAGCTGCGGACCCGCCTGCGCGAGGGCAAGATCTACCGCGCCGACAACGCCGCGCGTGCCCTGGACGGCTTCTTCAAGGAAGGCAACCTGGCAGCACTGCGCGAGATCGCGCTGCGGCGCACCGCCGCGCACGTGGACGACGACGTGCGCGACTGGATGCGCCGTGCCGGCGTTGCCGGGCCATGGCCCGCAGGAGATCGCGTGCTGGCGCTGATCGGCCCCGACACGGCGTCCGAGGGCGTGGTGCGGCACGCGAAGCGTCTGGCGGAAGCGCTGCACGCGCCCTGGACGGCCCTGCATGTGGAACGGGACAACACCGTCGCCGAGGCACGGCCGGCCATGGAGTTGGCGGCGCAGTTGGGCGCGGATGTCCAGACCCGGGTCAGCTCGGACATCGTCGGCGCGACCGTTGAGCTGGCCCGTGCCACCAACGTCACCCATTTGGTCATGGGTCGGGCGCCACCGCCGTTGTGGCGGCGGCTGACCGGCCGCATCCTCAGCTACCAACTGCTGCGGCACGCGCCAGACTTCGTCCTGCATGTAATCCCGCTGCCTGGCGTAAAGGTCCGCAAGCGCGGGCGCCACCGTGAGGAGGGATGGGCCGTCTGGGCCGTCGCCGCGGCCCTTGTCGCCGGCGTGACAGGTATGGGCCTGCTGCTGCGCGATGTGTTCGTTGGCGAGGCCATGGGCCTGGCCTACCTTACCGCCGTCGTGGCCGGTGCCAGCCTGGGCGGGTTGCGCCCTGCCCTGGCCGTTGCGGTGGCGGGCTTCCTGGCCTGGGACTTCTTCTTCATCGAGCCGCTTTACACCCTCACGATCGGCAACGTGCATGACACCATGGCGATGGTGCTGTTCCTGGTCGTCGCCGTGCTGTCCGGCAGCTTGTCGAGCCGTGTGCGCGCGGAGGCACGGGCGGCGCAGGCGCGGATCGAGGGGCTGCGCCGCATCGCCACGTTCAGCCGCAAGCTGGGCGAGGCTGCGACCGAGCCGGACCTGCTGGCGGAGATCGCCCGGCAGGCTGCTGCCACGGCAGGGCAGGCCGTGGTGCTGGCCGCGGCGGGCGAGGAGGTCCTGGTTATCCGTGCCGCCGAGCCGGCTGCGGACACGATGGACGAGGGCGCCTGGGCCGCCGCACGCTGGACCTGGACCAAGCAGGAAGGCGCCGGGCAGGGCACCGCCACGCTGCCGGGCGCGACCTGGCGCTTCCTGCCCCTCAAGACGGCCCGGGGCCGCCTGGGCGTGCTGGGCATACGCAGCGCGTCGCGGCTGAACGAGCCGCAGGCACAGGCCGTCTCCGCCCTTGCCGACCAGGCTGCGGTCGCATGGGAGCGGGTGCGCCTGGCCGGCGAGGGTGCCCGCACGGCAGCCATGGATGAGACGCAGCGGCTGCGGACCGCACTGCTGGCTTCCCTGGGCCATGACCTCCGTACGCCCTTGACAGGCATCCAGGGCGCTGCCGGCACGCTGCGGAGCGGCTGGGCGCGGCTGCCCGACGCGACGCGGACGGACTTGCTGGACAGCATTGAGCAGGACGTAGGCCGGATGGCGCGCTTCCTGGCCAACATCACCGAATTGACGCGTTTGGAAACCGGGCAGATCAGCCCCCGCCTCGCGCCCGTGCCGCTGGAGGAGGCGGTGCATGCTGCCGCGTCGCGCCTTGCTGGCGCACCCTTCGTTGTGGTCAACCTTCCCCGGCCGGAGCTGAGCGTCCTGGCCGACCCGGCGCTGCTGGAGCAGGTGCTGGTCAACATCCTGGAGAACGCCGCCAAGTACTCCCCTGGAGGCAGCCCGATCTTCGTCCGCGGCAGCTTGGACGGGCGGGACGCCGTCCTGTCCATTGCCGACGAGGGCGTGGGCATCCCGCCGGACGAACTACCGCACGTGTTCGACAGCTTCTTCCGTGCGAGCCGGGGGGACCGCGTGGCGGCAGGCACCGGGCTGGGCCTTGCCATCGCGCGCGGCATGGTTGAGGCAATGGGCGGCCGCATCGAGGCGCATAGCCCACGCCCCGACCTGCCGGTGGACGGCAATCCCGGCACCGTCGTCACCCTCCGTCTTCCCACCGCACGGACCGAAGCATGAGCGCGACCCGCATCCTCGTGGTGGACGACGAGCCGCAGATACACCGCTTCCTGAAGCCGGCGCTCGAAACGGAAGGCTACAGCGTGGACCGGGCCGAGACGGCTGCTGAAGGCCTGCGCCTTGCCGCTGCGCGCCCGCCCGGGGCGGTGCTGCTGGACCTCGGCCTGCCTGACCTGGACGGCCAGGACGCGCTGCCGCGCTTCCGGGCCATCACGACGGTGCCCATCCTGGTCGTGTCGGCGCGCGAGCAGGACGCCGAGAAAGTGCGCGCCCTGGATGCCGGCGCAGACGACTATATCGAGAAGCCATTCGCCATGTCCGAGCTGCTGGCCCGGCTGCGCGCCTGCCTGCGCCGCACGCTTGTTCAGGACGGAGTGGCGCGGCCCTGGCGGCGCAACGGGATCGAGGTGGACCTGCTGCGCCGGCGCGTCACGTCGTCCGGGGAGGTGGTGGCGCTGACGCCGCGAGAGTACGACTTGCTAGTCATAATGGTCCGCAACGCCGGTCGCGTGTTGACGCACCAGCACCTGCTGCGATCCGTGTGGGGCGCGCAGCACAGCGAAGACGTACAATACCTGCGCGTTTACGTTGGCCACCTGCGCCAGAAGCTGGGACCTGGAGCGGTTGGACTGATCCGGACAGAGGCGGGCGTCGGATACCGCTTGGCGGAGACGGACCCTTAGATGCGCGGGCCATCCCACAAGACGTTGGTGCATGTTTGGAGTGCGCCCCTGACGGTGGACAGGTGTAAACCAGCGCAGGTATGGGACCCAGAGGAACTCTGGCTTTTCACCGCAGTGCGGTGCTGATCAGCGCCGAAACCCGCTGCTGACCCACAACCAAGTGGGCCAGCGCGCCATCCTGGTAGAAGATGCTGAACAGGCGGATACCGTCCCGCCGGACGATCCGCTCCTCGAAGGGCAGGAAGTCGAGCAGCAGCGCCGCCCCGTCGGCCGACACGGGGCTGGGTGGGCAGCGGGCGCAGGACTGACTCGCGCTGGACGGCTTCGGACCAATCGGCGTCGGAGACCGCCAGAAGGGGAGGTTTGGGCTTCATCTCAGCCGCCATGCGCGTCACCCCGGATGCTGGCTTGCGATATAGGGCACCTTTCTTGCGATCTGGGCTACATCCTTGTGAATTAGGATGCACGCAAGCTACTGATTTCATGAGGAACGATGGATTGCGATTAAGGAAACGCGACACGCCCGCATCGAGGCCAAACAACCGTTTGGCCTCTTGACGGGCATCGTGACGCCGCGTGAACCCGGCGCATGTGCTGTTGACAGACAGACCCCCAAAGGTATCCGCCCGGCGAGGGCCGCCTGGGCGTGAGCCGCTTGTCGCCTTAAAGCGCTGGTTAAGTCGGCGTGAAAGGTGTGCGGATGGACGGCGTGGTGGAAATCATTACTGGCCGGGAGCGGCGGCGGCGCTGGAGCACCGAGGACAAGCTGCGGTTTGTGGCGGAGATGGCGGAGCCGGGCACGCGGGTCCGAGCCGTCGCGGCCCGCCACGGCGTGTGCGAGAGCTTGCTGTTCACCTGGCGGCGGCAGGTGCGAGATGGCGTGCTGACCGCTCCTGAGATGCCGGTGTTCATGCCGGTGCGTATGTTCGGCACTGCCCTAGGGACGCCTGGCCTGGGGACGCCTGGCCTGTCCCGTCCCGAACCGCCTTCGGCCGCAGCACCTCCGGCTGCGCACGCGCCGGCCCGGCCCCAGGCAGGCCTGATCGAGATCGAGCTGGGCGACGGCCGCCAGGTGCGGGTGGGGGCGGACGTGAACCAGGCCGCGCTGCGGCGCGTGCTGGCGGCGCTGCGCGGGTGATCCCGGTCCCTTCCGGCGTGCGGATATGGCTGGCGGCGGGGGCTACGGACATGCGCCGCGGCATGAACGGCCTAGCTTTGCAAGTTCAGCAGGCGCTGGGGCGCGACCCGCACGGGGGTGATCTCTACGTTTTCAGGGGCCGCAAAACTGACCTGGTCAAGGTCCTTTGGCACGACGAGACCGGCATGTCCCTATACGCGAAAAGGCTGGAACGGGGCCGTTTCGTGTGGCCGCAGGCGCGGGACGGCGTGGTGGCGCTGACGCCGGCGATGATGTCCATGCTCTTCGATCATGCATAACGATACCCCTCTTGCTGACGCACACCTGGCAACAGGTCCGCATGTGAAACGGTGCCGGCTCGTAGGTGCCGGAGCGTCTCCAGCGCCTCCGGATGGTTCGGGATCAGGTAGC
>JAABUN010006150.1_pt1 | contig 14099 bp, 14 predicted proteins | sample 5559311 | NCBI WGS metagenome assembly JAABUN01 (sample SAMN10711877, study PRJNA513370) | rock metagenome | isolation source: Antarctica rocks | place: Antarctica: Victoria Land, Siegfried Peak sud | reverse complement strand
CAGGCGGAGACCTGCGCCGCACGACTACGTGAATCGGGCCTCGATGTAGAAGTCCGCATCATAAAGACGACTAGCGAACGGCACCCCGAGACACCGCTCTCGGTCCTGGATCAGCGCGACGTGTTCACCAGACAACTAGATGAAGCCCTGCTCGCGGGAGATATAGATCTAGCGATCCACTCTTTGAAAGACGTTCCGACTGACCCTCCCGAGGGTGTCGTCCTAGCTGCGATCACCGAACGCCACGACCCGAGCGATGCGCTGGTTTCCGAGGCTGGTTACACGGTGGAAGACCTGCCAGAGGAGGCGGTTGTAGCGACATCCAGCTTGCGGCGGCGGGCTCAACTCTTGCACCATCGCCCGGACCTTCGGATAGTTGGTATTCGGGGCAACGTGGAGACTCGTATCCGAAAAGTGCGGGAGGGTGCGGCAGACGCGCTCGTGCTGGCTCGGGCCGGGCTCGACCGGCTAGGGCTCGAAGCCGCGCACACCGTCATCTCGCCAGAGGTCATGCTGCCAGCCGTCGGCCAGGGTGCTCTCGCAGCTGCGACACTCGAAGACCACCCTCAGCGCGATGAGATCCACGCCGCTCTCGACCACGGGCCGAGTTCTCGCGCAACACGGGCGGAGCGGGCGATGCTCCGAACTCTCGAAGGCGGTTGCCGCGTGCCAGTCGGGGCGCTGGGTGCTGCGGAAGATGGAGGAGATGTTCGGTTGCGGGGGATCGTGGTGTCGCCGGATGGCGCGTTAGTGTATGGGGGAGAGGCTAAGGGTTCGTCGCCGGAGGAAGTCGGGGATCGGCTGGCTCGCGAATTGTTGGAACAGGGAGCGTCCGTTGTGTTGAGTGAGGTTCGGCAAGTGAGGAGTTCGTGATCTACTTGGTAGGTTCCGGCCCCGGAGATCCTGGCCTGTTGACGGTCAAGGGACAGCGATGTCTTCAGGAGGCTGACGCTATCGTCTACGACCGGCTCGCGCCGGAAGCGTTGCTGGATCAAGCGCGACCAGATGCCGAACTCATCTACGTCGGCAAGATGCCCGGCGATCACAGCATGAGCCAGGAGGACATAAACGCCGTCCTCGTGAGACTCGGCAAGGAAGGAAAGACCGTCGTTCGCCTCAAGGGTGGCGATCCGTACATCTTCGGGCGCGGCAGCGAGGAGGCTATGGAGTTGATCTCCGCTGGGCTCCCCTTCGAGGTGGTTCCTGGCATAACGAGCGGCGTCGCGGCCCCAGCCTACGCCGGAATCCCCGTAACCCACCGAAACGTCTCCACCAGCGTAGCCTTCATTACCGGCCACGAAGACCCAACAAAGGGCCGCTCGGATGTGGACTGGCAGAAGATAGCCAACGGCGCGGATACGCTCGTGCTGTACATGGGAATCGGTCGGATAGGTGAGATCTCCCGCCAACTCATCGCCGCCGGGAAGAGCCCGGAAACTCCTGTAGCCTGCGTCCGCTGGGGAACGAAAACCGAACAACGAACCATCACCGGAACCCTCGAAAACATTGCCGAGAAAGTCCGTGAAGCAGAGTTGCGACCACCGGCCATAATTATCGTCGGTGACGTTGTCGCACTGCGTGACTCCGGCCTCGACTGGTACGAGAAACGACCGCTCTTCGGACGGCGCGTCGTAGTTACCCGGGCGCGGGCGCAAGCTGGAGAATTGTCCGTCGAACTGGAGAAACTCGGGGCGGAGGTACGGGAGTTTCCGACCATAGAGATACAGTCGCCACGGGATTTCGGGCCGCTCGATGGGGCGATACACGAGTTGGATTCATTTGGGTGGATTGTCTTTACTAGCGTCAACGGCGTCGATGCTTTTCTGGAGCGTTTGCGGCATCACGGACTCGACCTCAGAGCCGTGCCACGAGAAGCGAAGATTGCAGCCATAGGACCAGCGACCGCCGAACGCCTGATCGAAGCTGGGCTCCGCGTCGATGTCGTCCCGGACGAGTATCGGGCCGAAGCCCTCATAGAATCACTGGACATTGCTTCGATTTCCGGTCAACGTATCCTCATCCCTCGGGCCAAAGTCGCCCGCGAAATACTGCCGGAGACGTTGCGCGAAGCCGGGGCCGAAGTCGTCGTGCCACCCGCCTACGAGACCGTACCTATCTCTGATGGCGCGGACGAGTTGGCGAAGCTGCTCGAAACCGGTGGGATCGACTGTGTCACCTTCACTGCTTCGTCGACTGTGGATAATTTCGTTTGGGCGTTCGGTGACAACGCGGCGCGGCTACTCGGCAACGCCAGAGTCGCGTGTATTGGTCCTATAACCGCTGATTCAGCCCGGAAGCATGGCATTCGGGTGGATGTCGAGGCGAGTGAGTACACTATTCCCGGCTTGATCGAGGCGGTCCTCGATCTATTCGAGTCCGAGGCTGCGAAGCGGGTTTGAAGGCTGTGCTGTCGAGACTGGATCCTCACGCCCAGAGACTTTCGATCGGCATTGGTTGGATCAGCCTGGGTATCGGACTTGCTCTCACGCTGGCACCCGTCGGAACTGCCAAATTTCTGGGATGGGAGCGCCGCGAGCGGTCGGCGCGGCTCGTCGGCGCGGCTGATCTCATCATCGGCACAGGACTGCTGATGTCCCCTCGACGCTCGAGGTGGATGCTGGCTCGTGCGACTCTAAACGCTGTGATCGGCGCGATCTACGCTCGGGCTCTGGCGGACTCCACGCCGCGTCGTAAACGCGCAGTCGGAGGTGTATGCCTTATGATCGGCCTGACCGCGAACGATTATCTTCTCTCGCGGCGACTGCGGGCAGCCGAAGCCTCGTATAATCTCACCGACACTTAGTAGAACCTACCGTACTTTGTTCCACAACCCGAAAGGGGATCCCGTGGCATTCCCAGACCAGAGACTCCGACGTACCCGTAGCACCGCAGCCCTACGCGGGCTCGTTCGTGAGACGCACCTAGCCCCAGGTGACTTCATCTATCCCATCTTCGTGGCCGCCGGTGAGGACGTAAAGAACCCCATCTCATCCATGCCGGGTATCTTCCAACTCTCCATAAACCACGCCGTTGCTGAAGCTCAACGAGCGTACTCTCTCGGCATCCCCGGTGTCCTGTTGTTTGGTATCCCGGAGGAGAAGGACGAGGCCGCCAGTGGAGCTTATGACGCCGAGGGTATCGTGCAGCTTGCGACTCGTGCGATCAAGGACGGGGTGCCGGAGCTTCTGGTCGTTACGGATGTATGTCTATGCGAATACATGAGCCACGGTCATTGCGGGGTCGTCGAGAAGGAGACGGGGGAAGTTCTGAACGATGTGAGCCTGGAGCTTCTGGCACGGACTGCGTCCTCGCATGCCGAGGCTGGGGCGGATATAGTTGCGCCTTCGGACATGATGGACGGACGGGTGGCGGCTATTCGGGCCGACCTCGACCGGGAGGGGTTCGAGAACATGCCCATAATGGCCTACGCGGCCAAGTACGCTTCCGCCTTCTACGGGCCGTTCCGTGAGGCTGCCGAGAGCGCGCCCCAGTTCGGTGACCGGCGATCGTACCAGATGGACCCGGCCAACGCTCGCGAAGCTTTGCTCGAAACACAATTAGATGCCGAGGAAGGCGCTGACATCGTGATGGTCAAGCCCGCGTTGCCTTATCTCGACGTGCTACGGCGGGTACGAGAGACCACGGATCTTCCAGTAGCCGCCTACAACGTCAGCGGCGAGTACTCCATGATAAAAGCCGCCGCCGGAAACGGCTGGCTGGACGAAGAACGGGCCGTGATGGAGGCGTTGACGGGCATAAAACGGGCCGGAGCCGACATCATCATCTCGTACCACGCGCCCGATGTCGCAGGGTGGCTTCAGTAGGTTCTTTAGTACGAGGATGAGCAACTGGGCGAGGGCATAGCCTGCGAGGAGGGAAGATCGACTTTGGCCGAGCTTGGATCCAGCTTCCGATTACGTCCATAGATATCGTCGTGCCCTGAAGAATACTATCGTGCCGAAGAATCTCGCGAAGTGACGGAACCAAACTTCGTTTGCGGTAGAATATCCGACCGATTGAGGGCGATAATTGGAAGCATCCGGGTGTCTACTGTAAGCTCGTACACCACGCTATCGGGGGCGGCAAGTTATAAAAGAGACAGTTCCGAGAGGAGTCCATAGGCTTTGCGCGGCACAAACCCCAGAGAACTACTAGTACTCGACCGTTCCGCTCGCCTCATGGAACGGGCCGTCAAGGTGATGCCCGGCGGCGTGAACAGCCCCGTCCGAGCGTTCCGGTCGGTTGGTGGCGACCCGCTGTTTATGCAACGTGGCCAGGACTCGCGCATCTTCGACATGGACGAGAATTCTTATATCGACTACGTGATGAGCTACGGGCCTCTGGTCCTCGGTCACGCTTACCCGGAAGTTGTCGATGCCATCGAGGAGACCGCCCGCAAGGGTACGACGTTCGGGGCGCCGACGGAACTCGAAGTAGCGATGGCCGAGCTTGTCTGCGGAGCGGTTCCTTCGGTGGAGATGGTGAGGATGACAAACTCTGGCACCGAGGCGACTATGAGCGCGATCCGGGCCGCCCGAGGATACACGCGCCGCGAACGTATCCTGAAATTCGACGGCAACTATCACGGTCACGGAGACTCCTTGCTAGTCTCTGCAGGCTCCGGGGTGGCGACGCTCGGATTGCCCGATAGTCCTGGTGTAACGAAGGGTGCGGCGAAGGATACTGCGGTCTTGCCGTATAACGACCTCGAAGCTGTGAGGGAGTTGTTCGAGCGCGAGGGCGAGGAGTTTGCAGCGGTCATACTCGAACCCGTCGGGGGCAATATGGGGTGTGTACCGACTGTCGAAGGATATCTTGAAGGCTTGCGAGAGTTGACGGAGCGTTACGGAATAGTCCTGATTTTCGACGAAGTAATGACTGGCTTCCGGCTGGCTCGCGGCGGCGCTCAGGAACTCTACAATGTCACCCCGGATATGACGTGCCTCGGCAAGATCATCGGTGGCGGACTCCCGGTGGGGGCATATGGCGGCAAACGCGAGATCATGGAACTCATAGCCCCATCCGGTCCCATCTACCAGGCCGGTACACTCTCTGGAAATCCTCTGGCGATGGCCGCCGGACTAGCCACCCTCAAAGCAGTAAGCGAACCGGGATTCCACGAAGGACTCGACGCGCTGGGCGAGCGTTGGCGCGAAGGAATGAACGAAGCCGCCTCCACCGGAGATCGACTGTTCAGTATCAACCAAGTTGGTTCGATGGTGAGCATCTTCTTTACGGATGGGCCTGTAACGGACTTCGCCTCAGCCGCCCTATCGGACACGGATGCTTTCAAGGATTTCTTCTGGCACATGCTGTCGCGGGGCGTTTACCTCGCGCCGAGTCAGTACGAAGCCGGTTTCATCTCGGCGGCTCACACTCAAGAGGATCTGGATCTCACTTTCGAGGCTGCGGCGGAATGGTTTGCGGGACGCGCCTGATGGATCCAGTCACACGTCGGACACCGGGGATTTCGTTGGAGAGAGTGTTTCTGCGGGCCGTCGTGGAGCTGCCCGAGGATGATGGGCGAGGTTCGGTCGTGGCCGAGGCTTTGCGTCATTTGCAGCAGGGGTTCGACTCCCACTACGCTTCGACTTTCGACGATGCTACGGATGTCGAGATTCTCGAAGGCGACAACTCCTACGCGCTGGCCGTCGAAACCATAGCGAGGTTAGAAGAGCCCGAGTTCGTGGCGGTGGCGAGCCGTATGATCCGGGACGGAGCAGGCGCCGTATCAGCCGGGAAGAACGTGACCCTGGAGCTCTGGACTCCGCATCTAGCGGACCTACTAGGGATAATTTCGACGGAGAATCCCGCAGCATCTGAGGAGCGCGTCCGGGAAGCGGCCCGAAAGGTTGGCGATGAGCGAAACGCCTAGAGTTTCTGGAGCACGGAAGCTACCGACCGGCGAAGCTCGCGCCCATCAAGTGCGCGAGATGTTCGACCGCATCGCGGGCCGTTACGAACTTCTGAATACGCTGACGAGCTTTGGGTTGAATCGGCTGTGGAATCGGTCCATCGTGCGGGCGAGTGGGCTGAAGCCTGGGGGACGGGCTCTGGATCTCGCGTGCGGAACCGGTAGTGTTACACGGGCGCTGGCCGCGCGTGTTGGTCCGTCCGGCTACGTTATCGGGGTGGATTTCTCTAGTGAGATGTTGAACGCTGCGAAGACGCGACCGTTGAGCAACGGCGAGTACCGGCTTGGGGATGCGACTCGGCTCGAGGGCATAGAGAGTGGAGCGTTCGATTCCGTCAGCATCGCTTATGGAGCCAGGAATATCCCAGACCTCGACGCGCTGTTCTCGGAGATGGCGCGGGCGGTTCGCCCCGGCGGTGTGGTGACCTGCATGGAGATAACACGTCCAACTGGACGTATCTTCTCCGCGATCTTCGGCCTCTGGTTCGACAAAATCGTCCCCTGGCTCGGCGGAAAGGTCTCTGGAGATCCCCATGCCTATGCCTATTTGCCCGAATCAGTGAAAGAGTTCGTAGCACCACAAGATTTAGCTGTCATAATGGAACGTAATGAATTACAAGATGTTACATGGCGCAGGCTCGCAGGCAATGTCATCACACTCCACCGGGGAATCCGTGACCGTGGAGCCGGATAACGTGCGTCGCTTCGAGCAAAGTGCCCGAGACCTCCAATCCGCTCTACCGGAAGCTGCTTTCGCCCTCGTGGAGAGTGTCGAAGAGCGGCTGGTAGCAGTAGCCAAGCGTGCGCCAGCACAACTCGTCGCCCCCGCAATGGAGTCCTTAACCTCTGGCGGAAAACGCCTGAGGCCGTTGCTCATGGCTCTGAGCGCGGGGATGGGGGAGCCAGAGCCTGAGGCTCTGCTGCAGGCGGCGACGGCTATAGAGGTACTTCACACGGCGACGCTCATCCACGACGACATTGTGGACGGCGCGGCTACCCGGCGCGGCGAGCCGACCACGGTGGCGGCTTATGGGCGCGGTGTCGCGATTGCTACGGGAGACTATCTATTCGCGGAGTGTTTTTCGGATCTCGCGGGGATCGGCGACCCGAGGCTCGTGCGGGCTTTCTCCGAAGCCTCCGAGGGATTGGCGGCGGGTGAGTTGGAGCAGTACCGGGCGGATAGTGCTTTCGTGGATCTGGAGGCTTATCTGGAGCACATTCGCAAGAAGACCGCCGGGCTCTTCAAGGCCGCGTGCGTGGCTGGGGGGTCGCTCGGCGGATTGTCGATCCGTCAGATAGATGGTTTGGCTAGTTACGGTCAGGCGCTTGGGCTCGCGTTTCAAATGTCGGACGACGTTATGGATCTCGTCGGCAAGCCCGGTTTGATGGGCAAGGGTATTGGCACGGACCTCATCGAAGGAACGGTGACGCTGCCGGTTATCGTGGCGCTTCAGGAAGGCGACACGGAGACCATACGGCGGGTGCTAGTCACCCCGGACCCCGGACCGGAACTTCTAGAAGCCGGTATAGAGGCCGTACTCGCTACCGATGCCATAGAGAAGACCGAGGCATGGGCGCGGCGTGAGATCGACGCAGCCCTGGAAGACCTCGAACTGCTGCCCGAAGGACCGGAGCGAAACTTCCTCGAAGCGGTAGCCGCCGAGGTCGTCGGAAGAGACATCTAGCTTGATCTTCACCGCCGACGTAGTGTTCCCTGTCTCGTCGCCACCAATACCGAACGGTGCGATCCTGGTCCAAGAAGGCCGAATCGCCGCCGTCGGAACTCTAGAAGACGCAAGAACCGAAGCCCCTGAAGCTGAAATCCAGCACTACGAAGGCTGCGCCATAACGCCCGGAGCAATAAACACGCACGCGCACCTCGGCTTCCGCCGCGACGATGCGCCGGAAGGCGGCACCTTCGCCGGTTGGCTCGGACGACTCATAGAGCGTCTCCCTGAGAAAGAGTCCTGGACCTCCGAAGCGGCAGAGAACTCCGCCAACGAAGCCATAGCCGCTGGAACGACGTTCATGGCCGAATCCTCGCCCTACGGTGAATGTCTGCCGCAACTCGCCGAGTCTGGAATGGCCGGGGCCGTATTTGCGGAGTTCTTCCCCGGAGATTCCCCTGACTCTCAACCGGAAGACCGGATAGCGGAAATACTGAAACAAGTCCACGGAACGCGTGAAGGACTCCCGGAGCGCGTGAGTGCGCAAGTCAGCGTTCATTCGGTCTACACAGTCGACCCGGACTCTTCGCGAATTGCTGCACTGAAGACTCGCGAACTCGGAGACCCGCTCGCCATCCACCTCTCCGAGAGTCCCGAAGAGGTCGAGTTCGTCCGGGAGGGTACAGGCGGATTGGCGAACATCTTTGGCAGCAATACGTGGGGCGGCGCGGGTGTCTCGCCGGTTCGATACGCCGAGAACGTGGAGTTGCTAGCTCCCAACACTATAGCTGCGCATCTAGCGACGGGTGTATCGGACGAGGATATCGACGTGCTGACTCGCACGGGTGTCGCGGCGGCTCATTGTCCCCGGTCCAACGATTTTCTCGGATGCGAGGTGTCGCCGGTGCCGGAGATGATGCGGCGCGGCGTGCGTGTCGGGATGGGGACGGATGGCTTGTGGAGTAGCCCGAGCATGAATCTGTTCGAAGAGACGCTCTTCGCCGTCAAGCTGCATGGGTTTGACGGGGAGCTTGGGTTACGACTCGCCACACTCGAAGGTGCGAGGGCCTTGAATGTCGAGCGCGAGACCGGAAGCCTCGAAGTGGGGAAATGGGCGGATCTCGCCATTGTACAAGTCGAGGGTGGAGATCAGACGGCGTTGGATGTAGTTGAGTCGGCGGCGAGTGGCGGCGTGGCGGCTACTGTCGTTAGTGGTAACCTGATATACAATCGGGACTGAACGAGATCTCGATTTCCCTGGAGGATAGCGCACCATGATGATGAACCGCGACCGGCTCGGCTTCTGGACGAGGCTACTCGCTTTCGGTCTGGCGGGGGTCTTTATATTCTCGGGCATCTTCTTCGGTATGGGCAGCAACGTCTCTTACAACCCCATGGACCTCTTCGGCGGCGACCAGCAAGCCGGGGGACAGACCACAGATCCTCAAGAAGCACTAAAGAAGCAGACCGAAAAGGCCGAAAAAGACTTCAAAGAGAAGCCAGGCGATCCGGACAACGCGGTTCAGCTTGCGGGCCTCTACTACCAGGGCAATCGCTACGACGAAGCAACTAAGGTGCTTCAAGAAGGTCAGGAAAAGTCTCCCAAAGACGGTGAGATACCGATGTTGCTCGGGCAGATACAGGCTCAGCGGGCCCAATCCGCCTCGAAGGACAAGGAACGTGAAGACTTCCAAAAGAAATCCGCCGAAGCATTCGCAAAAGCCTCAGAAGTCGAACCCGAAAACGAAGAAGCATTTCTCTTTGCGGGCGAGTCCTACAGCCAGATAGGAGAATCAGGACAGGCCATCAAATACTGGAACGGATACCTGGATCTCAAACCCAAAGGAGAGACTTCCAAAGAAGTTCGCCAGCGCATAGAAGACACGCTCAGCGGCGAGAACACGACTGCGGGATCGTAAAGAAAATAAATTCTGATCCACTCGTTGGTCAAAGGACGTATAATGAACAGAGAAATAAGATAGAAAGCTTGTCAGGAGGAGAAATGAGTCTAGCTCTAATACCCGGTATTGGTTCGCTCGGTGGAACTGAACTAATAATCGCCCTGGTCATTATCTTGTTGCTCTTTGGAGCTAAAAAGATACCGGAACTCGCTCGTGGGCTAGGTAGTGGCGTTCGGGAGTTCAAGGCCGGTACCAAAGAAGGCCAGCTAGAGGACGAGAAAAAGAAGGAAGAAGAGCTAAAGGCCGCTGAGGCGGACAAAGAAACCGTCGATGCTGAGGCAAACGGTTCGGACACGCAGGCTCAGACCGATTCTCCTGCCGAGGCTGACAAAACCGAACAGCAACAGAGCCGGTAGAGAGCCGGTAGGGGAGCTCAACTAGCATGGCCGGTCGGCTAAGATCTCCTCTGCGTGAGCAGACCCCGCGCAGTGAGGCTCGAATGACCTTGATCGAGCACCTGGGGGAATTCCGGTCGAGGGTTATCAAGGTCGCTATCGCGTTCTTCGCGGTCTCAATGGTCGCGTGGTTCTTTCGGGAACGAATCTTCGAGATACTTTTAATTCCCGCAGGCGACGCGCTTGACGGCAAGCTCAACGTAACTTCAGTAACAGAGCAACTCCTTACTGACCTGAAGCTCGCGCTTTACGTTGGCTTCTTGCTGACCATACCGATATTCCTCTACCAAATTTGGGCTTTCATAGCGCCGGCGGTTGGAGACCTCGGTCGAGCCTTTACCTACACTATTATCTCGTTTGCATCCGCGCTGTTCCTGGGGGGCGTCGCCTTCGGTTATTTCGTAGTTCTTCCTATAGGCATGGGGTTTCTGCTTAACTGGGCACCGGATCGTTACGAGACGATCATCGTTTCGCAGTTGTATCTGCAGTTTGTTACGAGGTTCTTGTTGGCGTTTGGGATAGTTTTCGAGCTACCGGCTGCGACCTACGTGGCGGCAAAGCTGGAACTGGTGGATGCTCCGCTCCTGAAACGCTATCGGCGTCACGCCATTGTTGCCAACACTCTACTCGCTGCGGCTCTCACTCCGGGGCAGGATCCATACAGCATGGTCTTGATGGCTATACCGATGGTCGTGATGTACGAGCTGTCGATCATCGTCGCTCGTTACGTGAACCCCGTCTCTGAAGTGAACGTGCGGGACCTCATAGAGGACGACGAAGAAGAGGACGAAGACAACCTCTCGGACGATGACTTAGAGGAAGATACCTCGCAGCGCGAAGAAGAGCGAGACCTCTAGCTTTCGTTTAGACGCTTTTCGAGGCGGCTTACGGAGCGGCGGAGCAGGTCTTCGGTGACGGCGCGGAAGAAGGGTTTGTGCGCGATCTTGTTGAGCCATCCGGGCTCTACTTCGTAGTCGGTGAAGAGCGTCAGACGCACGACGCGGGGGCTGGCTTCTTCGAGCGTCCAGCCGCCAGTGCCGACCGCTCCGGTGGTGTAGCGCCACGCGATTCGGCTTGGTGGTTCGACCGCCGTGATCTCGCTTATCACACGATGTGTCAAGCCAACCGCGCTCAACTCGAATCCAAGCGAAGCACCGACTACGAGATCGGGCTCACCGCTTGGTAGCCAGGCTCGTTTCAGCCCGAAGGACCACTCCGGGAAGCGTTCTATGTCCATCATCGCGGCGAAGAGATCCGAGCGTTCGATGCCCCGAACCACGTATCCGGCTCGAACGGGACGGTTCAAAGTCTAGATCAACGACCCGACTAGAACTCCGGCGGCGTACAGCAGCCCGAACGTAAGATGCACGCTGGCGGTCGCTTTTACTATGGGATCCAATCGTTCCGGTCGCGTCGAAGAGGAGATCCCTCGCCAGACTTTGACGGCCAGCGGCAGACTCAATACCACTAGACCTGCGCTCCACGGCATCACGCCGAAAAGAATCAGTAGGAACACTGCGGCATAAGCTTCCAGCAAGAGCCCCCGATAGAACCAGATCGCCGCTCCCCGTCCAAACACAATTGGAACCGTTCGGCGTCCGCCCCGACGGTCGGACTCCACATCCCGGATGTTGTTCGCCAGCAATATCGCAGCCACGGGGCCACCAAACGGTAGCGCGGCGAATGGCACATACAGGGGAAAGGCACGAGCCTGGACAGCGTAGGTTATTACCACGATCAGGACTCCCATGAACAGGAAGACCGCAAGCTCGCTCGCTGGTGTGTGAGCGATGGGTTTCGGTCCCGCCGAATACAGGTATCCGCCGAGCGCCGAGAGGCATCCCAATATGAGAATCGGCCATCCACCCACGAAGATGAGATATATCCCCATGAAGAGAGCTACCGTATAGCAGAACAACGCCCCGAGAAGCACTGTCCGGGCGTGCATCCGGCCCGCCACGATGGAACCCGCGATGCCGACGGCTCCGGCTACGTCGAGGCCGCGTTGTTCATCGTAGAACTCGTTGAACATATTCGTTGCAGCCTGGATGAACAGGCTGCCGAGCAGCATCGCCATCACGGGCAAAAAGGCGAACACGCCATCCTTACTGGCTAGTACGGCGCCGAAAATCACCGGCACCGCCGCAGCCGTCAGGCTGAAAGGCCGGGCGAGCCAGAACCACTCTGCGGCTATGGAACGCTGAGGATTAGCGGTGCTCATAGGTGCAAGTCTGGACGGCTCGACGATATTTTGCAATCAAAGCGTTCACCGCAGATAGGTTTATCCTGAAACCAGCAACCCCGTATGATAGAACCCCGCTGTTATGGAAGCGGGCAATTCCACGGGACTCGCGGGAACGTACCTCAAGCTAGCTCGGCCAAAGCAGTGGATCAAAAACGGATTCGTGCTAGCCGGGATCTTGTTCGCGGGGGAAGTTTTCTCCCCACCCTTGATCTTGGCAGCCCTGACAGCTTTCGTGGCTTTCTGTCTGCTCTCCAGCGCTACCTACGCAGCCAACGACGTTCTCGACATCGACGAGGACCGCAAACATCCCCTGAAACGTTTTCGGCCTGTAGCGAGCGGGGCTATCTCCCGTAGGTCCGCCCTTACTTTCGCCTCGGTGCTGGCGGCGGTCGGGTTGCTGCTGGCGTTCGTGGCCGCGCCGGGCGTTGGGCTGGCGGGGATTGGTTATCTCGCGTTGCAGGTTGTTTATACGACGGTTCTCAAGCATCACGCGATATTGGACGTAATGAGCATTTCGGGGGGGTTCGTGATCCGGGCTCTAGCCGGTGTCGCCGCCGTGGGCGTCGCCCTCTCTCCCTGGCTCATCATCTGCACGGGTCTGTTGACACTCTTTTTGGGCTTCTCCAAACGTCGTCACGAGTTGGCTACGCTGGGTGATGGAGCGGTTGCCCATCGCAAGAACCTGCGGGATTACTCTGTACCGATGCTGGATCAGATGATGAACATCATGATCTCCGCGACCATCATCGGCTACGCCCTCTACACATTTACCGTCTACCAGCAAGACGAGGAGTTCTTCATGATGGCGAGCATCCCGTTCGTGGTCTACGGCGTGTTTCGCTACATGCTCCTCGTTCATCGGGATGGTGGCGGTAACCCGGATACGCTGGTACTTAGAGACCGCGCCCTGCAGGTGTCGCTATTTCTGTGGCTGTGCGTCGTGATGACCGTGATCTACATACTCTAATTCGATGGAACTCCTCCGAAAAAACCTGATCCCCGCCCTAGCACTGGCCATCGCCGTATATTTCGTCCTGGCTCTCGTGACGGGCTTCGAAGATCTCTCAGCGGCACTCGGCGACCTGAGATGGGCTCTACTGCCGGTTATCTTCGGTCTCGTGGCGATCTCGTACGTAGGGCGTTTCTTACGCTGGACCTACTACCTGCGCCTCCTGAGGGTCGACCTGGCACTCGGCAATAACGTAGCTATCTTTACCGCCGGACTCTCCATGACGATATCCCCTGGCAAACTCGGCGAAGTCCTAAAAAGCGTTTTTATACGCCGGGTCTCCGGTACGCCCGTGGCCCGCACCGCCCCCATAATCGTGGCCGAACGAGCCACCGACGGCACCGGCATGGTCCTCTGGGGGCTGCTCGGCGCCCTCTCGTTCAGCTTCGGGCTGTGGACGATCCTGGCTTTCTCGGCCCTAACGATAGTGGGCATCGCCGTCCTACGCTCCAAGCGACTCTCGCTGCTAGCGGAACGTGTGCTGCTGAAATTGCCGATTCTGAACCGGCTCGCGCCGCACCTCTCGGATTTCCACGGTGCTTCCAACGAGCTACTAGCGTGGCGTCCGCTCGTCTTCGGAACCTTCATGTCGTTCTTGTCATGGGGGCTGGAGATACTGGCAGTCTATCTCTGCGCCATCGCGCTTGGAGCGGAGTTGAGTTTTCTTCTCATTGTTTTCGTCTTCGCGGTCAGCTCTATTGGTGGGGCTTTGAGCATGATCCCTGGGGGGATCGGAGTGGCCGAAGCCGGTCTCGCGGGGATGTTTATTGGGCTTGGCGGCCTTGCCCAGGGACCGGCTGTCGCGCTCACGTTTCTGGTGAGGCTGGCGACGTTGTTCTTCGCGACTTTCATTGGCATTCTAGGTTTGATATCGGTTCGTATATTGATTGGGGCGACACCTCCCGAAG
>JAABUN010006149.1_pt1 | contig 14101 bp, 16 predicted proteins | sample 5559311 | NCBI WGS metagenome assembly JAABUN01 (sample SAMN10711877, study PRJNA513370) | rock metagenome | isolation source: Antarctica rocks | place: Antarctica: Victoria Land, Siegfried Peak sud | reverse complement strand
AAGAGCAAAAAGAAGCCTGACTCGCACCTCAGCTCTGAACAGAAACAGGAAAACCGTGCCCTAGCCAAGTTGAGAGTCCTCATTGAGCACGCTATTGGTGGTACCAAACGTTTCCGTGTTCTCGTTGTCCCTTACCGCAATCACAGAGACGGCTTTGAAGATGATGTGCTCGTCGCCGCAGCGGGTTTATGGAACTTCTGGCTCACTTGACGCTATTGGGGAACGAGTCTAAGGTATAACCCTCGCTCGTGCGCTCGAGCCAGTGAACTTCGGTCTGGGTATAGGCGTCGCGTTTCTCCCACGAAGGCGTCTTATCGACGGCGGCCCGCACGTCGGCAAAGGGGGCGGTGTCTGTTGCTCCCGACCATCTGAGCGCGGCATAGAACGCTTTTGCAGCGGCTAATTTGACGCCTACGGATGCGGGTTTGAGACGACCCTCGAGTTCACGCACGTAGAGCACCCCGGCGTTACGGCGTGGCCGCAATAGGTTCTCACCCTGCCACGCTTTGAGTAGATCGTTCAGCCCCCGGCGGTACGCCTCGAGCGTGTGTCGCGACACCCTTGAGCCTGCTGAGCCGTGCAGCGTCAGATGCGCCTCTAGTAGCGCCCATAAAGCTTGGGCGTCCCGGTCTCGGGCGGCTTCGGCAGCGAGGCGTTTGAGTTCGTCCTCGCTCATGGTGGCCAGGTCACGGGTGCGCTCGAGCAGGCTAAGCGAAGGGGCCCGGGTGAGGTCGCTCATGACGCCCGCCAGGCAATCCGCACAAGATCCTCGATATGCTCGAAGTGCTTATCGAACTCGAGCAAAGGTACTTGATACCGCAAGGCGACCTGGGCGATGAGACCGTCCGTAACGGGGAGTGTCACACCTCTACGCCGCAGCCCTGCCAGCCGTTCACCCGCCTCTCGGTAGTCGGCTTCATCGGTCCTAAGTCGAAGTGTGGAGCGCATAAGGCTGCGCACGTCCTCCTCGCCTGGACGTACGTTTTGCAGCACCTCCAGCTCGATCATGCCGCAGACTGCTGCGCTACCATCGGCTAAGGCAGCGTCGACCCGCGAAGCTAACGGTTCATGCCCTCGAAAAAAGGCGATCCAGGCACTGGTGTCGATCAAGACCTCAGCCATTAGGTTCGAGTTCACCTAATTCTGCCGCCTCAATCTCCTCGTTACTGATGATCTCGACTTTGCCCCTAAGGGCACGGAAGCGGTCGAGCCTGCGACGGCGCAGATACTCGTTGACGGCGGTGCTCACCGCCTGGGTCATGTTGCTGGTTTTGGTGACCTCTAGTAGTTCTTGTATGGTCTCGTCGTTCAGCGTGACTGAGGTTCGCATAGGTTCCCTTCTACACCATTTTGCCAAAGTAAAGTTCAAGTCACTTGTGTTAAATCATGCACCATTGTAGTGTAGCTTGAATACTACATCTTTGCACCATCATTAGTGACGCTCCAAGGCGCACAGTAGGTGTACGGCCCATTCTGATGCATGTGAAACAGTCTATTTGTAGTTTAACATAACACGGGTTATGATAAGGTATAAACTAAATAAGGTGGGCATGTTGCCCGCCTTATTGCTAGTGCTTTCTCTGGCTGCTGTCCGTAGGAGTGCTCGTCCCAGTAAGGGCATGTGCCGTAATGCTTATGGGTGCGCTGCCTTCAATCGCGGTCAGCTACAGTCGACTAGCGCCCCTTATCGAACACCACGGCGTTCTTGAGTATCTCCTTATCCATTCCAAGGGTGAAGCTGTGCGTTTTGGTATTTAGTTGAATTGGGTTCTAAGGGACTGCTTACATAAAACGTCCAGTACAGTAATTTTACGCTACTTGAGCACTTCCGCAAAGGTTCACAGCAAGCCCTAACTCGGCGAACATGGAGGCTTTGACCTGTTGGGCCCGATCAGCTGCTGTAGCGTCCGGTGCGTAGACAACCTGGATGTGGTTAGCCTTGTGCCGACCCATCATCTGGTCGCGCGAGACGTCGTGTAAAACCGCGTGCATGATCGGCCACTGCGGCGTCGTCACCTGCCAGCGCCTGTGGGTCTCGGCTTCAGGCAGCGCGACCACCGTTCCCCGCCCCAGGTCGACGTGCAGCGCGCCCCCCTGCACGAAAACCCGGCTCCAGACGATCTCGCCGGGCTTGCTCACCCCCTTGAGGGTGCCGCCGCCGAGCGGGAAGTACATTGGTGGCTGCCGCTCGCTGCGCGCCCCGGCGTAGCCACCGACGAAGTGCGACGCGGGGGCCGCCCCGGATATTTCAAACACCTAGACATAGGCGTCTACGCCCTCGCCCCGGTAGGGCTCGCCCCAGCGCAGGTCGTGAAGGGTAGTGCTGGGGTCGAACCCTAGAGCCGTCGCTACCCGGTTCGTCACGAGCGCGTCGACCGCAGCGCACTCGTCCACCTCGTTGAAGTGCGGTAGGGCCTGACCGGGGTAAAGTTCACCCCCGGTTTCGGAGTGAAAGACGGGGGGACGGTTGGGGTTGTTCAGGAGTCCCTCGACCAAGTCCGACGCCGGAGTCATATCCTTAAGCCCCTGTTGGTACTGAATCCCTACCGCGTCGCAGCCGAAGGTGTGGGCGATGCGCACCGCCGCAACGTACATCTTGCACTGTTCGTGGAGCTGAGCGTCGGTCAGCTGAGTGGCCCCATCGCTGCCCGTGACAAAGGTGACACCCGCTTCGTCAAGCCAGTGTCTGACGGCATGAGCTTCGTCGTCCTTCACGCGTTGCATCTCAGCAACCAGCCCTGACTGGCTTAGGCGCTCCTTGTATACGCCGAGCGGGTTCAGCAACTCGTCGTCAATAATGGCGTTATACATTCCCATGCAACCCTCGTCGAACACGCCCAGAATTGCCTTGTCGTCCCTGAGTTGCTGTGCTAGCCTTGCGCCCAAAGTAGCTGCGTCTTCAGGGAGAGTGGCGAGTGAAAAGGCGCGGACGTGGCTCGAGTCGTGTTCAACACGTCCGGTTTCAAGCCACTGCTCGAGTCCCCGCACGAAGAAGTCGTCGCTAAAATTCTCGCTCCAGAGCGTGCTGTAGGCAACGCCCGCCTTGGTCAAGGAGCCGTTGAGGTTGAGCATCCCGACTAGCCCCGGCCACTGGCCGCTCCAGTTGGCGACCGTCAGGATCGGTCCCTGATGATCCCTGAGGCCTACAAGCACGTGATGGCTGTACTGCCAGACGGCTTCGGCGACAACCACAGGGGATTCTTTAGGAATGCTCTTGAAAATATCCATGCCCATGCGTTGGCTCGATATAAAACCGTGCCTCTCTATGGGGTCGTAAGGGTGGGCACGTATCACCTTCACACCCTTGCTTTCGAAGGCCGCCACGAGCAAGAGCTCCATCTCGGCTTGCGCAGCCCAGCACTGCTGATTTGCGGATATACGAAGGTCACCGCTTGCCACGAGCATCGCTTCTTGTACACGGGTGGCTGTTCTAGCTTCAGTTGCGTCTTCCATGCATGTCCCCTTTTAAAGTAAGGTTGTAACCCTAAAACTGCTATTACTGCTGCTTGACAACGATATACCAAGTTCAAGTTATGGCCACGCTGTATGGGCTGTTTCAACCTGGCCAACACAGCTTCAACCGACTAGCTATGAATAGTAAACCAAAAACAGTTGACAGATTTATGCAGGCATGCTAATTTTACTACAGCTTTCAGAAATCGTTTTCTCACTTGAGTATACCCATAGAAGGGTGTCTGTTAGGCAATACCTAATTAGCGTCAGAAAACGTTTACCCAAATATATTGGGGGCTTCAACAGTGAAGGAGAATAAGCATGTTATGGCATAAGACTTTAGGTCGATCATTGGTTGCAACCACCGCCTTCTGCGCACTTTTCAGCGTTGGATTTGCACAGCAGGATACGGTAACTATCGGTTTCTCTAACTGGAGCAAAAGGTTTGTTTTTTACCAAGAACTCGAGCAGGGCCTACAGGAAGCGGCCGAATCCAATAATGTGAATCTGCTCGTGGGGGATCCGAACGGTGATCAGGCGGAGCAGCAGTCGTTGGTAGAGAATTTTCTGACTCAGGGAGTAGATGCCTTAATTCTGATTCCCATTGACAGTCAGGCTGTGATCCCTACTGTTGAGGCAGCTAATGAGGCTGGAGTACCTGTTATAACGGTTGATATCGCAGCTGAGGGTGGTGATGTGGTGTCGCACATTGCCTCTGATAACTGCCTCGGAGGGCGTCTCGCTGCACAACGGATGAACGAGGCCTTGAACGGCGAGGGTAAAGTCGCTCTCATAACTTATCCAGTGATCAGCGCAACAATCCAAAGAGAAGAATGCTTCGTGGAGGAGATCGGGAACTTTCCTGGCATCGAGATTGTGGCGACGCAGTCCGGCCAGTCTGATCGCGCGCAAGCATTGTCGGTCACCGAAGACCTTCTAACACAGCACTCCGATCTTAGTGGAATCTTTGCCGTCAACGACATGATGGGTCTAGGGGCTCTGGCTGCTGTTCAGGGTGCTGGTAAGGAAGATCAGGTGTCGATCATTGGTTTTGACGTGGAGCCCGAAGCTGCAGAGGCTATGAAGTCGGGTACGGCATACAAGGGATCGGTTGCCCAGCAGCCTCAACTTCTCGGACAAATGGCTTTGGAAATGGCTCTGAAACACCTACGTGGAGAGGAAGTTCCGGCCGATATTCCGGTAGAAGTCACCATGGTGACTCCAGAAAACGTGCAGTAAACCAGTATTTCTTCTTTGAGCGCGGGAACCTTTGACTTGAGTTGTTTTGTTCTTAGGAAGGTTTCCGCGCCAAACGGCAATTGGCCCTTTGAAGCTTAGCTTACCGGTAAAGGTAGTCTTAGAGTGGCACACGATATTCACAAGCGTAGAAGGACATCGAGTATGACCGAAGGCCTCAGAAGCGCATTTCAGTATCTTTTTCGGGCCAGGCTTGTGGGAATTCTGGCAGGACTACTGGCTCTAATCGTTTTGTTCTCCATCCTCTCCGGTTCTTTCCTGTCGGTAAATAATCTCCTAAACATTACCCGCCAGGTTTCTATTATGGGAATCCTCTCGGTGGGCATGACAGTGGCCATAATAAGTGGCGGTATCGATCTCTCGGTGGGCTCCACTATTGCCGTCGTAGGCGTTGTCGTGGCCGGATTGCTCGTGAACTTTGCTCTACCGGTATGGCTTGTTATTCTCTTGGGGTTGGGCGTCGGCTGCCTAATCGGGGCATTTAACGGTAGTCTTATCGCCTTCGCGGGTGTCCCTCCCTTCATCGCCACCTTGGGTACGATGACCGCTTTGCGGGGACTCGCTTACGTTTATACGGGCGGCTATCCAATCTACGGGCTACCCGCAAACTTCGGCTGGCTCGGTGCGGGTTACCTAGCAGGAGTTCCCTTCCCTACTATTCTGATGTTCGTTATAGGTGCGGTCTTCTATATCGTGCTGACCAAAACGCCTTTTGGCATTCATGTCTATGCGATCGGGGAAAATGAGGTTGCAGCGAGACGAGTCGGCGTTCGGGTAATAAGAACCAAGTTATTTGCCTATGTTATCAGCGGAGCTCTTGCTGCTGTCAGCGCAATTGCGTTGGCAGCGCGTTTGAAGGCTGGTCTGCCAACTTCGGGTTTTACGTATGAACTTACGGCTATCGCGGCCGTTATTCTTGGGGGTACAAGCATCAGCGGCGGTGGAGGAAGCGTGATAGGTACTCTTCTCGGCGCGCTACTTCTTGGTGTCTTAGCTAATGGCCTCACACTCCTAAACGTAGAGCCCTATGTTCTAGAAGTGATCACCGGGGCCGTTATTATTGTCGCGGTGCTCGTAGACAGCTTGAGAAATAGGCGTTTGGCAGGCTAGAACGGCTTGCCCAGGCCAGAACGATAGGATGATGAGTTTGAAGCTCTCAGACCCCAGTAACAAATCCTTCCCGCGGATCGTCGAAGTCTTGCGAAGAAGCCAGCCGGAACTTTTAGAATTTTTGTCCGCCTACGTCCAGATACCTTCCGAGGCTCCCAAAGAGGGCGCTGCTAGCGTTCGCAAGTGTCAGGAATGGCTCGAACAGACTTTGCAGGCTTGGGGTTGGGGGCCGTGGATCGACATGTGGGAGGTCGCTCCGGGTGAACCTAATCTGGTGGTTCGACTCCCTGGTCGCTCCGGTGAACCGAAACTTATGTTTAACGGGCACACCGACGTGGTCCCCGTAGCCCCATCAGAAAGCAGGTGGCGTTATGGTCCGTACTCGGGCGAGATATCCGGCGGCCGCCTCTGGGGGCGGGGCGCGAGTGACATGAAGGGCGGAGTGGCTGCATTTCTGTGGGCAGCGAAAACAGTCATAGAGATGGAAGGCGAACTCAGACACGACCTTCTGCTAACCGTGAACATCGGTGAAGAGTCAGCGAGGCCGGAGATCGGTATCAGTAGCGTCCTCGAGAGGGGATATAGGGCCCCACTAGTGATTAACGCCGAGCCGTCAAACTTGCGGATCTACCACGCGGCGATGGGATGGTTCTTTCTTGAGATAACCGTAACCGGACAGAGTACGCATCCTGCCAACCGCTACCTTTGCATTGACCCGAAGATTCCGATCGAGGAGCGTCCGGGAGCAGACGCTAACGACAAAATGCGGCTTGTAATAAACGCCTTGGCGGATCTTAGGGACAGTTGGGCGGAACGCCCAACCTCTCCTATTGCTCCTCCCTATTCCACAAATATGACCTTGGTCCACCTTAACGGCGGTACTAGGAGCGCCGCGCTTGCTGACGCTTGCAAAGCCACGTACGCCGTCGTCTTCGATCCCGACTTAAAGTCGGATGACGTCATAGACGAGATCAGAGAGTGCGTGGCTGCTGCCGCACAGAAGGACGAATGGCTGAGGCGAACACCACCCGAAATAAAGGTTCCGGTGATCGATCCTGTCTGGGAACCCATGCAACTCGGTAGAGATCACCCTGGAGTCCAAGACGTTGCCCGAGCTGTGGAGGCTGTGCTGGGCGAACCGCCAATCTTCGGGTGCTTTCCGGGTCCTTGTGACGCCAACGTTATATCCAACTCCGGACTGGACACGCTCATATTCGGCCCGGGTGACCTAAGCTTTGGATGTCACGGTGTTGATGAATACGTGCCAACAAATCAGGTTACGGCAGCCTGTGAGGTTTATGCGCACCTCATTTTGACGAGGTGTGCATAAGTGATAAGGGGAAATAAGAAAGGAGAGACAAGGCAAAATAGCGTGACACAAAAGGATGTCGCTACGCTTGCCGGCGTATCGGTTGCGACCGTATCTAGAGTTCTAAACAATGTCAATTCCGTCGATGCTCAGATCCGAACGAAGGTCGAAAAGGCGATCTATGAGCTACGTTACACGCCCAACGAGATTGCTCGCAGCCTCCGGGTCAGAGCCACGAACACCGTTGGGATGGTTGCGCCTGAGATCGCTAACCCCTTTGCCATGGAGGTAGCGTCCGGAGCTCAAAGAGTTTTTCACAATCTCGGCTACACGACTATGGTGAGCGGGAGCGAGAGCAAGCTGTCCAATGAGCGGTCGAACTTGAATATGCTTGCTGACAAGCGCGTCGATGGCTTGCTCGTGACCCCCGTCAGCTCCAACCCACAAGAACTCGAACGGATTAACAAGTGGGTCCCTATCGTCTTGATCGATTATGTAAACACCAACAGATTCGATTCAGTACGCGTCGATAATGTCGAGGGTGCCTTCCATGCAGTTTCGCATCTCGTTACACGTGGCTACAGGCATATCGCCACAATTGCTGGACCCCAAAAGTACACTTCTGACCGCGAAAGACTCGAGGGGTTCTTCCGGGCGATGGGACACCACAACCTTGACGTACCAAGCCGTTACGTGAGGCACGGTGACTTCTTCATCGAGGGAGGGTACACGCAGTGTCGGAATCTACTTGACGATTGCCCGGAGATTGAAGCCGTGTTTGCCGCCAACAACCTTATGGGGATCGGAGCCTTCAAGGCTATAAGGGATTCAGGAAGGGAAATGCCCCGAGATGTGGCGCTTTGTATCTTCGACGATTTCCTAATGGCGGACATGGCTGCCCCCCCGTTGACCGTCATCGCGCAACCTACGTTCGCCATCGGCGAAACGGCAGCGCGCATGTTGGTCGAAAGGATTACCAAAGCTTTTACCGGAGGCGCGCGCCAGGTTTTATTGAAGCCGAAGCTCATCGTGAGAGAGTCGACCTAGGATGTGGTCGCCTATAGCGGTCAAGTCTCCTGCTCAGAAGTGGCTGGGTCTTTAACGATGATCGGTCCCCCGGATTCGGCAGACATGAAAGTTTTAAAGCAGATCTGGCTCGAACTCGCGTCTTGCCGAACCCGCTTCATGGGCACGGATGGGGCGGCTGAAGCCGTGAACATACTCAAGGGCCACCTGACCGCCTTCGGCCTACAGCCAGAAATCTCGAGTTTTCGCTATGGAGGTTGGCAGCCGGGCAACCCGGTTGTACTCGAGATTGACGGTCGGAGCGTCGAAGCGTACGCCATGCTGGGATCTCACGGAAGACCGGGCGCTCACGCGCCGTTCACCGGCCAGCTCCGCCACGTCGGTGCCTTTGGCATCTGGGGTACGTACGACTGGGAGCGCTTTGCGCTGGTTGATTCTGAAGAACAGATCTGCGCTTACGTCCTTGGCAGGACGCAAGGCCCCGCCATTCCCCAAACCCTGCCTGAACGTTGTGACGGTATACCGTATGTCGGCGTCGGAAGCGAGACCTTATCCTATCTGCTGTCGACGTGTGCTTCTGGCCATGCTCCTGGGGGGTCGATCCAAAGTGACAGCTTTCCCCTCGGGATTCGTGAAGGTGTCAGCCTAGTGGCCGATTTGCCGGACCAGGGTGAGCACACCCTACTCATTGGGGCTCACTACGACAGCTTCTTTTCCACACCGGGAGCCTACGATAACGCGAGCGGTGCTGCGTGTCTAGCAGCTATAGCCTCTAAGTTCCGCTCGGGGATCCCTGGAACGAAAACGCGTCTCGCTTGGTTTGGCGCGGAGGAATGGCTACTTGCGGGCTCAAAAGCCTACGTCAAAGAACAGAGCACCTCGGGCGTCCTTCCCGAACTCATGATCAATATCGACGGCGTAGGGCGGAACAACACGCTTGAGGCGTGGTATGGGCCGGACGCGTTGTTACCTGAACTGAGACGAACTGTCGAACCCATCGCCGCTAAGCAAGGATTCGGAACCGCCTATAAATTTCCGCCGCCGCCTGGTAGCGACCACGCTCCGTTCTACGACGTGGGCTGTGCGGTTTGCATGCTGACCTTCAATGATCTAGAGATCCTTCACAGGCCTGAAGACGGAGTTGATGCAAATAAGCTAAACAACATGCTCCGGATGTTAGACCTTGTTGTAGGTCTTCTAGACAATTTTGACGCGCTTACGCAGGCTATCTCTGTGGATAGCAGAAGCCTATGAAAGGAGTACTTTATGGCGAAGGTTTTGTTTGTCGGTGAATCGTGGTCCAGCTATGGGATTCACATAAAGGGGTTTAACGCCTACTACACGGGCGGTTACGAGGAAGGCGGCAAACCTCTTCTCGAAGCTCTATCACAGGAGGGACATGAGGTCACCTATCTACGCAATCACGAAGCAACCGACGCCTTTCCCAACTTGGTAGAAGAGCTACGGAAGTATGACGTCGTGATTTTCAGTGACGTTGGTGCCGACACGTTCCTCCTCCACCCGGATGTCTTTACCCGGTACCAGACTCGCCCCAATCCACTGTCGGCGCTCGTGGAGTATGTGGCCGGAGGGGGCGGCTTTCTCATGGTTGGGGGTTATATGTCATTCTCGGGCTTTGAAGGGAAGGCAAACTACCACTACACCCCTATGGCCGATGTTCTGCCTGTTAAGCTTGCAGGTCACGATGATCGGATAGAACGTCCTGAAGGCTGCGTTCCAACGGTGGCGCTAAGAGAACATGCCATCCTTACCGGTCTCCCTGACGACTGGCCCCACTTTCTTGGCTATAACAAGCTGTTCCCCAAGGACGATGTGCAGGTCCTCCTTAGTGTTGGCGGCGACCCATTTCTAGTCGTAACCGAGCATGGTGCTGGTCACGTTGCGGCTTTCGCAAGCGACTGTGCCCCGCACTGGGGAAGCCCTTCTTTCGTGAGCTGGAAATCCTATCCGCGTTTCTGGAGCCAATTGGTGAACTGGCTTGCCAGTTGATTGGTATAGAGCTACCTGAGGGAGAGAGTGATGTCGCTAATCAGGTTGGATAAAGTTATGAAAAGGTTTGGCGCGGTGGAGGCTTTGCGTGGCGTTGACCTAACCATAGAGTCCGGTGAGGTTATTGGACTTGTGGGAGACAACGGGGCCGGCAAATCCACGCTCTTCAAGATATTAGCAGGAGTCCACACCCCAGATGAGGGCGAAATGCGCTTCGAGGACAGTCCGGTTAGGTTTTCTAACCCGATCGATGCCCGCAAGGTAGGGATTGAGATCGTTTATCAGGACCTCGCGTTGTGTAACAATCTGAACGCGGCCTTAAATATATTTCTGGGCAGGGAACTGGTTAGGGGTCTCGGCCCGATCCGATTTCTGGATGAAGGGGCGATGCGCCGAAAGGCTCAGACTCTTATCAAGCAACTCGAGGTAAATGTGAATGTCAACGAGCCGGTACGGTCCATGTCAGGCGGGCAAAGACAGGCCGTCGCGATTGCAAGGGCACTACTCGGCAACGCGAAAGTAATTCTTCTTGATGAGCCCACAGCCGCCATTAGCATTACAGCGGTCGAACAGGTCTTGAAGCTCATTAACCAGCTGAAGGCTCAAGGGCACACGGTGGTCATCGTCAGCCACCGCATGTCTGACATCTTCGAGGTGTGCGACAGGGTAGTGGTGATGCGCCACGGGCAGAATGTAGCGAGTAAGGCTATACGGGATACGACCCGGGAAGAGGTAACAGGTCTTATCACAGGCGCCATCGCGTACGCTTAGATGGTCGCGGTTAGGAAACGGGGCTAGTGTTGGACTGGACTTGGCGAGGATATAGCGGACACCTAAAGTAGAGACGATTTGAACGTTTCGAAAGGAGTCCGGATGAGTGAGAAGCGGGTGGTGAGGCAGTATGAGGTGGAGTTCAAACTGGATGCGGTGCGGCTGGTCGAGGAACAAGGCTATAGCGTTCCTGAAGCGGCACAGCGGCTCGGCATTCCAAAGTCAAACCTCTCTAGCTGGCGTAGACAACATCGCCAAGGGCGGCTCGCGCCAGGTCACAGACGGGCACAGCCAACGGTGGAAGAGGCAGAACTAAGGCGCTTACGGGTGGAGAATAAGCGGCTCGAGCTGGAGAATGAGATCTTAAAAAAGGCGTCGGCGTTCTTCGCGAGGAACCAAAAGTGAAATATGCGTTTATCGCGGCGCATCAGCGTATCTACCCGGTCGCGCTGATGTGCATCTTGTTTAGTGTATCGCGGAGCGGCTTTTACGGCTATCTAGCCCGAGTTTGCCGTGGATCTTCGCAGCGTGAACGAGAAGACGCTACCCTGCTAGCGCAGATCAAAGAAATCTTTGAGGAGAACCGTAAGCGTTACGGCAGCCCCCGGATCCACGCCGAGCTGCGAAAGCGCCGCGTAGTCTGCTCTTTGAAACGGGTCAAAAGGCTTATGTGTGAAGCTGGCATCTACGCCATATCTAAACGCAAGTACCAGCACCGTAAAACGCCGGAAGCGTTGCTGGAGACAACCAACTTGCTCGTGCCTAAGCCTAACATTTCGGCTGCAAATCAAGTCTGGTACACCGATATCACCATGATCAAGACAACTGAGGGCTGGCTCTACTTGGCTGCGGTGATGGACGCCTACTCTAAACAGATCGTCAGTTATGCAATGGATGACAATATGAAAACCGATCTGGTCATCCAAGCACTCCGTAGGGCAACAAAACAACGCCAAATTTCTAAAGGGCTGATTCACCACAGCGGCAAGGGCTCGCAGTACACAAGTTACGCTTACCAGCGCGAACTGGCGGCTTGGGGAATGCGTCCAAGTTTTACCGGCACCGGCGCTTGTTTAGACAACGCCTATATTGAGAGCTTCTTTGCCACGCTTAAAAAAGAACTTGTTTATCAAACGACGTTTGCCACTCGCGAAGAGGCGAGGCTCGCGGTGTTCGAGTTTATAGAGGGCTACTACAACCGTTGGCGCTTACATAGCAGCCTCGGGTATCAAAGCCCTACCGAGTTTGAAGTGCAAGGCTTGGAAAAGCTGGCGGCGTAGGCTAAACTTTCTATGTCTGCTTGACCCCTACCAACTCCATCACAGGGCAAGTCGCGCCACTGGACACCGTTTCTAAGCACGTACCTGACAGCGTCGACGACTTCCCGAAGCGGCAGCTCCAGCGGTCTCCCTCGCACCTCTTGTTTGCTCAGAGCTTTTTGCAGCAGAGGCTCAAGTACCCTCCATTCTGCATCGCTTAGGTCTGTGGTGTAACATTTCCTTGCCTTGCACATAGCCCTACCGAATCAGCTGGTAGGGCTTTTTTCAAACAGCCTCTAGGAGTCAGGCTTCAGGTACACTGGAATGAGCACTAGGCCAGTCAAGCAAGGCACAGGCAAACACTTTGGTACAGTCAATGACTTGTTCTATAGGAACATACTCGTTGATCCCGTGGGCACCCATGTCAAACGTTCCTGGCCCGAAAACGACTACGTCGACATCATGATCCACAAGATAATTTCCGTCGGAAGTAGATACTGATGCTGTGAACGTGGCCGGGGCTTTACGTACGTTATGAAATGCGTCTGCTAATACTCTTCCCAATACATGTTGAGATGAGGTGTTAGTTGGATGCTTTTCAGGAAGGGCGTATGGGAGCTTTAGTTCAGGGGGATGCTCCCGGAGCCAATAGTCTCCCTCGGTTACTCGGTTGATAGCTGACTTAAATTCGCCCACAACCACATCACGACTTAGTGAAGGGCTATAGAGTACGCTGCCTACTATCTCGCAGGAGCCAGCTAGCGCAGAAAATGTCTCGCCACCGTTTATTTGAGCAACGTTCAGCGTCATTGCTCCGGGGTCGAGCAAAGGATGCTTGCGGTGTAACCCCCACTGTTGTTCAAGATCCCAAAGGGAATGAAGATACTTGGCCGTCTTCTCGATCGCATTTACTCCTGGAATTTCAGCACCATATGCAGTTGGGTAAATTGCTTGATGCCGTGATGCTATATGACAGCTCTTACCAAATACTTTGAGCTGGAAGTAAAACTCTCCTTGTATCGCCGGGACCACTTCGAGATTAGTTGGTTCCATAACGATACAGTTAGGCGCTCGATAGCCACGTTTAACGATTGAATCGATCCCAACAGTGCGGTTCCCAGATTCCTCAGATGATACAAAACCAAAAACGATGTCGTCAGCCAAGCTAACTCCTATTTTCTTAAGAGCCACAACAGCCATCAAGGCGGCAACATTACCAGCCTTCATATCCGTGGCACCACGGCCCCATATTCGGCCATCTTCTACGATTCCACTGAATGGGCCCTTTGCCGTATTCCATGCCTTTTGCTGCTCACTAGTCACTGGAACCGTATCTGAATGTCCAGCAAACATAAGTGTTCTATTTCCACTAGTTCCCTTTGCCACGGCGACTAGGTTGGCGTACAACCCCTTTTCAGTCCAGTAGTCAACTGTTTCAAAGACGCCTTCGTCTCTTAGGCGCGATGCAAGCCACCTCTGACACGCTGTTGGATCGGGTGTGCTTTCTAAGTCGGGATTGATAGAGGGGTGGCGTATGTAATCTGATAAAAAGTCAATGATGATGTCTCTATTATTTTCAATCCAGGAAACGACTTGGCCTTTTTGGTCTTCGTCGGTCATAGTTAGTGTACCTTACAACCCTTGCTAAGCAAACTATAGTTTTTCATGCACCGTGCATTGGAAGAAAAAACGATCAGGTTAAGACACTTGTGTGTGTTCTGCACTAGGGTAGAGCCCCCGTTATGTAGGCCACTATTTCTTGAGGCGACGTATCTCTCTTGTTTAAGAGCCTATCCGAAAACCCCTACTACGAAGTTAGGAAGGCACATCCATACAGAATAGGGTTGCTGAAACTCAATTCTGGAGATGCGCCTTGGACAAGTCTAGCAAACCGAAGAACGTTGAC
>JAABUN010006148.1_pt1 | contig 14102 bp, 12 predicted proteins | sample 5559311 | NCBI WGS metagenome assembly JAABUN01 (sample SAMN10711877, study PRJNA513370) | rock metagenome | isolation source: Antarctica rocks | place: Antarctica: Victoria Land, Siegfried Peak sud | reverse complement strand
CATAAGGACCATTGGCGCGCGCCGACGAGGGGAGCAACGATGCTGCTGCCGTAGCTCTCCGGGCGCTAGAAGCGACATGGCGCGTCGCGATGGTGCAACTAATGCGAACATGCGTTCGCGTCGACCAAGGGCTCGCTGGACCCGCGCCTCCAGCGCGTCGCTCGGAGTGCAGCTGATGAGCCTCGAGAGAAGCAATTGCCGATCCTGGAGCAGGTCCCGGGGTACGCTCGGGATACCTTGCGTAGTCAACGAGCCCTTGAGCCTGTACGCAGAGCCAAGGCGACGATGAGAATCGAACTCATGTAAACGGCTTTGCAGTCGGCCGCCTTCCCGTGATGGGGAGCGGGCTACCAGGTGCGTCAGCCGGCATCGCGATGCAGGACCTCTGGACCGGGCGAGGACGGCTTCGCGAGCCTCGACGAGTAGACGCTGCCGGCCAGTTAGCTTCCTTCGGCGGCTTCATTGCTACTGGGCCTCGCGCCGTGTTGAGGCCCGGACATGACCACGCCACCAGTTTGGGATGCCATGAGGCCGGAAGTCCTACCCGCCATCGTCGACCACCCACGCGGGGCGCGACTTCAGCCCTGACCACGTAGCGGCTGAACGGCTTCTGAACGTCTCACTCGAGTTGCCGGCGCGGCCCGCAAATTCGGCCGGGTAACGCTTCGTCGACCAGGTCAGATCAGGGGCACCATGGAGCACGAGTCGATGCGATGAGCGCATGAGGCGCCGACCAGATTGCCGCCTGGCAAGGTCAAGTGATCGAGCCGGGCTCGGCTCGACCGCGGCGTCGGGACCCCCGCGTACGGGTGCCCGCGTTGGGTGACTGCCCCGACCTAGCGAAGGTAGGAGGGCTTCAAGTGAGAGTCGCGTCGTTGTCTTCGGCGAAGCGGAGCGGCGAATCAGCCGGCTCGTCCGGTCGGAAGTCGCAAGATTGCGCTTGAACTTGGTAAGAACGAGCAATATTGTCACGCGGAGGCAAGTACGCCGCGTACGCGGGTGGATAGGCGTCCCGGTGGAGGGGCGTCCGGAAGGGAGGAGCGAAGTGGCAAGGGTTCTGAGAGAGCTAGACATCGGCGCGTGGGACTGGGCGAAGTGGGTAGACGCGTCGGTGTCACTCGAGCGCTTCGGCACGTCGGCGCGCGGCCCACAGGTGCTCGAGAAGATGGGCGTCTCGGGCGAAAATGTCGTCGCCCGGGCGAAGGACCTGGTCGAGGGGCGCGGTGTGCCAGGTGACACCCCGCACGACTCAGAGGCCCCCGGCACCCCACAGGGCTGATCGTGAGCTCGATCGCGGAGACCACCCCACTGCTCGAGCGCCCGGCCTTCCAGGCACTGCGAGAGCACTTCGACAAGGTTGGCGCGACGCATCTGCGCGACTTGTTCGCTGACGATCCTGAGCGTGGGACCCGCCTGACCGCTCAAGCCGAGGGGATCTACCTCGACTATTCCAAGAACCGCGTCACGGACGAGACGCTGAAGCTCCTTCTCGAGCTCGCGGAGCAGTCGGGCCTGCGCGAGCGCATCGACTCGATGTTCTCGGGTGAGAAGCTCAACGTCACCGAGAACCGAGCCGTGCTTCACGTCGCCCTGCGGGCACCCGCTGGTGCGTCGATCGAGGTCGACGGCGAGAACGTCGTGCCCGAGGTGCACGCCGTGCTGGACCGGATGACGGACTTCGCCAGGCGCATGCGATCGGGCGAGTGGACCGGGCACACTGGCAAGAAGCTCCGCAACGTCGTCAACGTCGGCATCGGCGGCTCGGATCTCGGTCCGGTGATGGCGTATGAAGCCCTGCGCTTCTACACCGAGCGAGATATGACCTTCCGTTTCGTCGCCAACGTGGACGGCTCGGATTTCGCCGAGGCCACCCGGGATCTCGCCGCTGAAGAGACGCTCTTCATCGTCGCGTCGAAGACGTTCACTACGAACGAGACCATGACGAATGCCCAGACGGCGCGCAGCTGGCTCCTCGACCGCCTCGGGGACGAGTCGGCGGTGGCCAAGCATTTCGTCGCCGTCTCCACCAACGCCGACCTGGTAACCGAGTTCGGCATCGACACGGACAATATGTTCGGCTTCTGGAACTGGGTTGGCGGCCGCTACTCCATGCCCTCCGCGATCGGCTTGTCGATCATGATCGCGCTCGGTCCTGAGGCTTTCCGGGAGATGCTCGACGGCTTCCACGCCATGGACGAGCACTTCCGCACGGCGCCCCTGGAGCACAATCTGCCCGTGCTGCTCGGGCTGCTGACGGTCTGGTACGCCGACTTCTTCGGGGCCCAGACCCTCGCGGTGCTCCCATACGACCAGTACCTCAAGCGGTTTCCCGCCTACCTCCAGCAGCTCACGATGGAGTCCAACGGCAAGTCCACAACCGTGAGCGGCGAACGTGTGAACTACGACACCTCGCCGATCTACTGGGGTGAGCCGGGCACGAACGGACAGCACTCCTTCTACCAGCTGATCCATCAGGGCACGCGGCTGATCCCGGCCGACTTCATTGCGTTCGAGCAATCGCTCAACCCTCTGGGGGAGCACCACGACCTGCTGACCGCCAACGTGTTCGCGCAGACTGAGGCGCTCGCGTTCGGCAAGACTGCCGAGCAGGTGCGGGAGGAGGGCGTGGACGAGTCGCTCGTTGAGCACCGCGTGTTCGAGGGCAATCGCCCGACGAATACGCTGATGCCCGGCAAGCTCACCCCGGCGATGCTCGGCAAGCTCGTCGCGCTCTACGAGCACAGCGTCTTTACTCAGGGGGCGATCTGGAGCATCAACCCGTTCGACCAGTGGGGCGTCCAGCTCGGCAAGGTGCTCGCGGAACGGATCGCCGACGAGTTGCGGGCGGACGCGCCCGAGATCGCCCACGACTCCTCGACGAACGCGCTCATCAAGCGCTACAAGACTGCCCGAGCGCGCGGCGGAGGGACGGAGGCATGATGGAACTTCGGCGCCGACAGGCGGCTCACCGACGCCCACGTCGATCGCGAGAGCTGCACGCGGGAGCACGCCCGGCGATCGGGTTCAACTTCGACGGGACGCTCTGGTCGACTGATCGAACATACGGACGACGCCAGATCTAAGGGTCGGGCCGAGCTGCGACGCATCTGAGGGCGGTGTCGCGTTTCAAAATTCTGGGCGAAAGCGAGCGGGTAGGAGGAGTTTATGGCGACGAACCATCTTCACGAGATCCAGGCACTCGGGCAGTCCGTGTGGCTCGACAACATCTCTCGCGGGCTCATCGAGGACGGTGACCTGGCCCAGCTTGTTCAGGACGGGGTCTCGGGAGTGACTTCGAACCCGACCATCTTCGAAAAGGCGATGGGCGCCACCGACCGCTACGACCACGCCTTTGCCGAAGCCGTCTCGGCCGGGATCGACGATCCGCGCGAGGTCTTCTTCCGGGCTGGTGGCGCCGATATTCGGGACGCATGCGACATCCTCGCGCCGGTCTATGAGCGCACGGACGGAAAAGACGGCTACGTCTCTTTTGAACTGCCTCCGGACGTTTCCCACGACGCCGACGGCTCGGTCGAAGTAGCAACTCGCCTACACGCCGATGTCGACCGGCCCAATCTGCTCATCAAGGTTCCCGGCACCGAAGCCGGTGCAAAGGCGTTTGAAGAGCTGACGGCGGCTGGGATCTCGGTCAACGTGACCCTGTTGTTCGCGGTCAAGCGATACGAGGAGATAACCGAGGCGTATCTGAGCGGGCTCGAGCGCCGTGCCGAAGCCGGTGAGCCCATCGATCGCATCTCTTCCGTGGCGAGCTTCTTCGTTTCGCGCGTCGACTCAAAGGTTGACGCGGCACTTGAGGGCTTAGGCCGGATGGACTTGGCCGGCCAGGCCGGGATCGCCAACGCGAAGCTCGCATACGAGTCCTGCCAGCGGGTGTTCTCCGGCGGTCGCTGGGACAAGCTCGTGGCCAGTGGCGCCAATCCGCAGCGGCCGCTCTGGGCGTCCACGGGTACAAAGAACCCCGAGTACTCCGACACGATGTACGTCGACAACCTCATCGGCCCTGAGACCGTCAACACCATGCCCGACGCCACGCTCGAGGCCGCCCGTGACCACGCAACCCCGGCACGAACCGTTGATGAGGACGTTGACGCAGCCCATGCGCTGATCGATGAGCTGCGGAAGATCGGCGTGCCGTTTGATGACATCGTCGACGTCGAGCTCGTCAAAGAAGGCCTCGCGTCCTTCTCCAAGTCCTTTGACTCGCTCATCGAGACGATTGCCGACCAGCTGAACCAGACTGCGGCGAAGGCATAACCGGGTACTTACCTGGAGGTTCGCTGCCTGGTCGGACAGGGCTCGCCTGAAGAGCCCCGTCCGACAACGTGGCTCAAGGATCGGACAGGACGCTCAGCGGCACCCCGGTGGCGGCGCCTATTGGCCGACGATCGCCGCCTCGAGATCGCGCACCGCCGCTCCCGGATCGTGCGCTCCGAAGACCGATGTACCGGCGACGAAGACCGTTGCGCCGGCGCGAGCGCAGCGCGGAGCGGTGCCGGAGTCGATGCCGCCGTCAACTTGGACCGCCACGTCTGGGCCAACCAGGCGGCGGAGGCGCTCAAGCTTGTCGATTGAGTGTTCAAGAAATCGCTGTCCGCCCCACCCAGGATTGACCGTCATGCAGAGCACCAGGTCGACATCGGCGGTGACTTCGCGGACCGCGTCAACCGGTGTCGCGGGGCAGATCGCCAGCCCGGCTCGGCAACCGGCGTCGCGGATCGACGTCAGCGCATGGTGCACGTGGGGCGTCGCTTCGGCGTGGATGGTGATGACGTCAGCCCCGGCCGAGGCGAAGCTCTGCACATGACGCTCCGGGGCGTCCACCATGAGGTGCACGTCAAGCAGCGCCCCGGCTTCTGTCGCGAGCGACTTGAGGGCGTCGACCACCAGCGGTCCCATGGTGATCGGCGGCACGAAAGCACCGTCCATCACGTCCACGTGGATCACTCGCGCGCCCGCGTCGAGCACTTCACGGACCTGCGCCCCTAGCCGTGCGAAGTCGGCAGAGAGGATGGAGGGCGCCACCCCTCGCAGCGATGTCTCATTCATGCCTTCGAGCCTTCGAAGGCCATGGATTCTCTCGCTGCGCGCCGTCGCCTCAGACTCATCATCGGGCGGGTCCGCTCGCCATGACGTCGAGGTCGCTGCAGCCGGCACCAGGCTGCGCACGGCGGGTTTCAGCCCAGAAGGTCTCGTGATCAGTATCTGCGAGCGCCAACCTCATGCGTCCCCCTTTGCCGTGTGGTGCCACCCCGCTGGGCGAGCCTCCATCGTATATTGTCAACGCTGAGTGAGAAGGTCCCATCGTCGAGCGAGAGGCAAGGCGTTGATCGGATCGAATCTGTGAGCCGGAGTGGTGCGATGCCGGCAGAGTCCCGGAAGTTCGAGGAGGAGAAGCGTGCGGTCGCTGAGGCCGCCGCAGAGCTCGTGCCCCATGGCGCGCGCGTCGGTCTCGGCACCGGGTCGACCGTGGCCTACGTGCTTGCGGCGCTTGCGCGGCGCGGACTCAACATCACGTGCGTGGCCACCTCCGTAGCCACTCACCACGACGCCGTGACGCTCGGACTCCATGTCGAGCCCTTCGAGACGATCGACGCGCTCGACATCGCCATAGACGGGGCGGATCAGGTCGATCCGTCGGGGTGGTTGATCAAGGGGGGCGGCGCGGCGCACACCCGGGAGAAGATCGTTGCCGCGGCCGCGGAGAGATTCATCGTCATCGCTTCCTCGGATAAGGCCGTGACGGCGCTTGAGCCGCCGGTGCCGCTCGAGCTCTTGTCGTTCGGGCTTGCCGCGACCCTGCGAGCGGTAGCACCGGCGAGCGTACGGGACGTGCCTCCCAGCCCGGACGGGGGCATCATCGCGGACTACCACGGCGGCGTCGAGGACCCCGCGACGCTCGCGGACCTGCTGTCTGGCACCCCCGGCGTTGTCGACCACGGCCTCTTTGCACCCCGCCTCGTAACCGAAGTGCTGATCGCGGTCAGGGGCGGGGTCGAGCGCCGCATCCTCGGCGCCCCGTGAGGCTCACGATCCGGGCACGACGATTTCAGTCGGGACCGCACGATTGTGCGATCGTGAGCTGCCTGAACCCTCACCGAGGGTATTTCAGCTGATAGGTCAGCAGTCCTCGTGTTGAGAGGCCCTTCTCGACTTCGGTCGGGGAGGGTCTTTCTCTTTCTTGAGATGGGGAGAGTGGGATATGGACGGACTGCTTCGCGGAGAGTTGCCCGCGTCGTCTTTGATCGTGGCGATCGATCCGGGTAAGGCGTTCAATCGGGTCTGGCTGACTTCGGGAGAACGCGGGCTGATCGGCGCGCCGGTGTCGTTGCCGGTGCTCAGGGACGGCGTCGATGAGCTCGAGCGGCTGATCGCAGCCAGCGGCGTTGATGGCCCGCCGGTGATCGGGCTTGAAGCGACGGGCTCGCTGCATCGGGCGTGGGCGGCGGAGATCGAGCGGCGCTAGCCGGGCTCGCTGCGGTTGTTCGCGCCGTCGGAGACGACCGCGGGTCGCGGGCAGCTGGAGTCGCGGCGGATCAAGACCGACGATCGCGATTGCGCCGCGTTGGTCTGGCTGCTGCGCCAGGGCGCCGGCCGCGGCGCCTGAGCCCGACAGCGTCGAGGCGTTGCTGGGAACCGTCCGCCATCGCCGCCAGCTGGTCGATGCGCGCCGCGTCCTTCAGCAGGGTTGCATGACCAGCTCAACGCCCTGTGCCCGGTCTGTCGGCTCCGGCCGCTCACGGCATGAACCGTTAATCAGAGGCGAAGCCTGGAGAGCCCTGTAATCCGTACGAGGTCCATCAGGGGCGTGGACAGAAGATTGAACAGCTTCACGAACTCGTCGCAGCGGAAGCGAGTTGCGCGCTGAGCGCCAGCAGCTCGCCCCGAGCCCCGGGCACACACGCCATCGCGCCGTTGGATTTGAGCTGCAGGGGGTCGCCCGCGTAGTCGCTCACCACCGCGCCCGCCTCGCGGGCGAGTATGTGTCCCGGCACGACGTCGTATGCATTGTTGTGCGCGACGATCACCCCCTGTATCTGGCCCGCGGCCAGCCAGCTCCAGTTGACCGCGGCTGAACCGACGGAACGAAATCGCAGGGCTTCCCGGTGTACAGAAGCCGTCAGGTCGAGGAAGGCGGCGTGGCGAGGGCCGGTCCGATGAAACGCATCGCCCATCGAGATGATGCCTTCGGCGAGACACGACACGTCGGCGACAACGATTCGTTCGCCGTTCATCCGCGCCCCGGCGCCGGCGCGTGCGTCGAGGCGGTGACCGAGGAACGGCAGATCGATCACGCTGAGCACCGGCTCGCCTTCGTCGAGCAGGGCGAGCATCACGCCACACAGCGGGGATCCGGTCGCGTAGTTGATCGTCCCGTCCAGCGGATCCGCGATCCAGACCCGTCCTCGATCAAGCTTGTCACCACCGGATTCTTCTCCGAAGAATCCGATGTCGGGCGTCTTGGCGCTCAGCGCGCGCTTGAGCGCTGCCTCGGAGGTAAGGTCGACCTCCGTGACGAAGTCCTTGGCGGCCTTTGTGATCCGCTCGAGAGACCCACGGGTCTCCCACCCATCCCGGAGGATCGCGACAGCGTCGTCGACCGCATCGTGCGCAGCGGCCAACTCGATCTCGAGCGCCTCGCTCATCCCGAGAGCATAAGGTTGCGGATGAGTGATCGTGAAATGCTCACCACGCACATCCGCGTACTGCGTCTTCACCGCGTCGGAACCGTTGCCAGACGCACCGTCGGTCCCGCTCAGGTGCCTGCGACCTCATACCTGACTCGGTGCTCGTCGAGTTCGGCAAGGGCCGCGGCGGGCGCACCACGGTCGACGATGACCAAGTCGTACTCCGAAAGGGGGAACAGCTTGTGGAGCGCGACCTTGCCGAGCTTTGAGTGATCTATCAATAGATAACGCTTGGCTGCGGCTTGGAGCATCGCGCGCTTGACAACGACGACGCGCTCCTCTTGGTGGTAGGCGTTCGCGCCCGACACAGCCGATACGGACGTGAACACGGCATCAACGCGGATGGATTGGATGCTCTCGACGCACTTGACACCGGTGAAGGCGTCGTGCTGGGGGTCGTACTCGCCGCCCAGAGCCATGAGCCTGGTGTCTTTGCTCGCACTCAGCTGACGAATAGCCTCGAGGTAGTTCGTGACCAGATGCAGCGGCGCAATCTCGACCAGACGGGGGACGAGTTGCAACGCCGTGGTCGAGTCGTCAAGCATCACGGACATTCCCGGCTCGACAAATCGCGCAGCATGCTCGGCGACGAGACGCTTCTCAGGAAGCATGCGCTTCAGGCGGTAACTGACGTTGGACTCGAACACGCCCGAGGGCTGGGCGGACACCCCGCCGTGAAACTTGCGCACGACCCCCTGGCGTTCAAGCTCATCGAGATCGCGGTGGATCGTGTTGAGGCTCACCCCGAACGAGGCGGCGAGATCCTGCGCGGTTCCCGAACCTCGAGACAGGAGTGCCTCGGCGATCTGGTCGCGTCGCAGTCCCGCCCTCCGCGGCTTGCGCGAATCGCTCACAACTCACTCCGGCACGACGAAGGCGGCAACACGACGTCACGAACAGTACAAACTCGTACGCCCACTCAATTATCACGGCGTGACCACGAATCGCTGTCGTCGAGGTCCGCGGTTGATCGCGTTCCTGCACCTGGCCGGCCGTCTACGCCAGCTTCGCCGCCAGCCGACCCTCGCGCAGCGCGTCGAGGTCGACGTCGTCGAGGGTGGTGACCACCAGGTCTGGCTCAGCGGCGGCGAGCAGCTCCACGTCGTCGGCGCGGGCCAAACCGAGCGCCGAAAACTCCCCGGCCTTGGCTGCCTGGACGCCGGACACGGCGTCCTCAATGACGAAGCACGACTGCGGAGACTGGCCGAGCTCCTGCGCCGCGGTCACGAACATCTCCGGGTGCGGCTTGCCATGGGCGAAGTCACGACCCGAGACGTCGGCGTCGAAGAAGTCGAGCAGGGTCTGGCCCGGCCGAAGGAAGTCGTACTCGAGCCCCTGCTCGCTCGCGAATTCGTCCAGCCGGATCTGCTTCAGGAACAGCCCGGCGTTCTTCGATGATGACGCCGCTGCCACCTCGACTCCAGCGGCCTTGACGGCGAGGATGAAGCGCAGGGCGTCGGGGTACGCGGTGAACTCCCCGGCCTCGATGAGCTCGATGACCATCGTCTGCTTGCGATCCGCGTACTCCTCCACACGCGCTTCGGCGTCCGGGACTTCGAAGTGCTCAAGGGCTGCGATAGCCCCGCTCATGCGCGGCTTCCCGGACATGACACCCTGGTAGACCTGCGGCGTGAACGCCTCCGGCGACCACTTGGTCTGCTCCCGGACGTCGCTCCACGGCCCCTCCATGAGCTCCTGCATCGCGTCACGCCAGGAGCGTTCGTGGGGGGAGTCGACGAGGACGCCGTCCACGTCGAAGATTGCCCCCGAAAATCGTTCTGCCATCTGTCTCGTCTCCTCCGATGTCATTTACGCCGTTGTCGCCGGCTCGGGCGAGAGGGCGAAGGTGTGACGGTCGCCGGGGCACAGCTCGGCGACTTCTTCGCCGACCCCGACCTTGACGGGGCGGCTTCCGCCCTCCGTATCGGCCTCGACCCTGAGCTCGCCGTCGGCCAATTGCACGTGAATCGGCGTCCCCTGGAAGCGCATCCAGAAGGCCAGGCCCTCGAGGCGTTCGCGCTGGCGTGGCTCAAAGCGCAGCACCCCGTCGCGGATCTCTGAGCCCGCGTAGCCGCGCTGGATGAGGTCGAGCGTCCCAGACATCACCCCCATGTGGATGCCCTCCTTGGTGGTCCCGCCCTGAACGTCGCCCACATCACTTTCCAGCGCGACGAGGAAACGCTCCCAGGATGCATCGGGGTCCAGGCCCGCAAGCACTGCAGCGTGGACGATCAGGCTCAGCGTCGATCCGTGCGACGTGCGCTGGTCGTAGTAGTCGATCGTCTCTCGCGCGGTGTCCGGCCCGTATTGGTCGTAGCCGAGCTTGGCGAACAGGCGTGCGAGTTCTTCCTCGGGGAAGAGGAAGAACAGCATGACGGTGTCGGCCTGCTTGGCCAGCTTGTAGTGATCGGGGTCGTCCCCCTCCGATCGCAGGATCCGGTCGAGGCGCTGGATGTTCGGATACTTCTCGCGATAGGCCTCCCAGTCGAGTTCCTTGAGCTTCTCGTAGCCCTCGAACTGGCTGATGACGCCGTCGGCGTGGAAGGGGACGTACATCTTCTCGCTCATCGCCCGCCAGGTGGCGAGCTCGTCGTCGGTGAGTCCGAGCCGGCCGCGAAGCGCCTCGCGCCGGGCGTCGGGCAGAAGCGTGAGGACGGTGATCGCGGTCTCGGCGATCCACGCCACCATGACGTTCGTGTAGGCGTTGTTGTTTATGCCGCCCTGATCATGCGGTCCGTCCGGATACTTCTCGTGGAATTCGTCAGGCCCCATCACACCGTGGATCTCGTAGCGTTCGCGCTCGTGGTTGAAGTGAGCGATCGAGGCCCAGAAGCGCGCGATCTCGAGCATCATCTCCGCGCCGTTCTCGCGAAGGAACTCGAGGTCCCCGGTGGCCTGAAAGTAGTGCCAGATGTTGTAGAAGATCGCCGCGTTGACGTGGCGCTGGTTGTGGGAGAGATCCGGCTCCCAGACGCCCGAGATCGGGTTGAGGTGCACGACCTGCGTCTCCTCAGAGCCGTCTGATCCGCTCTGCCACGGGAACATCGCGCCACGGTAGCCCTGCTCAGCGGCCGCGGAGCGGGCCTCGCCCAGCCGACGGTAGCGGTAGCGCAGCAGGCCGCGGGTGATCCCTGGAATCCTGAAGTTCAGGAACGGGTAGATGTACAGCTCGTCCCAGAAGATGTGGCCGCGGTAGGCCTCGCCGTTGAGGCCGCGGGCCGGCACGCCGGCGTCGTGCTCGACCGTGTGGCGCGAGCAGACCTGGAGAAGATGCGAGATGTGCAGGCGTAGCAGCAGCTGCACTCGCTCATCGCCCGGGACCTGTACGTCGCATTCGCGCCAGACCTCGCTCCATGCCGCCTGGTGGCGGGCCAGGGCGCCGGGAAAGTCCGGGTATCGGGTGGCCGACTTGCCGGCGTTGGTGAGGGGCTCGTTGATCGCCCGGTCTCGCCATGTGTAGAAGGCGACCAGCTTCTCGACCCGCACCGCCTCGCCCTCCCGGACGTCAACGGCGAGCACCTGCTGGATGTAGTCCTCCATCTGGTACAAGCTCCGCTCCGGAGTGAGCGGCTCGTCGCCCTGGAACATCCGTGTCCGAGCGGCCTCGGCGACGAAGGTGTCCGACTGGCGCGTCTTGACCTTCAGGGCGATCACCTCGGGCCCGAACGTCCGCGGGGACACGGGATCGATGTGGCGGCCCTCCAGGTCTCGATAGCGTGCGACGTTGCCGTTTGTGACCCGGCCGTCGATTGCGGAGACGATCTCGAGACGGCCCGACCAGTTCTCGGGCGTGACCGTCCATTCGATCGCCGCCTGATGCATGTGGGCCATGCTCACGAATCGGCGGCTGTGGAGATTGGTCACGCGTCCGGCCCGGTCGCGGAAGCGTAAGACGCGGCTCACCAGCGCGATCCGCGCGTCGTACTCGTGCCGATAGTCGAGGACATCGACGTTGTCCAGGCGCATGGCATCCTCGCCCTCGATCCGGAGCTTGAGGATGAGCCAATTGGGCAGGTTGACCAGGTCCTCGTTGAGGACGGGCCGGCCGCCCATGATCGTGGTCTCGCGGTTGTAAGCCCCGTGGCAATACGTGCCCGGGTAGTGGACGTCATCGGCGTCCTCCCACTCGGCGGCGCCTCGCGTGCAGAAGTAGCCGTTACCGGTCGAGGTCAGGGCCTCGCGCAGCCCCTCCTCGTCGGGTGTGAAGGCGTCGTAGGCGAGCGTCGCGTCGCTCATCGTGCCAGCCTGTCCAGGAATCGTTGCACCTCTTCGGTCGAGTCGAGCACGTAATCGGCGGCGGTCGTTCGCCCGGCGTTCTCAGGGTCGTCGGCGCGCCCTACGAAGATGCCGATCCCATCGCCTCGAAGCGCCTCGAAGGCGTGCTCGTCGGTGTGATCGTCGCCGAGGTAGAGCGGCACGACGTCGTGGCGGTCGAGGCCGAGCGCCTCGAGCAAGAAGAGGACAGCCTTGCCCTTGTCCCAGTCGAGGTTGGGCTGCAGCTCGTACACCATCTTGCCCGGGGTGACCTTGAGCTCGCCCGGGCGCTCGGCCAGCAAGGTGTCGACGAGATGCGAGATCTTCTCGCGATCTCGGTCGTGGCGCACGAGCCGATAGTGCACTGCCACAGAAGCCTTCTTGGGCTCGACGAGCGCGCCATCGATACCGCGGACTTCCTCGCGGATCCGCTCCGTCACCCGCTGCACGAGCTCCTCTGACCCGGACCCCGCACCGTGCTCGATGGTTCCATCCGTCGGGCTCCAGATGTCGAACCCGTGGCTGCCGGCCACCACCAGGTCATCGACACCCATGAGCTCCTGCACGACGACTCGGTCGCGCCCGCTCACCACGCAGACCGTGCAACGCTTCGCCAGCCCCCTGACCGCGACGCGCATGCTGGGGGAAATCCTTGCGTCCTCGGGCCGATCAACGATCGGCGTCAACGTGCCGTCGTAATCGAGGAAAACGGCCGGCGAGCGAGCCCTCAAGCGCTCCTTGAAGCGAGCCGCGTCGGCCAGGGCGTTAGGCAGGGCGTCGATGCTCGCGGTGACGGCGCTCATGCCGGCCGTCCGGCCAGCTGATGGATCGTCGAGGCATCGTCGCGGGCGGGTAACCACGGCCGCGCCACGGGCGGGCCATGAATGGCTTTCTCGAGGATCGCCGGGTTGGAGGTCACCCCTCGCAGCGAGTTCTCGTCGATCATTCGCCGCGGTTCGCCGCTCTCGATCATCCCGCGGCCTAGCCGGTCCAGCCCCAGGCTTGTGCCAGCCGCGGTCACGCCCGCCAGCCGCTCGTTCACCGCTGCCTCGCTCATTAAGCCTCCTCCCTCGCGCTGAAGCGAGGAGCATGTCCGCCGGCGCCAGAAAGTCAAGGCCGGTGCGCCAATTTGTCACCAAAATATGACAGGATGGGGCGCATGACCACTGTCGCAATGCTCGGGTCCGGCATCATGGCCTCGGCCCTCACCGTTCCGTTGGCCGACAACGGCCACGAAATCCACCTGGTGGGCACCCACCTCGACCGCGAGATCATCGAGAGCGTCCGTGCCGACGGCACTCACCCTGGTCTAAAGGTCAAGCTCCCGTCCGCCGTCACGGCGTACCAGCTCGAGGAGGCCGAGGAGGCGTTCGAAGGCGCAGAGGTTGTGCTCAGTGGTGTCAATTCTTTTGGCGTGCGATGGGCGAGCGAGCAGCTCGCGGGGCTGCTCAAGCCCGACCAGCACGTCGTCACCATCGCCAAGGGGATGGAAGCCACTCCGTCCGGCGACTTGCGCATCCTGCCCGACGTACTCGCCGAGCATGTGCCCGAGGATCTGCGAGACCAGGTGACCTGGTCGGCCATCGTCGGCCCCTCGATCGCCGGCGAAGTCGCGGTGCGGCACGACACCTGCGTGGTGTTCGCCGGTCACCGCCAGAGTGTGCTGGACCGCTTGGCTGATCTGTGGCGCACAGAGCACTACCACGTGTGGACGTCGACCGACCTGGTTGGGGCGGAGGTCTGCGCGGCCACCAAGAACTGCTACGCGCTCGGGGTCGGTATGGCCGCGGGCGTGCTCGAAAAGCGCGGCGAGGCCGACGGCCTGTACCGCATGCACAACTACGAGGCTGCGCTATTCGGGCAGGGCGCGCTGGAGATGGCGCAGTTCGTCGAGCTTCTGGGAGGCCGGCCGGAGACCGCGAGCGGCTTGCCGGCGGTGGGCGACTGCTACGTGACCAGCGCGGGCGGGCGCAACGTCCGGGTGGGCAAGCTCCTCGGGCAGGGGATGGGCTTCACCGAGGCGGCCGAAAGCCTCGGCAACCCGACTCTGGAAGGCGCCGCGGCGATAAAGGTGATCGGGGGGGCGCTGGGCCCACTCACCGAACGGGGAATCATCGGCGCCGACGACTTCCCGCTTCTGCG
>JAABUN010006147.1_pt1 | contig 14102 bp, 7 predicted proteins | sample 5559311 | NCBI WGS metagenome assembly JAABUN01 (sample SAMN10711877, study PRJNA513370) | rock metagenome | isolation source: Antarctica rocks | place: Antarctica: Victoria Land, Siegfried Peak sud | reverse complement strand
CGCCGCCACTTCGCTTCTTCGCGGATGAGAGCGTGCTCGGTCTCGGGCTGGCCCTGGCGCGGTTGAGGCCGGACACCGTGCATCCGGGCCATCCACTGCTCCCTGACGTTCCGCGCGGCGCCCTGGACTCCGAGTGGATCCCCGCGGTCGCCGCTCGCGGACTCATCGCCATCGGTAGGGACAAGCGCGTCCGCACCAGGCCCGCCGAACGGCAGGCGATCATCGACAGCGGCCTGCGCTACATCTGGATCGGCGGCAAGCAGGACCAGTCCAGCTGGGAGTGGATGCGCCGGCTCGCTCGCTACTGGGACGACATCGAGCGACTCGTCGACGAACTGGGCGCCGGGCCGTGGTTCCTCACCGTCAACATGACCTCCGTCGTCGTCAGCTACCACCCGGACCGCGTTGCTGGCGGCGTTGCTGGCGGCAGGTCGGAGAAGGGAACGGAGCGTGGAGATCGATAGCGACGAAACCGACAGTGACCTGCGGCGTTGGCTACGCTGACGCCACCGGGAGGGCTCGCCTAGAGGCCGATGGCGGCGGTCTTGAAAACCGCTAGGGGTGCAAGCTCCTCAAGGGTTCGAATCCCTTGCCCTCCGCTCGCTCGCTTCTTGCCCTCCGCTCGCTCGCTTCGCCCTCCGCTCGCCTCGTCGTAGCGTGCCCCCATGCGCAGCGCTCTCTTCTTGCCGATCTTCGACGAGCTCTCCGACGCGCGGGTCGTGGCCCAGCTGGCCCGCGAGGCGGAGGACGCCGGCTGGGACGGCGTCTTCGTGTGGGACCACGTCGCCTACCGGTCACCGGTCCGCGAGGTGGCCGACCCCTGGGTGGTGCTCGCGGCCATCGCCTGCGCGACGGAGCGGGTGCTGATCGGGCCCATGGTGACCCCGCTCGCGCGGCGTCGACCGGTCAAGCTGGCCCGCGAGGTGGCCACGGTGGACGGGCTCAGCGGCGGCCGGCTCGTCCTCGGTGTCGGTCTCGGGGGCGACGGCAGCCGGGAGCTCAGCGCCACCGGCGAGCAGCTCGACGACCGTGTGCGGGCCGAGATGCTCGACGAGTCCCTGGACATCCTGCGCGCGGCGTGGACCGGTCACCCCGTAAGGCATCACGGGAAGCACTACGTGGTCGACGACCTCGCGCTGCTGCCGACACCGGTCCCGCGCGCCGGCGCCCTGCGCCCGGGTCCGCCGGTGTGGGTCGCGATGCGGCGCGGCAACCGGGCGCCGCTGCGCCGGGCCGCGCGCCACGACGGGGCGTTCCCGATCGACGTGGAGTCCCCGGACCAGCTGGCCGAGATCGCCGCCGAGATCGGCGAGCTGCGGGGCGGCAGCGAGGGACCGTTCGACCTGGTCGTCGGCGGCCCTCCCGGCACCGACCCGAGGCCGTACGCCGCGGCGGGCGCGACGTGGTGGACCGTGTCCTTCCCGCTGGGCACCACGGCGAAGGACGTGCGGACGCAGCTGCGCGAGGGCCCCGTCAGCGAGTGATCCACGCCGGCTCTGCGCCGCCGATCCACGCCTCAGGCGGCACGCATGCGGCGTGGATCATCGAGCGGGTCAGGCGCACGGCCGTCTGTCAGGCGGACGACCGCGGCAGGACGTCCTCAACGACCTCTCCGACGAGGTCGGTCGCCGGCCCCGGTCTTCCGAGCAGGTAGCCCTGGCCGAGCGCGCACCCGAGCGCGGTGACCGCAGCCAGCTGGGCAGGCGTCTCGATCCCCTCCGCGACGGTGCGGAGCTCCAGGCTGTCGGACAGGCCGACCACCGCACGCAGGATCGCGGCGCTGCTGGCCGCTTCCTCGGCGACGTCGAGCCGCTGGACGAAGGACTGGTCGACCTTCAGGGCGTGGACCGGGAACTTCTGGAGGTAGGCGAGCGAGCTGTAGCCGGTGCCGAAGTCGTCGACGGCCAGGCACACGCCGAGCGCCCGCAGGGTCGTGAGCGTCGTGACCGTCGTCGCGGCATCACGCATCAGCGCGCCTTCGGTGATCTCGAGGGTCAGGAGCGCCGGGTCGAGCCCTGACCGGTCCAGCGCCGAGGCGATCGCCTGGGGCAGGCCGGGGTCGGCGAGGGTGCGGCCGGAGAGGTTGACCCACGCGCCGAGCGGACGGCCGAGGCGCCGGCCCTGCTCGACCGCGTCGCGGCACGCCGTGGCCGCCATCCAGACGTCGAAGTCGACCACGGTCCCGAGCTCCTCGGCCGTGCCGAGGAAGGCTCCGGGGCCCAGCAGTCCGCGCGCGGGGTGCTGCCACCGCACGAGCGCCTCGACGGCCTCCAGCTGCCCTGTCCGCAGGTCGACCAGGGGCTGGTACGCGGCGCGCAGCTCACCGCGCTCGATCGCGCGGTGCAGCTCGCTGCCGAGCCGCAGCCGGTCGCTGAGGCTCGCGCGCGTCGACTCGTCGAAGAGCGCGTAGCGACCGCGTCCCTGCTCCTTCGCCTGGTACATCGCCGCATCGGCATCACGCAGCAGCTGCACGGCCGTGCGGTCACCGGTCGCGGTCACCACGCCGACGCTCGCCGACAGCAGGACCTCCCGGTCCTGGAGCTGGACCGGCACGTGGAGCGCCCGGGTGACGCGCACCGCGATCCGCTCGAGGTCGTCGGCGTCTGCGATGTCCTCGCACACGACGACGAACTCGTCACCGCCGAACCGCGCGATCATGTCGTGCGGCCGGACCGCGGCGCGCAGCAGCCCGGCTGACTGCAGCAGCAGGTCGTCCCCGGCATCGTGGCCCATGGCGTCGTTGATGAGCTTGAAGCGGTCGAGGTCGAGGAAGAGCACCGCGAGCAGGCCGGGGTGCCGGGGCAGCCGGGCGATCGCCTGCTCCAGCCGCTCGACCAGCAGCGTCCGGTTCGCCAGCCCGGTCAGCGGGTCGTGCAGCGCCTGGTGAGCCAGCTGCGCTTCCAGTTGTCGGCGTTCGGACACATCTCGCATCACCGCCCTGATCCCGCGCAACCGACCGGTGTCGTCGACGACAGCGGTCAGGACGACGGTGCCCCAGAAGGTGGTGCCGTCCCGTCGCACCCCCGTGCCCTCGTACTCCACGTGGCCGAGCCGGACGGTCTCGGCGAGGTGGTGAGCGGGCAGCCCGTCCGCGACCTCGTCGGGCGGGAAGAGCAGGGAGTAGGGCTGGCCGAGGACCTCCACGGCTTGGTAGCCCGTGATCTGCTCCGCGCCGGCGTTCCAGCTGGCCACCTGTCCGTCCGGGTCGACCATGACGATGGCGTAGTCGCGCACGCCGGCGACCAGCACGCGGAACTGCTCCTCGCTGTCGCGCATTGCCTGCTCGGACTGGTGGCGCTTCGTCGAGTCACGCGTCACCTCACCGAATCCGCGCAGCGCGCCTGTCTCGTCGAGGACCGGGGTCAGGACGACGTCGGCCCAGAACAGACCGCCGTCCTTGCGTCGCCGCCACCCCTCGTAGCCGAGGTGGCCGTCGCGCAGCGCGGTGGCCAGGTGCGCCGCCGGCTGCCCGGCCGCCACCTCCTCAGGTGCGTAGAACACCGCTCAGGACTGCCCGAGCACCTCTGCGGCGGTGTGTCCCGTCACCTGCTGCGCCCCGGCGCTCCAGCCGGTCACGAGCCCGGCGGGGTCGAGCATGACGATGGCGTGCGGGCCGACACCCGCCTCGAGCAGCCGCACCCGCTGCTCCCGGTCCCGGACCGCCTGCTCAGCGAGCTTGCGGACGGACGCGTCCCGCATCACCTTCCCGAAGCCGCGCACCTCCCCGTGCTCACCGAGCACGGCGGTCAGGACGGTGTCGGCCCAGAACCGGTTCCCGTCCTTGCGTCGACGCCACCCCTCGTACTCGAGGTGCCCGGCCGCCGCCGCCTCGGCGAGGTGCTGCTGGGGAGCGCCGCTCGCGATCTCCGCAGCCAGGTAGAGGAAGTCGAAGCGCTGGTCGCAGACCTCCTCGGCGGGGTAGCCGGTGATCTGCTCCGCGCCGGCGTTCCAGCCGGTGACGACTCCCGTGGGGTCGAGCAGGACGACCGCGTGCGTCACCGCCCCCTCGACGGCTCGTCGCAGGTCCTCGGGCCGCAGCGTGCGGGGCTCGTCGGGGTGGGGCGGGCCGCCGACGTCCCGGGTGACGGTGCCGTAGCCGAGGACGTGACCGGCGTCGTCGAAGATCGCCGTGATGTCGATCGCGCCCCAGAAGCGGGTCCCGTCCTTGCGGACGCGCCAGCCGCGGTGCTCGGCCTGACCGGACGCGGCCGCCTCCTGGAGCAGTCGTCCCGGCACTCCGGCGGCCGCGTCTTCGGCCGCGAACAGCGGGGCGAACGGCTGTGCGACCACCTCCCGGTCCTCGTAGCCGGTCAGGCGGTGGGCGCCGGAGTTCCAGCTGACCACGGTGCCGGCCGCGTCGAGCATGACGATGGCAGCGCCCCGGACGCTCGCCTCGAGGACGTGGAAGTGGTCCTCGCTGTCCTGCAGCGCCTGCTGCGCTTCCCGGCGCACCGTGGCGTCGCGCGTCACCTCACCGAAGCCGCGCACCTGCCCGGCCTCGTCGACGACGGCGGTGAGCAGGACCTCACCCCAGAAGCGGCTGCCGTCCCGGCGCCGGCGCCAGCCCTCGTGCCGGCACTGGCCGTGGGAGACAGCCTCGGCCAGGTGGCTGGCCGGTTCCCCGGCGGCGACGGACTCCGGCAGGTAGAAGTCGTCGAGGAACAGGCTGCGCCCCGCTTCGGCCGTGTGGCCGGTGAGCCGGCGTGCTCCGGCGTTCCACCCGACGACGCGTCCGTCCGGGTCCAGCATCAGCACGCAGGAGTCGGCCACCCCTCTCAGGGCAGCGGCGCTCCAGGCGTCCGTGTCGACCGCAACGCGTGCGTCCACCCGACGAGCCCCCTTGCTCACCACGAGTAGATCACTCGGGCGGCGTCCGTGGGAACGGTCTGGCTCAGGCGTCGACGGTGCCTGACCGCACCACCGTCACCGGGCACGTCGCCCGGCGCACCAGCTGGTCGCTCGTCGAGCCGAGCAGCATGCCGGCGACGCTGCCGCGCCCGCGACTGCCGACCACGAGGTGACCGGCCAGCTCGGAGACGCCCAGCAGCGTCGGGATGGCGTTGCCGTGCAGCACGTGCTGGACGACCTCGACGTCGGAGACGTCAGCGACGAGCCCGGCCAGCCGCTGCTAGGCGTGGCGCTGCCAGGCCTGCAGCGACGGTGTCGCGGTGTCCTCCTGGTGCGGCCCGTCGCTCATCACGAAGTTCCAGACGTGGACGACGTGCAGCGGGCGGCCGAGCCCGCGGGCGAGTTCTGCGGCGAAGCCCAGCGCTTCCTGGGCGCAGTCCGAGCTGTCGACCGCGGCGACGAGCTCACCCTTGAGGTCCTGGGGCGGCGGGGTGGCGTCCATGGCGCCATCCTCGCAGACGGGGGTGCTCAGCCCGTGCCGGCGGAGCGCATCGCCCACACCAGGACCTCGGCAGGCGCGAGCGCAGTCAGGCGCTGCCCGCCGCCGCCCGTCAGGCGCACCGCGTCGCCGGCGCCGAGCGGCCCGGCGGCCTCGAGGTCGACGCTGTCGGTCGCTACGAGCAGGTGCAGCCAGGGGGCGTCCGGCAGCTGGACCGACCGGCCGGTGCCCAGGCGGCCCACCAGGAGGGTGGCGTCGCGCTGACCCAGTCGCACCGCCGCACCGTCGGAGGGTCGGCCCGACGCGACCGCGACCAGGCCGGCCGACAGGGCACAGGCGTCAACCTCCTGCTGCTCGTACGACGGGGTGCGGCGAGAGCCGTCGGGCCGCACCCAGGTCTGCACGAAGCGCAGCGCAGCCGCACCGGCGTTGCGCTCGGCGTGCACGACCCCGTCGCCGGCGCTCATCCGCTGCGCCGTGCCGGGGACGAGCAGCCCGGTCGAGCCGGTCGAGTCCTCGTGGTGCAGCGCTCCTTCGAGCACCCACGTGACGACCTCGACGTCGCGGTGCGGGTGCGGCTCGAAGCCGGCACCCGCGTCCACGACCTCCTCGTTGCAGGCGAGCAGCAGGGCGCACGACGTGTTGCGGCTGTCGTAGTGCGACCCGAAGGAGAACGAGTGCCGGGACACGACGCCCGGCCGGCGGGTGACGAAGCGGTCGGCGGAGCGCCGCACGTCGAGCGTGGTCGGCATCGTCCCTCCCTCAGTGGCTCAGCAGTCGCGGCATCCTGTCACCGCTTCGGCCTAGTCAATTCTGGTCATGCGCGAATTCCCCCCGGTTGACTACCTTCTCGGGTGCTGCCGGGCCTTACCACGGCTCGGAGCGGCCTGGGGGGGTCCACCGTGTTCTCAGTACGTCGTCTTCGCATGCCCTCGCTCGCTGCCACCGTCGCGTTCGCGGTCGTGGTGCCGACCGCGTCGGCCACGGTGCTCGTCACCCCGGCGCAGGCCGCCGGTCCTGATGCCGGTGTGGCCGAGCTCCGCTCGACGCTCGACGCGGGAAAGCTCGCCGAGCGCATCCCGATGGTGGGCCGCAGCGCCGGCTCGGTGCTCGGCTTCCCGGACCTCGTCCAGAAGGCCGTGGCCGACGAGCTCGACGGCGCGGACACCGACGCGTGGGGTGACCGCTCCGGCACCCGCTCGATCGACCTCGGGGACGGGCGTACGGGCGAGCTCGACGTCACCCACACCGAGGTCGACGGCGGGCACCGCGTCGGACTGCAGCTGGCGCTGTCGAAGACACTCACCAGTGAGCCGTTCAGCTTCGACAGCACCACCCCCAAGCTCAGCCTCAGCTCAGCCGGCGGCGTCAGCGTCACCGCCGACCTCGACCTCCGGCTCGACCTGGCCGTCGTCCCGAACGGCGCCGGCTGGAGCGCCTACGTCGTGCGGGACGGCGCCACCACTCCCAGCTTCACGGTGGACGTCGCCGCCTCTCTGCCGGCCGCCGGGTTGTCCGCGTCGATCGGCATCCTCGGGGTCACGGCGACCGAGACGACGCCCGACGGCGCCGACGCCGAGCTGCACCTCGTGGGCTCCGTCGACGACCCGGACGGCGACGGCAAGCTCTACGTCACGAGGCCCGACGGCACGGACGGCGAGCTGAAGGACCCTGCCGCGGCAGCCGGTCTCATCTCGGTCGGCTTCGCCCCGGCGGGGGCCGGCTCGGTCGACATCGACCTGACGCTCGAGGCGACGGCCAGCACGGAGTTCTCGCTCCCGGAGCTCAGCGCGCAGGTGAGCATCGACTGGGCGGACGTGGCTGGTGCGCCTCCCGTCGTCGACGCCACGGGTCTCGACCCGGTGACCGCCTTCCAGAACCTCTCTCCCCGCGACCTCGCCGACATGCTGGGCCAGCTGGTGTCCGTGCTCAACGGCTCGCAGCGGTCGCCGGCCAACGAGCTGCTGCCGTTCCTGTCCGGCTCCGTCGCCGACGCTGTCAAGGGCGCAGAGGCGCTCGTCGACTTCCTCACGAAGAACGTCGTCCAGCCGCCCGCGGACACCGACGGCGACGGTCGGCCGGACGCCAACGACACGGTCGACCCGGCCCGCGTCGGCGAGCCGCTGTTCCGGTCGATCCAGGAGCTCGCCAGCTCCCTCAACGGCTACACCGCCGGTACCGAGCTGGCCGGCGCCGGCCTCGGCCTCGGCCTCGGCCTCGGCACCTACGCCGACAGCCGCCTGCCGATGCAGCTCACGCTGTCGCGCGCGGCGACCGCGGTCGACATGGTCCCGAAGAGCGCGTCGGTGGCCGGCAGCGCGGTCTACGACGACACGTCCCTGACGGACCTGGGCGCCGCCTTCACCGACGAGGTCGTCGGCCGCCGCGTCATCGCCGGCTCGTCGGGCGGCACCGTCGCGAGCGTCACTCCCACCCGGCTCACCCTGACCGCAGCGGGCTGGAAGGGCGGCCGACCCGCCAACACGTCGAGCTACTCGGTGAGCGGGCCGGCCGTCGACGCGGGCACGGTGGAGCTCGCCAACCTGCTCGGCTCCGGCGGCAAGGGGATCGTCAACGCCAACGGCATCACGCCGACCGCGACCGTCTCCCCGGGCTACACCGCGACGCTGAAGTTCGCCCTCGACCTGTCCGCCCCGCGCACCGGGGACGACTGCACCGGCCCGACCGGGGTCGGCGCCGAGCTGGCGACGGCCTGCCCGTACACCCGCACGAACCCCGACGGCTCCAAGCTCATCGTCACCGAGGAGCCGCTGCCGGTGGAGCGGCTGCTCATCGGCACGGGCTACGACCTGCTGACCGCCGACTTCCCGATCGCGGCTGCCATCGACGTGCACGCCAAGGTCGGCTTCCTCGAGGTCACGCTCGGCGGCTCGGTCAAGGTCTGCTCGACCAGCGCGTCGGCCACCTGCACGAACGAGACCGCCGTCCAGGACATGCTGCGGATCACGCTGAACAAGCTCACGCCGACCGAGGCCGACTACGTGCCGGTCGCCGAGTTCTTCCGCAGCCTCGTCGGCACGGAGGTGGCGACCCGCCTGACCGTCGACACGAACGTGCGGGCGCACATCACCGGCTCGGTGGCCGTGCCGGACGCGGCGGCCTTCCTGCCCGGTGGGGCCACGGCCGGCTTCACCGCGTCGTGGGGCGACCTGACCGCGGACGCGACGCCCACGGTCGTGGTCGACGACCTCTCCGAGCTGTTGGCCTTCGACCTCGACCCGACCGACCCGCAGGCCCTGCTGGGCATCGTGCTGCGTGCGCTGCAGCTGCTCGACGAGCAGATGCAGGGCAGCGAGGGCGGCAGAGGTGTGCTCGACACGACGATCCCGCTGGTCGACCGGTCGCTGCGCGACTTCCTCGGCTCCGACGAGGCGGGCGGCGGACCGACGGTGACGTACGGCGCCGACACCGTCGCCGACCCTGACGGCAACGGGCCGCTGAAGGCGGTCGACCGCTCCTTGCTGACCGACAGCAGTCGGGGGGGCGACCGCGCCTTCCCCGAGTCGCTGAAGGGACGCAGCATCGTCGTCGGCACCAAGGTCGGCGTCGTGCTCGACGTCGTGGCCGGCGGCACGGGCCTGGCGCTCACCCGGCTGCAGGAGGTGCCTGCCGCCGACCCGGCGTACGTCCCGGCCGCCGGCACCGCCTACTTCCTGCGCACCGAGCTGGCGGACGCCCTGTCACTGCTGACGGCCGCTCCGCCGGACTCCGTCCAGGAGCTCATCCGGGTGCTCGACGCCCGCCTGACCAACGACACGCCGCTGGCCTTCACCTACGAGGTGCTGGCCGGCGAGCCGCACCTGGGCATCGGCCTCGACTGGGACCGCACGTTCAGCACCGAGACGCCGCTGAAGTTCGACGTCGGCGGCAAGGCGCTGTCCGGTGGCGGCACCGGGTCCGCCGAGGTGACGGTCGCCGCGTCGATCGACGCCGGGCTCGCCGTGCCGCTGTCCCTGCCGACATCAGCCGGCGCGGTGCCGCTCAAGGTGATGGACGACTCGAGCATCACCCTGGACGCCGTCGCCTCGGCGTCCGGCACGCTGCAGGCCAACGTCGGGCCGCTCGCCCTGTCGCTCGGCAAGCCCGGCGGCGGCGACGACGCGGAGGCCGACGCGCACTACAGCGTCGGGCTCTCCAAGGCGGGTGGCACCGGCACGACGGCCAGCGACCTCGTCAGCTTCCTCGACGCGGCCGCGATCGAGGTCAACGACTACGAGGGTGCCGCCGACTGCGGCGAGGGCACAGCGGGGACCAAGGACCCGCTGGCGCTCTGCGCCGACCTCCCGCTCTACACGAGCTCCGACGACGGCTCGACCTGGAGCCCGCTGTTCCCGAAGGCCGGCGAGCCGACCGTGCCCGACCCGGCCAAGGGCTCCGTGACGCTGCGGCTGCCGAAGGAGGCCGCTTCCGCGGCGGACTACTTCGCCATCACAGGGACCGTCAGCGCCACCGACACCCGACCGCGCCTCCAGGCGCCGAACGCCACGGACATGCTCGACGCGTTCGCGGCGTCGCTGCTCGACTTCGGTCTGCTCGGCGACGGCATCGACGCCTTCCTCGTGCTGGTCGAGGACGCGCTCAACGCCGCCAACCAGGACGGCAAGCTGCCCGTCGTCGGCAACGACCTGCAGGCCGGGGCTGACTTCGTCGGCAAGGTGCGCACGGAGCTCGACGCGCTCTTCACCCAGATCGAGAGCGTCAACGGCGGCAAGCTGCCCGACGTCCCGACCATCAACGCCTGGCTCAAGACCGGGCTGAACGACGCCCTCATCGCCGCCGGGGCGAACCCCAGCGGGCTGACCGTCGACCTCACCTGCCTGCTGTCCACGACCGACGTCACCGGTGTCAGCGCGACGCTGCCGGGCGGCGAGACCGCGGACACGGAGTACGAGTACGCGGTGGTGGCGGTCGGCACCAACGGCGGCTCGGACGTCGACACGCTGCCCGGCGCCCCGGGCTCGACGGACAACGCGGCCACCCTCGACGCCACCCACAGCAATGAGGTCGCCTGGACCTCGGTGCCGCAGGCCACCTCCTACAAGGTGCTGCGCAAGGACACCGGGGACTGGGTGCTGATCGGCACCGCTGCGGCCGGCACGCTGACGTTCACCGACGACGGCAAGACCGCCACGGCGTACGAGGAGAAGGACGACCTCGCGGTCGTGGACGTGTGCACCGGGGCCCAGATCTACGACATCGAGGGCGTCGTCCTGCGGGTCGACCTCGGCACCGGTGTCGTGGACGCCGCGAGCGGCTGCGTCGACGCACCCGACAAGGAGTGCATCCGCAACGAGATCCCGCTGAACATCGGCGTCCCCGGTCTCGCGATCCGGCCGGCCAAGGAGGGTGACGGTGGCGGGCTGGCCGCGAGCGTCGGGTGGCGGGTCCACCTGGCCGTCGCGCTCGACAAGACGGACGGCCTGTCGCTGCTGACCAAGGACATCGGTCTGCCCGAGCTCGCCGTCGGCCTGAACGTCGACCTGACCGGACCGCTGACGGCGGAGCTGGCGTTCCTGCAGATCGACGTCACCAAGCAGGGGACGCTGCCGGCCTTCGCCGCTGCCTTCCAGGTCGACCTCAAGAGCGGCGACGCCGACGAGGAGACCTGCTGGACAGCGCCCTGCGCCGCCGACCCGTCGCGCAAGCTCACGCTGTCCGACCTGCTCGGCGCCGAGGCGTTCACCGACCTGGTCGGCGCCCAGCTCGACCTGAACCTCAGCATCGACTGGCTGCTCAAGGCGACCGCCGACGCGGCGCTGCCCGGTGTGCAGGCCCGGCTGGTCATGTCGTGGGACCAGGTGGTCAACGCCGCCACGATCAGCTCGACGCAGCTCGCCCAGCTCGAGCTCGGCTTCGAGGACGTGGCGATCGACGCCGGTGAGTTCCTCACCAAGGTGATCGGTCCGATCGTCCAGGAGATCAAGAAGATCACCGGTCCCGTGCAGCCGATCATCGACTCGCTCTACGCACCGATCCCGGTCATCTCCGACCTGTCGCAGCTCGCGGGCGGGCCACCGGTCTCGCTCATCACGCTGGCCAAGACCTTCAGCACGCTGGCCGGCGGACCGGACCTCGCCTTCGTCGACACGGTGGCGAAGGTGATCACCTTCGTCAACGAGCTGCCGACTCCGCTGCCGGGGGAGAACCTCCTGGTGCCGATCGGGTCCTTCGACCTCAATCCTGCCCAGGCCTGGAACGTCGAGGTCACGCCCGACACCGGCAAGAAGCTCATCAAGGACAGGCGCTACAACAAGCGCGACGCCGACGGCACCTACACCGCGCCCTCAGCCGCCAACACCGAGCAGGACGCCGCGCCCAAGCAGCAGATCGACTCGAAGTCGGCCAACCCGTCGCTGGTCCAGAAGAAGCCGGGGCAGACCACCTCGATCGCCGAGGGCGCCGGCTTCGAGCTGCCGCTGCTCGACAACCCGGGGCAGATCTTCAACCTGATCATGGGCGGCGACATCGACCTGGTCACCTTCAACTCCGGTGACCTCGGGCTGGCCTTCACGTGGCGCCAGGCGTTCGGTCCGGTCTACGCCCCGCCGCCGGTGTTCATCACGCTGTCCGGGAGCGCGTCGGTGACGGCGCACATCGAGGCCGGCTTCGACACGTACGGGCTGCGCAAGGTCTTCGAGGAGGGGCTCACCGGTTCGACGGCGGCCGGCATCCTCAACGGCCTGTACTTCCGGAGCACCGACGACGACGGCGCTCCGCTGCCCGTCGTCACCTTCTACGGCGAGATCGCCGCAGGAGCAGCGGTCAGCGCGGTCATCATCACGGTCGGGCTGGAGGGCGGCGTGTCGCTGACCATCCACCTGGCCTGGAAACGACCCGGACAGCGACGGCAAGTTCAGGCTGTTCGAGTTCGGCCAGGCAGCGATGCTCAACCCGCTGTGCCTGTTCCAGATGTCCGGCCGGATAGGGCTGTTCCTCCGCATGTACATCACCCTCGGCATCTCGCCGTTCAGCGTCAGCTTCGACATCACGCTGGCCGACATCACGCTGCTCGACTTCAACGTCAAGCCGGACTGCGCACCACCACCACCTCGACTCGGTGGCGTCTCGGACGGCACGCTGGTCGTGTTCGCCGGTGACCTCGGCAAGGGCAGCCAGCGGGGCAACGGCGCCTGGGACAACGGCAGCGCGGACTACGGCGACGAGGTCGTGAAGGTCACCCAGCTGCACGACTTCGCCGCGGACGGCACGCCGACGCCGAAGGGCGTGGCGGTCACGATGCTGGGGATCACGGAGACGTGGACGGACCCGGGCATCACGCGGGTCGTCGTGGACGGCCGCGACTACGACCAGACGATGAAGGTCACCTTCCTCGGTGACGGCGACAAGACCAAGACGGGCAGCTCGCCGGAGATCGTGCCGACGGGTGGCTTCGACCTCGAGGCGGTCGTGCTCGGGGGCTCGCAGGCGGACGTCGTCAAGACCGGCAGCGGTCGCAGCCTCGTCGACGGCGGCGCCGGCAAGGACACGATCTCGCTGTCCGACGCCCCTGGTGGTGAGCCGACGTGGGTCGCCGGTGGGGCGGACGACGACAGCATCAGCACCGGCAACCGCAACGCGATCGCCGCGGGCGACTCCCAGCTCGGGGGCTACACGACCCGCAGCCTGACCCTGACCCGCGCGGACGGTGCCTCGCCCGCGAGCGTTCTCGTCCCCGACATCGTGGACTGGACGAAGCTGACCGCACCGACCGGCGCCGAGGCCGGCACGGACGGTGGCGACCGGGTGGCCGTGGGACGCGGTGTCAACACGACGTACGCCGGTGCCGGCAACGACTCCGTCGCCGTCGCCTCCGACAGCGAGCTGCGCAAGGTGCAGCCCCTGGAGCCGGCGCACATCGCGAAGGCCAACCGGATCGTGCTCGGCTCGGGCAGTGACTCCGCGAAGGGCGGCAGTGCCGACGACACCATCTACACCGGCCAGGAGGCTGCCGCGCAGACCCGCGAGGCGCCCGACACCGACGGCACGGGTGGTGCCGAGAGCGCCGGTCTGCGCAACACGGTGGACACGGGCACGGGCAACGACTCCGTCTTCGGCAGCGTTCTCGCCGACCACGTCACGGGCGGGTCGACGACGACCCAGAAGGACGTGTTCGTCGGCGGAGGTGGCAACGACGTCCTGCTGGGTGCGCTCGGGACCGACCAGCTGTACGGCGGTCCGGGCAAGGACTGGGTCGTCGCGGAGCCGGCGACCGTCGGGGACACCACCGGTGACCCGGCTCAGACCGACGGCCTCGGCACGCTGGTGCGCAGCCACGCCAAGACGCCCCTGCCCGGCGGCACGTCGCCGAGCGCCAAGGTGCTCGCGGGTGGCGACGGCGAGGACCGGGTCATCGGCGGCGACGGCCCGGCGACCATCTTCGGTGACCGGGTCGAGGCGGAGGTCTGCGGCACTCCGGTGCTGGACCCCCGCTCGAACCCGCCCGCGGAGGACCTGACCGGATCGCCGGGGCGCGACCTGATCACCGGTGGTGAGGGCGTCGACACGGTCAAGGCCGGCGGCGCAGCGGACCGCGTGACGGCGTACGGCGGCGCCGACCTGCTCTGCGGGCAGGCCGGTGACGACGAGATCTTCGCCGGCAGCGGCGATGACACCGTCTGGGGCGGCACCGGCGGTGACCGCGGCTACGGCGACGCCGACGCCGACCAGCTGTTCGGCAACGACGGACCGGACCAGCTCTTCGGCGACAGCGGGACCGACGTGCTCGAGGGCAATG
>JAABUN010006146.1_pt1 | contig 14103 bp, 17 predicted proteins | sample 5559311 | NCBI WGS metagenome assembly JAABUN01 (sample SAMN10711877, study PRJNA513370) | rock metagenome | isolation source: Antarctica rocks | place: Antarctica: Victoria Land, Siegfried Peak sud | reverse complement strand
AGGTGATCTTCGAGTTTCGTCGTTCGTGGCATGGCTCAGTTTGACATCGCTTAGGCGTCAGTACGAATCCGTATAAGCACCTTGAGGGGCAGCAGCTAAACGTCGCACCAGATCATCCTTATGAGGCGTCGGATCCTGTGCTAAGAGCTTGCAAGCGTACGACTTGCCAAACGGCAACAAGCTACGTTCAGCCATGTCGGTGACACTTTTGCTGCCCGAAAGAAGACCCGGGACGTAATGCGCGTGTAAACTCTCTCTTGCGATCTTAAACACATCACAGATTACCCGTGGTGACCGAGCTTTCTCAGCCTGAGCACCGCGGGTATCCGTCTCTCACGCTGTTTTTGAGGTTAGCGACGTTCCTGATGGTGTGAGATTAGGCTACGACGGCCCCCTGAGGTTATTAGTTTCGTAAGCTTTTTAGGGGATTGAACGCGACAGTTCGTTCCACGAGACGAAGGCACGTGTCAAGTTGCAGCGGCGTAACGAACCAGGAACGCCTTCACGGGTAAAACCAAAGATGTTAGCAACCTCAGCATGGGTGAAGAGGAAACGTTGGGCGCGGCGCACGGTCTTGAAGCCGCGTAGAGGCCGCTCCTGCTCGCGGGTGGGCCGATGCGATTGCTCGACTCTGTTGTTCTGGCGCTCAGCGGTGGAAACAGTGACGTGCTCACTCACGCCCAACTCAGCCAGCTCTCTTAGTGCCGCGCCGTAGCTCCTAAGCCCATCGGTGACAATCCGCTCGGGGAGCTCTTGCTCGTCGATCAGGCTCCGAAAAAAGCGCTTGGCCGCGCCGGTATCACGATGCTCTTGCAACAGCACGTCCAGCACGTCGCCGTACTCGTTGATCGCCCGCCAGAGCCAGTGCGTGACGCCATCTATCACGACCCGCATCTCATCGAGGTGCCAGCTCCGGCCTCGCCTCGGCCTACGACGACGTAATGCTTCAGCGATGTCGGGACCGAACCTTATGCACCAGGCGCGGACCGTCTCGTGACTGACGTCTAAGCCGCGCTCGAAAAGCAGCTCCTGCACGTCCCGATACGAAAGCAAAAAGCGGTGGTATAAATACACCGCACAAGAGATCACGGCCTTAGGGAAGCGATACCCTTTGGGACACTCAGCTGCGTCGGACACCTTAGCAGCCTACCTCAGTCGAAATAACTTGACGGAACCTGGCGGTTCACTCAAAACAACTTGACGGAGCCCCTAGAATGGTTTTCGAGTAGCACTTGCCAGGCATCCATGGCCTAAAGGTATCAGGATATTTTCAGCCAGGTCTCTAAAACGACGTCTAGCGGCACTTGCTCGACCCATCATCAGTAAACGTCTGTCCCGCAGCGGGCTCGAAAGACCACCCGTAGCGGCCAGGCGCGAGTTTCAAGAAAAGGACGCCGAAGGTATGTTCGCCCACCACTTCGCTGTTAGGCTGCCGAGCTTCTACCTGGTAGAAGCTCTTACCGCCTGTTCCCACCACGAATTCACGGACGCCTCGGGGATGAGGTGTGCCGTCGCCGAGTTGGGGGGCGAACCGCTCGTAGAGGTGATCGTGCCCGTTCAGCACAACGTCCACCCCCGCGCTGCTCAAGGCGTCCCAAAAAGCTTGATAGCGGTCGTCGCTGCCGTGTTCTCCGGAACTGAACCGGGGGTGATGCCAGTACGCGAGCGTACAGCGGTTCGGGTGTGCCCTGAGGTCCCGCCTTAACCAAGCGACCTGCGCCGAGTTCGCGTCGCACCCTCCCACAAATAGACAGTTGGAGTTGAGCGCGATCAGATGCCACGCACCCAGGTTGAAGCTGTAGTAGCCGTTTTGCGCATCACGCGCTGCCGCGCCGAAATACCGGAAATACCCCTTGGCACCGTAGAGGTAGTACTCGTGGTTGCCCGGCGTCGGGTAGGTGATCGCCTTGAAGCGCCCCCAGGTTTTGTCGTAGGCGCTAGCGAAATCGTCATAGCTACCCTGCGGGTACTGCAGGTCCCCCAGAGCGAGCACCGCGCTCACGTCCTTACTGGCGATGAGGTCGGCGGTTGCGGCCATCTGACAGCCGTCTGCCTCGACCTCATCCGTGGAGCTGCACGCGATATCTCCAGCGGCGGCCACCCTAACCGTCTCGGCGTAACCCGGTGCAAAATTCAGTAGAACAGATACCAGCACGATAAAAACCCGCGATTTTGTATAAATCGTCATAACATCCCTTACTAAGCGTCGACATTGAGTTCGTGCAGGTTCATGAGGTCGTGCCGATAATTTGCAAATTACTCGGCCGCTTCATGGGCGCTTGCCCGCCGCTGCTTCCACAACTCAAGTCCCAAAGGAACAAGTGAGAAGACAAACACCAGCCCGATGATAAGCACGATGTAACGGTCAAGGTTCGGAATCAGTTGCCCTAGATAGAATCCTGCCAGCGGTATGCCTACTCCCCAAAGCACCCCGCCCACGAGGTTGTAGCGGAAGAACTTCGGATAACGCATCCCTCCTATGCCCGCCATGGTGGGGACGAGCGTGCGGACCACCGGCACGAAGCGGGCGATGATAAGGGTACTCGTCCCGTAACGCTCGAAATAGCTGCGCGCTCGCTCGACGTAAGCGGGTTTAAAAAAACGACTCTCGGGCCTGCGAAAGACCGCCGGTTCCAACCCGCGGCCGATCCAGTAGCCGATTGTATCGCCTAGGACTGCACCCAAGACGGCGACTGCCATAACGCCCAAAACGGATAAGCTTCCCTGGGCACTTAGCAGTCCGGCGGTGATCAGTAAACTATCCCCCGGCAAGACGATACCGACGAGAAGACCGCTCTCGGCGAACAAGATGGCGAAGATACCGGCGTAAGAAACGGTATGGAGCAAAGTAGGAAGATCAAACACGGCTGAGCCTTTCAGGTTTAAACTCGCGTCCAGGGATAGCTCTAGAGCTAATTACAGCGGGCAGCTCGAGCGTGAACTCGGCTCCACCCTCACGCCGGTTGACGACTCTTAGACTGCCCCCGTGCCAGTGGGCAATACTTTGAGCTAGCGCTAACCCCAAACCGCTGCCCGATTGTCGGTGACGCACATCGGCCTGAAAGAACCGCTCGAACAGATGCGGGAGGGCGAGCTCGGAAATGCCGGGGCCACTGTCACGCACACGAAGGTAAGCTCTAGCCTCCTGCATTTCAACTCGTACGCTGACCTGCCCGGTAGGCGTGAATTTCAGAGCATTGTCGAGAATATTCCTTGCCAGTAGTCCCAGCGCTACTCGGTCACCCTCGACTCGCACATCGTCTACAGGAAGGTCTAAATCGAGTCGCAAACCTTTTTTGGCGAACAGGGGCTTGAGCATCCCGGCTACATCGAAAACCACTTCGTCGAGCGCAACCTGCTGGTGGTGAAGTCCCTGACCCGCCTCGGTACGAGCGAGCAGCAAGAGTTTCTCTACCAGTGCCAAGAGGTCATCGCTCGCGGTGAGGGCGGCGGTTAGAGAAGGTTGAACTTTGCTTCCCTTCGTTTTCTCGGCAGCTTGCTCGAGCCGTCCGCGCAACACAGTCAGCGGAGTACGCAGTTCGTGGGCGGCGTCAGCGGTAAAGCGCCGCTCGCTCTCGATCACATCGGCCAGCGCCGCCAGTAGCGTGTTGGTCGCCTGCGACAGCCGCCACAACTCATCCTGATTAACAGGTTCCGGTAACCGTTCCTGCCAAGCCCGCCGTGTCGCCAAGTCGAGCGCAGCGTCTGTCAGATGGCGCACCAGACGTAAGGCTTGGCCTGAAAAGAGATAACCCAGACCAAAAGCTAGTAGCACCGCGAGCGGGGCTAGAATCAAGAAGCTGAAGTCGAAGCGCCGAACACTCTCGGCGATGCTGCGGGTGTCTCTAAGCGTGAGCAGGGTGACGCCCTGCACGGATTCACTCCATACCCGCCAGCCCGACTGAGTCGATAATCCCGTTTGTATCCGAGGTAGCGGGCTTGGTACCCGGCCTAAGCTGTCTAGGACTTGCCCGTCTGCCGTGACGAGTACCGCGACTAGATCAGCTGAGAGTTGAGGTACGATTTCGCCTTCGGGTTGTAGTTTCGGTGCCCCGTCCTCCTGCTCCATAAAACCCGAGAGTAGGCTGGCCGCTTGCTGTAAACTTTCGTCGAGGCTGCGGCCAAGACCGCGAGCCAACAGAAGGTGAAGTCCTACACCGCTTACGGCCAAGGTTAGCGTTACGAGGAGCGTATAGATGAGGGTAAGCCGTAGTCTCAGGGTCACATTCAGCCTCTAAAACGGTAACCTAGATTGCGCACGGTTTCGATTGCCTCGTCGCCTAACTTGCGCCGTAGATAGCGGATATAGGTATCGACTGTGCGCGGATCGACGCTGGTGTCGCCGGGCCAGACGTGCTCGAGCAAGCTGTCCCGGGTGTAGTAACCTCCGGCGTTAAGCGCGAGAAACTCGAGCACGGTATATTCCCGGCCCGATAGCCGAACTTCGGCTCCGATAAACCAGGCGCGTTTTTGAGCGACGTCGAGTGCCAGCCGCCTGACCGCGATTTGATTGCTGGCTTCACCTTGCGAACGCCGCAAGAGCGCCCGAACCCGAGCTCGCACTTTCGTGAGATAAAACGGTTTAACCAGATAGTCGTCGGCACCGAGCTCGAGCCCCGTACCCGGTCCTCGACCCCGTCACGCGCCGCGAGCATCAGGACCGGCACCTTTTTACCGCCGTATCGCAACCGATCGACGATCTCAAAACCATTATGACCCGGCAGCATCAGGTCGAGCACCACTAGGTCATAAGGGAAACTTGCGAGTAGCTCGAGCGCCTCATCCCCATCTCGAGCCCAGTCGATGGCGTAACCTTGCTCGCGCAGGTCGTCGCAAACCAGTTCACCTATACCTTTATTATCTTCAACGACGAGGATGCGCATACCAGCTATTTACTCCTAATACCCAGGCGGCGCTGAGCACCCAACCTGCCAGAACGTCGGAAGGGTAGTGAACTTGCAAGACCAACCTGGAGAGGCCGATTCCGAGCGTGAGCAGTACGCCCAGTACAGCGGCCAACCAGCGCCAGCGCGGCACGAACTCGCGCGCGAGCAGGTAAAGTGCCAGAAAGAAGGCGGCGCTACCCATCGCGTGACCACTCGGGAAGGCAAAACCGGGTGCGGGCGTGAGCTGCTCGAATAGTGCAGGCCGAACGCGGGCGAAAAAGAGCTTGAAGAGGACGTTTAGAAGCATCGCCCCACCCAGGCCCAGAATCAGAAAGCCCACGGCTCTTGGTTTACGAGACCACAGCCAGAGGGCTACGCCAGCAGCGAGTAGGCTTAATATAGGAGGTGAACCGACCGCACTGAGCGCTTGTGCCGCGCCGGTAAGCCAAGACGTCTGATGAGCCGCAAACCAAGTCAAAATTAGGTGCGTCGAAGAAGAAGCCTTCGCGTTCGTATACGTCACCCGCTAATTCGGCAAAGAGGTAAAGAGCAGCTAAAAGACACGCCCAGTAGCCTAGCAGGGGCACACTCAGCTCGGGAAGGTGTTTACGTAGCGTTTTCATCCCTCTTACACTTGGGCTCCTCGTAGGACTACCTTCGCACAAATTTTGTAAAGCGGGCTTTGAAAAGGCGCTCTACACCCTACTCGGAGAGCACCTTGCTCCGAAATCGCAACATCGTAGCACTCAGCACGACCATTACACCTTCGACGACCAGCGAGGCGACGCCGAGGGGCTCGCCCCAGTTGCCGATGTCGTCCATCGCGTAGGGTAAGCCTACCGTGCGGTTCAGGCAAAACGCGATGATCGAGCCCAGTGCCAGCGCACCGCCCAGGGTCCAACCGGCGCGCGGCTTGTAAAAGAGCAAACCGACGCTTAGTAAAGAACCGATGATCAGCGCGATGTACATGTAGCCGAGGTAGGGGACTTCAGCCATTTTGCCAGGCAGGTCGAGCCAGTGGATGTAGGCCACCCCCACCATCAACGCCGCACCCACCCCCCGAGTCAAAATACGGGTTCCAGATTGAGTTTCGGTTGATTCAATTTCTGCTGTCGTAGTGTTCATAGCTTCCTCCTGTAGGCCTAGAAGGTGGTCTCTTAGGTTGGGGTAGCGTAAAGCGTGAATGTTAAAGGAATGTTGGAGGGTCTGAGAAAATCTAGGCCGGTGCCGTCTAGCTCGTTCGTACGGTCAAGAGATGCGTCCTCGACATGTTTAAGGTGACTGACAGGTTACCGAAGCTACAACGAGCGCCCAGCAGAAATATCTTATGAGCCCTCGCGTCGTCGGTCCTGCTCTTGCATAAGGTCGAGCTGCAACTCCTGAACGTCTAAGAGCCGTTGCCACTAGTGCTGCAACAGGTGGTCGAGCTTCTCATGGAGCAGCCGAATCTCGCGATCGGCCTTGAGATTAATGCGGTAGTCCTCGTCGGCGCGGAGCCGGTCTTTAACCTCTAAACGTTTCTGACTCATCATAATAACCGGTGCCTGTAGCGCGGCTAAACACGACAGCATCAGGTTGAGGAGAATAAACGGGTAAGGATCGAAGGGTCTGGTACGCAAAACCACGGCGTTAACCAAAATCCAGAGGAAAATAACAATTCCGAAGCCTGAGATAAACGTCCATGAACCACCAAAGCTTGCGATCGCGGACGCGAGCCGCTGGGGTTTGGTAACATGGTGGCGTTGCCGGTGCCGCCGTCGTCGTTTTGGGTTGCGCTTTAACCTCATTGCTGGGTTCTACAACTTTGAGCTTGGCCTCGGTTCATGATTTTTGCAATAGGTTTAGGGAACTACCCTGCTTACTCGAGCTGACGAGCGGGGTAGGGCCGGGTTGGTGTACGCTTCTACAAGTCTCGCAAAGCCTGCACGACCGGTCTCTGCGCTTTCACACGCGCACTGATGACGGCCAGCACCGTCGCCAAGCCTGCGGCCACGACCAAACCGAGTAGATACGCCCAGGGCATGGCCAGCACTTCAGGGGGTGGATCGAAAACGCCGGTCAGCACCTTGACCAGCATATGTGCAACACCGAAACCCGTGAGCAGCCTGACGACAGCGCCACTAAGCGAGATGAACGGACCTTCACTCCATGAAAAGGCCCCGAGCTGCGCCGTCTTCGCACCTAAAGCGCTGAGGATGGCAAAGGTGCGCCGCCGCTCGGCGAGACCAAGCGCCAGCACCAGTCCCGCAGCCGCGGCGAGGAGCACGACGGCGAAGGCGAGCTCGAGCCGGGTCAAGCCCTTAAGGTCGACCGCAGTGAGACTCGAGCTGATCAAATTTTGAGCCTGTCCGAGACTTGATATCTTTGCTCCTGGAAGCGAACGTAGCAGCGGTTGAGCAGCTTTTGCCACCCCTTGCGCATCATTCGTGCGGAGCAAGACAACCTTGGCCGCACCCGTACCGGTCTGCTGGCTTATGTAGGCCGCGTCGGCGACCAAGAACGAGTCTTTAGGGGCGGTGGGAAACTCCCTGACTACCCCGACAAAGGTAAAAGGTACCGCGTGGTAGCGGTGGTCCTTGGTGCTTTGCAAGCGCAGGTTGACGCGGTCACCGACCTGTAGCTGAAAGTCGTTTACGGTCTCGTCGGATACCAGTACACCGTCCGGCTGAGCACTGAGCGCCCGTAGCGTAGCTTGTAGCATCCCCACCCTTGAAGTAGGCGTTCGACATCGCCGTAGCTTCGCCGATGTGGTTCGGGTCGACGCCGTAAAGGTTTTGTAGGTCGTTACCGACGTAAGCAAAGCGGTGTTGCAGGGGCTGGGCGGCCTGGACACCAGGAAGCGCCGCGAACGCCGCGAGTTTGGCACCTGCGGGCGCAGCAGTGGTGCCTGTGACTGTCACGTCCGCCCCATTGGTTAACAGCGCATCTACCCTGGATTGGCTATTATTAGGTCGTGTTGAAGACGGCCGTCGACACCGCGAGCGAGAAGGCCAAGGCGACCAGCACGACCCTTCCGGCGATACGCCCCTGCTGGCGTCCGAGCGAGGCGGCCACGGTTCCTGAAAGGCCGCCTGCGACCGGGCGGAGCATCCCTGCCAAGAAGGTTGCCAAGAAGGTCTGGCCCCGCCCCAGCAGCAAGCTCCAGAGGCAGAGCGTGAGCAGGCCTGCGCCTAGCCACAAGAAGACAGGTGCGATAAACGCGCCGTAATTGACCGACGTCTGCGCAACGCCTTCAGGGGCTAGTACGACTTGATAGCCGCTCGTTGCGGTTTCCCAGAAAACGACAGCAGCCAGCGTCAGGCAGAGAATGTCGAGGTAGAGGCGCTGCCAGAGGGGCGCGTGACCCCGACCGACCACGGCTCTCGCCGAAACCACCGTCTCACCACGCAACGCGCGCCACGCTGGGAACAGTACCGCAGCGGCAGCGAGAGCAAAGCCGAGCAGCGCCGCCAGCATAAGCCATACCACGGTGCCTGAGCCCGTCCAGAGGTTAGTGCCGAGCAACGCCCACGACGCCGCGAACGCGAGGAGGAAGCCGGTAGCCACACCCATTACCCCTACCCCGAGCGCCTCGAGACCGGCAAGTCGCAACAGTTGCGGTCTCGAGGCCCCCCGGGTTCGCAGGAACGCCTGTTCTTGGCGGCGGCGCGTCTGACCCGTACCGGTTACCGCCAGGGTCAGCAGCGCCGCGAGCAGTGCGCCCGGCGTCCCCAGGAAAAGAAACAGCACGCGGGCGTAGAGGGCGTCGCCCCGTACACCGTCTAGGCGGGCCGCTAAGTTGTCGGCGACGGAGCCACCCCCGGCGACCCGCGCTTCGAGGTTCCGGGCACGACCGGTGACGTCCAGGTAGGCGGCGTTCGGGTCGTTCGGCAAGGTATCGTGGCCTAAATGAACGTGTAGCTGTATTCTGACCGAATCGGGCCTGACCGCCGCTTGGGGGTCAAATAGCGTGTGCCACTGAGCTTCCGGCAGCAGCAAAACGTTGTCCGGCGGTGCCTGCGGGGAACTCCCGGGCGGCACACCGACGGCTTGGAACATCGAGTCGGCGTTGGGGAGTTCGACCACGCCACCTACGCGGACGTCTGCCGGGGGCAAGCCTAACCGCTGAATGCGAACCTGATCACCCACGCTCACGTGCAGGTTAGCCGCTGTCTGTTGGGCAACAAGGACGCCTTTAAGCGGACCGACCAGCGAGCGTACTTGGCCGGGAAACTTTGCCAGGTAGCCTTCCGGCAACCCTAAGACTTTGCCCGGTCCAGTGGTTCGCACCGTGCCGCCCGTGGTCGCCTCGAGCCCGGAGGCTTGCGCGTAACCGACTTGTGCAGTCGTCGTGACCGGCGTAGCTTGGCGAAGGGCAACGAGCACGGTGGCGGGCGCGGTGTCCAGGGTGAGTTGGACCTGCCAGTCCACGGGGACGGTAGCGACCGCCCGCCGCGTCATGGTGGCAGACCCGGACACGATGAAAGCCGCGATGGAAACGAAAAGTGCGACAGTGAGGGCCACCCCGGTCACTGCGCCGAGTAACCGTAGCGGACGCCGCGTGAGCAGGCCTTTTAGCCAGAGCCGGGTTATGCGAAGACCGCCTCATGCTGATACGTTGTCTCGAGCCGCCCGAAGCGCATCTGCCAGATGTCATTCATCCGTTCAGCAACTGTTAAATCATGGGTTGCTACGATTAGGGCAGTGTCGGTACCGTCAAGCGCTTCTAGCCACACATCGAAGAGATGCGCGGCGGTCGGGTGGTCGAGCTGCCCGGTGGGTTCGTCGGCGAGGATGAGTTTGGGTTCGTAGACGAGGGCGCGGGCAACGCCTACGCGCTGCGCCTGCCCACCGGAGAGCTCTTCGGGAAGCTTGTCGGCCAGCGCGAGCAGGTCGATTCGCTCGAGCGCGGTTAGGGCCGCTGACCGCACGTCATGGTCCACCTTAGCCAGCAGCAAGGGGAGTTCGACGTTCTCCACCACGCTAAGCGACGGGATTAAGCTGGGCGTTTGAAACACATAAGCTACTTTTTCGGGACGCAGGCCTTCTCTTGCACCGAGCGCAGGCCACGTCATGGTGCCTGAGGTCGGGGTCTCGAGCCCTCCCAGTAGATGCAGTAGCGTCGACTTGCCACTTCCCGAAGGGCCGACGAGCGCGATACGCGCACCTGGGTAGACCTCACACGACGCTGCTGCCAGGGCGGTCACAGGTTCGCCGCCCCGCGCGTAGACCCGACCGGCCTGCCTGACCACGACTAACGGTTTAGTCATCTCGCACACTCCCGTCGGTGAGCTGAACCGTGCGGTCGGCGTGAGCCGCCAGCGCCAAACTGTGGGTGGCGATAAGCGCGGCGTACCCCTGTTGCCTGCGTTCGCCGAGTACGTTCAAGAGCAGCGCTTCGGTCTCGGCGTCGACTTCGCCGGTCGGTTCGTCGGCCAAGAGCACCGCTGGATCGGCAGCGAGCGCGACGGCCAGACCGGCCCGCGCCGCCTCACCGCCGGAGAGTTCGGCTGGGTAGGCGTGGCGGCGCGTCAGTAGTCCTACGGCGTCCAGCACCTCGGTGACGCGCTTTAGATTCGGTTTGTGGGCAAGGTGCAGCGGCAACCGCACATTGTCTTCGACGGTGAGATGTCCCAGCAGATTGCCCGACTGGAGCAAGATGCCGAGGTGCTGCGCCCTTATACCGGCCCGCACCGTTTCAGGACGACGGGTCAGGCGTTCGCCGAGCAACTCGACATAGCCGCCGTCGGGCTCGTCGAGTCCGGCTAGACAGGCAAGCAAGGTAGACTTACCGCTCCCGGACGGTCCCATCACGGCTACCGTCTCGCCCTGTTGAAGCGTCATACTGACGCCGCGCAGGGCGAGCGTCTCCGCTTCGGCGGTGTGAAAAAAGCGGTAAAGGTCGTGCGCCACTAGAGCAGGCGTTAGGGTACTCATTTCAGCTCCAGCCAAAACTCTCGGACATGTAGCGCCACTGATCGACGTTGTCGGCCCCGTAGGGCGCGGAGAAGGTCACGCTGACGAGTTTGCCGCCCCTATAAAAGAGGTACGCGGCGTTCTCGAGCCGGATCTGTTTTTCGGTTACGGGATTGGGGGCGGAGTTCGAGGCGTAATCGATTCGCACCGCCGGGCCGCCGGGGAGCTGCACGTCCTGGATTTGAGTTACCTCGACCGCTCGGTTCGAGGCCATGAGCGTAGCGACCCGGTTTTGTTCGGCGCTGTTAGCCGTCGGAGCAGCCGGGGCGGCGCTCACCTGCACCTCGACGCTACCGTACTTGTCGGTGAACTGGACCTTTTGGTCATTACCTGCCCGCGCCCAGCCTTCAGGCACCTCGAGGTGAAACCCCTGCGGCGAAGCGTAAGCGACGAACACCTGCGTGTCGGGGATGTCGCCGGGAGGGTTGGTCTCGGGGGTGACGGCTTGCTGCTGTACTGGAAGGGGCGTGTTACCTGCTTGGGCCAGAGCGAGACTTGGGACGAGCGCGGCGAGGGTGAGCGTACCGGTGAGCAGCTGAACGGACAGAGCGCATTTCATAACCTTCTCCTTGCGTACCAGCGTGATTCTGGCGACACGTTTACCTTAAGAGTTGAATGTTGGACAGAGGTTGAGACAGGTTGGTGCGGAGCGGCACTAAGAAACCCCCTGGCAACAGGGGGTCATCGGTACACTTGGTTGTATCAGTCGGTCATGCTAAGCGCCGTCCTCTTCACCTCCTTCGTCGTGCTCTTCTTGCATGTTTCCTTGCTCATCCTCGCCCTGATTGTAGGCTTCGTTGTCGTCCCCTTCCTCGTTGGCCCCTACCTGCTCCGTCTGCAAGACCTTGGCATCACCCGCGTCTACTTTGACTGCCTGGTCGCCGATCACAACTTCCCAGATAAGAAAGCCGTTCTCATTGTCGAGTTGAGCCGAGGTGGGCGCGTCGGTCACGCCGAGCGAGTCTTGCGCCGCCTTGACCGCCTGGTCTAGGGAAACCGTGGCCATTGACCCGTAGGCGGCAGCCTCAGCACCCTCACTCTGGTCGTCTTGCGGGAGGGTGATCGAGCCGGTGAAGGCCGGTTCCTGCATTTGGGCTTGGGGTTTGGCAGGCGTAGCCGTAGCTTGCGCGAACACTACCGCCCCACCGAACGAACTTACGAAGAGGGTGCTACCGATAAGAAGGGTTTTAATCCGCTGATTCATGTTTTGCTCCTTTCGCCTTAGGGTGTATCCCATGGACTAGCTCTAACGTACGAGGTGAATGTTGGAGAGATGTTGAAGGCGCAGCACGTCACCGCCTGAAGCCGAAAAGCGTCTAGCCGCGCACAGACTGTGCGCGGCTAGACGGTCTAGAGATGTTTACAGCTACGGTTAAACCGGTTCTAAAGCGGGGGTGGCCTGCTTTCGCCTGAAGCTCAAGAAAGCCACCAGACCTACGATCACGGTTAAGAAGAGTGCGCTCGTTTTGACCGTACCGAGGCCTAAGCCGCCGTCAACGACATTTTGGGAGAGCAGATCACCGACAGAAGCGCCTAGTGGACGCGTCAAGATGTAGGCAATCCAGAAGGCTAAGATCGCGTTGAGCTTGAGGCCGTAGTGTAGGGCCGTAACGACCGCGATAGCGCCGCCGTAGACGAGCGCCGAAGCGCTGTACCCCAGACCCAACCCCTCGGCCAAGAGGTCACCGGCCGCCGTACCTAGGGCAAAGGTGAACAAGATCGCCGCCCAGTAATACAGTTCGCGCGGCGGCGTATCGATGGACTTCATCGCCAAGGTCTTTTCGCTCGCGTACCAGACTCCGAAGATCGCAGTCAAGGCGACGCTGAATACGACCGTCGTCGTAACTAGACTGACGCCCAGATTATCGACCAGGTTATCGGTAATGAGCGTCCCGACGATACTGATCAACACGACCACGGTCCAGTAGCTTGCGGGCACATAGCGCTTGAGCCGAAACTGGTTGACGAGCGCCACGACGAGGAGGCTGACCATAATGTACGAGGTGACGTTCAGACCGAGGTTTAGCGTGACGGCCAGGAAGTCGGCGGCGGTTTCGCCGACGGTGGTGGCTAAGATCTTGATGAGCCAGAAGGCTAACGTGACCTCTGGAACTCGGTTGAGCACCATTGTTAGCGCGCTTCTAGGCGATGAGGGTTGATGGGTAGCTACCTGCATGAGACGTCCTTTGCATCGCCAACGACGGGAGGCGCGAGTGAACGCTGGCGATGACAAGGGATGAAGTCATACGCTCACTCGTTATTACAGAAACCTTTTAATCCGAGCGATGGAGGTACAGTGCGTCCTTTCACGAAAGTGGCGGCGTTACAGAGGGATTGGCTCGAGCCAAGGAGAAGATAAGCGGTGAATGTTAAAGGAAAGTTGGAACATAGCACCGGGAAACGGTTCCGTCAAGTTGTTTGCAAAACCGGCTTTTTGTAGAATATTGCCTGTATAGGGCTGATCTCGAAACAGCTTCCCATGGCACTTAAGCTAAATAACCTGAGTTCGGAGTTCAGATAATCGCCGGTAACTGCGCAAATTCGGTAGGCAGCCGCAGCGATGATTTTTTAGGCTGGTGGGTGTAGGCGATGAGGCCAGCCAGGAGATTGACAGCGAAGTTAGCCGAGCTGCGGTGACGGACAGGCCCGGAAGGTGCCGTTTTGTCCAAGACGCGGGTGTGCTCGATCTGAGAGATGTTCTTAAGCTGATCGGTGATGGTTTCGATGATGAAACGCTTGCGCAGCATGAGTCTGTCGGACAAGAGCATAAGCTGCCCCTTCATTCTCTTGTGCAGCGAGGTAACAAGTTCTAAACCTCGCTTGAAGAGCGTTTTGAATAGGGGCTGAGAGATATAGCCTTTGTCACCGAAGAGCTTGCCGAACAGCGACTTACTCATATCAGAGAGCGGTTTTCGGTCGTCAATGTTGCCCGGCGTCACGTGGACGGCTAGCAGTTCACCTTGCTCGTTGACGATTAGATGGAGCTTAAACCCGTAGAACCAGCCCATCGTTGTTTTGCCCCGTGCTGCAAAGTCCTTGAACACCCGGTGCCGCTCAATACGCCGGTTGTGGCATACAGCCAAAGGCGTGCTATCGACAAATGCAATACCCGTACAATGATACTGCCCCGCTAAAACGGAGACCGAGTTAAGCCTCTTAGCACTTCCACGAATTATTGATCCAACTCATAGCCACAGTGCAGGAATGACTTGAGAACGTTTTCCTGGGTCACTGTTTTGACGGCATCACAGAAGGCTTGGAT
>JAABUN010006145.1_pt1 | contig 14105 bp, 15 predicted proteins | sample 5559311 | NCBI WGS metagenome assembly JAABUN01 (sample SAMN10711877, study PRJNA513370) | rock metagenome | isolation source: Antarctica rocks | place: Antarctica: Victoria Land, Siegfried Peak sud | reverse complement strand
AACAACAAGGTCGTAGCGTCTCTCATGCTCGTGGCTCCCAGGCTGGCTGACTCGACACCAACCACCCTGCGGAGCCACGAGCCCTACGCCCTCACGACGCGCCGATCACCCTCCACCGCGAAGAGCCACCAAGATCGACGGTGGATTCGATGCTAAGCATCCCGACCGCGATGGCCACCGAGGCAGGTCCCATGGTCATCACCCGGCAGGACCCGTGACCATCACTGGCCAGCTCTGGGGTCCGCCTCCGGGCAGATCCTCGTGTCCCTTGACACCTGTGAAGCCGGTGAGGACGGGGCCGAGACGGAGTACGTCGAGCGCTCCCGCGCGAACGGGCCGGCGGCGCAGCCCCAAAGGACCGGGAGCGCACGCCCCCCTTTTGGGGGATCGATCCTCAAGGACAAGACGCCGATGTACTGGGCGACACCACCAATCAGGAGGACTTCATGAAGAGCATGCGAATCTCTGCCCGGGTTCTGGCCGGGGTCGGCCTGGCGGCAGTCTTGTTCACCTCGTCTATGCCGGCGCAGGCGTCTGACACCGCAGCGGGCGCCTTCCTCAACGGGGCAGTCAAGAACGGCGCCTCGCTCAACGGCGCCTCGCTCAACGGCGCCTCGCTCAACGGCGCCTCGCTCAACGGCGCCTCGCTCAACGGCGCCTCGCTCAACGGCGCCTCGCTCAACGGCGCCTCGTTGAACTGATGTCAGCCGCGGTACCGGCGTGCCACCGCATCTCATTGCCGTTGGAGCGACGGGCGAGGTCCGGCTCCCCGACGGCGCTCGCGGTAGTGCCGTCCGGGACCGTCGCGCGCGGGCACAGCCATCTCTGCCCCGCAGTGACGCTAGCCGGTCTGGGCTGTTTGATGGGCGTCTCGGGGTTGGTCCTGGCCGTGCTGCTGCCGTCTTCGGTGGCATGGGAGGGCGGGCTGGGCGGTGTCGCGGTGCTGCTGCTGGTCGCGGGCTTGTTCGGTGGGGCGGAGAGCAGCCAGATCCACGTCGAGGTGCGCCGGCAGACGTTCTCCGTGTCGCTCAGCGAGCTACCGTTGGTCCTGGGGCTTTTCCTGCTTCCGACGGGCTGGTTGCTGCTCGCCCGGCTGGTTCCCACGGTCCTGGTCTTCCTGGTTCGGCGCACCGCCGTCGGCAAGGCGCTGTTCAACTTGGGCTTGTTCACCGTCGAGGTCGCGGTGGGGGCGACGATGTTTCAGCTCTTGGCTGCTGGCGCGGGGTTGCACGTCCGCGACTGGGTCGTGGCGTACGGGACGGCACTGACGGTGGCCGGGCTGGGTTCAGTCGCAGTCGTCGCCGCGATGCGCCTGTTGCAGGGCCTGCCGGCCCGGGCCGAGCTTGCACGAATCTTCGGCGTGGTGGCGCTGTCCAGCGTGCTGAACACCACCCTGGCGATCATTGTGCTGCTCGTGACGGCCGCCTCGAGCGCTGGTCTGCTGCTGCTGGCAGTGATGCTGGGCGTGGTGATGACCGCCTACCGCGCCTACCACCGGCTGCTGCGCCGGCACACCGACCTGGGCCAGCTGTTCGCTGGCACTCAGACGGTCGGCGCTGCACAGAGCACCGACGAGATGGTGCTTGAGCTGCTCAAGCAGGCAAAAGAGCTGGTGCAGGCCGAGTCCGCGGTCCTGCGCCTCCCCGTCGAGGCGCTACCCGGCGAGCGCACCCGCGTCGCCGATGGGGCGCCGCCCGCCGGGCCGCTAGTGGTGCCGCGCGACACCCGGGACCCGCTGCTGCGCGCCTGGCTGGCGCAGGACGGGTTGCGGGATGCGCTTCTGGTGCCGCTGCATGACCGCGGCGAGCTGGTCGCAGTGCTGCAGGTCACCGACCGGCTAGGCGCGACCAGCACGTTCACCGGCAGCGACCTGCAGCTGTTGCAGACACTGACCGCGCACGCCGAGGTGCTCTGGCGCAACGGCCGTCTGCTCGAACAGCTCCGCCACGACGCACAGCACGACGGGCTGACCGGCCTGGCCAACCGGAACCTGCTGCTGCTCCGGCTCGGCGAGCTGCTCGACGACATCATCCCTGCCGCGCCCTTCCCTGCCGAACGATCGTCGTCGACGTCAGCGGTCCAGGCCGCGGTGCTGCTGCTGGACCTGGACCGGTTCAAGGACGTCAACGACACCCTCGGACACCACGTCGGGGACATCCTGCTGCGTCATGTCGCCGCCCGGCTGCAGGCCCAGCTGGGGGACGCCGCCGTCGTCGCCCGACTGGGCGGCGACGAGTTCGCGGTGCTCCTGCCGACGTGCGGGTCTGCTGCCGACGCAATGGCGTCGGCGCAGGCCGCACACGACGCGCTCACCGGCCGGTACGTCATCGACGGCCTCTCCCTGGAGGTCGGCGCGTCGATCGGAGTAGCGCTGATCCCCGCCGACGGCCGGGACGCACCGACGGTCCTGCAACACGCCGACGTGGCGATGTACGTCGCCAAGCGCACCGGCACCGGTGTCGCGGGCTACTGCGCCAACGACGACACCAGCAGCCTGAACCGGCTCGCCCTCGCCGGCGAGCTGCGCCAAGCCATCCAGACCGACCAGTTGCTGCTGCACTACCAGCCGCAGGTGCTGCTGGCCAACGGTCAGCTGACCGGCTACGAAGCATTGGTCCGCTGGCAGCACCCGACGCGGGGCCTGCTGATGCCGGATGAGTTCATCCCGATCGCCGAGCAGACCGGGCTCATCGCGGCGCTGACCCACACCGTCCTGCGCCAGGCCCTGGCGCAGTGCCAAAGCTGGCGGGCCGCGTCGCCCGCGGTCGGTGTGGCGGTGAATCTATCGCCGCGCGGGCTGCTCGAGCCCGCCCTGCTGACTACCGTCGCCAACGAGCTGGCGGCCAACGGTGTCCCACCGGAGCTGCTCACCTTGGAGATCACCGAGTCCTGCGTGATGAGCGACCCTGCCGCGGCCCTGGTCGTCCTGACCCAGCTGCAGCAGCTCGGCGTGCGGCTGTCCCTGGACGACTTCGGAACCGGATACTCCTCCTTGGTCTACCTGCAGCGACTCCCCGTGAACGAGGTCAAGATCGACAAGTCGTTCGTGATGGCGATGAACGCCGCCCCCGACGCCGCCGCGATCGTGCGTGCGGTTGTCGACCTCGCCCACACCCTGGATCTGACGGTCGTCGCTGAAGGCGTCGAGGACGAATCCTCCCGCGCGGCACTCACGGCCATGGGATGCGACACCATCCAGGGCTACCTGCTCAGCCGGCCGCTACCAGCCGACCGGCTGCCGCAGTGGAGCCCACTCACCGGCAGGGCCTGTTCGAGCCCGACGACAAGCACGGTTGCGCGCGCCAAGGGCGAACCCAAGCACATTCTGCACCGGCTTTCGCAACGCGCCGCGAGATCCCCCGGTGCTGAGACCTTGAGCGCACAAGCAACTTCTGCGAACCACTAACCCGGGGCTTTCACGGAGCCGCGTGAGCATGCGGGTGTCGCTGAACTGAGAAGTGCTCCTGACCAGCGAAGATGTGTCTTGTCGAAGGACAACATCACGCCAACCGAGGAGCACCTTCCAGGTGAAGAAGCGTACCGGGCTGTATCGGCTCTTCACAATTGAGGGTGTAGTCGGGGTCTGACCCGGATCGGCGGTTAGTTGCTGATCTTGCTGCTGGCGCGGCGGGTTGATCTTCTGTGGCGGCTGGTCGGGTGGTGGGCATGACGGTGGCCGGGAGGTCGCTCCGGGTGTGCGGGGTCCGTGTCTGCTGGGCCTGTCGGGCCGGGTGGTCAGGGGTGCGTGGGCAGGGCCCGCAGTCGGGACAGGATCTCGGGGAGCAGTTGCGGTCCGGGCGGTAGTCGCAGGGTGAGCCCGCGGGCGTGCGCGAGGACGCGGGCCGGGACGCGCAGGACCTCGTGGCGCAGCCGGGCGCCGTGGGCCCGGCCGTGCGGTCCTTGGTCGAGTCCGGTCAGGGCTTGCAGCAGCACCGACAGGTTCCCGGCGATCAGCGCCGCCCACATCCACACGGCGTTGACGTCGCGGGCGCCGGAGGGCAGGTGTCGCCGGGCGGCGCCGAGCTTGGCCTCCCGGATCCGGTCCTCGATGTCGGTGCGCCGCCGGAACCAGCGCTCGACGTCGGTGGGGTGCTCGTAGGCGCCTGGGTCGCCGGGGCCCTCGCCCGGGCCGCCGTGGCTGCCGTCGTGGCTGCTGGTGGGGATGTTGGTGACGACGAAGCTGACGGCGTAGACGGTGGTGGCCTGCCCGGACAGCGCGAGCGCGAGCTGGTCTTTGGCGATGGTGCGGCGCCGCCGGGAACGCACATCGGCGCTGATGGTGTCGGCGTCGACCCGGACCCGCCGGATGATCGTGTAGCTGTCCGGCGGCCAGCCGGCCGGGGCGTGGTCGCAGGCCGCGACCTGCGCGCCGGGCATCCCGGTCGCGTCGACCCACTCGTCCTCGCTGAGCGCGCCATAGGCCCGCCACATCGCGGTGGTGCGCTTGGCGGCGATCGCGAAGTCGCAGCCGGCCTGCACGGCGGCGCGGGCGAGCTCGCCGGAGAAGTACCCGGCGTCGGCCCGGACCGCCGGCCGCCAGCCCTGCGGGTGCGGCCGGTCCGGGTCGGGCCGGACCTTCTCGGGCAGGGCGGCGAGCGCCCGGCGCAGCAGGCCGGCGGCCCGGGGCCGGACGTCGTCGTTGCCGGCCAGCAGCTCCGCCGCCAGCGTCACCCCGGCCTGCGCCCAGGTCGCCAGGTGCGGCCGGCCGGCCCGCTGCCCGCAGTAGTTGTAGGCCACCCCTTGCTTGCGGGAGCCGTAGACCTCCACGTCGGTGGAGTCCAGGTCGATCGTCGGCGCCTGCCCGAGCAACGCGCCGCGCCGGGCGACCGGCAGCAGCGGGACCGCCCGGGCCAGCACCGCCGCCAGGCCGGTCTCGACCCCGGCTCGCTGGGCCGCCCCGAACCGCCGCGCCAGGCTGTTCGCGGTGCGGGCCGGCACCGCCGGCACGCACGACAGCAACTGCCCGGCGGTGTCCTGGCGCTGCCGGTCCAACGCGGCCAGGAACGTCCCGTCCAGCAGCTGACACTGCGCCATCGCCACCAGCAGCTGCCCGCCCGTCAGCCCCCGCGCCCGCGTCTTGATCGGCCCGACCGCGGCGTCGAGCGCCCCGATCACCCCGAGCCGCTCAACCAGCTCCGCCAGCGCCACCACCCCCGCCGACCCGGTCAGCGAGCTGTCCGGCGCGCCGACGCGCACCCGCTTCCGCTTCCGCCCACGAACTCGTATCTTGCTCACCCAGAAGGTGCCTTTCCGTGCGCGACGACCGGAGCCTTGAGAACCCCGATCGTCCAGGTGGGAGGGCACTTTCTGCTGTCGGCACGCCGGTCAGCCCAGCACTAACTGCCGATCCGGGTCTGAACCCGCCGGTCTCGAGCAGGGATCTGGCGATGTAGTTGGTGAGGTTGCGAAAGCCCAGGGCGCTGCCTCGGAGGTGCTCGAGGTCTATGAGTGCCTGACAGTCCTGACGCCCTGGTCCGGACCGTTGACGGTCGACATCACCTGGCATCCGGCCGCTGTGAACGCGGGCCTGCGGGGGCTGCGGGAGGACTGGGACGGGCGCAGCGACACCGACACTGCTGTTGCGGTCACCGGTCCCGGCTACGCCGTGGCCGGCAGCAAGCTCCGTGCGGCGAAGGAGTCGTTGCGAAACCGGCTCTACACCCAGGAGGAACGGCGGCGCCGCGATCGAATCTTGAAGGAGATCGCCGTCCGAGCGGCGGCTCTGTAGCCCCACCGCGTCCGGGCCTGGAGCGATGCGGCCACCGAAGTGAAGGTCCGGCAGACGATCTCTACCGGGTCTACTGCTGGAGTGCGGGCTCCCCGAAGCGCTCTCGCGCGGCCTGCTTGCTCACGCCGAGGACGGCCCCGATCTGCGTCCAGGTTCGGCCGTTGGCTCGTGCCGTTGCGACCTGCTCGGCGAGCGTCAGGTCGCTGGCGGCGACGGCACGCAGCGCTTCACCGATGGCCCGCAGGTCTTCTCCGTCGGAGTCCGGCGAAGCGAGTGCTGCCGGGTCCAGGGTGTCGAGCCATGCCTCGGTCTCGACCAGGGCCTGCTGCAGCTGTGCGCGCGTACGTGGCATCTTCATCACCTCAGGTAGTCGCGGAACTTGGGCCGTAGCGACATCGCGTGGATCACCACAGGCTCTTCGGCCGGGTCGTCGTCCAGGACCACGACTTCGAGCAGACGACCGGAGCGGTCAGCGGCGATGATCAGGTTCCTTGCGGGGCCAGCTATGACGCGGAGTGGGTTGCGGAGGGCGTGCAGGATGTCCTCGTCCAGGACGCCGTGCTTGCGCGCGCTGTCCGCAATCTGCACCTCGACAAGATAGTCTTGTCTCGATCGCTTCGTCAAGGTGCCCTTGTCGCCGACCTCTACCGATCAGGGTTCGTCTATCGGGACGGGGGACGGTCAACGGCAACCTCGATACCCTGGATCTTGGTGGGAGACGGCCCGCCGGGCGCGGCAGCTGGAAGCCGCCTGATGACTGCAACCGCAGCCGGCACCAACGCTGTGGTGCACGGACGCGGGACGGTCGTCGTACGCGCCAGCGTCGGTGCGGGCGAGCTGCGCGTCGAGGTCCAGGACGACGACCCCCGCCCGGCGCAGGTCCGCCACGCCGGCGACGACGACGAAGGGGGCCGCGGCATCAGCATGCTCGTGGTTCTCGCCGCCGCCTGGGGGGTGCAAGCCCTTCCCGTCGGCAAATACGTCTGGTTCACCCTGCCGATCGACCTGACGATCTGACCCGCGGGGAGCAGGCGACGGTCTGGGTGATCAGCCCGCGCCCGGCGAACGCCGGTGATAGCCCGAAGTTCAGACCAACTCGCTGACCAGCAGCTGCGCGTCGTCGCTGACCTGCGCCAGGTCGGCCGCCTGACACAGGTCGCGCAGACCGCGCCTGGCCAGGCGTACCGAGCCCGGGTCGGCGGGCAGCGTCAGGCCGACGCCGCGCGGCCCCACGTGCGCCAGATCCTCGGGCGGCACCGCACCCCCTGTCCCTGGTCCTCAGGGCGGCGTATGCCCACCCCGCTCGAACACCCTGTCACCGGAGTGTAACGCTGTGTCCCAGCACGCTGCCAGCTGACGCGGTCGTCTGCGATGCTGCGTGCTGCGCCGGACCGGCGCTGACAGGGGAGGAGCGAAGCGGTGAGCCAGCAGGCGCCGCGGCCGCTCGACGGCAGGGACGACCGGCAGGGCGTGGACGTGGGCCCGGTGGACGTGGGCCCGGTGGACGTGGGCCCGGTGGACGTGGGCCCGGTGGACGTGGGCCCGGTGGACGTGGGCCCGGTGGACGTCGGCTGCGTGGACGTCGGCTGCGTGGACGTCGGCTACGTGGACGTGGGCTTGGTGGACTTCGCGGCGGTGTTCGCGGCGCAGCCGACGGCGTACCTGGTGCTGTCATCGGAGCTGGTGATCCTTGCGGCGAACGAGGCGTACCTGCACCTGCTCGGCCGCACCCGCCAGGAGCTGCTCGGCCGGTCGGTGTTCGAGGCGTTCCCGCCCGCGCCGGGCACCCTGGACGAGCAGGGCCGCAACCCGCTGCAGGTCTCGTTCGAGCGGGCCCGCGACTCGGGGCTGGCCGACCAGATGCCGCTGTTGCACTACGACGTCACCGACCCGGCCTCGGGTGAGCTGGTGCAGCGGTTCTGGTCGCTGATCAACTCGCCGGTGCTCGACGCGGACGGCCGGGCGCTGCTGGTGCTGCAGCGGGTGGAGGACGTCACCGACTACGTCACCGACCGGCGGGCCCGCCCGGCCGAGCGGGATCGGGGTGCGCTGTGGGAGCGCCACGTCGAGGAGGTCGAGGCCGACCTGTACGCGCGGGCGCAGGAGCTGCGGGTCGCCCGGGACGCCGAGGCGCAGGCCAACCGCCGCCTGGCGGCGCTGGCCGACGTGGCGCTGCAGCTCGCGCAGGCCCAGACCGTCGAGGAGCTCACCGAGATCATCGTGGGGCGGGGCCTGGCCGCGCTGGGCGCGGACGGCGGGGCGCTCGCGGTCCCGGACGGCACCGGAGTCCTGCACCTGAGCATCACCGCCGGGCTGGGCACCGACACCCAACGCCTCTACGGGCAGGTGCCGCTGGACGGCCCGCTCCCGGCGGCGGTCACCGCCAGGACAGGCGAGCGGATCCTGCTGCCCGACGAGCAGACGTGCCTGGCGTTCGGTCCGCAGATGCAGCAGGTGCTGGTCGACACGGGCTGCCCGGCGTGGGCGTTCCTGCCGCTGAGCTTGAAGGAGGACCTGCTGGGCTCGCTCAGCGTCGGCTGGTCCACCGCGCACCCGTTCGCCGCCGCGGAGCTGGAGCTGCTGGACGCGCTCGCCGCGCAGACCGCACACGGCCTGGCCCGGATCCAGTCCCGGCAGGCCGAGCAGGCAGCAGCGCTGGCGGCGCACCGGATGTCGGAGACGCTGCAGCGCAGCCTGCTGACCGACCCACCGCAGCCCGCCGGGCTGCAGATAGCGGTCCGCTACCGGCCGGCCGGGGAGCAGGCCCAGGTCGGCGGGGACTGGTACGACGCGTTCCCGACCGCCGACGGCACGCTGTGCCTGGTGATCGGTGACGTCGCCGGGCACGACCGGAACTCGGCCGCGGCGATGGGACAGCTGCGCAACCTGCTGCGCGGCATCGCCTACACCCTGCGCGAACCACCCACCGCCGTCCTCACCCAGCTCGACCGGGCCCTGCGCGACCTGGCGGTGGAGTCGCTCGCCACCGCAGTCCTGGCCACCGTGCACCAAAGCCCCGAGCAGGCCGCAGCCGGGCAGCGGACGCTGCGCTGGTCCAACGCCGGGCACCCCCCGCCGCTGCTGATCGACCCGGACGGGACCGCCCGGCTGCTGGAGACCCCCGCCGACCTGCTGGTCGGGCTCGACCCAGCCACCCCGCGCACCGACCACCAAGCCGTGCTGGAACCTGGCAGCACTGTCCTGCTCTACACCGACGGACTCGTCGAACGACGACACGCCAGCCTCGACGACGGGCTGACCTGGCTCATCCAGGTCGCCACCGACCTGGCCGACCTGAGCCCGGAGCAGCTCTGCGACGCGCTGCTGAAACAGGTCAGCGACGACGCCGAGGACGACATCGCCCTGCTCGCCGTGCGCGTCGCCGCCGCCCGATAGACGGCCGCGCCGCGGGACGCAGGCTGCATAAGGCTGGGCAGAGCCAGTCGTCGCTCGAGGGCGCCGCGACGTCAAGCCCAGCCGGGTTCGGGAAGGCCGGCGGAAGGCTGGGCGGCGTTGGGGTCACAGCAGCTGGTGCCACCCGTCGCGTCGCAGCGCGGCGCTGACGCCCTGTGTCGTCGTCGACGTGCGGACCAGGATGGCTGCAGCGGTACTCCGGTGCTCGTCGCCGGCCAACGGCCAGGTCGACCCGGTCACTGTCGCGTCGAGCTCGAGGTCGCCGAGGACCTGCAGGACGGTTCCGGTGTCTGGCACTGCGGGCAGGGTCCGGCGGATGCGCCAGTACTGGCGGTCGTCGAGCACGAGCACCAGGTCGACGAGCACGAGGCGACCGTGTCACGCCGTAGGCCACGCTCGGGAGGCAGGGTGCGGGGTGGTCGCCGAGACCACTGGGACGTGCCGGTCAATCTCCTGCTCGGTCAGCAACTGCAGCTCGGTCGTTCCGCAGCGATCGCAGTGCAGCCGGACGGGCGCTGGGCGAGGTGGTGATACATACCGGGTATGTGCGATCTGGCTCACGACCGGCCACGCCGCCGCGGCGAGGTCGACCCGTCCCGAGTTCGTCGGCACCCGCGCCCGGCGACCGTAGCCGGGAGCGCGCCTAGGAGTCGTGCGTCGCGAGGACGGTGTGGCAGGCGACATGCGAGAACGCGTCGGGTGCGTGGTCGGCGGCCCTGTCCTTGGCGTGCTCGCTGGTCGCTGGTGGTTCTGCGTCCGGGCTCGTCGTTATGTGCTCGACTCGCTGCGTCCACGGGCTCCTTGCAGTCACCCGCGAGCGTCGCGGTGCCCGGCGTTGGACACCCTTGCCGGGGTAACGCGCTCAGCGATCGATCGGGTCCGGCGGGGCGCCGGTTGTGGCGGTGGCGAGCAGCGCGCACAGGGCGTCGATGTCGTCGCGGTTCAGGTCCGCGATCGCCTCCGGCCACTGCGAGACCCCGACCAGCCGGACGGTGCACCGCCGGGACTGGGTACGCGGCCGGGCTGCTTGCCAAGCGGCCACTGCGTTGCGCAGTTGCAGGACAGCGGGGTCGTCGACCGGGCCGGCGGGGCTGGTGCGTCGGTCTGCCACTACGCCTCCCACAGCGCCAGCTGGTCCCGGTCCCCGTCGCGTACCCCCGCGGCCACGACGTCGACGAGCGGCCGCCCGGTGCGCACCGCGTCCCGGATGGCCAGCGCTCTGCCCCGGGCGCCGCGCAGGTCCCGGAGCGGCCCGGACAGCTGGTGCCGGCGGGACGCCCACTCCCGCTTGTTCTGGGCGTGGGTGGACTCCCGCCAGTGCTCGGGCAGCTGGCACAGGGTGTTGTCGCAGCGGTGCGCGACGACCTCGACGTCCATCAGGGCGTCGAAGCCGTGGGCGAGGCCGTAGCCGAAGCGGTGCGCGATGACGACGTAGTCCCGGTCGGTGGCGTCGTCGGCGATCCAGAACCGGCCGTGGCCGCGGGCGGCGACCGTCCCGGTCCAGAACAGGCAGGTGTACGGCTCGACCGCGACGACCTTCTCCCGGTACCGCTTCACCACCCCCGGGTCACCTAACTAGACAAGGCGACCGGGCGCCCGGGCGGGCATTGCCCGTCGTGCATCACCTGTCCGGGATGGAGCTCCCTGGTCAGCTCAAGCAGGCAGGTCCGCAGACTTCTCAAGTCACGCTGCGTCGTGGAGGCTTAGCCGTACGTCGCGAAGCAAGGCATGCTTGTGCTGACCTGAGAGAGCCGATCGCCCCGCAGGAGCGAGGGGTATCCGACCAGGGAGGAAGCGTGGCGGCGTGACCGAGGGCGAGGGCCCGGGCGAGGGCGAGGGCGAGGGCCTGGGCAAGTTGAAGCGCGCCAAGCAGGTCTTGGACGCCGCCTACGAGCAAGCCCGTGCCGGGCACTACAGCGACCCGCCGTCGATGCGGGCTCTCCGACGTGCCGAACAGGACTACCAGCAAGCCCGGCAGGAAGAGGAGTCCGACCAGTCGCCGGCCCCGGCGGACGAGACCGACCTTCCGGCCACCCGGCCGGCCCCGGCAACACGGCACGGCGAGCGTGACCGCACAGCCCAGCGCAGGGACACCGCTGCAGACGGGCCGGCCGACGACCCGGACAGAGCCGCTCAGGCAGACCGGGCCGCATCAGACCCCGAGCGTTGACGCTTGACGCTGCGCCCACGCGCGTCAGCCCGGCACCGGGCTCGAATGCTTCTCGCTGGCGTGCCGGGAGCGTGCAGGCCAGCCAGAAGCACCGGTGCGAGCGGCCAACGCGGCGCCTGGTGACGTGGACGCACCCGGACACCGCCCGAGGAACTCGTCGTGCTGCTCGACGAGCAGGGCGATCCCGTCGGGACCGCACCCCAAGGCCACCGGGGCACACGCGTCCGCGCATCGCTGCACCGCAGCGTTCCCCTGCTACCGGTGCAACCTGGCCGGACAGCTGCTGCCCACCCAGCCGGCCCCGCAAGAAGACCTTCCGGCGCATGTCGACCAACAGCGTCCGCCAGCACCCGGCAGTCAGCACCCAGCACCCGGTAGCCGCTGCGCCGACACGAACTCGGCTGGGCCAGGCCGTCACCCATCTCATCGTCGCGTTGCCCTGACGCACAGGGGGATCCGCTACCGGGCACAAAGTGGCGGCATCGTCGAGAACGAGATTGGTCTTTCTGCCGGAGCGACGAGCGGGTCGTGCCGTCGGGCGTGCCCGCTGCGGTGTCCGCGGGCCCTGTTCAGGGTCGGGGCCTGGTGTTCTTGGCCCGGTACATCTCGGTGTCTGCGGCGGTCACGGCGGCGGCGAGGCCGCCGCGAGGGCCGCGGGCGGCGGCGCCGACGGACGCGGGGACGCCGGCGGCCAGGAGCAGGCCGCGCAGCCGGTCCCGTTCCAGGTGGGCGGCCGGTAGGTCTGTCTCGACGGCGAGCACCGCGAACTCGTCTCCGCCGAGCCGGGCGACGACGTCCGCGCTGCGGACCGCGGAGCGCAGCACGTCGGCTGCTTTCCTGATCAACGCGTCGCCGGCGGCGTGGCCCCGGGAGTCGTTGGCGGCCTTCAGGCCGTCCAGGTCGACCACCAGCACACTCGCGACCGCGCTGTAGCGCCGGCAGCGCTGTTCCTCTCGCTCCAGCAGCAGCTCCCAGCCGCGGCGGTTCGCCAGCCCGGTCAGCGGGTCCATCAGCGCTTCGGCCTCGGCGCGTTCCGCGCGGCGCAGCGCGTCGTCTGCCCGCATCTCGGCGACCAGCAGCGTGGACAGCAGCCGGGCCTGCCGGTCGACCAGGCCCACCGAGCCGGTGACGCGGGTGGGTTGCGGGTCGGGGTCGACCGCGCACAGCGTCCCGTACAGGGTGGTCCCGTCCAGGGTGAGTGGGGCGCTGAGGTACGCCCCGATGCCCCAACGCCGCACCAGGGGCAGGTCCGAGTGCGCGGGGACCGTGGAGACGTCCGGGGCGACCCGCGGCGCGGGCCCCTGCAGCACCTGCCGGCACAGCGTCTCAGTCCACGCCATCTGCTCACCCGGCTCGGCCGGGAACCCGCCCGGGGCGGTCGCGGCGACCACGTACGTCTGCCCGGTCAGCCGGGTCACTGCCCAGAAGCGGAACCCGACGGCCCGCCGCAGGTCTCCCAGCACCGCCACCGCGGCCTGCCGGGCGTCCCGGAACGGGACGTGATCGGACAGGTCGACCCCCGGCGCGACCGCCCGCTCGTCGGCCAGGGGCGGTTCCTGCGGGTCCGGCACCGTCCGGTCATACCGGGCGCAGGACCCGCGTATCCCACCCCCGCGGGTGAATGACGCTCTGCAGGCGCATCGGCACGCCCCGTCAAGAGCCTCCGCCGGCGCATCGCCGCAGCGTTGACGGCCATCGACGCGGCCGACTCCCAGTCGCAGTAGCCGATGCCGATCGTCACCTGGGCCAGCGCGTCGCCCCGGGCTGTGGTGGGGTGCCCGAGCGGATCTAGCGCTCTGCCTTGCTGTGGCGGCGCAGCCGTGGTTGATCCCCTTCTGCCTGAATGTGCGCGATCCTGCTCAGGCGCTGGCGAAGAACTCCAGCGCGTTGCCGTCCGGGTCGGTGAAGCTCAAAGCGCTGCCGTACTCGGCGTCCTGCACCCCGCTGTGCGCCACCCCCATTCGGTCCAGGTGCGCGGCCCAGGCCAGCAACTCGTCGCGGTCGGCGCAGGCGAGGCCGACGTGATCAAGTCCTGGGGTCGTGGGGTCGAAGGAGTCACTACTGCCAGTCGCGTGCTGGGTCAGGCCCAGCCCCTGACCACCGGGCAGAGCGAACACGCGACGGGTGAACGGGCCGTCGGTCATCGTCGTCGCCGGCGCACTACCCAGCACCCTCTCGTAGAACGGGACGCTCACTGCCAGGTCGGTGACGGTCAGCGCCACGTGATGGATCCCGGACAAAGTCGGCACGGTGTCGCTCTTTCTTGTGGATCGTCAACTGGTCCGCAGCCCTCCAACGCCCGGGCGCTTCGGGTCCTTACGGTGGCACCATCCCAGCCACGACTGTGGCACGCCGCGTTGCGGCGGTGCGGACCCGGCTGATCGTGGATGGTCGGCCCGCAAGGGGAAGGGACACCGGACACCAGTGCGGGCCGCGCGGCGCCGCCGTGATCATGTGTCACAGAGGATCGTCAGTCGGGACCACCTGGTGCGGTGGGGTCGGCGTCGCCTTGCACCCGAGCGTGCAGGTGCATGTCGTGCCACCCGTCCCGGTGCAGAGCTTGCTGCCGCTTTGTCCCCTCCAGCACGTAGCCCGCCTTGGTCGCCACCCGGCAAGACCCAGTGTTGGGTCTCGTCAAGTGATGTGGCCCCGGCGCGCAGGTCAGTCAGGACCACCGGCAGTCCCCTGCGTCAGGCCACGCCGGTCACCTACCTCCGGCGCCGCGGGTCAGCGCCCGCTCCACCGCCGTGCGTGCCATCGGCACCAGCGGCGACGTACGCATGATCGCCAGGT